>Ga0310331_10001_pt1 | contig 52583 bp, 48 predicted proteins | sample LakMicMDCLOrngC5_FD_195545 | JGI IMG/M metagenome (GOLD analysis project Ga0310331, IMG submission 195545) | Enriched freshwater cyanobacterial communities from Lake Michigan, Michigan, United States - MI23.DCL.Orng.C5 (v2) (version 2) | ecosystem: Environmental > Aquatic > Freshwater > Lake...
TTCAAGGCCGTCCTGCTTCGGGGTTCCAGGGGCGTCGTCGGCTTCGAACCAACACTCCAGCCGCGGACCCCCCCCCTGAATTTGCAACGGCCTGGCCTTGCCTGGTAACCAGAGACGCCCCTTGACCCGAATCAGGGCTCCGGAGGCGATCAGAGCGCGAAAGCTGATCTCCAAACGCTCACGGTCAACGACGCCGGGTAGGTTGATCGCCAGCGACTCCATGGCCACGTGGGTGTGGTCGTGATGGTCGTGGTCGTGATGGTCGTGGTCGTGGTCGCCCGCCCCGTGGCTCTGGTCAGGGCTTGGGCGGGTAAGCCCTAACACCAGCGCCGGATCAATCTGCCCCCGTTCCATGGGCAGGACTGGCGTTCCAGGCCGCAGGGATGGGCGCAAGCGGTCTTGGAGTGCGGCCAATGCCGCTGGATCGAGGCTGTCTGCCCGGCTGACCAGCACCAAATCGGCGGCTTCGAGCTGTTCTTCAAACAGTTCCTCAATGGCCGTGGCGTGATCCAGGCTTGGATCGGCCAAGCGCTGGGCCTCAAGGGCTTCAGGGTTGGCCACCACATGGCCAGCCGCCAGGGCCTCGCCATCGACCACCGCCACCACGCCGTTGACCCGGGTTCGGGTTCGAATCTCTGGCCAGGAGAAGGCCGCAATCAACGGCTCAGGAAGGGCGAGGCCACTGGTTTCCACCACGATGCCGTCGAGCTGGTCGGCCCGCTCCAGCAGCCGCTCCATCGTGGGCAAGAAATCATCTTGAACCGTGCAGCACAGGCACCCATTGGCTAGCTCGACAAGACGACCCTCGAGCTCCTCCTCTGGGCAGAAACCACAACTGCGCAGGAGGTCACCATCAATGCCAACCTCGCCAAATTCATTCACCAGTACGGCGAGCCGCAGGCCACTGGAGAGCAACAGTTGGCGCAGCAGGGTGGTTTTGCCAGCCCCGAGAAATCCCGTCACCACAGTGACCGGAAGGCGATTCAAACGAGTGGTCATCCGAAGAACGGGTCCGAGCAGGGGATGGGTGCGATCACCGGGACCGGAGCCGTCAACCTAGGCGCGACCAAACCCAGGGCTCAGGGACGGCAGGCCAGGCTGTCGCGGGTTTGAATCCCTGTGGTGGAGTTCGTTCCGCTGGCCCGCAGACAAAGGGCTTTTTGTTGGGGAAGGTCGAGCACAGCATCACTGAAATCGGCACCCGTAATCGTGGCCCCTTTGAAATGGCTCTGCATCAGCATCGCGTTGCGCAACACCGCATTCGAGAGATCGCTGTCTTCGAAATGGCTGGCATAGGCCACCACGTCTTCGAGGTTGGCACCTTGAAGATTGGCACCCTTCAAATCTGAGCTGTTGAACACGGCTCCGCGCAGATCGCTCTCGCTGAGATCAAAGCCAGCCAAGGAGGCTTTAAGAAATTCCTGCTGTTGAAGATTGCGGCCATGCATGTCGGGTTGCAAATCCTGCAGGGACCTTTGGCTGCGTAATTCCGGTGCCGTGATTGCAGCCGCGGGTTGCGCCAAGCCAACCAGCAGGCTCAAACCCAGCAGGGCAACCACCAATCCTTGCTGGCATCGACGGACAACGGAGATCAAGGGCACGCAACTACGGTGGTTCATCAAGTTATGCCAAATATGGCAATGACGCTGCGGGTGGTGGTACCCCCCCACCCCTTGATTGGCCATTGGTTAAGCGTGCTGCGGGATCGCCACACCCCATCGGCCATCTATGCCAGTGCGACCGCCGAATTGGGTCGCTGGCTCACCTATGAGGCCCTGCGCGATTGGCTTCCCCATCGCCCGATCGCGATTGAATCCCCCTTGGCCACAACCGAAGGGGAGATCGTGGATCCAGCGGTTCCCCTGGTAGCGGTTCCCTTGCTGCGTTCAGGGCTTGGCCTCTGGCAGGGGGCCCAGTCCGTGCTGCCCTCAGCCCAGGTTGCCCACCTGGGTCACGGCATCAATGGGCTGCCCGAGATCATCGATGCCCGCTGCGGCGTGCTGGTGTTTGCCTCCGAGATCGCCACCGGCCAAGGGTTGATCCATGCCCTCGAGCAGCTCCAGGGCCGCGGGGTTGAAGGCGACCGCCTGAGGGTGGTAACAGCCTTGGCATCCAGCGCGGGACTCAAGGCCGTGGGCGAACGCTTCTCCAATCTCACCCTCTACACCGCCTGTATCGATCCCGACCTGGATTCCCATGGCCGGATTGTTCCAGGCATGGGCCATGTTTCAGCCCGCCTCTTTGGCTCAAGCGGAGCAGTTACTTCCCCGCCAACTCCCTAGGCTGGATTATCAAGACCAACTTCTATGGGCGTTCGTAACGGCGACTTGGGTTCCCGCGGGGGCGGCGGCGGCGTGGTGAGTGGCATGGCCGGTGCCCTCATCGGAGCAGCGGGCCTGGCCTGGTGGTTGCTCTCAGAGGCGGAGAAGCGGCGGTTGGAGGGACGGCAACTCAGGGTCCTGCGCCTCTCACGCCATGCCGAGGCCGAGGATTTCGATCAGGCCCCCATGGCCCGTCCCCTCAGCAGCATTCAGGGACAAAAGGATTTGCACAACAAAGTGCATGAACTGAACCAAGCCATCGAAGACGTGCGTCGCCAACTGGAAGGCATGGCCACCAGCCGGTAGGTTGACCATCACGCCCCACCCACGCTGAACATGCTCCGTTCCGCCGCGATCACCCAAGGAATCCAACGGTCCCCCAACCGGGCCATGTTGCGGGCGGTTGGTTTCGGCGATGGCGATTTCAACAAGCCGATCATTGGCATCGCCAACGGCTACAGCACGATTACCCCCTGCAACATGGGGCTCAACGACCTAGCCCTGCGGGCAGAAGCGGCCGCCAAGGCAGCTGGCGCCATGCCCCAGATGTTTGGAACCATCACCGTGAGTGATGGGATTTCCATGGGCACCGAAGGGATGAAGTACTCCCTGGTGAGCCGCGAAGTGATCGCCGATGCCATCGAGACAGCCTGCAACGGTGAATCGATGGATGGGGTGCTCGCCGTTGGTGGCTGCGACAAGAACATGCCCGGCGCCATGCTCGCGATGGCCCGGATGAATATTCCGGCGATCTTTGTCTACGGCGGCACAATCAAGCCTGGAAAACTGGGGGGCTGCGACCTCACGGTAGTGAGTGCTTTTGAAGCCGTTGGTCAATTTGCAGCGGGCAAGATTGACGATGAACAACTGATGGCCGTCGAAAAGAATGCCTGTCCAGGGGTTGGAAGTTGTGGGGGGATGTTTACGGCCAACACGATGAGTTCGGCGATTGAGGCCATGGGCCTGAGCCTGCCTGGCAGTTCCACGATGGCCGCCGAGGATCCCGAAAAAGCCGATAGTGCAGCCCGATCGGCGGAGGTCTTGGTTGAGGCGATTGCCAAAAACATTTGCCCCCTGGATCTCCTGACCAGGGAGGCCTTTGAAAATGCCATTGCCGTCATCATGGCGGTGGGCGGCTCAACCAATGCCGTTCTGCACCTCTTGGCCATTGCCCGCACGGCGGGGGTTCCCCTTTCGATTGACGATTTCGAAGTGATCCGCCAGAAGGTTCCGGTCATTTGTGACCTCAAGCCCAGTGGCCGCTATGTGACCACCGATCTCCATGCAGCGGGAGGCATTCCCCAGGTCATGAAATTGCTTCTCGATGCCGGGCTTCTTCACGGCAAATGCCGCACCGTCGAAGGGAAAAGCCTCGTTGAGGTGCTGGCCGATGTGGCCTCGGTGCCCAGGGCAGATCAAGACGTGATCCGCCCCCTCTCCAATCCCCTTTACGCCAAGGGCCACCTGGCTGTTTTGAAGGGCAATCTCGCCAGCGAGGGCAGCGTTGCCAAAATCAGTGGCGTCAAAAATCCCCAAGTCACCGGCCCAGCCAGGGTTTTTGAAAGTGAGGAAGACTGCCTGGCAGCCATTCTCGACGGCAAGATCAAGGAAGGGGATGTGCTCGTCATCCGGAACGAGGGTCCCGTTGGCGGTCCAGGGATGCGCGAGATGCTCTCACCAACGTCGGCCATCATTGGCCAGGGTCTTGGCGACAAGGTTGCCCTGATTACCGATGGTCGTTTCTCAGGCGGCACCTACGGCATGGTGGTCGGCCACGTGGCCCCAGAGGCTGCGGTTGGCGGCACCATTGGCCTTGTCCATGAAGGCGACAGCATCACCATTGATGCCCACCAATTGCTGATTCAATTGAACGTGAGCGAAGACGAACTGGCCCGGCGGCGGGCCGCATGGACGGCACCGAAACCCCGCTACACCACTGGCGTCCTGGGCAAGTACGCCCGCCTGGTCAGCAGCAGCAGCAAGGGGGCCGTCACCGACCAGCCCTAGGCCAGCAGAGCCCGGATCCGCCGACACAAGGCTTCCATGGGAGCCCCATCGGCGGGCCGCTCGCAGCGTTCTCCCGTGCCGCTATGCATCCAAACCGGGTGGTTCCCGTGCCACAACACGGGTAACTGGTCGTCGCCTAAGCGGCTGAGCATCAAGTTGAGGTCGCTGCCACTGCGGTAGATCTCGAGCTCGAGGTCGAGGTTGCTGTGACGAATGCCCTGGGCGTCGCGAACCTCAATCAACAGGCAACAGTCTTGGACATCGCCGACCGTGGCTGGCGGTTGGCCGCTAAAGCGCAGGGCATGGTGGTGGGGCTTGAGGCAGAGATCGGCGGCCCGGGCCAACCCGGTGAGGAAGGGCTCGAACCCCTCGGCCATCGGCGTGAGCTCCTCCACCTCAAGTCACGGCTTGGATAGAGCGAATCAGCAGGCGCAGCTTCCCAGGGCGAAAGCCCGGGTTGGGAGCCCCCGTATCCCCAAATTTGGAGTGCAGGATCTGGATTCGGGTGACCTGTTGGGGGTCGAAGCGCAGCATCGGCAGGCCCACGGGGGTGGCGCGCACGCTGGGGGTGAGCCGGTTAAACGGGATGGTGACCACCGAGGGGCCCGTAGCCTGGGTCGAAAATTCAGCCACCCAGCGCAAGCCCCCTGGGATCAATTCGGTGAGCCCAGCCACCCCATCCCGACAGGCGATGGCCAGCTTGTAGCGGCGACCGTCGCCATCGAGTTCGATTTGGAGGGCGCCGTAACCGGAGAGATCAAGCGGCGGTGCATAGACAGCGGAACGGCAGCTGACAAAACCGCCCCCCTGGGGATCCACGTTGGCCTCCATCACCAGCCCTTCGGCACTGGCGTAGCAATCGCCTTGGCTGCGGCCACCCATGATCGTGTCGTTGAGGGGCTGCCATCCGGCAAAACCAGCTCCGGCGGCGATCAAAAGGGGTGGTGCCATGGCCAAGATCCAGTTGATCAAAGCTCAACCTGGCGCAGGCAGTCCCCCGGCGGCCGCGGCGTCGGCCAACACAAGCACAGGGCTGTGGGGTTGGACCAGCTTGGCCGGAGTGCGCTCGGGCGATTCATCCGGGTCCAGAAGCCTCTGCAACGCCTGGGCCTTGGCCGCCCCACTGACCAGCACGATCACCTGGCGGGCAGCACTAAGCACCGGGGCCGTGAGGCTGATGCGCTCGAGGCCATTGCCCACTCCCACCGTGACGGCCCGATCCCGCACCGTGGTGGCACGCGTTCCAGGAAAGAGTGACGCCGTATGGCCGTCTTCACCAAGACCCAACACCATCACGTCAAACACCGGCGGCTCCCCCGGGCACAGCTGCCGAACGGTCTGTTCGTAGGCCTGCATTGATAGCTCGGAGCTCCCCAGCTGGGTGGGCACGGGGTGGAAACAGGCCTGGGCGCCTGGACCCCCGGCAGCCAAAAGGGTTTCGCCGAGCATGCGGGCGTTACTGGCGGGGTCGGTTGGTGCAACCCAGCGCTCATCCCCGAGCAACACATCCACCCGATTCCAGGGCAGGTGCTGGCCATTCAAGGTGCGGTAGGCACCCGCCGGGGTGCCGCCGCCGGAGAGGGCAATCTGGGCCCGATCCCGTTGGTCAAGGGCCAGCTTGATCCAGATCGCGATTTGCTCCGCACAGCGATGGGCTAGTTGGGCACTATCGCTGCTGATCTCAAGGTTGTAGGTGGCCATCAGAGCCATTCGGTGTGGAAGGCACCCGCTTGATCGGTGCGCTCGTAGGTGTGGGAGCCGAAGCAATCACGCATGGCTTGCACAAGGTTTTGGGGTAGGCGACCCGTGCGATAGCTATCGATGTAGTCGAGGGTGCTGGACAGGCAGGGAACCGGGATGCCAGCGAGGGCTGCCCCTGCCACCACCTGGCGAAGGCCGGGAAGCCTGCGGTTGATTTGGTCAGCAAACCAAGGATCAACCATCAGGTTGGCCAGGTTGGGGTTGGCGCTGTAGGCATCTTGGATGCGCTGCAGCAGACGGGCGCGAATGATGCAGCCCCCTTTCCAGATTTGACCGATGGCCGAGAAGTTGAGGTTGTAGTCGTGCAGCTTGGAGGCTTCCTGAAGCAGGGCCATGCCTTGGCCATAGCTCACGATGCAAGCAGCGATGCAGGCATCCCGCAGCGGTTCCATCCCGGTCTCAACGCTGCCGAGGTCAAACCCATGGGGGGCGGGGGGGAAAATCAGGGCTTCTGCCGCGAGCCGTTCCGGGCGCAGGGAACTCAACACCCGGGCATTCAGGGCTGCATAGATGGTGGGCACGGGGACCCCCATTTCCAAGGCGCTGACCACGGTCCAGAGGCCGGTTCCCTTTTGCCCAGCCGCATCCACGATGTGCTCCACCAGGTCGGAGCCATCGGCGGGGTCTTTGGTGCGCAGGCAGATCTCTGTGATCTCCACCAAAAAAGAGGCCAGCTCTTCGGTTTGGTTCCATTGGCCCAAAACATCAGCCATCTGCTCACCACCCAGGCCAGCAACCCGCTTCATCAGGTCGTAGGCCTCGGCAAGGATCTGCTCAATGCCGTATTCAATGCCGTTGTGGACGGTCTTGACGAAATGGCCGGCACCGCCGGGGCCGATGTAGGTGACGCAGGGGCCATCATCGACCTGGGCCGCCATCTTCTGAACCAGGGGCTCGATTGCGTCGTAGGCAGCCTTGGTGCCACCTGGCATCATGCTCGGCCCTTCCAGGGCACCCTTGGCCCCCCCGGAGACCCCCATGCCGATGTAGCCAAAACTTTGGCGTTCCAGTTCGGCAACCCGGCGCTCGGTGTCGGTGTAGAGGGAATTGCCCCCATCGATCAACAGATCACCCTCCTCCAGGAATGGGGAGATCGCAGCAATGGTGTCATCGACCGGTTGACCGGCCTTCACCATCATCAAAATGCGGCGCGGGCGCTCCAGCAGACCCACGAACTCCTGAAGGGTTTCCGCTCCCACGATCTGTTTACCCGCTCCCAGACCCACCAAGAACTCCTGGGTTTTCGCATAGGTGCGGTTGTAAACGGCACTGGAAAAACCATTGCGCTCGGCATTAAGGACGAGGTTCTCGCCCATCACGCCCAAACCAATGAGGCCGAAATGCGCCTTGCCCATTAGAAATGTTTGGTGGCTGTTGCTTCAGTGTGGCAAGCGTCAGCCCCCGATGGGAAAAGCGTCACCGGATGGCCACAGTCGTGTGTGCAATTCCTGGTTTTAGGGAGTAACCCAGGGCCTAGATCACGGTGCCATCGGCGATGGTCCCATTCTTGACAATCACCACAATGCCGTTGCGGATGTAGAAATTCAGCTCAGGTCGATCGGCCTCCTCGAGGCGATCCTTGTTGATGATCGTGACGTTGCGGCCGATGCGCACGTTCTTGTCGAGAATCGCCCGCTTCACCGTGGTCCCCTTGCCTACCCCCATAGGAATGCCGCCCCGTTCCCGTAGAACAGCGCGTTCCTCCGACGATTCAAAGAAGTCGGAACCCATCACCAGGGTGTCCTGAAGCACAACCTCATCCTCAACCCGGCTCCTAACTCCCAGCACACAGTGGTGAATGCTGCAGGCCTTGAGCAGGGAACCTTCGCCGATAATCGATTCGGTCACCTGGGCGTCCTGCAATTTGCTGGGGGGCAAATAACGCGGGCGGGTATAAATCGGGAACTTCTCGTCGTAAAACGAGAATGCAGGATTGGGTTGGACAGTTAAGGCCAAGTTCGCTTCATAGAAGGCACCGATTGTTCCGATGTCCTCCCAGTAGTCATCGAAAAGGAAACTCTGGAGCCGGTCTCCCCGGGCTAGGGACGCAGGAATGATCTCCTTGCCAAAATCGGTGGCGGTGGGATGTTTGATCAGCAGATCAAACAGGGTCTGGCGGCTGAAGACATAGATGCCCATGGAAGCCAGGAAGGGACGCCTGGCAGCCTCCTCGGCAGACAAGCCAAGGCTTTGGGTATCGACCCGCATGGCATCGAGGGCCTCCCCCTTCGGCTTCTCGCGGAATTCCTCGATGCGGCCGCCACTACCCGTGCGCATCAAACCAAAGCCCTCGGCCTGGGCTTGGTCAACGGGTAGGGCCCCGACGGTGAGATCGGCGCCCGTATCCATGTGGTGCTGGACGAACTTGCTGTAATCCATCCGATACAGCTGGTCACCGGAGAGGATCAGGTAGTGGTCCACGTCCCACTCCTGGAACAGCCACTGGTATTTGCGCACCGCATCTGCAGTGCCTTCAAACCAGCTCGGGCTATCAGGGGTTTGCTGGGCAGCCAAAACCTCCACAAACCCCTGACCAAAGCCGGCAGAGAGGTTGTACGTCATCGTCAGGTGACGGTTGAGCGACGCACTGTTGAACTGGGTCAGCACATAGATCTTGTTGATCTCTGAGTTGATGCAGTTGCTGATGGGAATGTCGATGAGGCGATATTTCCCGGCCAGGGGCACGGCCGGCTTGGCCCGCATCTTGGTGAGGGGATACAGCCTGGTACCAGCACCGCCACCCAGAATGATTGCCAGGACTCGCTTCATGTGCCTAGGCCCCATCCATTGAATGGGCCGACCGTAATGGAGCAGCTGGCCCTGAAGCGAGCATTTTCAACACCGCCGGTATGAACTGTTGCGAACCGGCCCTCAGGCCCCAGTCCCGGTGGGGGGATTAGGAGTCAGCGGTGTCGTCCCGGAGTTCAAACAACTGCTCGACCACCCGCATGGCCGTATGCCGTTGTTGGCGGGGCTGGGGGGCCCTCAGGTTTGTCATGGGGGTGTGCAGGATCTTGTTGATGATGCCCTTGCTGAGGGCCTCCACCACCTTGAGCTCACGGCTGGAGAGGTCAGGGCCCATCCGACTCAGGGCCTTTTGAAGTTCCTGTTCGCGGATGTCTTCGAGTTGACGGCGTAGGCGATTGACCACAGGAACCGCTTCCAGTCCATCCCACCATTCCAGGAATAGGCGGGCTTCCTCTTCCAGCAACACCTCGGCTTCTGCCGCAATTTCGCGCCTGGCTTCCTGATTGCGGGCCACCACCTCCTGAAGGTCGTCGACGTCAAAGGAGGCCACCCCAGGCAGATCCGCGGTATCGGCTGAAATGTTTCGCGGCACGCCGATGTCCACCAGCATCAAGCTGGAGCGGCGGTTCAGGGCTGACAGCCGGTGGGCCGTGATGATCGGATCATCGGCAGCCGTACTCGTGAACACCAGCGAGCAGGTGCTCAGGCAGTGGTCGAGGTCGTCGAGGGGCCTGCATTGCACTGGCAGGGCAGGAAAGTCGGCAGCCAGGAGTTCGGCCTTGGTGACGGTGCGGTTGAGCAGCACCAGCCCCTTGCAGCCCTTGGCCTGGAGATGTTGCAACAGCAGCCGAGCCATGCGGCCAGCGCCAACCACCGCCACCTGCTCTTGATCAAGGGGCACCAGCTCATCAAGCCCCCTGGCTTGACCAACCTTGAGCTGGGCCAATTCCACGGCGGCCGAGCTGATCGAAACGGCACCGGTACCGAGGTTGGTCTCGGTGCGAACCCGCTTGCCCGTGCCGACAGCCTGGGTGAGCAGGCGATTGAGAATCGGACCAATGGATTGGTGCTCCTGGCCCAGGCGCACCATCTTCTTCACCTGGGACAGAATCTGCCCCTCTCCCAACACCAACGAATCGAGGCCCGCTGCCACCCGTAGGAGGTGGGCGATGGCTTCCTCATGGTGGAAGGTGAACAGGTGGGGAGAGAGCTCCTCCACCTCGAGACCGGAATGGCTGCTGAGGAAACGACCGACAGCCGAAATGCCCTGCTCAGGATGGCGCAGCAGGGCATAGATCTCCAGCCTGTTGCACGTACTGAGGATCGACGCTTCAAGCACCTCATCATCAGCACGAAGCTTCTGAAGCGAAGCCTCCATGGTTTGGTCGGGAATGCTGAGGCGTTCCCGGATCTCCACAGGAGCCGTGCGGTGACTAAGGCCAATAACGGCAATGTGCATGGAGGCTGACTTAATCGCTCTTTCGGCAGATGGATTCAGCTCAGGGCGATGCTCTTGGCGCCATCCTTGATGTGGATGGTGTTGGTGAAGCGTGCCGAGTTGTCGAGGGTGCTGATCACCAGGCTGCTGGTGCGGGTGCAATCCGTTTCGAACTTCACACCGTGGAACAGCAGACCATCGGTGATACCGCTACCGGCGAAAACGACGTTCTCTCCTGAAGCCAATTCTTCAGCTTCGTAGATTTTGTCGACGTCGGTAATGCCCATCTCGTTGAGGCGGGCGATGTTGCCCTCCTTGGTGTAGTCGGCCCATTCGGAGGTTTGGGCCACCGCGGGGTCATAGACCAACTGACCTTGGAAATGGCCTCCAAGGGCGCGCATGGCTGCCGCAGAGATCACCCCTTCAGGAGCGGCCCCAATGCCCATGAGGCAGTGGGTGCCCGTGCCGGCAAAGCCACAGGCGATGGCCGCCTGCACATCCCCATCGGAGATGGGCTGGACCCGGGCCCCTGTGGCCCGAATTTCAGCGATCAGGTCCTTGTGGCGGGCGCGGTCCATCACCACGATGGTCAGCTCGCTGGCGGCGAGGCCCAGGCACTCGCTGAGGATCTTGATGTTTTCAGTAGCTGACTTGCGAATGTCAACCTTGCCTTTGGCGGCAGGGGGCGCTGCCAACTTCTTCATGTAGAAGTCGGGGGCGTTAAACAGACCACCGCGGTCGGAGGCGGCCAGAACGGCCATCGAACCGCGCTGGCTGTTAGCGCAGAGGTTGGTGCCTTCGCAGGGATCCACGGCGAAATCCACGCCAGGGCCGGTGCCGCTGCCAACTTCTTCGCCGATGTAGAGCATGGGCGCCTCATCGCGCTCGCCTTCACCGATGACGATGCGGCCTTGCATCTGGATCTGGCCCATGCGCTTGCGCATGGCTTCAACGGCCGCCGCATCGGCCTCATCTTTTTTGCCCAGGCCAGTCAATTCAGCCGATGCGATGGCGGCCTGTTCAACGACCTCGAGAATTTCCTGGATGAGTGTGCGATCCACGGTGATCCGGCAGGGGGAAGAGGAGCTTCAGAAGCTTTGGTAAAGCTTGGTGGGGGAAGGCCGAAGCAGGGTGGCAAGCGCCAGCCGCTGCAGGGGCTTTCAGTTTTGAAGCGGCCGCAACTGTATCAGTGCTTCAAATGGACAGTGCTGGCTGCTCCTTACAATCGCTAGCTCACTGCCCAACTGAGGTTTCCGCATGAGCACCAAACCGTTGGTGATCTCCCCTTCGATCCTCTCTGCGGATTTCTCCCGCCTTGGCGAAGACGTGCGCGCCGTAGACCAGGCGGGCGCCGATTGGATTCACGTGGACGTGATGGACGGGCGCTTCGTGCCCAACATCACGATTGGTCCCTTGATCGTGGAAGCCCTCAGGCCTGTCACAACCAAGCCCCTCGACGTTCACCTGATGATCGTGGAGCCTGAAAAGTATGTGGCCGACTTCGCCAAGGCGGGCGCCGACATCATCAGCGTGCAGGTGGAAGCCTGCCCCCACCTGCACCGCAACCTTGGCCAAATCAAGGATCTCGGCAAGATGGCCGGTGCCGTCCTCAATCCGGGCACACCCATCGACACTCTCGAGTACTGCCTCGAGCTGTGCGATCTCGTGTTGATCATGAGTGTTAACCCCGGCTTCGGCGGCCAGAGCTTCATCCCCTCCCAGGTCGACAAGATTCGTTCCCTGCGCCGCATGTGCGAGGAGAAGGGGCTTGATCCCTGGATCGAGGTGGACGGCGGCATCAAGGCGGCGAACGCCTGGCAGGTGATCGAGGCCGGTGCCAATGCGATCGTCAGCGGTTCGGGCGTGTTCAACCAGCCCAGTTACGCCGATGCGATCACCGGAATCCGCAATAGCAAGCGGCCTGGCTGACGTTCGGTCGCCTGAATTACGGCTTGCTGAATATCCCAAACTGGGCCATGCCCAGATGCCCCACGGACCAACAGTCGTGGGGCTTTTTGATGGACAAGCGAACCCTAGGACTCAACTATCAAAGAACCAGCCGTAGCTGTGCAAGCCAATACCAAGCAGATTGACGCCGATATAACAAACGGCAATCACAACCAATCCGGCGACGGCAACGAAAGCCGGCTTGCGGCCCTGCCAGCCCCGGATTAACCGGGTGTGCAGGTAGGCGGCATAAACAAGCCAGCAAATCAAGGCCCACGTTTCCTTGGGGTCCCAGCTCCACCAACTGCCCCAAGCCTCGTTGGCCCACACCGCTCCGCTCACTAGCCCAACCGAGAGCAGCAGGAAACCCACCGTGATCGTGCGATAGCTCAAGGAATCGAGCTGTTCGGCAATGGGCATGGCCACGCTGCTCAGTGCGACCTGGGCTGAGGAACCATCGGCGCCCGCACTTGCGAGCTGGGCCTGGCGGAACCCGCCACTCCCAATCGAGCTGCTGCGAAGCTCAAGGACATTGCCCCGGTCGGTAAACAACACCGCCATGGAAAGCAGGGAACCGACCAGCAGGGCGGCGTAGCTCAGCATGATCACGCTGACGTGCATGACCAGCCAACTGGAGCGCAGGGCTGGCACCAGGGGCGAGGCCTCTTGCAGGGTGTCTGGCAGGGCAAAACTGGCAAAGGCCACACATCCCAGGGCCATCGGCGTGGCCGCCGCGGGTACCAGGGGGGAAGGCCAGCTGCGCTCCACCAAGAGCTGGGTCAAGGTGCAGCCCCAAGCCAGGAAGCACAGGGATTCGTAGAGGTTGCTAATGGGGAAGTGACCCGAATCAAGCCAACGCAGCACAAGCTGGGCAGTCAGGCACAGATTGGCAGCAGCCACGAGCAGGCGAACCGCCGTTGAATTTCGCCCACCGCTCAGGGACCAGAAGGAGAGGGGCAAAACCAGCAACAACAGCGCAAAGGCGAGGAGGCCCAAGCCCAGTACCGGATCGTTAAGCAGGTCTGGCACCGGCATGACAAAAGCAAAGAACAGTTTGGCGTGGCACCCCAGCCGTTAGCGACTGGACTGGCGCAACAGATACACACCGCCGCCTAAGCCGATGAGGACCGGCACCCAGGCGGAGACAAACGGCATCAAGATCCCTTTAACACCAAGGGAACTGGACATAAACGCCATCAAATAGTAACCAAAGATCAAAAGCACACTCAAGCCAAATCCCTGGCTGCGGCTATGGCGGGAATGGGGTTGGACTCCCAAACTGCTTCCGATCAAACCAAAAACAAGACACACCGCCGGGAACGAAAAGCGTTCTTGAATGCGAACCGTGAGCTTGCGGGCTTCTTTCGTGTCACCGGCCTCCTTCAGCAACTTCACCGCTGTGCGGGATTGGCCAATGGACATGGTTTCGAAGCCAGGAATTCTGGCCATCTGCAGGGGCTCACTACCGATCGGGTAGAGATAGCGATCAAAGTCGGCGGATGTGGTCGTTCCCTTGGCATCGGGCTGCACGGAAAAGACATGGCCATCGCGGAACAACCATTGGGCATCCTTTTCACTCCAGTTCGCCTGGTTAGCCGTTAGCAAGACCCGCTGGGTTCCCCGCGAAAGATCCAGCAGTGTGACCTGCTGCATCACGCCCTTGTTAAAGCTCTGGGCATAGAAGAAATGGGTCAATCCTTTTTGCTGCGAGCCATCAGGATTGGTCACCATTCCATACTTTGAAAACAAGACGTTTTCTTTTTGCTCCCCAGCTATCGCTCGACCAAGGGCGCGGTTCAGGACAATTTTGGATTCTCGTAGGGTTCCGGGAACAACAACTTCGTTAAAAGTGAAGGTAATAGCGGTCATAGCTATCGCCACAACAAGCGCTGGAATCACCATGCGCCAGGCTGCTACGCCAACACTCCTAAGGGCCGTGAGTTCACTGTTGCTCGACAACTTGCTGTAGGTCAGCAAGGTGGACATCAAGGTGGCCATGGGGAAGGACAACACCAGGAAGGACGGCATCTGGAGCAACAGCACGTGGGCCGCCACATTCAGGGACAGTCCGGATTCGGCCACCTTGCGGACCAAATCAAAAATGGCCCCCACAGACAAGGAAACGGCCGTGAAGGCGCCAATGCCGAACAGCAGCGGACCCAACAGCTCCCCAAACAGCCAGCGATCAATCAGCGGCAACCGCCGCCAGACCTTGATGATGGGCTGGTTGAAACGCAACAGCAGATTCATAGCCTGAAATCCTCGCCCAGATAGTGACGCCGCACTAGGGGATCGGAGCCCACCTGCTCTGAAGTGCCAGAGGCCAGGATGGAACCATCGGAAAGGATATAGGCCCGATCCGTAATAGCCAGGGTTTCACGGACGTTGTGATCGGTGATCAGCAGACCCATGCCACGGTTTCGCAACTGATCAATCAATTGCTGGAGGTCGGCAACGGCAATGGGATCGACACCGGCGAAGGGTTCATCCAAAAGTAGATAACGGGGACCCAATTCACCGACCGCAAGGGCCCTCGCCACTTCACAGCGGCGCCGTTCACCACCGGAAAGCTGGAAGCCCTTGCGATCCTGAAATGCCGTGAGATGAAAATCATTGATCAAGGCTTCGAGCCTGTCACGACGGATGGCTTTGGGGGTGGCACTTTCTTGAAGGGCCAGACGCAGGTTGTCACGGACGGTGAGTTGGCGAAAAACACTCGGCTCCTGGGGCAAATAGCCAATGCCCAAGCGGGCTCGCTGGGGCATCGGTAAGTCATGAATATCAAGACCATCCATCAAAATATCGCCTGAATCAGCCCGGATCAAACCCGTAACCAGGCCAAACGTGGTGGTTTTGCCAGCCCCATTGGGGCCCAACAAACCAACCACTTCCCCGGGGGAAAGTTCTAGGGAGACATGGTTAACCAGCACCCGTCCGTTAACAGCTAAAACAATATTGTGGAGATTCAGGCTCATTGCTTGGTTCCACCTACTGCTGGAGTGGGCAGGGCGGTTCCTGGAGTTGGGCTAGCCATGCGGTAACGGCTGAAGACCTGGCCGCCAACAGGGGGTTCTGCGGTGATCCGCTCCCGGTTGACGTCATAGACAACACGCTCCGCCTTGATGGCATGGCCATCGGCCTGGATCACATCCACATCGCCACTGAGCACAACCCTCCCTTCCTTGGAGTAATACTGGGCCTGACGGGCTGTTGCCACGACCCGTTGATCGGGGTAGACGATCCGGACATTGCCGGTGGCCGTAACAATCCCTGTGGTGTTGTCGGCCTGCTGCAGATCGGATTCGATCGTGACCAGGCCTGTCGTTGGCGTGATCACCCTGGGCTTCGCTTCTACCGCACCTAAGGAGGGCTGCACACCAGGACGAGCTTGGGTGTTCTTGGTGTCCTGCAGGGGAATAGCCATTGGGACCTGGGCAAGCAAGCCCAAGGGGTGGCCATCCGCCGCATGCCCGGCTGAACTACAAAACTGAAGCCCAAGCGTCACGAAAGCGCTAGCAAGGATCGGATTCAGCTGCAATGCCAATGGGGGTCTTGCCGGGCTCAAGCTTCTCAATCTACAGAGCGCCCCCGATTCATTCCTGACTCGATACTTGCCCGTCAATCAGTTTGGGGAATGGCACGTGGTCGATGCATTCTCCTGATTGAAGGGTTTGCAGGCGCAGCAGAGCAACGGCCCGGAGCCCATCGAGATTGAGCCCAAGGGCCACAGATCCACTGGAGCGCAACCGCCCCAAACCTTCTCCCATCAAAATTGTTGCACCCCTGAGGTTTACTTTTTCGAGATGGAGTTCGGCTACGGCGATTTGCAGAATTCCCTGTAAGACAGACCGCATCGGCCCTGCGGTTTCATGCCAGAGCTCCTCCAGCAGATCATGGCAGGCATACCAATCTGCAGCATTAAAAAGCCCAATAGCCTCCCCCAAACGGGGGTCGGCCATCAGGCTTTGTTCCTCAGCATTGCCGTGAAGACTCAACGCTTAGCAGTTTTCTTGGCGGGAAGTTTGCGCAGACGGATTGACTCAGGGGTGACCTCAAGCATTTCATCGGGGCCGATGTATTCCAAAGCGCGCTCCAGGTTCATTTGGATGGGGGCCTGGAGGGTATCGAGAACCTCAGCACCTGCAGAGCGGATGTTGGTAACTTGCTTAGCCTTACAGACGTTGAGCTCCAGGTCAGGGGGACGATTGTGTTCACCCACAATCATTCCTTTGTAAACCTTGGTACCAGGGGTAATAAAGAATTGTCCCCGGTCTTCCGCACCCTTGAGGGCATAGAAGGTGGCTGTTCCCTCTTCAAAAGAAACCAAGACACCATTGCGTCGAGCATCCATATCGCCCTGCATGCGGCGGTAGTCGAGGAATGAGTGGCTCATGATTCCTTCGCCCCGGGTGGCGCGAATGAAATCACCCCTAAAGCCAATCAGCCCCCTGGATGGCACCACAAACTCCAACTGGGTACGACCGTCGTTGGTGTTCTCCATGTTTTGCATTTCCCCCTTGCGGACGCCCAGCCGCTCGATACACGACCCGACCGAAGCCTCGGGGACGTCCATCACAAGGGTTTCGTAAGGCTCGAACAGGCTGCCATCAATGGTCCGGAAGATCACCTGGGGCTGGCTGACCTGAAACTCATAGCCTTCCCGGCGCATGGTTTCAATCAGAATTCCAAGATGGAGTTCCCCGCGGCCACTCACGGCAAAGCGATCGGGGGAATCGGTGTCTTCGACCCTAAGGGCCACGTTGGTCAGCAGTTCCCGCTGGAGACGATCCCGCAGTTGCCGGCTGGTCACGAACTTGCCTTCTTTGCCTGCAAAGGGGGAATCGTTGACCACGAAGGTCATCTGCAAGGTTGGTTCATCAACCTTGATCAGGGGCAGGGCCTCAGGATTATCGGGGCAGGCAATGGTTTCACCAATGTTGACCTCATCAAAACCGGAAACTGCCACCAGATCACCGGCCCGGGCCTCCTCGATCTCGATCCTCTGCAAGCCTTGGAAACCAAGCAACTTGCTGATCCGGCCGCGCTTAACGCTTCCGTCATCGCGAAGCAGGGCGACTGGCTGCCCAGAACGGATCTTGCCGTTGTGGATACGGCCAATCATGATGCGACCCAGAAAATCGCTGTAGTCCAGGGTGGTGACCTGAAGCTGGAGGGGCTTTTCAGGATCGCCAACGGGGGGTGGTACGTGGCGAAGAATGGCCTCAAAGAGAGGCTTCATGTTTTCGCTTTCGGTCTTCATGTCTGGCTTGGCATAGCCAGCCATGCCGCTACCAAAGAGGTAGGTGAAATCACACTGGTCGTCGTCGGCACCGAGTTCGAGGAAAAGATCCAGAACCTTGTCGACAGCGATTTCCGGATCAACCCGGGCCCGGTCAATTTTATTGACAAACACAATGGGGCGCAGACCCTTTTCAAGCGCCTTCTTCAAAACGAAGCGCGTCTGGGGCATGGGGCCTTCGTTGGCGTCCACAATCAGGAGGCAGCCATCCACCATGCCGAGCACCCGCTCGACTTCGCCACCGAAGTCGGCGTGACCAGGGGTATCAACAATATTAATTCGAATCCCGTCGTAATCAACGGCGGTATTCTTAGAAAGAATCGTAATGCCGCGCTCGCGCTCTAGATCATTGGAATCGAGCACACAGGTGGGGATGGCTTCCCCTTCGCGAAAGATGCCCGATTGATTCAAGAGGGCATCAACCAGGGTGGTTTTGCCGTGGTCAACGTGGGCAATGATCGCAATATTGCGAATCGGCGTGCCTGTGTGTTCGCCGCTCATGCGTAGGAATTCCTAGGTTCTACTGAAGGCCTGTGGGCCTGATTTAAAGCTTTTCAGCCCTATCAAAGCTTAGAAGCCGAACACCCAGCCTATCTCACTCACCTGCGGCTTTTGAGACTGCCCCGGGTCACTCCCAGGCGACTATCGAGCTGCTCCTGTTGCCACAGCTCACGTCCCGAAATCTCCCCACGGATCGCGGAGCCGTACTGCTGAACCCGATGGACGGTCTGGTCAGCCGTTTCGTCCAAAAGCTCAAGACGCAGGGACCGCACACCGGCGCGCAACAGCTGGGGAAGGGCCTCTGCGGCCGTTTGGGCCTTGCCGTTAAACAGGGTGTTGCGGCAACCGAGATCGGCCCGCAGGGGGTGCTCGCTGCCGCTGCGGTCCCGCAGCAGCACCGTATGGGTCTCGCAGGGACGGCCGCAGTCGGTGTGGTCATGGCCTTCGGAGAGGAAGGCGCAAAACAGACAATGCTCCATGTGAAACAGGGGCATGTGCTGGTGCACCGTGACCTCAACGGATCCCGAAGGACACCCCGCCAAGAGCTCAAGCAATTGGTCGAGGGCCAGGTCATAGCTGGCCGTGATCCGCTCCAGGCCCCAATGGTTCAAGAACCAGGCCGCGGTGAGCGGGTTGGCCACGTTCAAGGAAAAATCGCCTACGCAAGGGGCCAGCGGTGTCAGCAGCTCCAGCTGGTCGGCATTGCGCACCAGATAACCGTCGGCCTGGGCCCGGATCAGGGGGTCCATCGTCCAGCGCTCATCGGGCCTGGTAATCCGGGCACCAGCCAGCCAAATTCCCCCAGGCCAGACGCCGCGACCGATGGCGATGGCCTCCTTGAGCTCATGGGGCTGCTCCAGCTCGGCAATGACCCGGTGCACGGATTGATCGCGCAGGGCCTTGAGTTGATCCAGGCTGCGCACCAATACCACCACCTCGGTGCCCTCCTGCCCGTCCTGCTGGGATCTGCTGGTGAGCCAGGACTCCCGGGGGTGCAGGGAACGCAGGATCTGGGGCAACGCCGCTTTGGCAGCCGTTCCACCTAGCTCCTGCTCGGCCCCTGTCTGGGGGCAGCTCGCCAGGTCAACCCAGCTCGCCAAGTGATCCACAAGCTGGCGGCGCAACTGGTTGAGCTGGGCCACCGGGAGGAACAGCTCGCCCCCGAGTTGCACATCCAAGGAACCCAGCTCCCAAGGGGTACCGCCCAGGCGGCCCAGTTGGGCCTCAAGCCGGCCTTGGTTGAGGGATTGGCCCGTGGCCGGCTGAAGGGGGGTTGCGGATTGCCATTGCCATGGCTCGGTTAGCGGCGCCTCAAAGGACCCGGCCCGAATCAACCTGAGCACGAGGGGTTCGCCCCTGGCCCCACTCACCCGCAAATGGAGACCCTGCTTGCGTTCGGGGGTCTCACGACTCGCCATTCGTTTCCAAATGCCTTCGAGAGCTGGATCACTGGTCAGCCAGCAAGGGGCACCCTTGAGCAGTGAACGGCCGTCGATCTCCCCAGGGCCGAGCTTGATCGCCAGGCAGCCAGCAGCACGCTGCTCAACCGCCATTACCCGGCCTCCAAGTTCTGGAGGCGCCTCCAGGGCCGATGGGGATCGGCATTCAAAAACCAGGCCATCTCCAGGCTTCAGGGCAGTTGGGGTGCCCACAAGCCACCAACCCTTGGTATCGATGGAGAGGAACTGGCCAATCTTGGGGCCCCTTTTTTTGCTCCACAGCCCATGCACCAAAGATCGGTGGTTCACCCCCCCTAACCAACCGGTTGAGAGCCCCCTGGAAAAACTGAGCTCCAGATTCCGCCTGGTCTCCTCTGGTTGCCGCTGATCGGGTTGCCGCTGATCGGTTTGTGTCTGATCCGGTTGCCCCTGCCCTGGGTTGTCGCTGCCGGGCCCTGGAAGCAGCTGGTCGAGGCTGCGGCGATAGGTCTCGGTGACCGCCGCCACATACGTGGCCTCCTTAAGGCGCCCTTCAATCTTGAGGCTGGCGATGCCGAGTTCGGCCAGCTGGGGGATCAGCTCCCAGGCTGCCAAGTCTTGGGGCGACAGCAGGTAGCGCTGGTCGCCAAGGGGCTTCTCCACCCCATCCACAATCAATTCATAGGGCAACCTGCAGGCCTGGGCACATTCACCCCGGTTGGCACTGCGCTGGCCGAGGGCCTCACTGGTTAGGCACTGGCCTGAATAGGCCACGCACAGGGCGCCGTGGACAAACACCTCCAAGGGCATGGCGATGGCCCGTTGCTGGAGTTGGCCCTGGAGGCGCTGGAAATCCTTCAGCGCCAGTTCCCGGGCTAGCACCACCCGCTGACAACCAAGGTCAGCCGCCTGGGCCACCCCAGCGGCACTCGTGATCGACATCTGGGTGGAGCCATGGATCGCCAAGTTGGGAGCCAGCTCCCTGGCGAGGCGAGCCAGGCCAATGTCCTGAACGATGAGGGCATCAACCCCGGCCTCCACTGCCGCCAGGACCAGGTCTGCGGCCTCATCCAACTCAGCAGGAAACACCAACACGTTGAGGGTCAGGAAACCCTTGACGCCCCGCCGGTGCAGCCACTGCATCAACTCTGGCAGTTCCTGACGCTGAAAGTTGGCGGCCCGCATGCGGGCATTGAGGGCATCAACGCCGAAGTACACCGCATCGGCACCGTTGGCGACGGCAGCCTTCAACGCCTCCCAGGTGCCAGCGGGAGAAAGCAATTCCGGCAGGACAGTTGTCATGAACGGCTTGTAATGGGGGGCTGGTCATGGGCGCTGCTCATGGACGACTCAAGCGCTGGGCAGGTTCAAACACCTGCAAAGCCTGGGTGGTGCCCTCATAGCGCCAATGCCAAGGTTCGTAGCTCACTCCCTGGCCATTGCCTTCGGGAAACGAGAGCACGAATTGGTAGCGAGCCCCATTGGCCTTTAGCCAGGAGAAGGCAGCGGTCTGCTCAAACGATTGGGAGAGGTTGGCTCCAGGTTGGGAACCATCACCGAGATCGATCGCGAAGCCGGTGGCATGTTCTGAGAATCCGGGTGGAGCACTCACCCGAGCCCGTTCACGAGCTGTTTGGTTACGAGCCGACTTCACATCGAAAAACAGGTGCTTCTGTAACGCAATCGAGCGGTAACCACTGAGCACCACCAAATCCACCCCGTCGGCGGCGGCGGCGGTGCGCATGGCCACCAGCGCATCGGCGGCATCCCGTTGCAGTTCAATCCCTGGGGAGATGGCCACCAGCTCGGATGGTTTGACCTCTACATAGGGAAGGTGGCCGAGAAGGCGGCCATCGATGCCTGCCCGCACATTTAGACCTGCCACCGGCGGTGGTCCCAGCAGGCGCCTCAGGGGCTGGGGGAAAACAAGGGCCAAGCCTAAAAGGCCTAAAAGCGCGCCTGCGGCTCCGGTGGCGAGCCGCCTGAAGCCCCTGCTGCGACTCGGGACCGAGACCGTGGAGCGGCGCGCAACAGGAATGTCTTCGCTTGCCCCCGTTCCCTGGCCTCGCCTGGCACCGATCACCTGAGCTGAGCCTTCGAGCAGTAAAGATCCTAGGTGGGAAGCGGGGAAACACCGGCGGTTCCCCTTGCAACAGTGTTAGCTTCCAGGCCACATCCTTCCTGGCGGAGCGGTTTTCAGATGTTGCGTGTCGCAGTCGTGGGCGGTGGTCCCAGTGGTTCCTGTGCCGCTGAAGTGCTCGCCAAGGCCGGCATCCAAACCTGGATCTTTGAGCGGAAGCTCGACAACGCCAAGCCCTGTGGCGGTGCGATTCCTCTTTGTATGGTCTCGGAATTTGACCTGCCGGAGTCGATCATCGACCGAAAGGTGAGAAACATGAAGATGATTTCCCCCTCAAACCGTGAGGTGGATATCAACCTGGAAAACGATGGTGAATACATCGGCATGTGTCGCCGGGAAGTGATGGATGCCTATCTCAGGGAGCGGGCAGCTGGACTCGGCGCCAATCTGGTGAATGGTCTAGTGACCAAGATCGATACGGGCAGCAAGCGGCAGGGGCCTTACACCCTCACCTACTCGGACTACGCGTCTGGCGAGGCCACCGGCGAGAGCAAAACGCTGGAAGTGGATTTGATTGTTGGGGCCGATGGAGCCAACAGCCGGGTTGCCAAAGCGATGGATGCTGGCGACTACAACGTGGCCATCGCTTTCCAGGAGCGCATCAAGCTGCCCCCTGAAGAGATGAAGTACTACGAGAGCTTGGCGGAAATGTATGTGGGAACCGATGTCTCCCCAGATTTCTATGCCTGGGTCTTCCCGAAATACGACCACGTCGCCGTGGGCACGGGAACCATGCAGAACAACCAGGGCCTGATCAAGAGCCTGCAGGAAGGCATCCGCGAACGGGCCAAGAAACGCCTCCTGCACGGTGAAGTCATCAAGGTGGAAGCCCATCCGATCCCCGAGCATCCCCGCCCCAGGCGCGTGGTCGGCCGCATGGCCTTGGTGGGCGACGCGGCTGGCTATGTGACCAAGAGCTCCGGTGAAGGCATCTACTTCGCTGCAAAAAGTGGGCGCATGTGCGCTGAGCAGATCGTGGCGGCCAGCGCCAATGGCACCAAGGTCCCCACGGAGAAGGATCTCAAGGTGTATCTGAAGAAGTGGGATCGCCAATACGGCGCCACCTACAAAGTGCTGGAAATTCTCCAAAACATCTTCTATCGCAACGATGCTGCTCGTGAAGCTTTCGTGGAAATGTGTGATGACAAAGATGTGCAACGGCTCACCTTCGACAGCTATCTGTACAAGCGGGTGGTCTTGATGAACCCCTGGCAACAGCTAAAGCTCACCCTGTTGACCCTGGGTTCGGTCTTGCGCGGCAACGCCCTAGCCCCTGCCAGTTACAAGCCTGTGCCGAGTGCTGTCCGCACTGAAGAAGAGGCCATGGCCATCCTGGCCGTCAGCGCGATCAAAGGCGGAATCAAGGTATCCTCCAAGAAGGTGCCATCCCAGGGCTTGCCCGCACCTGAGTCGACCTCTGCAGACGATCGTGAAGCCGTGGGCGCGGGAAGCAATTCCTAAGTCGCTGGCTCGGCGGGAATCAGCTCATTGGACTGCTGATCCCAAATGTTGTAACGGAAGCAACCTGGAATGTCAGAGAGCTTCAAATAACAACAATCGCCAAGCAGGCTAAGATTTTCTTCGTGACATTGACGCAATCGATAATTCGGAATCCTCTCGCATAAATGGTGCACGCTATGAAATGCTATATCAGCAGAAAACCAATTCAATAGCGGTGGCAGAATCAAATTGCTGCTTCCCGATATGGCCGCCTCAAGATAATTCCAGTCGCCACTACCGTGGGCATAGGACCCCCTAAAATTATGCTGAACAACAAATATGCAGATAAAGATAGCCGCGGAAAAGGTCATTACAATGCTATAGGAAACCCAAAACAAACCCGCCCCCATCCAACCCGCCATAAGCCACCAGGAGCAGACAACAACCAAATTATTGAGAAAGAGATCTACCGCTTCTCCGGCCGTATACCAATGACTCGACTTGAATGCGGCAACCCATGACCACCAACTACCAGGATGGCGCCAACCACCCTTCCAGAGTTGAACAACACTAGCCGCAGAAAATTCGCAAAGGCCAAGTATTAATTGAAGCCGCGGGCGAATGATGAGATAGAAAAATCCACCTGGAAATAGCATGAGAGGATGCCGTATAAAACGGTAGATCCATTGTTGATTTGGTGACAACTCAAGATAGGCATTCTTTGTCAATAGGTTCGACGGGCCGCGGTACATCTGCCAGTTGCCATTGTGTTTATGGTGAAAAGCATGGCCACGGGACCAGGGATATTGGGGAATGGCATTAAGACACCCCAATCCAAAGCCTGCGATGCGATTAAGCCAGGGATTGGAAAATAATGTTCCATGGCCACAGTCATGCATCAAGGCAAAGCTGCGTGCAGACAACAAGACCAATAGGGCCAGGATTGGCACAAGAGCCAAACCAGACAAGCCGTGGGCAACGTTTGGAATCAACCACCAGAGAGCCGCAGTTGGCACGAGGGTGTTAACCAATTGCCAAACAGCTATCCCATTATCGGAATGACGAAACGATGCAAGCTCGAAATCACTGCGCCTAGGCTTGCGGGGAGAATTTTGAGAAATAGTGGGTATTGAATTAGTCAGATTGACCTCAGACGAGGACAGCTGGTTTTACTTGTGGAGCTTAGGTTAAAGATTCAAAAATCGAGAGTTCAACCACTGATGCGGCTGAAGTCGGCCAACACTGCGGCCTGGTTCCGCAGTACCCCCAACAGGTTGAGGCGGTTGGCACGCACCGCTGGTTCATCGACCATCACCATCACGCTTTGATCGCCATCAAAGAAAGCGGCCAAAGCATCAGCCCCAGAGTTGAGCCCTTGGGCCAGCTCGCCGTAGCGCTCGGCTGATTTCCTTGTGGCGATGGGCTCTAGGCCGTTGAGCACGGCCAACATGGCCGCTTCGCTGCTTTTTTCAAACAAACCTGGATCCACCACCCCGTTGGCGCTCAACACCTGGGCGGCGAGATCACCTTTCTCGGCCAATCGGGCAGCCCGGGTCACCACCGCCTGCACAGTGGCCAATTGGCCGCTCCGGCGCAGCTCAACCAGGAGCTCAACCCGTCTTGTGACATCAGCGGGATCCTCGAGGATGCGATCCACGGCTTGGGGATCGCCGGCGACGGCCTGCACCAGGTCGCCATCGATGCCGTCTTCTTCGAGCAGACTCACCACCCGCTGCCGCAGGAATTCGGCCAGCTCCGCCGCCAGCATCGCTGGATCTACCTGGAAATGGGGCAGCAGGCCACTCCAGTGGGAGGCTGCCCGGCGCAGCAAGGCCCCCAGGTCGAGGGGCCAGCCATTCGCTTTCAAAATTTGGACAATGCCATTGCCGGCGCGGCGCAGGGCGTAGGGATCTGAGGATCCAGTGGGGCGCTCCCCTTTGGAATAGATGCTCAACAGCAGCTCAAGCCGTTCTGCCAGGGCAACCACGGCCCCCGCATCGGAAGTGGGCAGCCCATCGCCAGCCCCCTTGGGCAGGTAGTGCTCCTGCACTGCCAGGGCAACGGAGCGGGGTTCGCCCTCGGCCAGCAGGTACTTCCCGCCGACCAGCCCCTGCAGCTCGGGGAACTCGCCCACCATTTGGCTCACCAGATCGTGCTTGCAGAGGTGGGCGGCGCGGCGGGCGTGGTCGCCGGTGGCTTCAGCCAGGTTGAGGGATTCGAGCAGGACATCGGTGAGCCACTCCAGGCGCTCCACCCGATCCAGCAGGCTGCCCAGACCCTCAGCAAAGGTGACACGGGCCAGCTGGGCCCGCCGATCGATGCTCGCCACGGCACGGTCGGCAGCCACGAAGAACTCGGCGTCGGCCAGCCGCGCCTTGAGGACCCGTTCATTGCCCCGTCGAACCAAGGCATTGGCCACCGGTAGTCCGTTGCCGATACAAAGGAAGCTAGGAAGCAGGCTGGCCTGGGCATCAAGGGCCAGGGGATCCACGCTGGCACCGATCCGATACAGGGGGATGTAGCGCTGGTGGGCACGCATCACGGTGCTGAGCACTTCTGGCGGCAGGTGCAGGTAGTGCTCATCCACCGTTCCCTCAATCATCAAGGGTGCTTCCACCAAATCCGTGAGCTCATCCACCAAGGCTTCTGGGCAGTCGGGAAGGCCGCCCAAGGACGCCGCACTGCTGGCCACCTGCTCGCGGATCCAGGCCTGGCGACTGGATCGCTTGACCTGAACGCCCACCGCTGCAAGAGCTGAGACGTAGTCGTCGGCGCAAGGGATGGTGACCGCATCGCCAAGGAGGCGATGGCCGCGACTGGTATTTCCGCTAACAACCTCGGGGTCGGAATCCGACAAGGTGACCGGAACCAAGCCGGCATCCAACAGGGCCACAAGCCAGCGAATCGGCCTGGAGAACCTGCTCTCGCCCTCTCCCCAGCGCATGAAACGGCGCCCTTGCAGGCCGTTAATCCAGAGGGGAATGAGCTCGGCAAGAATCTGGGTCGTTGGCCGCCCCTTCTCGAGACAGCGGGCAAACACGAAGGGCCCCTTGGCCGTCTCGCGCACCTCAAGGGCCGCGGGGTCAATGCCACAGCGGTTGGCGAAACCGATGGCAGCCTGGGTGGGCACACCCCCTTGAAGGGCTTGGCTTGCCGGCGGGCCCTTGCGGTCTTCGCTGAGATCGCTTTGGGCCAGGGGTAGCTCGGTCACGGTGATCGCCAAGCGCCGGGGCGTACTGGTGCAATCAATCGCTGCAAACGACAACCGGGCGGCTGCCAGATCCCTACGCACGAGGGAATCAAGTTGGGGCAGGGCTAGACGGGCGAAATCAGCAGGGAGTTCCTCGGTTCCGATCTCCAAAAGAAAGGTCGACAAGGGAACAGCCACATCTGCAACTCACTGTATTGACCTGCCCTCTTCGCTACGGTCGATGCCAATCGTTCGCTTTAGGGACCTGTGGGCACGGGGCACACCTCTACAACCATTGGTCAACTCCAGGCTGACCAGGGAGCTGCGAGTGCTCCCACGAAGTTTGAACAGCTCAAAGCAAGTAGTGGCCATCTCAAGGAACCACTGCTGAGTGAGTTGGCAAACGGCAACCCCAATTTCACGGAAGGGGCCGTTCAAATTCTCAAATTCCACGGCAGCTACCAGCAGGACAACCGCGATAACCGCCGCAAGGGTGCGGAAAAGGATTGGCAAATGATGTTGCGGCTGCGCAGCCCCGGTGGCCGCATCCCAGCGCCCCTGTATCTGGCGATTGATGAGCTCGCGAACCGGCTGGGCAATGGCACCATGCGCGCCACCACGCGCCAGGCCTTCCAGATCCATGGCATCGCCAAGGCCGACCTCAAGGAGGTGATCGGCACCATCGTGCGCAACCTGGGATCAACCCTTGCTGCCTGTGGCGACATCAACCGCAACGTGATGGCCCCGGCAGCCCCATTCGAGGACCGTGGCTATCCGGCGGCCCGCGACTTGGCTGACCAGATTGCCGATCTCTTGACCCCCCAGGCCGCCGAAGGCTCCTACCTGGATCTCTGGGTTGATGGCGAACTCAGCTACCGAATCAAACCGAGTGCATCGGTCCAGAAGGTGAAGGAGCGCCAACAGGAGGGCGGTGTCTTCAGTGGTGATCGCGAGGAGCCCCTCTATGGCAACACCTACCTGCCCCGCAAGTTCAAGGTGGCCGTCACGGTGCCCGGCGATAACGCCGTGGACCTGCTGACCCAAGACATCGGGCTGGTGTTGTTCTGCGATCCCCAAGGCAGGCCCATGGGCTGCAATGTGTACGTGGGGGGCGGCATGGGCCGCACCCACAACAAGGAAGAAACCTTTGCCCGCACCGCCGATCCCCTCGGCTATGTGGCCTATGGGCACGTGCTCGATTTGGTGCAATCCATCCTCGCCCTGCAGAGGGATTTCGGCGACCGCCAGCAGCGTCGCCACGCTCGGATGAAATACCTGATCCATGACCGGGGGGTGGCCTGGTTCAAAGCAGAATTGCAAGCCAACTATTTCGCCCATCCCATCAAGGGCCTGCGCCAGGAACCCAAGGCAAAGCTCGAGGACTACCTGGGTTGGCATCGCCAGAACCAGAAGCTGTGGTTTGTGGGCCTGCCCGTGTTGTGCGGCCGTCTCTCGGGAGAGCTCAAATCGGGGCTGCGGCACCTCGTGGACACTTACAAATTGGAGGTGCGGCTCACCCCAAACCAGGACCTGCTGCTCTGCAACATCGGAACGGCCCAACGGGCCACCATTCGCGAAGCCCTCGGCCGGTTGGGATTGGCAACGCCCGAAGCACCGTCCTTGCTCACCCGCCACGGGATCGCCTGTCCCGCCCTGCCCCTGTGTGGGCTTGCCGTGACCGAAGCCGAACGGATTTTCCCCGACGTGCTCGAGCGGCTCGAGAACCAATTCCAACAACTCGGCATCACCAAGCCGGTGCTGGTGAGGATGACGGGCTGCCCCAATGGTTGTGCCCGTCCCTACATGGCGGAGATTGGTTTGGTGGGAAGTGGGGTGGATCAATACCAGCTGTGGCTTGGGGGCACACCCGAACTCAGCCAGCTCGCCGAGACCTATCTCGAGAAGATGCCCTTGTCTGACCTTGAATCCACCCTCGAACCCTTACTGAAGGCCTGGCATGCAGCTGGGGGCAGGCGCAGCTTGGGTGACTTTGTGGCCAAGACCGGCCGCCCAGCCATTGAGGCGCTCCTGGCTCAATCAGGGGCCCGTCCGTAGCAGGCTTGAACAGCGCCCGTGCGCCAGGCCCAGAGTTGATCTCCCCAGCTGAAGTGCCACCACTCGTTGGGGTGCTGGGCAAAGCCAGCGGCTTGCATCGCCTGGCTCAGCGCCAGGCGGCGCCGATGCCATAGGGCCTCCTGGCTATCCGGCCCCTGCTCGGCCAGGGCGGCGTAGTGGAGCGGCTCGGAGATCGCTCCGATGGCATCGATGGCGCCACCCATGGCCAGCTCCCGGCCCTCGGCGTCAGCCAAGGTGAGATCGACGGCCCCACCGGTGCTATGGGGCGGTGGAGAGTCGGCGCTCTCGCTCGGAGGGGCCCAAAAACGGCCCACATCAGCGATGGCCTGCCGCCGCCCTGGGGAGTCCTGGCTTGGGTCCACCCCGCGCCTTTTGCATTCCTCCCGGATGGCATGGTTCACCATGAAGGCCTGGACGGCCACCGGGCGCCAGGCATCGAACACGGCGAAACGCCATGGGACTTGGTGCCGCTGCAGGGTGATCTGGGCCTGGAGCAGGCGATCCACGACCCCCTGGCGTAGGCGAAAGGGAGAGAGGCCCGCCCCATAGGGGGCACCCAGGGCCGCATAGGGGTGGGGCTCCATGCACTGAAGTTCAGCTGGCAACGGCACCAGCGCTTCATGATTCTCTTGAATCGGGACCGAACTCCAAGGACGCATGGGCTAATTGAGGCGCGATGCCAGATCCAATTGACGCCGCCGTTGGTCGGCAAGGGCTTCAGCCAGGCCCTGATGGAGCGCCAAATCGGGATCCTTGGCTGTGATCGATTGGGCCACCTGGCGCGCCTGCTCCAGTACCTCACCGTCGTCGGTCAGGCTGGCCAGCGCTAGATCGGGGAGCCCCGATTGGCGGGTGCCCAAGACCTGGCCTGGCCCCCGGAGCCGCAAATCCATTTCGGCAATTTCAAAGCCATCACCGGAGCGCACCAAGACCTCAAGCCGCTGTTTGGCCTGCACGTTGTTGCTGTCGTTGATGAGTAAGCAGTAGGAGGCCGCCGCCCCCCGACCGACCCGGCCCCGCAGTTGGTGGAGTTGGGCCAGGCCAAAACGCTCGGCATGGTCGATCACCATCACACTCGCCTCGGGCACATCCACACCCACCTCCACCACCGTGGTGCTCACAAGCACCTGGGTCAGGCCATCGGCAAAGGCCCGAATGGCGGCCTGCTTGCTGGCGCTGTTGAGTTTGCCGTGGAGCAAGCCCACCTGCAGATCGGGGAAGACCTCTTCTTCAAGCTCCCTGTGCACATCGATAGCCGAGCGCAAATCAAGCTTTTCGGATTCCTCCACCAAGGGCAGCACCACGTAGGCTCGTTGGCCGATGGCCACCTGGTCGCGGATCAGTTGGTAGGCCTTGCTGCGTTGCCCCCCCTTGAGCAGGCTGGTTTGGATGGGTTGGCGCCCGGGCGGTAATTCATCGATTTGGCTGACGTCCAGGTCGCCATGGAGCGAAAGGGCGAGGGTACGGGGAATCGGGGTAGCGGTCATGGTCAGCAGGTGGGGCTGGAGGCCCTTGGCAAGCAGGCGGTTGCGCTGACGCACCCCAAAGCGGTGTTGTTCATCGACCACCACCAACCCCAGGCGATCGAACTGGACCGGATCTTCCAGGAGGGCGTGGGTGCCGACCAAAAGTTGCAACTGACCGTTCACCAAATCCTGAAGCAACTCGCGCCGCCGCTGGGCAGGCGTTGAACCGGTGAGTAGGGCCGAGGTGATGTGCAGCTGGGGCAACCATTCGGCCAATTTGCGGTAGTGCTGCTCGGCCAAGACCTCCGTAGGCGCCATCAGAGCGCCCTGGCACCCCGCCTGAATGGCGGTGAGGAGGGAAGCAAGGGCCACCACGGTTTTGCCACTGCCCACATCCCCCTGCACCAGGCGGGCCATGGGTTGGGGCCGGGCCAGGTCGACACGGATTTCAGCGAGAACCCGTTGCTGGGCTCCGGTCAGGGGAAAGGGAAGCAGCTCGAGGAATTGCTGCACCAGGTCGTCGCGACCGGCTGTCAGCACCAGGGGCGGGGCCGGTCGTTGGCTCAGTTGGCGTCGGCGCTGCAACAGGCCGAGCTGTAACAACAGGAATTCATCGAACACCAGCCGATGGCGGCTCGCCTGCAGCTCCTGCTGATTGCTGGGTTGGTGGATCTGCAGCAGGGCCTGGGGCCGGGCAATGAGGTTCTCTCTATGGCGAAGCGCCTCGGGCAAGGGATCACCCCAGCGGCTCACCTCGGGCAGCACCGCAGCCAGGGCCTGGCGCAGCCGCTCGGACCCCAGGCCCTCCGTGAGCCCATACACCGGAATCAGGCGGCCAATGCTCTCGGAGCGAACCTGGGCATGGGAATGGTCGAGCACCTCCATCAGGGGGTCCTGGAAGGCCGGACCGTAGGGGGTTTCCTTCACCAGCCCGCTGACAGCCACGGTGGCGCCCGGTGGGAAGTGGGCCTGTTGCCCCTTCAGCCAGCCAGGCGTTGCAAAGCGCTTGCCCGCAAAAAAACGACTCACCCGGATCTTGCCGGTGATGTCGGTCAGGTGCAGCTCGAGAATCGAGAGGTTGGGATTGCGGGGGCTGGTGAAGGCGTTGCTGCGCCGAACCGTGGCCACTATCGTGGCGGTGCGCCCTGGTTCAAGCCCGCTGATGCGCACCAAATTGGCGTAGTCGAGGTAATCCCGGGGGTAGTAGTGCACCAGATCGCGCAGCACAAACAGCCCCAGCTGCGCCAATCGGGTAGCCGTTTTCGGGCCCACACCCTTGATATCTGAGAGCGGCGTATCCGGATCCCAATGGCCGGAGGCAGCCCCAGGGCCAGATCCAGACGCAGCTCGAGGCCCATGGGCGGGGCTGGCCCCCACCTTGAGCCGGGGAGGGCCCACTGGGATGGTCGGTTGGTGGGCCTGGCGAAGCTGATGGAGCCGCTCGCGGCACTGGCGCACCAGGTTTTGGCGGCGGGCCAGGCTGAGCTCCCCATAGGACGCCAACCCCTTGGCCAGATCCTCGAGCCCTTGCCTTTGGGGCTGGGTGATGCCAGCTAGCGGCTCGGCGAGGGTGCGGGCAACAAAGCCACTAAAGCGTTCCTGGCGTCCCTTGAGATCCCCAAATCCCCGCTCAGCCTCGAGCTGCAACGCCTGCTGCAGGGGCTTCAGCCAGGCCTGAAGGGCCTCTGGGGTCAGGCCGTTTTGGGTGCTGACGTCGTGGGTTATGGAGTCTTGGGTGCTGCTTGCGCTGTGGTGATGTCCTGCAGCCACAGCTGTTCCGCCTCAAGCGACTGAAGCCGCCGCTCGAGGCGACGATAGTGCTGCGCCATTCTGCGCAACTCCTGGCGATGCTGCTGAACCCGGGAGCGACAGGTGCGCAATTTGGGTTGCTCCAATTCCAAATCACTCAACCGCAGCAGGACGGCACCGGCCTCCAACGCGGCGGGGCCATCGGGGGAACCAAAGGGCAAGGGCACCCTCAACACATTGGCCGGTGCCGATAGGGGCTCCAACTGACCCTTTAGGGCCGCGTCCAACAAACTCACAGGCAGCAGGCTGCGGCTCACCCCCTGGCGCAGCAACTCCACATTCAAGGCGTGGGAAAGATTGCGCAGGCGTTGGCCAAGGGCCCTCTCAAAGCCATCGAGCCAGAGCAGCAAGGCCACCGGGTCCCTGGGTAGGTGGGCTTGATCCCATGGCGCTAAGGGCCTTGTTTCAGCCTCTCCATCGCCACTGGCCTCGTCGCCGTCGTCGCCGGCCTCATCCTCAAGTCCATCGCTGGTGTCATCACCAGGCCCAGCAGCGTCAAGGTCCCTGCCCTGTAGGGAAGACGAGAGGACCTCTCCGAAGGCGGCCACCATCGCTTCGACGGCTTGGAGGTGCTCCGCCTCATCCATGTCGGATGGAAGCTCTAAACCTTCATCGTCCGCCTGGCTGGTGCCATGGGATTCACGGTCCCCCAATGGGGATCCCCCATCCTCCATCGGCAAGAGCCCAGAGATGGAACGGGGTTCAAACAATTCCGGAGCCAGGGGCAAGGCCAGGCCGAGGTTGATCGAGCCTTCCGGGCTGGGGAGCGATGGCGCGTCCCCATCCCTGGAAGCCCTGGCCTCCAGGGCAGCGATCAGCCGCTCTTGGTTCGACCGTTTGGAGTTGAGACGCTTGCGCTCCAACTGGCCTGCCAAATGGGCCACCTGTTCCACCGTGAGGAGAGTGGTGGTGCGGCCCACCAAGCTGGCCATGCGTTGGTGCAGGTGTTGCCGTTGAGGGCTTGGAAGCTCTTGATAGCGACTGGGCTCCACCTGGGTAGCCAAATGGAAACAGGCTTGCTGAACGGCAGTCAACAAGCCCGAGCGGAGCACCTGCAAATACAGGGCTAAGTGGCGATAAAGATCTGGATTGGAAACGGCCAGCTGCCCCTGGTGATGGGCAAGCTGGCGTTTGACATCATCACGTAGATCCACGCGAGCATCCGCAGCGCTGGAGCAAGACAGGCCCGATGGGCTTCAAGCTGCGCCGCCCATGGCAGCAACTTCAGCGGCGAAATCAGCCTTTTCCACTTCAATGCCTTCGCCCAGGGTGAAGCGGGTGAAACGGCGCACCTGGATGTTTTCCCCAGCCTTGCCAGCCACCAACTTGACCAGTTCAGCCACGGTCATCGAGCTGTCTTTGATGAAGGGCTGATCGAGGAGAGCCAACTCCTTGAGACGCTTACCAATCCGACCTTCCACGATCTTTTCTTTCATCTGATCAGGCTTACCAGCAAGGTCGTCCCGACCCATTTCAATCTGCTTTTCGCGATCGGCGACTTCGGCAGGAATCTCATCGACGGAGACGTACTCGACACTGGGACACGCAGCGATCTGCATGGCTACGTTGCGCAGGAGCTCCTGGAACGCCTCACCGCGGGCAACGAAATCGGTTTCGCAGTTGACTTCAACCAGCACGCCAACGCGGGCGCCGGTGTGGATGTAGCTACCGATCGAGCCTTCTGCAGCGATGCGTCCAGACTTCTTCTCGGCGGTGGCAATACCCTTCTGGCGCAACCACTCCGTGGCCTTATTGGTATCACCGCCGCTCTCAGTCAGGGCTTTTTTGCAATCCATCATTCCTGCGCCCGTCATATCACGCAGTTCCTTGACAAGCTTTGCGGAAATTTCAGCCATGGTCTTAGGGAGGGGTTAAAAACGAAGAAATCCCATGCTGGCCAAGGAAGGCATTATCAGCATCAGGGACATGGGGAAGTGGCTAGGCCAAAGCGCTGGTGGGGCCGAAGAATCCCCCTGGAGGGGTTCTTCGGCACTCTGACCGATGGGAGTGGTGATCAGGCGTCGTCTTCGCGACCTTGGTCATTGGCGCCATGGCGACCTTCGTTGATCGCGTCGGCCAGACGGCCCAGCACCAATTGCACCGAGCGCACGGCGTCGTCGTTACAGGGGATGGGAACGTCGCAGAGGTCGGGGTCGCAGTTGGTGTCAAGCATGGACACCAAGGGGATATCGAGCTTGCGCGCTTCGAGCACGGCGTTCGTTTCGCGGCGCTGGTCGACCAGAACGACCACGTCGGGCAGGCGACGCATGGTCTTGAGACCACCCAGATACTTCTGGAGGCGATCCAGCTCCCGGCGCAGAACCGCAGCTTCCTTCTTGGGACGCATGGCGATGGCACCAGAGCTTTCCATGCGCTCCAGGTCCTTGAGCCGGTCGATCCGGGCACGCATGGTGGTCCAGTTGGTGAGCATCCCGCCCAACCAACGCTGGTTCACATAGGCAGCACCACAACGGGTGGCTTCCTGGGCAATCACCTCAGAAGCTTGCTTTTTGGTGCCCACAAAGAGGAAACGCTTGCCGCTGCGGGCTGCACTGCGCGTCCACTTGTAAGCGTTGTTCATGCAGACCGCGGTCTGCACCAAATCGATGATGTGGACACCGTTGCGTGCGCAATAGATGTAGCGCGACATCTTCGGGTTCCAACGGCGGGTTTGGTGCCCAAAGTGGGCGCCCGCCTCCATCATTTCCGCGAGGGTTACAACAGCCATTTGTTTTTAGGGTTTCGGGTTTGCCTCCACCTGCCAGGGACTGAATGGGCCGAAGGACCAATCAAGTCACCCGAAACACGCAGGTGTGCGGTGTGTAGGGACCTTGTCAAATTACCAAACCGTGGATCTGGCCTCTTGGTAGAGGGACCGCACTCCGATGCGGTTGAGGGGCAAGCGCAGCAGCTCCATCGCCCAGGAGCTGTGGCCGCGGCGAATCAACCAGGCCAACACCGGCTTAAGACTGCGTTCATTGAGCAGGCCCCCCAGGGTGAGCAGTTCCCAAAGCAGCCAATGGAGCCTGGTGTACTGGACGATGAAGCGCACCCGCCGGGTGGGGTGCTTGCGGAAAAACACCAGGCCCATTTTGGCCCGCTCCTGCTCAACCCGAATCAAGGCCGGGATCTGGTCGAGGCTGAGAGCCGGGTGCCAGTGGTACCCAACGGCTTCAGGGCAACGCACGAGCTCAACTCCCTGGAGCCGCAGGCGCTCGCCGAGTTCCAGATCTTCCCAGCCGTAGAGATGGAAACGGGTGTCAAACAGACCCGCCCCTTCGAGTAGGGCCCGGTCGATCGCCACATTGCCGGTGGCGAAGTAGGCCCAGGAGAGGTCGCGGAGCTTGTGGGGTTCGCTGGTGGGGTCTGAAAAATTGGCCGTATTGATCACCGCCCCGTAGGTGAAGCAACGGCGATGGCCTGCCCGCTGCCAGTAGCGCTCCAGCGCCTTGCCATGGCAGCTCAAGAAGGTGGGGGTCACCACCAGGTCGCTGTCGATGAACACGATCACCTCTCCCCGGGCGTTCTCCACGCCGCGGTTGCGCCCCTGGGCCGGGCCGCCATGGCTTTGCTGAATCAACCTCACATGGGGCAGCTCGGCGGCCTGGGCCGTCAGCCAGGCCACGGTCTCATCGGTGGAGCCGTCGTCGACGAGCACCACTTCAAAACCCGTAACCGGAGCTTCGAGGCGCTGGGCTTCGAGGGCCCGCAGACACGTCTGCAGGATGGGCAGCCGGTTGTAGGTGGGGATAACAACGCTGATGAACATGGCTGTTGCGAATCAGACGGTGCAAGGGCAGGCCGCTAGGCCAGAAAAAAGGGGATCCCAAGGGATCCCCAATGCGGTACAAAACCAGTGCAGTGATGCAAAGGTCTGATCAATCGGCAGCGCCGCCGTTGTTGGCCGTACCGGTGACACCATTGCCGGCACCTTCACCACGGCCGTCGTTGCGGAGCTTGCGCTTCTTAAACTTGCGGGCATAGGCGCGGTTGCGCTCTTGCTTTTCCTTCTTGAGATTTCTGCGCTTAGCCATGCGAGCGGCGTTAAGGGGGGAGATGCGAACAACCACCCTAACCAACGGCGTACTAGGCGGTGCAGGGAGAACCTTTTAAAGGGGCTTGGCGAAGAGGTGGCCGTCTTCCATTTGCAGGAGGCGGTCGGCGATATCCAGGATGCGGGGATCGTGGGTCACCATCAAGACGCCACAGCCCTGCTGGCGGGCCAAATCCTTGAGTAAATCCACCACCTCGCGGCCGCTCTGACTGTCCAGGGCAGCCGTTGGCTCATCGGCCAAAAGCAGTTGGGGCTTGGCGGCCAAGGCGCGGGCGATGGCGACACGCTGCTTCTGGCCCCCGGATAAATCGTGGGGCAAGTGGCCCAAATGATCACCCAAGCCCACAGCCCTCAGCCACTCCCTGGCCTGATCCCTGCGGGCTCGATAGCTGAGCCCTGGCAGGAGATCCGAACCCATTTGCACGTTTTGCTCCGCCGTCAGACAGCGCAACAGGTTGTGACCTTGAAAAATCATGCCGATGCGGCGGCGCAACTGCTGGCGGGCACCGCGTTGGGCCCCATGCAGTTGTTGGCCCAACACGTGAACGGAGCCCTGCTGCACCTGGCGCAGGGCGCCAACCAAGGTGAGAAAGGTTGTTTTGCCGCACCCTGACGGGCCCGTGAGCAAGACGACCTCCCCTGCCGCAACCCTGCAATCGATGCCCTGAAGCACCTGACGGCGGTTGGTGCCCGAACCGAACCAGTGCTGCAAGCCCTGCACCTCAATGGCCATGGGAGGGGAGGCGTTCAAAAGATTTCGGCCGGATCCGCATCCGCCAAGCGACGCATGGCTAGGGAAGCCGAACCCATGCACATCAGCAAAATCATGGTGAATACCGTCACGGCCCGGGTTGTGTCCATGGCAACGGGCAGCTGGGTTGCACCGCGCACCAACGCATACAGACCCTGGCCGGCCGCATAGGCGGGAAGGTAACCAAACGCCGCCAACAGCAATCCCTCCCGGGCCACAACGCCCAACAAAGTTAAAAGGGGATAGCCCATAGCCATCAAGGTGGCGTATTCCGGCAGGTGATCACTCACATCGGAATAAAGAACCTGGTAAACGATGACACAACCAACCACGAACCCCATCCCTGCTCCCAGGGTAAAGATGAAGCCAATGGAGGTGCTTGTTCGCCAGTAATTTTGTTCAAAATCAATGAATCCCTGCTTTGTCAATACGGTGACATCGTCCGGGAGGCTTGTCTTTAATCGGGAGATCACAGCCGCGGGATCAGATCCGGGCTTCAGTCGAATCAATCCCACTTCAATACTTCCTGGGGGAGTATTGGGCATCAGGCCAAGAAAAGTCTCACTACTAGTCAGCAAATTGCCATCGGCCCCAAAGGATGTGCCAAGACTGACCAGGCCAGCAACCCGCACCCGCATGCCGGAAATCTCACTTTCCACGGTGCGGCCGGCCTTAAACCATTCGGCAACGGGGCCAAATTCCGCTCGCGACTGCTGATCAAACAGAACTCGGCCCCGTTGGTTGAGAACCGTGGCCTTACTCGCCAGGCTGGGGTCGGTAAACAAAGGGTCGGTGGGCTCAAAGCCCAGGGCCAAAATGGAACGGGTGGAAAGATTTTTGGGATTACGCCAGAGCAGTAAATTCCAATGGACAGGGGTAATTCCCGCCACCTGGGGATCTGCCATGGCTTGTACCAGCCTGCGGCGGGGGAAGCCGGCCATGCTCACCGAACTACTGGAGCGCGGGCTAATCAGAACCAGATCGGTATCGAAGAGCCGGTGAATCGTGACGCTGGCATCAAACAGGCCATCCCGAAATCCCAATTGCATAAACATCAAGATTCCAGCGAAGCTGATGCCAGCAAGGGCCACCGCCAGACGCACAGGCTGCCTGGTGAGCAACAACCAGGCCAGGGGAATACCCCGGCCGCCCCAAAGGGAGCGGAGGACCCTAAGCAAAGGCTGCAGGGGGCTCAAGGCAGAAATCGGATGATCACCTTGAGTCCGGCCAACTGGCGCACCCTGGCCAAATCAGAGGGATCCAGGGCCAGTCGCACCTCCACCACGCGGGCATCCGCGTCGCCCGTGGGGTTGGTGGAAACCACCTGCCGCTGGCGGACCTGGGGCGTAATCCGCACAACGCGAGCTTTGAGGATCGTCGTCAATCCGCCGTTTTCACTAATCAAGGTTGCTGGCTGACCAACCCGAACCCGGTTGATATCGCTCTCATAGACCTCTGCGACGGCTTCCATCTGGTCGGTATTACCGAGCTCCAAGATTCCGGACTCCCCAGGTCGCTCCCCCGGCCGGGCCAGAATCCGTAGGACAGTGGCATCAATCGGTGCGCGCAATTCGCTTTGCACCAGGTCGGATTGGACCTTGCGAAGTTGAACCCGGGCCTGGGCCAAGTCCCCCCGCAGGTTGATTAACTTGATTTCCCGGTTATCCAGATCCGCCGAGGGGGTGGCGCCACTTTTGGCTAGCCGCCGATAACGGCGGGTATCCCGCTCGAGCAGTTGCAGCTCGAGGAGCGTGTTGGAAATCTTGGTTTGAGCCAGGGCCTTGTCAGCCAGGAGGCCAGGTCTGCTGTCAAAGCTGGCGAGTAGATCGCCCCGGCGCACCCGATCCCCCTCCTGCACCAAAAGGGCGGCAATCCTGGGGCTACCCCCCAGGCCTGACATGGGGGCCGCGAGCTTGCGCACATCCCCGGCCGGTTCGAGTCGTCCAAGGGCTGACACCGCTTCCGGCAGCTGCTGGACCGGGGCCTTGGCGATGGGGCGAGGCGCCGGTGATGGCTTTAACAGGGAAGCCAAGCCAATCACCAAGGCCAAACCACCAGCGGCCAGCCACCAAGGACGCTTCATCAACCAGCTCCCAAGGCCAACGGCTGGGGATCGTCGAACAGGAGTTCCTCGATGTAGCGATCCGCCCACTCCGGATTGAAGGCCTTCTCCAGCACCCGGCGAGTCTTGTCGTTTTGTTTCTGTTGCTTGCAATAGCGGAGCTGACCCTGCCATCGATTCACCGTAGCCGGATGGTCGAGGGGTTGGGGCTCAGTGGCCTTGATGGCGTCAGCCAAGACGTGCAGCACCTCGGCCACCTCGTCGATAAACCAGCCCTCTTCCTCCCCATTGGCTGGGCGCACAAATCGCACGTAGGGGGAGAAAATCTCTCCCCAGGGCGGCAGCTCCCTGGGTTGGCTGTAGGGCCTTGGGCTGCGAGCGGCCAAATCGCTCGCGATGGCCTCAGGCAGGGAACCGGAAACGGGGGAGAGATCGACAATCGCCGCCGAGACCCCCGCTGGGCCGGCCACGATGTCGGCGCCGAAAACGGGTAGATCAAAGCGGGGATCGGGGAACAGCACGCAGTGCAGGATTTGTAGACCAGCCCCAAGCCGGGCCGTCTCCAGGTGCAACTTGCGCAGCCCGCGGCACTGGCGCAGTTCATTGCGTATGAACAGGGCCTCCCCATCGAGACTGCCACTGATGGCCTCCAGGTCGGCGGCGATCTCCAGGGGTGCTAGGTCGGGCAACACCTGCCAGCTGGAGCGAATCCGATCCGCCAACGCATCGACCAGGGGGTGGAGCCCGCCGCTTGCAGGGGTGGCGCTCGAGGAAGGGATTGTGCTCACAAAAGGCCCAGCAGCCAGCAGAATGCAGATCTTGCCATGGTTCTCCGCCTTGCCCCTGGCCCCCCCGTTGCCCCTGTTGCCAGGCCTCAGCAACCCCGAACAACGCCAGCTGGCCAATGGGGCCCAGGTGATGGTCCTGGGCATGGAGGCCTCCCCCCTGGTCTGCATCGATTTTTGGTGCCGCGCCGGCAGCGTCTTTGAGGGCCCCGGGGAAAGTGGCCTGGCCCACTTCCTTGAGCACATGGTGTTTAAGGGGAGCCGCAACCTGGCCGCCGGTGAATTTGATCGGCGCATTGAGGCCCTAGGGGGCCAAAGCAACGCAGCCACAGGCTTTGACGACGTCCACTACCACGTTCTGATTCCACCGGCTGCGGCATCCGAAGCGTTGCAGCTCCTGCTTGAGCTCGTGCTTGAGCCCCAACTCGACGGCGATGCCTTCGCCATGGAGCGGCAAGTGGTGCTTGAGGAATTGGCCCAAAGCGAAGACCAGCCCGATGAAATGGCCTTCCAGCAACTCCTCAAACTGGGTTGCGGAGACCATCCCTATGGCCGGCCAATCCTGGGTCAAAAGGAGGCCTTACTGGCCCATCGGCCAAGCGCCATGGCCCAGTTTCACCAACGGCTCTATGGCGCCAACCGCTGCGTCCTAGCCCTGGGCGGCCAATTGGCCGGTTGGGACCTCGACGCCGAGCTTGGGGGCAGTGCCCTCGCCCGGCTTGGAGCCGTGGACGAACCCGGCCCCCGCTCCCAGCTGCAGGTTCATCCCGGCGAGCACCGCCTTGCCATTCCCCGGCTGGAATCCGCCCGCCTCTTGATGCTCTGGCAACAGGCCCCCGCCGCCGATGTGATCGGAGTGATGGGCGCTGATGTGATGACCACCGTGATGGCCGAGGGTCGGCGCAGCAGGCTCGTCAACCGCCTGCGCGAACAGCTGCGACTGGTCGAAAGCATTGACCTCGACGTTCACGCCATGGAATGGGGCAGCTTCGCCCTGCTCGAAGCGGTCTGTGAGACCGACGACCTGCCCCAGGTGCGCCAGGTGATTGGCCAGGTTTGGCAGGAGCTGATGGAGGAGCCCATCTCTGAACCCGAATGGCTGCGGGCCCAGCGGCTCGTGGCCAACGGCTACCGCTTTGGCCTGGAGGCGGCGGGTGGGATCGCCGGCTTGATCGGTAGCAATGGGCTCTGGAGCCGGCCCCAATCCTTGGCAGCCCCCTTGGAATGGCTCCAACACTGGACCCCAGCAGCGCTGCATCGGCAAGCCCTACCCCTGCTCGATCCCGCCAAAGCCTTTGTGCTCGAGGCGGTGCCCACATGACCCCCTGGGAGCAAACAACCCTGCCCGGCGGCCTGCCGCTGATCTGGCAGCAACGGCCTGGCCCCGACGTTGTCGCAGCCCGCCTCTGGATTCGTGGCGGCAGCAGCCAAGACCCCCGGGGCCAGCGGGGCGCGCACCAACTGCTAGCCGGTTTGATGACCCGGGGCTGCGGCGAACTGGATGCCGATGGTCTGGCTGATTTGGTGGAGGGCCGGGGAGCCGTCCTGCGCTCGGAGGCCTCAGAAGACAGCTTGGTGGTGAGCCTGAAGTGCGCCGCAGCTGATGCTTCAACCCTGCTGCCCTTGCTGTTGACGATGGTGCGTGAGCCCCATCTCAAGCCTGAGCAACTGGACTTGGAGCGCCAGCTGAATCTGCAAAGTCTGCAGAGACAGCGGGAGGATCCGTTCCAGCTGGCCCACGACCTCCTGCGGGAGCAGCTCTACGGCCAAGGCCCCTATGGCCACGATCCCCTGGGGGTCGAAGCGGAGTTGGCCACCCTGGATCGCGACGCGCTTCTACCGCTCCTAGCTGGCCTAGGGGCATCGGGCGCCTTGCTCGTGCTCACCGGCGCGGTGGACCCTGGGCTCACCCAGCAGCTGGGCGCCACCCTGACCCCCGCCCCCTGGAGCACCAGGGCCCCGGAAGCTGTCCCATCAGCGCAAGCAACACCGGCGGAAGCAACCCCAGGCCAGGGCCAAGGTGGCTTTGGCCCGTTGGAGCAGGACACCGAACAACTGGTGGTGATGCTCGGCAGCACCACCGTGCCCCTGGGCCACCCGGATGCCCTGGCCCTCCGGGTGCTCCAGGCCCATCTCGGCATGGGCATGTCGAGTCGATTGTTTGTGGTGATGCGCGAGGAGCGAGGATTGGCCTACGACGTGGGCGTCCACATGCCCGCCCGCATGGGGGCCACGCCATTCATCTGGCATCTCTCGAGTTCTGCCGATCGGGCCAGGGAAGCGTGCGACTGCCTGCTTGAGGAATGGCAGCGGATGGTGGAAACGCCCCTGGATCCAGCGGCGTTGGCGTTGGCCAAAGCCAAATACATCGGCCAGGACGCCATGGGGCGCCAAACCTGCGGCCAAATTGCGGATCGCCAGGCCCTGGTCCTCGGCCATGGCCTGGGTGCGAACTACATCGAAGCCACCCTGGAGTTGGCCCACCAATTAACCCCCGCCGACCTGGTCGGAGCGGCCCAGCGCTGGCTCCAGCAACCAGCCCTGAGTGTGTGTGGTCCGGCCGATGCCATCAGCAGCGCCAGCGATGCCTGGGCCAGCTGGCGGACCTAACTCAGTTACTGCCAGCTTGAAGCTCGGCGGCTTCAAGATCAGCGGCATCGAAGAGAAAGGTGCCGCGACGAAATTTCACGGCCACCTGGTCGAGGGCCTTCAGGCCAACCACCTCACCCAGTTCCGATGGATCGACGAGATCGGGGGGGCGAAGCATGGGCATCGGATCGGCTGATTTCAGGTAGCGGGGCCGGGCGATCAAGGCCACCGCATCTCCAATCGACCAAGGGCTATCTGGCATGGCCAATCGCTGCGTGACCCGAAGGAATGGGCCGAACCTAATGGCCGAAGCTCGAGCAGGGGCCAAACTGACTGCCAGCCAAGGGGGAAGTCGGTGAGGGCCATAGCCATCTGGAGCGGCGCCATTGCCGGCCTATTGCTGATTTTGGTGGGGGGGCTAATCCAGGCGGCCGTGCCCTGGCCCAGCCCCACCGGCCTGGGCTTAACCAATTTGCCGATCACCCTCCAGGTACCGGCCCTGCTGCTCACAGCCCTGGTCTGCGGCCCCCGCAGCGCCATGTTGGCGGCAGTTGCCTACCTCAGCCTGGGGCTGTTCCAACTGCCGGTGTTCCACGGGGGCGGGGGCGCTGGCTATTTATTCAATCCTGGCTTTGGCTATCTGGCCGGCTTCCTGCCGGCCGCTTGGATCACGGGCAAGCTGGCCAGGCAAACGGGCATGGGCAGCTTGATTGGCCTCGCGGCCTCCTGCGCCGTGGGCCTTGGCGTGATGCAGCTGTGCGGCATAGCCAACCTGTTGCTTGGGGCCCTGGTGGGGCAGTGGAGATCGAACCTGGGCCCCTTGCTGGTGAGCTACACCCTGGCGCCCCTAATCCCCCAGCTGCTGTTGATTTGCGCGGTGGCCGTTGTGGCCCTTCCCCTGCGGCGTTTGGTGTTGGTGGAGCCGTGAAGCGCTCCCGTTCGTTGATCTACGGGCTGGCAGGCCTGGTGGTTTTGCTGGACCAACTCAGCAAGCATTGGGCTGTCACCCATCTACCGGCCTACGGCTCAAGGGTTTGGCTGCCAGGGCTGGTTCACTTCCAGCTCACCACCAATACCGGGGCAGCCTTCAGCCTGTTCAGGGGCTCCCCCCAGGCCCTGGGCTTGGTCAGCCTGGCGGTGGCCATCGCTGTTGTGGTTTGGCTGGAACGCCAGGGGCCCCTATCGCTGGCCCGCCAACTCGGCCTGGCCTTGGTGCTGGGCGGTGCCATTGGCAATGGCCTGGATCGATGGCGCTCTGGGGCCGTGGTCGATTTCGTGGCCTTGGTGCCGATCGACTTTCCAATCTTCAATGGGGCCGATGTGGCCATCAATCTGGCGGTGCTGTGTTTTGCGATCGATCTGGTGAGGGGCTATGGCAAGCGCAGCGCTTGAGGCCCTAGGCCGTCGTTGGCGGCGGCTGATCCAGCCCGCCCAGATGCAGGTGCTGGTGCACCTGCCAGGCCAGCCGCCCAGGGTGGTGCCCCTCCATGGCGGTGCTTATCAGATCGGTCGCGATAGCGATTGTCAGATCAAAATCGACCACAGCGCCGTTAGTCGCCACCACGCCCTGCTCGAACAACGGGGCCCCAACTGGCTGCTCACTGACCAGGCCTCGACCAATGGCCTGTGGTGGCAGGGGCGACGCATCCGCCAGTTGCTGCTGAGCGACGGCGACAACGTTCGCTTTGGCCCCAGCCAGCAGGCCGGGCTGCCAGAGCTGGATTTCCAAATTCGGCCGATCCCCAAACTCCACAAGCTGGTGCGCTCAGCCAGCCTCGGCCTGGCCACCGTGGCTGCCAGTGGCTTACTGGTGCTTGGCATCTCGGTGACCCAATCGCCAATCCGGGGCAGCCTGGCCAGTGTGCGGGGGCCCCTGGTGCTCTACGACCAAGCGGGCAAACCGATCACCTCCGTGGATGCCCTGCGGCACCACGAACCCAATGGCTTGCGCCATTACCCGGCGGTCTTGATCGATGCCCTATTAGCGAGCGAGGACAGCCGCTTCTGGTGGCATCCCGGGGTCGATCCGGTGGGCACCGCCCGGGCCCTACTCACCAACCTGGTGGGGGGTCGCGTGCTGGAAGGGGGCAGCACCTTGACCCAGCAACTGGCCCGCACCCTCTATCCCGACCAGGTTGGCCAAGGGGAAACCCTGGAGCGCAAGTGGCGGGAATTGCTGGTGGCCCTGCAGATCGAAGCCCGGTTCAGCAAAAGGGATGTGCTGTTGAGTTATCTCAACCGGGTGTATTTGGGGGTGGGCTGGGGCTTTGAAGACGCCTCCCGCCATTACTTCGGCCGCCCGGCTTCAACGCTCACGCTGCCGGAAGCCGCCCTCTTGGTGGGCCTGCTTCCATCACCAAACGGCTATGACCCCTGTTTCGATCCAGGCGCCGCCCTGGAAGCGCGCAACAGCGTGCTGGCCAAGATGGCAGACACCGGTCGCATCAGCGACGACCAGGCCCGCCAAGCCAGGCGCAGCGCCATCCAACTTTCCCCCAATGCCTGCAAGGCCGCTCAACAACGCAAAGGGGCTCCCTTTTACACCGATCAGGTGCGTCGGGATCTCGAACAAGCCGTCGGCAGCAGTGTGGCCTCGGAGGGAAATTTCCTCATCGACACCTACCTCAACCCCACCCTGCAAACCCAGATTGAACAGCTGCTGCGGCAACGGCTGGCAGCAAGCCGGGGCCTAGGACTTCAAGAGGGGGCCGTGGTGGCATTGGATAGCCGTAACGGTGGAATCCTGGCCATTGCCGGTGGCCGCGATTACCGCCAAAGTCAGTTCAATCGGGCTTCGATGGCCCTCAGGCAACCGGGAAGCACCTTCAAGCTGTTTCCCTATCTGGTCGCCGTCGAAAAGGGTGCCAAACCGGGCGATTCGATCAGCTGTTCACCGCTGCTCTGGCGGGGTCAGTTCTACGGCTCCGACTGCAGGGGCAGGCTCAGCCTCAGCTCTGCCTTTGCCAGCAGCAGCAACACCGCCGCGTTGCGCCTGGGCCAGCGCGTCGGCCTGGAAGCCGTGGTTCAGAAGGCCCTGGATCTCGGCATCACCAGCCCCATGGCACCGGTGCCTGGCCTGGTACTGGGCCAGAGCGAAGTGAACCTGGTGGAACTCACCGCTGCCTATGGGGCCATCGCCAACAACGGGGTATGGCATGCCCCAACCACGATCCGCCGGCTCACCGATGCGGAAGCCTGCACGGGAGGAACGGTCGAGCAGTGCAAGCCCGCTGGAAGTCCCCAACGAACCAGTGCCCCAGGCCGTCGCATCGCCACGGTGGCCCAAGCCCAGACCATGCAACAACTGCTGCGGATCGTGGTGCAACGGGGCACCGGAACGCCCGCCTACCTGGGAGGCCAAGAAGGTGGGAAAACAGGCACCACCAATGGCGGTCGTGACCTGCTGTTCATCGGTTACGACCCGAAGCGCCATTGGGTGATCGGCATCTGGCTTGGCAATGACGACAACAGCCCCACCCAAGCCTCCAGTGCCCTTGCCGCAGGGCTCTGGGGCGAGATCATCCGAGCAACCAATCCCTAACCCCTTGAACCTGCGTACCCGCCTTTGGTTGGTTGGCGGTCTGGCCCTGCTGGGTCTGATCGGCTTGGGGATGGTGCTGCAGCTGTTCAACCAGCTGGTGTGGCAGCTCAGCACGGTGTTGCCCTACGGATTGGTGGGGCCCGTGGTGTTTGTGATCTTTGCCGGCGCTGCCCTGTTCCTGGTCCAATTGGCCTGGCCCTGGATTCGGGCAGGGATGGCCAACCGATCCCCCCAGGCTCCAACTGCATCTCCGGAAGCACCCCAAAACCGACGGGAAGCCGCCCAGCAAAATTTGGCCGCCATCGACCAGACCCTCGAGCGGGTTCGAGACGCCGTCGAGCGGGAAGCCCTGCGCCAGGAAAGGGCCCGCATGCAGGCTGAACTGGAACGGGGCGATCTGGTGATTGTGCTGTTTGGCACCGGATCAGCCGGCAAAACCTCCCTGATCAGGGCACTCTTGAAGCAATTGGTCGGTGAGGTGAACGCCGCGATGGGGTCCACCTCCAAAACCGAGCGCTATCGCCTCCGGCTCAAGGGTCTGCAGCGTGGCGTTTGGCTGGTGGATACGCCGGGGATTTTGGAGGGCGGGGCCGGCGGCGAGGATCGCGAGCAGCTTGCCCGGGAGCAAGCCAGCCGCGCCGACCTGTTGCTACTGGTGGTGGATGGGGATTTACGCGCTGCAGAGATGGAGGTGTTTGAGGCGCTGGCGGCCTTGGGCAAACGGCTGATGTTGGTGTTGAACAAGTGCGATCTCCGGGGCGAACAGGAGGAGCAACGGCTGCTCAACCTGCTCAGGGAACGGACCCGCGGCACGATTGCCCCGGACGACGTGATCCCAGCCAGTGCGGCGCCCCAAACCATTCCCATGCCTGGCTCCCTTCCCCTCCAACCCAATCCAGAAGTGGAAGCCTTGCTCCGACGGATTGCCTCGGTGTTGCATGCCGATGGCGAGGAATTGATCGCCGACAACCTTCTGCTGCAGTGCCTTCAACTGGGCGAAGCCAGTCGCTCCCTACTGGCCAAGCAACGGCGCAGCGACGCCGAAACCATCGTGGATCGCTACATGTGGATCGGTGCGGGGGTCTTGGCGGTAACGCCGCTACCGGGCATCGATCTGCTGGGGGCAGCGGCCGTGAATGCCCAGATGGTTGTCGAGATCGCCCGGGTCTATGGCATCAGCCTCAGCCGCCAGAGTGCCCAGGACCTGGCCCTGTCCGTGGGCCGCACCTTGGCGGGGTTGGGCCTGATCAAAGGGGGCGTCAGCCTGATCTCGGCGGCCCTAACCCTCAACTTGCCAGCCCTGCTGCTGAGCCGGGCGATACAAGCCGTGAGTGCGGCCTGGCTCACCCGGGTCGCAGGCCTGAGTTTCATCACCTACTTCGAACGGGACCAGGACTGGGGGGATGGGGGTATCCAAAACGTGGTGCAGCAGCACTACGACCTGGGCCGCCGGGAAGGGGCGCTGCGCCACTTTCTGGCCGTGGCCTTCAACCGGGTGGTTCAGCCCCTAAAGGAGAAGGATCGCCAACTGCCCCCCCGACCTCCGAAGCTCTAGCAATAGGCGCGGGGGTAGGGGTGTCCCCCGCAGCAGCCGAGAGACCCAGGGCCTCCGGGGGGGGCGGCAGCATGGGACCGCGGCTATCCAACACGGTGATCAACACCAAGTAGACAACGCCAATCAACACCGAAATCACGCCGGTCATGATTGCCACCCAGCGCCGCCGGGTATCACCTGGGGTCTGACTCAAGGCACCAGCCCCAATTCGGCCTGAACCACCTGGGCGACCTGGGCTAAATGGTGGGGTTGGGTGTGGGGATTGCCCAAGACAGCCTTGAGATGGTGCCGGCCTTGGTAGTGGGGCCTTGAAAGCATCAGATCTCTGGCGAGCAACGACTGGCGGGTGCGTTGACTCCAGTGGTCGGCGGCCAGGGCATCGCCACCCACAGGCGTAAAAGCCACCAGGTGCATGGGGCCCGAGCAAACCTGCAGGCGTTCATCAGCTGCCAACAGTGCCTCCAGCTGGCGGCGGCGGGCGATCGCCCCATCCAAAATGGTTTCGATCCCCTCCAGCCCAAGCTGGCGCAAGCCCAGCCAAAGCTTGAGGATTTCGGCTGGCCTGGTGCCCTGGAGGCCGGTTTCTCCGCCATGGCCGCCGCCCCAACTGGGCTCCATGTAGGGCAAACCCGTTTGGAACGCTTCCGACAGGGCCTGGGGTTGGGCCAACAGCAAAAGCGACGAGGTTTTGGTGATACCCAGGAGCTTCTGGGGGTTCAGGGTGATCGAATCGGCGGCGGCAAGGCCCTCCACCCTGTGGCGATGGCCCTCGGCAAGGGCAAACACCGCGCCAATGGCCCCATCCACGTGGAGCCATACCCCATGGCGATGACAAAGCGCCGCCATGGCCCCAAGGGGGTCGACGGCTCCCCGCACGGTGGTGCCCGCCGTGGCCACCACGGCAATCACAGGGCGCCCCGAGGCCTGGAGCGCTTCCAAGCGATCTTGCAGATCGTCGACCTGTAGGCACCCGGCAGCGTCGACCGCGATCAACTGCAGCGCTTCCGGCGGCAGGCCCATCACCGCTAACGATTTAGCCAGGGAGACATGGGCATCGGCGCTGGCGATCACCACCGCCTGGGGGCAGCTCTGCAGGCCCCGGGCGCGACGGGCCGTCACCAGGGCCATCAAATTCGACAGGGTTCCGCCGCTGGCAGCCACGCCCCCACTACCCGGCGGCAGGCCCAGCCGTTCGGCGAGCCAAGCCACCATGCTCCTTTCCAGGCGGGTCAAGCTGGGGGAAAGCTCCTCAGCGAGCAAGTTGTTGTTCAGACCCGCACAGATCAAATCTGCCACCACAGACGCCCCAAGCGCAGGGGGATCGAGGTGGGCCAAGGACCCTGGATGGTTGGGGTTGTAGGCCCCGTCCATCACCAACTGGAGATCGGCTAGGAGGGCGCCATGGCCCAGGCCCATCAGCTGGGGCTCCACCTCCGGCAACACGCTCAAGCCCGGTAAGGGCGAGCGCTCAGACGCCGTGCCCAACCAGCGGCACAGCTGGGCGCTGGCCTGCTCAAGGAACAGCTGGAGCCCTGGATCCAAGTGATCCGGCTGGGCAAAGGGAAGGGGCTGGCGGGCCCGGGGCTCAGGTGGCGCGCTTGCCAACAGGGAACGCTCAGATCAAGCCATTCTGGCCTTTGGGGGTTGGGCTACAAGGGATGGATGACGAAGCCCAATCCCTTGAGCCCCAAGACGCTCGAATTCTGGATGGCGCGCCTGCTGCGCCACGGCGGGCGGGTGGGCCAGCAGGGGGAAATTCCCGTGGCCGCGGCGGTCTTGGATGGATCAGGCCGCTGCATCGGCTGGGGCAGCAACAGTCGCCACCTCGGCCATGACCCGCTGGGCCATGCCGAACTCACCGCCCTGGGCCAAGCCGCCAGGCTGAGGAGCGATTGGCGCTTTAACGACTGCACCTTGCTTGTCACCTTGGAGCCCTGCCCGATGTGTGCAGGAGCCCTGGTGCAAGCCCGGATGGGACGGGTGGTTTTCGCAGCGAGCGACAGCAAGCGCGGAGCCCTCGGCGGCTGCCTCGATCTAGCCCAAAGCCCAAGTGCCCACCACGCCATGGAGGTGGTGGGCGGGGTCTGCCAAGAGCTGGCCCAGGAGCAATTAACCGCCTGGTTTAGGCAGCGACGGCAACTGGCGCAGATCCCTTGAAAGCTGGCAGTTCGGTTTCGAACAGGTTCAAGAGCTTTTCCACATTCTCGGGTTGGCTGTTGTAACCCATCAGGCCAATCCGCCAGACCTTGCCGGCCAGCGCACCGAGGCCGCCGCCCACCTCAATGCCGTGCTTGTTGAGCAGATGGAGGGTGAAGGCCTTGCCATCCACACCCTCAGGGATCCGCACGGTGGTGAGGGTGGGAAGCCTCAAGTGCTCGGGGGCATGGAGCTCCAAACCAAGGCGCTCGAGGCCCGCCCACAAGAGCTCTGCATTGCTGCGATGGCGGCTCCAGGAAACCTCCAGACCCTCTTCGGCGAGGAGGCGCAGGGCCTCGCGCATGCCGAAATTCATGTTGACCGGAGCCGTGTGGTGATACACCCGATCGCTACCCCAGTACTGGTTGAGCAGGGTGACATCGAGATACCAGTTGGGCACCTTGCCTTCGCGCGCCATCATTTTGGCTTCGGCCCTGGGTCCCATGGTGAAGGGGCCCAGGCCAGGGGGGCAACTCAGGCCCTTTTGGCTGCAGCTGTAGGCCAGGTCGACCTTCCAATCGTCGAGAAAGAGGGGAACGGCCCCCAAGGACGTCACCGTATCCAGCAGTAACAGGCAGTCGTACTTGCGGCAGAGATCGCCCACACCCTCCATGGGCTGGCAGATACCGGTGGATGTTTCGGCATGAACAATGGCCAGGATGGCCGGGCGGTGCAGGGCGAGGGCCTGCTCGAGCTCATCGAGGCTGAAGGCTTCCCCCCAGGGGCGTTCAATCGTGACCACCTCGGCCCGGTAACGGCTTGCCATATCGGCCAAACGCAAACCGAAATAGCCCTTCACCGCGACCAGCACCTTGTCGCCGGGTTCGATCGTGTTGGCCAGGGTGGCCTCCATGGCAGCACTTCCGGTGCCGCTCATGGGAATGGTGAGCCGGTTATCGGTCTGCCAGGTGTAGCGCAGCAGTTCCTGCACTTCCCCCATCAACTCAACGTAGAGGGGATCGAGGTGGCCGATGGGGGTGCGAGACAGGGCCTGCAGCACCGTGGGATGGGCATTGGAAGGGCCTGGTCCCAGCAGCAGCCTGTCAGGGGTGGCGATCGGAGCCAGCGTGCGGCGATGGGCTTGATTCAGGGAAGGCAGCACGGGAAGAGGAGCCAAGAACCGATCGTGAAGCAAAGATGAGCCTACTGATGCACCCGAGGCCGGGTTTTCGGTGAAGGCCAGTGAAACGAGAGGTGCTCAGCGAGCCCGCACGTTGGTTGCGGCCAAACCGCGGCAGAGGTGATCAAAGGGAACACGCACAACAGCCGATGCGTCGATACCAGCGGCTGAGAGCTGCTCACAAATCACATCGGCGAGCAGGGCGATGCTGCGCACCGTGGGCCCCGTGGGCACACCCAGACTCTTATAGGTGTCATCCAATCCGTTCAGCACCCTTTCGTTGCGGATCGTGGCGTCATCTGCAATCCGGGCGTAGCTGGCGTAGCGGAGTAAATAGCCCATATCCCACCGGCCGGCCGACAGACGCCGGGTGGTGTAGGCGTTGCCGCCGGGGAGGATCAGTTCCGGATCCTCCAGCCATAGGCGCTGGGCGGCCTCCCGTACCAATTCGGCAGCCTCCCGGTTGATCAGCTCAACCGCTGCCAGACGAACTTGGGCTTCGGAGAAATAGGAGGAAATGCGATCGATCGCATCACGATCCAGGTAACGGCCCAGTTGGTCATAACGGCCAATCAAGCCGGTAATGGCATCGCGCATGGCGGATTCGGATCGACGCACCTGGGCCGGAACGTAGCACCAGAAACAACCCAAATCCCAGGCCTGGGATGGGTTTTGGGGAATTTGACAGAAACGGTTACGCAACGCGGGCCTTTGTTTTGGTTACTACTGCTACAAATGGGGGCTGGGCCGGGTCCGTACGGTCCGCCAACGCCGCTTTGGATCGGCTTCCACCCCTTTGATCGTCATGGCTAAAACCGCCCAAGACGTCCTGCGTCAAATCAAGGACGAGGGCATCGAACTCATCGACCTGAAGTTCGTTGACCTTCACGGCAAGTGGCAGCACCTCACGGTCTGCAACGACTTGCTCGATGAGGCCGCCTTCACGGAAGGCGTGGCCTTCGACGGTTCGTCGATTCGCGGCTGGAAAGCCATCAACGAATCGGACATGGCGATGGTGCCCGATCCCAACACCGCCTGGATTGACCCCTTCTACAGCCACAAAACCCTCAGCCTGATCTGCTCGATTCAGGAACCCCGCAGCGGCAAGCCCTATGCCCGCTGCCCCAGGGCCCTGGCCCAAAAGGCCCTTGATTACCTCGCCTCCACAGGCCTGGCCGACACGGCCTACTTCGGACCAGAACCGGAGTTCTTCGTCTTCGATGACGTGCGCTACAAGAGCGCCAATGGATCCAGCTTCTACAGCGTGGATTCCGTGGAAGCACCTTGGAATAACGACCGGGTCGAAGAAGGTGGAAACCTCGCCTACAAAATTCAACTGAAAGAGGGTTACTTCCCCGTCGCTCCCAACGACACCCTCCAAGACATGCGGAGTGAAATGCTTCTCACCATGGCGAGCCTGGGGGTTCCCATTGAGAAGCAGCACCACGAGGTCGCGACCGCCCAACACGAGCTGGGCATGAAGTTTGCCGAGCTGATCAGCGCGGCCGACAACGTCATGATTTACAAGTACGTGGTGCGCAACATTGCCAAGAAGTACGGCAAGACAGCCACCTTCATGCCCAAGCCGGTGTTTGGCGATAACGGCAGCGGCATGCACGTGCACCAGAGCCTCTGGAAGGGCGGCAACCCCCTCTTCTTTGGTGAAGGCACCTACGCCAACCTCTCCCAAACCGCCCGTTGGTACATCGGCGGTCTGCTGAAGCATGCTCCGAGCTTCCTGGCCTTCACCAACCCCACCACCAACAGCTACAAGCGGTTGGTACCAGGGTTTGAGGCCCCGGTCAACCTGGTGTACTCCCAGGGCAACCGTTCGGCGGCGGTGCGCATTCCCCTAACCGGTCCGAGCCCGAAGGCCAAGCGCCTGGAATTCCGTTCCGGCGATGCCCTCTCCAACCCCTACATCGGCTTCGCAGCCATGTTGATGGCGGGTATTGATGGCATCAACAATCAGATTGATCCCGGTGACGGCACCGACGTCGACCTATTCGAACTCTCCACCGAGGAGCTTTCGAAGATTGCCACCGTGCCTTCATCGCTCAACGGCTCCCTCGAGGCCCTCAAGGCCGACAAGGATTACCTGCTCGCCGGCGGTGTCTTCACCGAAGACTTCATCGACAACTGGGTTTCGATGAAATACGAGGAGGTGCAACAGCTGCGCCAGCGGCCCCACCCCCACGAATTCGTCATGTACTACGACGCCTAGGCACAAGCCTTGATACCCGGCGAGTGACACCAGCCCCTCGTGGTCTTGGCCTTCATCAAAGGTCAGGCCGTGAGGGGTTTTTCGTTGTCAAGAACCTGCCGGCCAGAGCCGGGGGCCACCCAGCAGAAACGGTCATGCCGATGGC
>Ga0310331_10002_pt1 | contig 48490 bp, 53 predicted proteins | sample LakMicMDCLOrngC5_FD_195545 | JGI IMG/M metagenome (GOLD analysis project Ga0310331, IMG submission 195545) | Enriched freshwater cyanobacterial communities from Lake Michigan, Michigan, United States - MI23.DCL.Orng.C5 (v2) (version 2) | ecosystem: Environmental > Aquatic > Freshwater > Lake...
AGCCCGGCCCCGGCGCCGGTGCGTGATAAATTCCACGCGCCTTTTCAGAGCGTCAGCACCTTTGCTGGCTTCCCCTCCGCTCCAGTCGCCCGCTCCATCGTCCTCGGAGGATGCAGCGGCGACTGAACAGGAGACTCCCGCCGGTAATTCCGTGTCCGCCGCCCTGGAATCCCCGTCGTCAGTGGTCGCATCCGCGGCCGCCCAAGACGACTACGCGCAGCTTCAGCGGCGCCTCCTTCTCGCCACCCTGATCGCCGCCGTTCTGGCGGGTCTGTTCACGGCTCTGGTGTTCGACCTCCACACCGCCGCCTCCGTGCTGGTGGGTTCCCTCGCGGGGGTGGTCTATTTGCGGCTCCTGGGCCGCAGCGTCGCCCGTCTCGGGCCCGACGCCAAGAAGGTGGGAAAGCTGCAGTTGCTCGTGCCCGTTGTGCTGGTGATGGCGGCCGCCCGTCTGCCCCAGCTGGAGCTGTTGCCGGCCCTGCTCGGCTTCCTGCTCTACAAACCGGCCCTGATTGTTCAGGTCGCGCTCGATCTCCGAGCCGGCCGTCCCTAAACCGTCGCCTGCGCGACCCCGACCGTTCGACCCGATGGGTTTTCTGCCGTTCACCCTTCCCTTTGCCGAACTGGAGGTGGGCCAACACCTCTATTGGCAGCTGGGCAATCTCAAGATCCACGGCCAGGTCTTCATTAGCTCCTGGGTTGTGCTTGGCGCCCTGCTGGCCCTGGTGGTGGTGGGCACCCGCAAGATGGAGCGCGACCCCCGCGGTGTGCAGAACCTCCTGGAGTTCCTCTGGGATTACATCCGCGACATGGCTCGCGAACAGATCGGCGAGAAGGCCTATCGCGACTGGCTGCCGTTCATCGGCACCCTGTTCCTGTTCATCTTCGTGAGCAACTGGGGCGGGGCCCTCGTGCCCTGGAAACTGATCCATCTCCCCAGTGGTGAATTGGGGGCCCCGACGGCTGACATCAACACCACGGTGGCCCTCGCCCTGCTGGTGTCGCTGGCCTACTTCTATGCAGGCCTGAGCCGCAAAGGCTTCCGGTACTTCGAGTACTACGTGGAGCCGACCCCGATCATGCTCCCGTTCAAGATCGTCGAGGACTTCACCAAGCCCCTCTCCCTGTCCTTCCGTCTGTTTGGAAACATCCTGGCGGACGAATTGGTGGTGGCGGTGCTGGCTTTCCTCGTCCCCTTGGTCGTGCCCCTGCCGGCCATGTTCCTCGGCCTGTTCACCAGTGCCATCCAGGCGCTCATCTTCGCCACCCTTGCCGCTTACTACATCGGTGAGGCGGTGCATGAGGAGCACCACTAGGTCGTTCTTCGACCCCGCCTGATCGAAACCCTCGGTCTGGCAAACTCTCTGCGCGCAGGTCCGGCTCGATCCGGGCCCATCTCTGGCTCCACTGAATCAGGCCCCGTCCCTGAATCAGTCCACCACGGATGTCCCAGGCGCAGGGATAACGTCCCGGTTCCCCGTCCGCGCTTTCCCAGCGCCCCACATCCTTCGTTCCACCATGGATTCCATTACCTCCGCCGCGTCTGTTGTCGCTGCTGGTCTGGCTGTCGGCCTTGGCGCCATCGGCCCCGGTATCGGTCAGGGCACCGCCGCCGGCGGCGCTGTTGAGGGCATCGCCCGTCAGCCCGAAGCCGAAGGCAAGATCCGCGGCACCCTGCTGCTGTCGCTGGCCTTCATGGAAGCTCTCACCATCTACGGCCTCGTGGTCGCCCTGGTGCTGCTGTTCGCCAACCCCTTCGCTGGCTGATCAGGACCCACGACGGGTCTGAGTCGGTTTCGGTGATGGCGATCCCCCGTTGATCCCATCACCGGACCTGCTCCGGTCGTCGACCCTGGCCTGATCCCGAGCCCTCAGCTCCAGCTCCAGTTCACAGCTCCAGCTTCAACCGCCCGCGCCCCTGCCTCATGACCAGCTGGTTTCTGCTTGGTGCAACGGAGGGAGGTCTGTTTGACCTCGATGCCACCCTGCCGCTGATGGCGGTGCAGGTGGTTCTCCTCACCTTCATTCTCAATGCCCTGTTCTTCAGCCCCGTGGGTCGGGTTGTTGAGGAACGCGAGGGTTATGTCACCACCAGCCGTGCGGAGGCCAAGCAGAAGCTGGCCCAGGCGGAACGCCTGGAGGCCGACCTCAAGGAGCAGCTGAAGGAGGCGCGTCTCGCGTCCCAGAAGCTGATCCAGGAGGCTGAGCAGGATTCAGACAAGCTCTATCGCGATGCGCTGGCAGCCGCCACCGCCGATGCCAATGCGTCCCGCGAACAGGCCCGTCGTGAAATCGACGGCCAACGCGAGGCGGCCATGGCTCAGCTCAAGAGTGATGCCGACAAGCTCGGTGACCTGATCGTCAACCGTCTGCTGGCTGCCAAATGACTTTCCCCATCTTCTTCGCCAATCACGGCGGTTTTGGTCTGAACCTCAATCTGTTCGAGACCAACATCGTCAACCTGGCGATTGTGATCTTCGGCCTCTACAAGTTCCTGCCCAACTTCCTGGGCGGGATCCTGGAGCGCCGTCGCGCCATCATCCTGGCCGACCTCAACGACGCTGAGGAGCGTCTGGCCACCGCCACCACGTCCCTGGCCCAGGCCCAGCAGGATCTCGCTGCGGCCCAGCAAAAGGCCGAGCAGATCCGTGCGGACGGCAAGGCCCGCGCCGAGGCCATCCGCTTGGAGAGCGAGAAGCGCACCATCGAAGAGATGGCTCGCGTCAAGCAGGGTGCCGCCGCCGACCTGGATGCGGAAGCCGCCCGTGTCAGCAATCAGCTGCGCCGTGAGGCAGCCCGCCTGGCGATTGAGAAGGCCCTGGCCAGCCTGCCGGGCAAGCTCAGCGCCGACGCCCAGGCCAAGTTGGTGAACCAGTCCATCCAGTCCCTGGGGAAAGCCTGATGCCACTGCTGAACACCATCACCAGCCCCTACGCAGAAGCGTTCCTTCAGGTGGCTGAATCCCGCAAGGAGGTCGATCAGGTGGTCGACCAGGCCAAGGCCGTTCTCGGTCTCTGGCAAGGCAGCCCCGAGCTGCGGGCGGCCATGGCCTCCCCCGTTCTGGAAGTGGAGGCCAAAAAGGCTGCCCTCGAGAAGCTGTTCTCCGATCAGCTCACCCCCTCCTTCCTCAACCTGCTGAAGCTGCTGGCTGATCGCCAGCGCATCGGCATCCTCGATGCCGTGCTCGAGCGCACGCTCGAGCTCCACCGTGAGCAGCGCAACATCGCGCTCGCCACCGTGACCTCGGCCACCGCCCTCACCGAAGAGCAGCAGGCCGAGCTCAGCAAGAAGGTTCAGGCCGTGGCCGGTACCGACAAGCTGGAGATCAACCTCAAGGTGGATGCCGATCTGATCGGCGGTTTCGTCGTCAAGGTCGGCTCCAAGGTGATCGACGCCAGCCTCGCGGGTCAGGTGCGTCGCCTCGGACTGGCGCTGGCCAAGGTGAGCTAGCTCCGCACCCGTACCCCCTTCTCACCCCCCGTCCTCAACTCCAACGCCTCCCATGGTTTCCATCCGCCCCGACGAGATCAGCGCGATCCTCAAGCAGCAGATCGCTGATTACGACAAGTCGGTGTCCGTCAGCAATGTCGGCACCGTGCTGCAGATCGGTGACGGCATCGCCCGCGTCTACGGCCTCGAGCAGGTCATGGCCGGTGAACTGGTGCAGTTCGAAGACGGCACCGAGGGCATCGCCCTGAACCTGGAAGACGACAACGTCGGCGCTGTGCTGATGGGCGAGGGCCGCGGCATCCAGGAAGGCAGCACGGTGAAGGCCACCGGCAAGATCGCCTCCGTGCCCGTCGGCGACGCCATGCTCGGCCGCGTGGTGAATTCCCTGGGTCAGCCGATCGACGGCAAAGGTGACATCGCCAGCACCGAGACCCGTCTGATCGAGTCGATGGCCCCTGGCATCATCCAGAGGAAGTCGGTGCATGAGCCCATGCAGACCGGCATCACCGCCATCGACGCGATGATTCCCATCGGCCGCGGCCAGCGCGAGCTGATCATTGGCGACCGCCAGACCGGCAAAACCGCCATCGCGATCGACACGATCATCAACCAGAAGGGTGAGGACGTCGTCTGCGTCTATGTGGCTGTCGGCCAGAAAGCGGCCTCCGTGGCCAACGTGGTGGAAGTGCTGCGCGAAAAGGGCGCCCTCGACTACACCATCATCGTGGCGGCCAACGCCTCCGAGTCTGCTGCTCTGCAATACCTGGCGCCTTACACCGGTGCCGCGATCGCTGAGTCCTTTATGTACAAGGGCAAGGCCACTCTGGTGATCTACGACGACCTCACCAAGCAGGCCCAGGCCTACCGCCAGATGTCGCTGCTGCTGCGTCGTCCCCCCGGTCGTGAGGCTTACCCCGGCGACGTCTTCTATTGCCACAGCCGCCTGCTGGAGCGAGCCGCCAAGTTGAGCGATGCCATGGGCAAGGGCTCCATGACCGCCCTGCCGATCATCGAAACCCAGGCCGGTGACGTGTCCGCCTACATCCCCACCAACGTGATTTCGATCACGGATGGTCAGGTGTTCCTGAGCTCCGACCTGTTCAACTCCGGTCTCCGTCCCGCCATCAACGTGGGCATCTCGGTGAGCCGGGTGGGCGGTGCTGCCCAAACCAAGGCCATCAAGAAGATCGCCGGCACCCTGAAGCTGGAGCTGGCTCAGTTCGACGAACTGGCCGCTTTCTCCCAGTTCGCCTCCGATCTGGATGCCGCCACCCAGCAGCAGCTGGCCCGCGGCAAGCGTCTGCGCGAGATCCTCAAGCAGCCTCAATTCAGCCCGCTGATCCTGGCGGAGCAGGTCGCTGTGGTTTACGCCGGCGTCAAGGGCCTGATCGATGAGGTGCCCGTGGAGTCGGTGGTCCAGTTCTGCCGTGAACTGCGCGAGTACCTCAAGACCAACAAAGCCGAGTTCATCAACAAGGTGCAGACCGAGAAGCAGCTCAGCGACGAGGCTGAGGCCATGCTCAAGGACGCCATCAACGAAGTGAAGTCGTCGATGCTGGCTGCGGCCTGATCCCAAGGAATCCCCCGAGACCTTCCCTATGGCGAACCTCAAGGACATCCGCGACCGGATCAGCTCCGTCAAGAACACCCGCAAGATCACCGAGGCCATGCGCCTGGTGGCTGCCGCCAAGGTGCGCCGGGCCCAGGAACAGGTGCTGCGCAGTCGGCCGTTCGCCGACCGGCTGGCGCGGATTCTGGAGAACCTCCAGACCCGCATGCAGTTCGAAACCGCCGACGCGCCGCTGCTGGAGAACCGCGATGTGCGCACGATCACGCTGATGGCCGTCACCGGCGATCGCGGTCTGTGCGGTGGCTACAACGCCAACATCATCAAGCGCACCGAGCAGCGCGTGGCTGAGCTCAAGGGCCAGGGCTACCAGGTGGATCTGGTGCTGATCGGCCGCAAGGTCGCCACCTATTTCCAGAACCGCGCTAGCCAGTACACCATTCGCGCCACGTTCACCGGCCTCGAGCAGGTGCCTAGCGCGGCGGAGGCCGGCAAGATCTCGGAAGAAGTGCTGGCTGAATTCCTGTCCGGCAGCACCGACCGCGTGGAGATCATCTTCACCAAGTTCATCAACTTGGTGAGCTCCAAGCCCGTGGCGCAGACCCTGCTGCCCCTGGATCCCCAGGGCATCGCCAGCCCGGACGATGAGATCTTCCGTCTCACCACGCGCGATGGTCAGCTGGGTGTGGAGACCGGCAAGGTGAGCAACGAGCAGCCCTCGCTGCCCTCCGATCTGGTGTTCGAACAGAGCCCCGATCAGCTGCTCAACGCCCTGTTGCCGCTGTATCTGCAGAACCAACTGCTGCGCTCCCTCCAGGAGGCGGCCGCTTCGGAGCTGGCCAGCCGGATGACAGCCATGAACAACGCCAGCGACAACGCCAAGGCGCTCGCCAAGACCCTCACCCTCGATTACAACAAGGCCCGCCAGGCCGCCATTACCCAGGAGATCCTGGAAGTGGTGGGCGGTGCTGCCGCCATGGCCTGATCAGCCCATTCCCCCCAAAAGCCCCGTCGACTCCTCGGCGGGGCTTTTTTGTTTGAAGCAGGCGCCAATGACGCTCGAGTTGCAGCCCCTCTTCCCGTTGGCCCTGGCCCAGGCGCAGCTGCGGCTCGATCCGCTCGACCTGGCCGTGATGCTGCAGGAGGTGCTGGCCCTGCGGGGGGCGGCCGAGGGCAACCCCCACGAGGGCTGCGCCTGGACTGGCGACATCAATGGCATTTGGCAGCTGCACCAGCTGCCCCCCTTTGCGGCGGTCTGCGACCAGCTGCGCCGTCACAGCTGGCGTTACCTGGAGCAGCTGGGCTTCGACACCGGCCGCCTGGCCCTGCACATTCAACGGGCCTGGCCCGTGGTGAGCGCCCCGGGCCAGGCGGTGGGGCGCCACCACCATCCCAATGCCCACCTCAGCGCGATCCTTTACCTCAACGGCGATGGCTCGGGCCGCAGCGGCTGCCTGCGGTTGTTCCCCCCGCAGCAGGTGAATGAGCTGGTGCCGGGCCTGGCGGTGGGCCACGGCGGACCGTTGCGTCCGGATGACGCCGCTGCCCAGCGTTGGAATGCCCCCTGGGTGGATGTGGCCCCGCGGGCGGGCCTGCTGGTGCTGTTCCCCGCCAGCATCGACCATGCCGTCACCCCCAACGAGGATCCTGAGGATCTGCGCCTCTCGCTGGCCTTTGATCTGGTGCTCAGCGCCCCGCCGGCTGGCCCGCAGGATCAGGCTCCGCCGGAATACTTGGCCCCCCACCCCAGCCAGTGGACCGCGCTCCAGCGCGACTGAGCGGCCGTCGGCTCGGGGCGGCCATCCGGGACAATGAACGGCCATGCGCCCCGTAGCCGCAGCGCCCCATGAGCGATTGTTTCACCGTTGCCTGTGACCTCAACGGCGCCAGCCACAGCTTTAGCTGCCGCGCTGATCAGACCGTGCTGGCCGCCGCCGAGGCCGCCGGGGTGGAGCTGCCGAGCTCCTGCTGCTCGGGGGTGTGCACCACCTGTGCCGCCCGCATCCAGGAGGGGTCGGTGCATCAGCCCGATGCCATGGGGGTGAAGGCGGACCTGCAGGAACAGGGCTTCGCCCTGCTGTGCGTGGCCTACCCCCGCAGCGACCTCAAGCTGGTGGCCTGTCAGGAGGATGCGCTCTACGAGGCCCAGTTCGGTCAGTACCAGAAGTGAGCCTGGGTGAGCTGCAACCCCTGCTGCTGCAGCTTGAGCGTGAGCCAGGCCCGCTGACGCCCCAGATCCTGCGGGCCCTGCGGGCCCACGGCCGGCCCCTGCGCTGGGCGATCACCGCCGCCGAGCCCCAGGCCAGCGGCGGCTGCCGCCTGCAGATCGAAGCGGTGATTCTGCGGCCCGGGGCCCATCCATGAGCTCAGCGGCGCCGCTACCCACCGTGATGGTGATCCCCACCGGCATCGGCTGTGAGCTGGGGGGCTATGCCGGCGATGCCATCCCCGCCGCGAGGCTGCTGGCGGCCGCCAGTGGCTGCCTGATCACCCACCCGAATGTGATGAACGCCGCGGCGCTCTATTGGAGCGACCCGCGCATCCACTACGTGGAGGGCTCCAGCCTCGACCGCTTTGCCGCCGGCGAACTGGCCCTGCGCCCCGTGCGGCGCCAGCGCATCGGCCTGCTGCTCGATGCCGGCATCGAGCCAGAGCTGCGCCAGCGCCATCTGCAGGTGGCCGACGGCTGCCGCGCCAGCCTCGGGCTGGAGATCGGACCGGTGGTGGACACCGATCAGCCCCTGGCGGTGAGCCTCAGCCTGGGGGCCAGCGGCATCAGCTGGGGCCGGCTGGGCTGCCCCGAGGCCCTGCTGCGGGCCGGCGCCCAGCTCAAGGCGGCCGGGGCCACGGCCATTGCCGTGGTGGCCCGCTTCCCGGAGGATCCCGGCAGTGAGGCCCTGGCGGCCTACCGCCAGGGCAGCGGGGTGGATGCCCTGGCCGGGGCGGAGGCGGTGATCAGCCATCTGCTCAGCCAGGAGCTGGGGCTTCCCTGCGCCCATGCCCCGGCCCTCAGCCCGCTGCCGCTCGACCCCGATCTCGACCCCCGGGCGGCCGGGGAGGAGCTGGGCTACACCTTTTTGGCCTGTGTGCTGGTGGGCTTGAGCCGCGCGCCGGATCTGCTGACCGCCGGCCAGGCCCGTGCCGGGGATCTGCAGATCGAGCAGGTGGGGGCTGTGGTGGCTCCGGCTGGGGCCCTGGGGGGAGCGGCGGTGCTGGCGGCGGCGGAACGCGGCATCCCGGTGATCGCCGTTCACAACCCCTGCCTGCTGCAGGTGGACGCCCACGCCCTGGGGCTTGAGGTGCTGAACGCCGCCAGCTACAGCGAAGCGGCGGGGCTGCTGCTGGCGCTGCGGGAGGGCATCAGCCCGGCGGCCCTGCGCCGGCCGCTTTAGGTCGGAAGGCTGGAGCGGATGGTCTCCAGCACGGCGGCGCAGCGGGTGCGGCTGCGGGCCATGCTCTCGCCGCTGAGGGTTTCCAGCAGCAGCTCGCCGGTGTTGGCCAGGTCGCTCCAGTCGGCCCAGACGCGCACGTAGTCCTGCACGGGGCGGCCGGAGCAGGGCAATTCGAAGGCCATCAGCGTGCGGCCATCGGGTTGCTCCACGGCCAGGCCGAGCTGCTCCAGCAGGGGCGAGAGCAGGTCGCTGGGGGAGACCCCCCGAGCGATGGGAATCAGGGTGCGGCAGTAGGCCATGGGTGTGTGGGGGGCCTGCGCACAACCTGGATGCCGGCGGCGACCCCTGCGCCGGCCCTCGGAATCTCTTCCGTTTGCAGCCGCCGATCCGGGGTCGATTCCGGCTTAGTGCAGGCAGGCCATCGGGTGGCGGTTGGGCAGCCCCAGGGCCTTGGCCACGCCGGGGTGGCAGACGGCGCCGCCCACGGTGTTCAGGCCCGACACCAGTTCCGGCCGGTCGGTGACCGCCTCCAGCAGGCCCCGGCCGGCGATGGTGCGGATGTAGGGGAGGGTGACGCTCACCAGCGCTTCGGTGGCGGTGAACGGCACGGCGCCGGGCATGTTGCCCACGGCGTAGTGCTGCACCCCATGGATGGTGCGCACCGGATCGGTGTGGGTGGTCTCCTGGCTGGTGGCGATGCAGCCCCCCTGGTCGATGGCCACATCCACCACCACCGAGCCCGGCTGCATCTGCTGCACCAGCGCCTCCTCCACCAGGGTGGGGGCCCGGTCGCCGGGCAGCAGCACTGCGCCGATCAGCAGGTCGGCGCTCGGCACCAGCCGCTCCAGCAGGCCGCGGCTGCTCACCAGGGTCACCAGGCGGCCCTGGCGCAGGCCCTCCACGCGGCGCAGGCGCTCCGGCGACTGATCCAGCAGCAGCACCTCCGCATCCATGGCGGCGGCGAGGCGGGCCGCATTCCAGCCCACGCTTCCCGCCCCCAGCACCACCACCCGCGCCGGTTTGACGCCGGTGCAGCCGCCAATCAGCACCCCCCGGCCCCCCTGGGGGCGCTCTAACAGTCGCGCGCCCACCTGAGCCGCCAGGCGCCCGGCGATCTCGCTCATCGGCGCCAGCAGCGGCAGGCTGCCGTCGTCGAGCTGCACCGTTTCGTAGGCGATGGCGGTGCAGCCCGCCTCCAGCAGCGCCCGCCCCACCGCCGGGTAGGCCGCCAGGTGCAGGTAAGTGAACAGCACCAGATCGGGCCGCAGGTAGGCGAATTCCTCCGGCTGGGGCTCCTTCACCTTCACCACCAGGTGGGCGCCCCAGGCCTCGTCGCGATCCACCACGGCGGCACCGGCCCGCTCGAAGGCTCCGTCGCTGATGCCGGCGCCGCTGCCCGCCCCCTGCTCCACCCGCACCACCAGGCCCTGGCCCACCAGCTCCCGCACGGCATCGGGGGTGAGGGCCACCCGTTGTTCATCGGGCTTGATCTCACGCGGAACGCCGATGCTGGCGATCGGAGCGACCCTGGCGGCCATCGTGGTTTGGACACTGCTTCCACCATGGCCAGGCCGGCCTGGATGCGCCAGCGAAGGCTGGTTCAGCCGGCGGCGGCGATCGGCATGCGCCAGCCGCTGCCGAAGGCGCGGTCGCTCACCTTCAGCAGCGGTGCAGCCTGGCGGCGTTTGAACTCCGCCCGCCGCAACAGCCCCTGCACCCGCTCCGCCAGGGCCGGATCGCAGCCCTCCACGATCAGCTCTTCCGGACTGCGCTGCCGTTCGATCAGGGCCTTGAGCAGGGGATCAAGCACGGCGTAGTCCGGCAGTGAATCGCTGTCGCGTTGGTCGGGTCGCAGTTCAGCGCTGGGGGGTTTGTCGCGGATGGCGCAGCCCACCAGCTCCCCCTCCGCCGGCAGACCGAGCGCGTGCCGGCAGGGGGCGGCAGCGGCGGAGTCGATCCAGGCGCAGAGGCGAAACACGCTGGTTTTGTAGAGGTCGCCGATCACCGCCAGGCCGCCGTTCATGTCGCCGTAGAGGGTGCAGTAGCCCACCGCCAGCTCCGATTTGTTGCCGGTGGTGAGCAGCAGCTGGCCCTGCTGGTTGGCCAGGGCCATCAGCAGCGTGCCGCGGATGCGCGATTGCAGGTTTTCGGCCGTCAGCCCCGTGGGCACGCCCCCCAGGGCGGGGGTGAGGGTCTGATCGAAGCTCGCCATGAGGGTGGCGATCGGCAGGGTGGTGGTGGCGAGCCCCAGGCGCTGGGCCAGGGCCGTGGCGTCATCGAGCGAGCCGGCGGAACTCCAGGGGGAGGGCATCAGCACCGCCTGCAGCTGCTTGGGTCCCAGGGCTGCGGCGGCAATCACCGCCACCAGGGCTGAGTCGATGCCACCGCTCAGCCCCAACAGGGCGGCGCGGAAGCCGCATTTGCGGGCGTAATCGCGCACCCCCAGCACCAGGTTGCGCAGCAGCAGTTCTTCGGGGCTCGGCAGGGCGGTGGGTGCTGCCGCCGCTGGGCTGCCGCCGGCATCCCAGCAGGCCAGATCGGTGGCGGCGAAGGCCAGTTGGCAGGGCACCCCGCCGCCGGGGGTGCCCACGAAGCTGCCCCCATCGAAGATCAGCTCGTCGTTGCCGCCCACCTGGTTCACGTAGAGCACCGGGCAGCCCAGCCGATCGGCGGCGGCGGCGGCCAGCTGGCGCCGCAGCTCGGCCTTGCCCTGGGCAAAGGGGGAGGCCGAGAGGTTGAGCAGCAGATCCGGCCGCAGGGCTCGTAGCTCGCCGATGGGATCGGCCCCCAGCAGCCGTTGCCCCAGCAGCCGCTCCTCCACCCAAAGGTCTTCGCAGAGGGTGAGCCCCAGGCGCCAGCGCCGCCCGCCCCGCTCCAGCTCCAGCAGGCAGGGCTGGTCGGCGGGGCGGAAATAGCGCCGCTCGTCGAAGACGTCGTAGCTGGGTAGCAGCCGCTTGCGGGCCACCACCCGCCATCCCTGGGCCTCCACCAGGGCCGCAGCGTTGAACAGATCGGGTTGCTGGCCATCGCTGGCGGGTTCACTCACCCCCAGCAGCAGGGCCAGCCCGGCCGGCAGCTCCGCCACCAGCTGATCGAGGGCCTGGTGCTGGCGCTGCCGCAGCGCCGGCCGCAGCAGCAGATCCCGGGGTGGATACCCCCAGAGCGCCAGCTCTGGCGCTACCACCAGCTCGGCCCCCTGGTCGGCGGCCGTCCGGCAGGCCTGCAGCAGCTGCTGGCCGTTGCCCAGCAGGTCGCCCACCAGCGGATTGATCTGGGCGAGGGCGATGCGCATCAGCGGGCGGGCGGGGAGCTGGGCTGCCCCAGGCCGTAGAGATTGTGCTTGACCAGCTCCGCCCACAGCACTGGCGGCACCAGCTCCGGACTGGGTTGCTCCCGGATGGCGGAGCTGGCGCTGGCGGGCACCGGCAGGTTCAGCAGCTCCGGGGAGCCCCCCAGCTGCCGCAGGGGCTCCAGGCAGCCGGGATTCAAGGGGTAGCCCTGGCGGGGCACCACCGCCAGCCGGCAGCGCTGCAGCAGGTCGGCGGCCCGGTGCCAGCGCGGCACCTGTTCCGCCAGGTCGCCCCCCACCACGAACACCAGCGGGCGCTGGGGCCAGCGCGCCTCGGCCCGCTCCAGGGTCTCCAGGGCCCGGGGGCTGCTGAGGCTCTGCACCAGCTCCACCCGCGGATCGGCCAGGTCGTTCACCAGGGCCTGGAGCAGGTCGGCCCGCAGCGCCAGGGGGGCGCCGTGGTGCTTGAGCGGGTTGTCGCTGGCCCAGGTGGCCACCTGCCCGTAATGGTTGGCCAGGCCCGCCAGCAGGGCGCGATGGCCGGCGGTGGGTGGGTCGGCGCTGGTGCCGAACAACGCCAGGGGCGGCTGGCTCATGGCAGCAGCGTCTGCAGCTGCAGGCGGGGCTCTTCACGCCCTTGCCATTGCTGCAACCAGGCCCGGGCCTGAGGGTCCTGATGGGCCAGGCGCCGCAGCAGCGAGGCGGGCCGCAGGCGGCCGTGCTGGGCGCTGCGCAGCAGTTCCGCCGCCGCCAGGCGCCCGGTGACGCGCGTGGTGTGAACCGCCAGGGCGGCCTGGGCCAGGGCCACCGGCGCCGCGGGGGCCAGGCTGAGGCCGCCGCTCAGGGGCGCCGCCAGCAGCAGCAGCTGTCGCAGGCCGCCGAGTAGCAGTTGGATGCCCAGCTGGGTGCCCCCCAGCAGGGCGTTCTGGGCGGAGAGGCGGGTGAGCAGGGCGCGGGCGCCGCCGCCCCCCAGTTCCAGGCCGTAGAGCTCACATAGCTGCACCACCAGGGCCGTGTCCAGGGCCAGTCCGCCGGCCAGATCCAGCAGCAGCAGTGGGTTGGCGGCCACGCCGGTGGCCTTGAGGGCGGCGTAGCGGCCGATCAGGCCCTGGGCGGCGCTGCGGCCCCGTTGCAGCCGCCACTGGTGCAACTGCTGGCCGAACCGATCGGCGGCCCGCAGGCCATTAAGCCCCAGCAGCAGGGCGCCGTGCTCGTCCAACAGCGTCAGCAGCGCCCGCCGCAGGGGCGCGATCTGAGGGGGGAGGGGCGTGCTGCGCACCCGGCCGTCGTCCATCAGCTGGGCCTGCCGCGGTGCCGAGGCCACCGCCACCAGCTCCAGCTGGCGGGCTGGGGCGGGCAGCCGGCGGCGGATGCTGGCGATCAGGGCGTCGTGCTCCGCCTCGGGCCAGCAGTCGATGCGGTTGAGCACCAGCAGCAGCGGTTTGCCCGCCGCCAGCAGCTGCTCCAGTGCCTCGGCCTCGGGGGTGGTGAGGTCGCCATCCAGCACCAGCAGCACCAGGTCGGCCCCCACCGCCAGCCGTGCCGCCAGCCGCTGGCGCGCGTGGGCGGCGATTTCATCGATGCCCGGGGTGTCCACCAGCTCCACCCCCGTGAGGCCCGGCACCGCCACGGCCCAGGGTTCCCGTTGCTGGCGGCGGGTGCAGCCGTGGGCCACATCGGTGGCGAACACGCTTTGGCCCAACAGGGCATTGAGCAGGCTCGACTTGCCCACCCCCACCCGGCCGAACACGGCGACCCGCAGCCGGCGCTCCGCCAGGGCCCGCAGCTGCTGATCGAGGGCCTTGAGCTCCGGCCCCAGGGCGGCCCGCTCCCGGTCGCTCAGCCGCAGCTCCGCCCGCCACTGCCGCAGCAGCAGTTCCGAGCGTTCAGCGCTGGAGGGAGCACCCAAGGGTGGCGGGGCAGTCGGCATGCATTGAAGCGGTTGTGCCATCGTCGCGCTCAGGACCGCCCTGTGCCTCGGGGCCCCATGCCGTTCCCCATGTTGATGTCGCAGGACGTGTACGCCGAGCGCCGTGCCCGCTTCTTGGAAGCCCTGGGGGGTGCGGCGGCCGTGATTCCGGCGGCTCCCTTGGTGACGCACCACGCCGATTGCGAATGGCCCTTCCGCCAGAACAGCGATTTCTGGTACCTCACCGGGTTTGACGAGCCGGAGGCGGTGGCCCTGTTCCTGCCCCACCGTCCGGAGGGGGAGCGCTTTGTTCTGTTCGTGCAGCCCAGGGAAGCCAGCGCCGAGGTATGGAACGGCTTCCGCTGGGGGTGCGAGGGGGCGGTGGAGCGCTTCGGTGCCGATCGGGCCCACCCCCGCAGTGAATTGGTGGAGCGGCTGCCCGACTACCTCAAGGGGGCCGAGGCCATCGCTTTTCGAGTGGGCCGCCATCCGGCGGTGGAGCCGCTGGTGTTGCAGGCCTGGGGTGCCCAGCTCGACCGAGCCCCCCGCAGCGGAGCGGCGGCCCTGGGGCTGGTGGCCCCCTGCCCGCTGCTGCACGGGCTGCGGCTGCGCAAGGCCCCCGAGGAGTTGGTGCGGATGCGCGAGGCGGCGCGGATTTCAGCGGAGGCCCATGAGCTGGCCCGCCAGGTGGCCCGGCCTGGCCTCAACGAACGTCAGGTGCAGGCGGTGATCGAGCAGCATTTCCTGGAGCAGGGGGCCCGCGGCCCCGCCTATGGCTCGATCGTGGCGGGCGGCGACAACGCCTGCGTGCTCCACTACACCGCCAACAACGCCGAGCTGCGGGACGGCGATTTGCTGCTGATCGACGCCGGTTGCTCCCTGAACGACTACTACAACGGCGACATCACCCGCACCTTCCCGATCAGTGGTCGCTTTAGCGGCGAGCAGCGCGCTCTCTATGAGCTGGTGCTGGCGGCCCAGGAGGCGGCGGTGGCGGCGGTGGCACCGGGGCAGACCGCCGAGGGGGTGCATGACACGGCCGTGCGGGTGCTGGTGGAGGGCCTGCTGGATCTGCGGCTGCTGAGTGGCGACGCCGACGGGATCATCGAGCAGGGGGCCTACCGCCACCTCTACATGCACCGCACCGGCCATTGGCTGGGCTTGGACGTGCACGATGTGGGCGCCTATCGCCTGGGCGAACACCATGTGGCCCTGGAGCCGGGGATGGTGCTCACGGTGGAGCCCGGCCTCTACGTGAGCGATCGCCTGCCGGTGCCGGAGGGCCAGCCCGCCATCGCCGACCGCTGGAAGGGGATCGGCATCCGCATCGAGGACGACGTGGCGGTGACCGACCACGGCCACGAGAACCTCACCGCGGCGGCCCTGAAGACCCCCGTGGCCCTCGAGCGCTGAGGGGCCGCCGTCGCCCTCAGGTCAGCAGCTGCTCCAACACCGTCAGCACCTGGTCGGTGCGATCCAGCAGCCGGTCGGCGCCGGCGGCCCGCAGCTGCTGGCCGTAGCGCTCCCGCTGGGCGGATGCCTCGGCGGACTGCAGGTGCGGCGGTGGTACCGCCAGGCTGATGAACCGTTGCTGGGGCTGTTGCTCCCGGGCGCGGGCCACCGTGAGCACATCGGCCACGGTGTCCCCCAGGTAGGCCACGGGGGCGGCGTCTTCACCGAGGGGGGCCTGCAGCAGCTGTTCCGCCAGCCGCAGGAAGCCGGTGGGATCGGGTTTGTCGGGGGCATCCCCCATGGCGATCAGCGGCGGTGCCGCCAACCCCAGCCGCTGCTCCAGTACGAAGCGCGCTGAGGGGGGCTCCGCTCCGCTCACGAACCCCCAGCGCACGCCGGCGGCGCTGAGCTGCTCGAACAGGTGCTGCTCCACCAGCAGCGGTTCGCTGCCGATGAACCCGCGCCACTGGGCCGGGTCGCCCTCCGGATCGCCTCCGAAATAGAAACCGTTGAACACCTCCACCAGCGCAGCAAACGGCGGCAGGGGCTCTTGCCCTCCCCGGCGCAGCAACTCCAGGGAGGCCTCCCAGTCGTTGTTCCAGCGGCCTTCCGCCTTGAGCCCGTCGATGGCGGCAGGCTCAGGCCGCTCCCCGCTGTAGTGGTGCACCGTTTCCACGATGGCCCGGCGGTAGCTGCCCCCCACATCACGGATCACGCCGTCGATGTCGAACAGCAGAACGGCCCGGGGCGTCAGGGTGGCGGCAACAGCGGCTGGTAGGTTAGTCGTTTGTCACTTCAGTCTTGAGCGCTGACACCATGAGCACCGAGAGCGCTGAAAGCGCCGTGGCGACGGCCGCTGCCGAGGTTTCCGCTGAGGAGACCACCGAAGGCCGTCCGGTGCTGCGTGGTGCCAGTGCCGTGCTGGCGGCGGCCACCATCGATGAGAACGGTGTGCCCTCCGGCCGCACCCCCAAGGCTGATGAGGGTCGCTTCCTGCTGAAGATCCTGTGGCTGCCCGACAACGTGGCCCTGGCGGTGGATCAGATCGTGGGCGGCGGTCCCAGCCCCCTGACCGCCTACTTCTTCTGGCCCCGGGAGGACGCCTGGGAAACCCTCAAGACCGAACTGGAAGGCAAGAGCTGGATCACCGACAACGAGCGCGTTGAGATCCTCAACAAGGCCACCGAGGTGATCAACTACTGGCAGGAGGAGGGCAAGGGCAAGAGCCTCGACGAGGCCAAGCTCAAGTTCCCCGATGTCACCTTCTGCGGGACCGCCTGATCCCCATCGCCCCCGCCCCGGCGGGGGCTTTTTGTTGGGCCCGCCTACTGGCGCGCCTTGAGCACCTGGTTGAAACCGCTGGCGGTGATCAGCGCCGGCTGCGTGGCGGTGTCCACCACAAAGGAGCGCGATTCGCTTTGGGTGCTGCCATCGGGATACACGAACGTCACCACCCCCTGCAGGGACACCACGGCGCCGCTGCGGCCGATCTCGCGCAGGTCAGACACGCTCACCCGTTGGAACTGGTTGAAGAAGGCCGGGTCGAACTGATCCGCGGCACCACCACCGATCAGCTGCCGTGCCGCCTCGCCGTTGCCGTTGGAGAGATCGCTGTACAGCTGCTGCACCGTGGCGATGGCGTTGTCCAGGGCGGCCTGCTGCAGGTCTGGGGCCGGCGGTGGCAGCTGCGTGGCGGTGCTGTCGGCCTGGGGGCTGGGGGTGCTGGCTTGGTCCTGGGCGGCCGGCTGGGGCAGCAGCGGCAGCCCCTGACGGTTGAGCAGCAGCCAGGTGATCAGCCCGGCCAGCCCCACCGCCAGCACCCCGGCGAGGAACCCCAGGGCCGCCACCAACCCCTGCCCCGATGCCGGTGCGGCTGGTGGGGCCGGTGCGGCGAGCTGTGCGGCTGAGGGTGCTGCCGGTTCGGCGGCGGGCATGGCCGGTTCCGGTTCCGGTTCCGCTTCCGCTGCGCCGCCGGGGCCTGGCTCGGGCAGGGCCAGCAGCCCCCGCAGCACCGCCTCCATGCGGGCGCAGATGGCGGGGGTGAACACGGGGTTGAGTTCCTGCTGGAGCCGCAGCAGCAAGCGCCCATCGGCGGGCAGGGGGGGCTGCTGGCTGAGGGCGTTGCCGCAGGCCGGTGTCATCACCAGGTATTTGAGGGCCGGCAGCAGGGCCCCCTGGCTGGCGCCGCAGTAGTCGCCCACCAGCGCCTGCAGGCGCCGGCCGTCGCAGCTCAGGCCGCGCTCCAGATCAGCGAGAACCTGGCGCCGCAGGGCGGCTCCCAGCTGGTGGTCGTTCATCGGGGCGAGGGGGTGCCGCAGGCATCTTGCCGCCTGCGTCGCGCCAGAGGGTGGCCAGGTGCTGCTCCAGGGGTGGGCAGGCTCGCAGCGGGCTGCGCTGACTGCGGGCCAGCAGGGCGCCGAGGGGATCCCGCTCCGGGGCGGCCAGGAGCCGCTGCCCCAGGGTGGGATCGCGTTGCAGCTGCAGCAGCTGGGCGCGGCGTGGGGTGAGGTTGGCCCGGATGCGGCTGGGGTCGGCGCAGAGGGCCTGCTGTTGCTGCAGAACGGGATCGGGCCGGGGGGCGGGCCGCTGCAGCAGGCGGCTCCCCGCCACCAGCGCGGTGGCTAGGGCCACGGTCCCGCTGCCCAGGCTGAGCGCCAGGCCGGCCCGCCGGGGCCATCGGCCGGCGGCCGGTTGCGCCCGCCGGCCGATGGCCAGGGAGACATCGTCACCACTGCCCTGGCGGGTGATCTGCTCCAGGCCGTGCTCCAGCTGTTGGGGATCGTCCAGGTCGATCACCTGGCTGCACAGGGCCAGAAAATCGGCATCGCTGGCGCAGGATTTGCGCACCCCATCGGTGCTCAGCACCAGGGCCCGCAGCTGCGGATGGGCGGCCAGGGGCTGCAGTTGGGCCCGCCGGGCGCACAGGCCAGCCGCTTGGGGCAGGCAGAGGCTGGCGGTGGCCTCCGCAGCAGCCCGGGCGCCGAGGCTCTCCTCCTGGCTGATCAAGGCTGCCTCCCCAGTGCGGTGGACGGCCACCAGGTCCCAGTCGCCCAGCCCCGTGCAGCCCCACCACTGCGGCGCCAGCAGCACCAGCCCCAGGGTGCAGCCGTAGGTCACCGGTTCCAAGGGGTCGGCGTTCTGGGGCTGGTGGCGCCAGTCGTCGGCGATCGCCGCCTGCCAGCGGGCCTGGATCGTGGCCGGCAGCCCCTCGCGCAGCAGGTGCCGCCAGGTGGTGGTGTCGCCGAGGGGGGTGCGCTGCAGGGCTTCTACTACGGCGCGTTGAGCCTCCCGGCAGGCCAGGGCACTGCCCCGATCGCTCAGCCAGGAGCGGCTGGAGCCATGGCCATCGGCCACCGCCAGCAGCTGCAGGGCTTCCCCGTTGCGGCCGCTGAGCTCGGCGCTGAGGCTGGCGTCCTGACAGGGTTTGCCCTGGCGGCGGTGGGCGGCGCCGATCACGCTGCAAGCCCGTGGCGCCAGCCAGGCCGGGGTCACCACACCAGGGGACCGACGTCGTCGGTGGGATCCAGCACGGTGGGGGGCAGGTCCGGCAGGGGGATGTTGCCGCCGCTGGTGGCGCCCTGCACCTGGCTGGCGGGCATGGAGGCGGCCCCCACCACGGCGGTGGACGCCCACTGGATGTACTGGGCCAGGCTGGTGGCGTTGCTGGCCTGCAGCGGGCGCCGCGGCGAGCGTCCGCCGCCGGGGGGCTCGGGTCCGATGAACTGCTGCAGCACCTCCAGATCGGCGTCGTGGCCGAGGGCGATGGCCAGGCGCACGGCCTTCTGGGCCCACGGCTGACGCATCAGCGTGGCCAGGCCCGTTTCGAAATCATCGGTGGGCTGGCCATCGGAGATCAGCACCAGCACCGGCGGCAGGGCCCGCTCCTCCATGGGGGGCGACTGCAGCACCCCCGCCAGCCGCTCCAGGGCTTCGCCCATGGCGGTGATGCCGCCGGCCTCCAGGTCGCGCCACTGCAAGTGGTCCACCGGCGTGGGCTGCTCCAGGTGCCATTCCGCGCGGTCGGCGAAGCGCAGGGCGCGCACCAGCACCCGTGCTTCTGGGTTCTCCCGAGCCACCTCCGCCATGCCTGGCAGGGATTGGCGGATCGCCTGGTTGAGGGCCTGCATCTTGCCCTGGGCGGCCATGGAGCCGGAGCAGTCGCAGAGGTAGATGAAATGCAGCGGCCGGTTGCTGAGCCGAACGTTGGGGAAGGGCATGGCTGAGGGACCTCCGGTTCAGGGGCGCAGCACGGTGATCGGGCCGGCGTCGCTGCGGAGCTGCTGCAGGGCCGCGAGATTACAGGTTTTGCCGGGGGCCAGGTCGATCGTCTGGCCATGGATGAGCTCACCCTGCCAGGTCTCACCGCTGAGGTTCTGCAGCCCCAGCAGCTGGGGATCCTCCGGGTGGCTCACCAGCCGTGCCAGGGGCTGGTCAAGGGTGATCGGTGCCCAGGGCTCGGCGTGGTGCCGGTGCAGTTCATTGCCCGCGGCGGCGGTCACGCGCCCGTGGGCCAGCTGCAGTTGCAGAGGGGGCGGCAGGGGCGTGCCGCACTGCCAGCAGGCACCGGGGGCAGCGGGGGCGGGAAAGGTTTCCTGGCCGCAGTGGGGGCAGAGCTGGCGTTGGTCGAGGCAACGGCTCAGCTGTTGGGTCCACTGGCCCGTCAGTGGCCGTTGATCCGGATGGCGCAGGCCCGGCCCGAAGCACTGTTCAAACAGCTGCTGCAGCGGCCGCGGGTAGATCGGCCAAGTCACCACGGCGGCGGCGTGCTCCTCGGGGTGGGGGCGGTTCCCGGGGTCGTTGGGATCAAAGATGAACAGCGCCTCCTCGCCATAGAGGCGGCGGCGGGCCGGTTCATCCAGGCAGCGGATCGCCAGCTCCCGCTGGCCGCGGAAGGGGTCATGGCGGGTGATCAGCCGGAAGATCAGCACCGCCAGGGAGAACAGGTCGCTGCTGGCACCCGGTTTGGCCTGCTTGAGCAGCACTTCCGGGGCCATGAAGCCCGGGGTGCCCAGCACGGAGCCGCCCCCCTGGCCGTCGATGTCGACGTTGTCGTTATCGCAGATCAGCACCCGGCCGCTGCTGGGTTCCAGAAACAGATTGCCCAGGGAGATGTCCTTGTAACAGAGCCCCTTGAGGTGCAGGTGGTGGAAGCCATCCGCCAGGTGGAAACAGGCCCGCAGCACGTTTTGGAGGCTGATTTCCAGCTGACCGCCCGCGTGCTGGTGGGCCCCCACGAAGCCCGCTGGCCGCAGAGCCATCAGGTAGCCAAACCCGGCCTTGGGGTGGCGGATCAGCGGCCGGCTGGCCGCCGTGGGCTCCAGCAGCGCCAGGGGCCAGAGGAAGTCGCCGTTGGGGGCCCCCAGGGCGATGCTCTGGCGCAGGCGCCGCGGCAACTGCGGGTCCCGCGCCAGGCAGGCGGGCAGGTACCACTTCAGGGCCAGTTGCTCCCCGCCGCAGTCCACCGCGTACACCTGCCCCTGGGTGCCGCCCCCCAGGGCCCGCAGGATCTGCAGCGGTTGATCCAGCCCCTCGAACCGCAGGTTGGCGCCCTCCGGCAGCAGGCCGGTCATGGGGCGTTCGCCGCTTGGCCGATGGCCCTGCGGATGCCGTTGCGGTGGGCGAGGGCCGTGCGGCGGTTGGCAAAGCTGTGGCGCAGGGCGCGGCCGTCCCGCAGCACCAGCACCAGGCGGTGCTGCTTGCGGGAGCCCAGCAGGATCCAGCCGGCCAGGGCCGCCAGCTGCAGGGGCCAGAACAGCAGCGGGAACGGCAGCAGCAGCAGTCCCCCCAGGCACAGCAACAGCCACCAGCTGAAGATGTGGGGGTGCTGGGGCAGGCTCTGCACCGCCGCCGAGCGGATCGTGGCCACCGCCACGCTCTGACCGTCCACCGTCACGGTGGTGGGTGGGCGCAGCGGGGCCGCGGCGCTGACGGGCGCCTCTACAACTGCTGGCGCTGGCGCTGGGGTTGCTGTTGGGGTGGAGGCTGGGGCTGGGGCTGTCTTGGTCTGGAGTTCGAACACCAGCACCGGCCCCTGGGGCCCCAGGCGGATCTCGTCGCCGTCGTCGAGGCGGCGGCAGTGCTGCACCCGCTGCCCTTCCAGGAAGGTGCCATCGCGGCTCTGCCACTCGCAGACCAACCAGCCCTGGCTGCGGGAGAACCGCACCACGGCGTGGTGGTCGGACACCTCCCCCTGACTGGCCAGGCAGAGGCTGTTGCTGCTGGCCCGGCCGATGGTGAGTGGTTGTGCCGGATCCAGGGGGGCGCTCTTGCGCCGGTCGCTGGCCAGCACCAGCCGGGCGGTGGGGGCGCTCATGGTTCCCCGCGGCGGCGGCGCCACCACAGCTGCCAGTCATCGCGCAGGTCGTTCCACCAGCCCCCATCCCCCTGGCGGTGGGTCACCACCCGGCCTGGAAACAGCAGCGCCTTGCTGGCCAGGGCCAGGGCGACCAGCACCATCGCCAGCAGCACCCAGCCCGGGATCGCCCCCACCCAGGTGGCGGCGAAGAAGGCGCGCAGGGCATACAGGCCAATGGTGAGCGCCAGCCAGAGCCGGAAGGGTTCCCAGGGGTCCCGCTGGCGCTGCACCGCTTGGCCGCAAGAAGGCTGGCCGTAGCCTATGGCCGGGCCGCAGCACCCGCCTGAGCATCCCCTCGCGCTTCGATCCGCTCCTGGCCCGCTTGGCGCCCGTCGCGATGCGCCAGGCCTGGATGCAGCTGGCCCGGGCCGCCTTGCAGGGGCCCTGGCCCGAGCGCCCCGCTGCGATCCGTGCCGCCTGGGGGCCTCTCACGGAGCGCCAGGCCCTGGTGGAACTTTGGGCCGGCGGCGAGCGGATGGCCGCCCTGCCCCTCGGCGAGCAACGGGTACGCCTGGGCCGCGACCCCAGCTGTGAGCTGCCCTTGGAGGATCCGGGCCTCAGCCGGGTGCACGCCATCCTCGAGCGCCAGCGCCCCAGCGACCGCGACTTCAGCCTCGAGGACTTCAACTCCGCCAACGGCCTGTTCCATCGCGATCGGCGCATTCGTGCCATTCACCTGCGCCACGGCGATGTGGTGCGGCTGGGGTCGCCGCTGAAGGGTCAGGCGCCGGAACTGCGCTATTCCCAACCCCGCAGCCCGTTCGAGCAGGCGGTGCATCGCCTCGGCCTGGCGACCCTGGCGGGTTCAGCCCTGCTGGTGAGCGGCATGCTGCTGGCGGCCAGCATCGGCGGCGGCTCCCGCATTCGCTCGATCTCCGGGCCGGTCAAGATTTTTGCCGCCAGCGGCCAGCAGATCGATGCCCAGCAGGGTTCCGCCACGGCCCTGCCCAGTCTGGGGGCCTATCCCCTGCACCTGCGTCAGGCGCTGATGGCCTCCGAGGAGGCGCGCTTCGGGTGGAACAGCGGCATCGATCTGTTCGGCACCCTGCGCTCCGCCCTGCTGGGCACCGGCGGCGGCAGCGGCCTCACCCAGCAGGTGGCCCGCATGGTGTACCCCGATGTGGGCCGCGATCTCAGCCTCACCCGCAAGCTGCGGGAGCTGTGGGTGGCCCTGCAGTTGGAGGTGGGCTTCAGCAAGAACCAAATCCTCAAGCTCTATCTCGATCGGGCCTACCTGGGCTTGGGCACCGAAGGCTTCGAGCAGGCGGCCCAGCTGTACTTCCGCAAGTCGGCCACGGATCTGGATGTGGGGCAGTCGGCGTTTCTGGTGGGTCTGTTGCCCAGTCCCAATGGCTACAGCCCCTGCAATCCTGACGACCCCGGCGCCGGCCTGGAGCGGCGCAACCTGGTGCTGAAACTGATGCATGAGCAGGGCTGGCTCAGCGATCAGGCCCTGATCGATGCCCAGCGGCGCCCCCTCAACATCGACCCTTCGGCCTGCCGGGAGTCGAGCTACAGCAGTTACCCGTTCTTCAGCGACTACGTGATCGGGGAGCTGGAGGGCACCCGCTTCGGCCTCGACCTCAGCGGCCCCGATGCCGGCGGCAACTACGCCGTGATCAGCACCATCCAGCCAGCGCTGCAGCAGCTGGCCCAGGAGCAGCTCAAGCGCTTCCTGGAGGGGCCGGCCGCCGCCGCGGGCCTCACCCAGGGGGCCCTGATCACGGTGAACACCGAAACCGGCACGATCCTGGCCTACGTGGGCGGCGGCGATTACGGCCGCTCCAGCTTCGATCGCGTGCAGGCCCTGCGCCAGCCGGGCTCCACCTTCAAGCTGTTCCCCTACCTGGCGGCCCTGGCGGCGGGGGTCTCCCCCGCCGAGCCCATTTCCTGCGCACCGCTCAGTTACGTGGCGGGCTGCCGCGGCGGTGGCGGCAGCACCAGCGTGGCCCAGGGGTTGGCGGGTTCCGAAAACGTGGTGGCCCTGCGGTTGGCGGAGCGGGCTGGTCTGGGCCAGGTGGTGAAGCTGGCCCGCCGTCTGGGGATCACGACCCCCCTGGATCCCGACTTCAACACCATGCTGGGGGGCCGCGAAACCTATCTCTATGAGCTGGCGCGGGCCTATGCCGTGGTGGCCAACGGCGGCCGCTCCGTGCCGATGCACGGGGTGAGCCGCATCTACGACCTGGGCATCTGCCAGTCGGTGAAGAGCCTGGATCGCTGTCCGCTGCCAGGGATCACCGTTCCGATCGGAGAACGGGCCCGTCAGCTGATCCCCGCCGATGTGGCCGCCAGCATGGATCAGTTGCTGGCCGGCGTCGTGCAGGGGGGCACGGGCCGGGCCGCGGCGGTGGTGCCCGATGCCCGCGGCAAAACCGGCACCACCAACGACGGCGTCGATGTGCTGTTCATCGGCTATTCCCCGTCGATGAAGCTGCTCACCGCCATCTGGATGGGCAACGACGACAACCGCCCGGCGGCCGCCGCCAGCGGCGCCCTGGTGGCGGAGCTGTGGGGGCGGTACATGCAGCGCGTGGCTAGCGCAGCGCCCCCAGCCAGCCGCTGAGTGCGCTGACCACGGCCCAGCCCAGTCCCCAGATCAGCCCCCAGGCCCAGCTGGAACTCAGCAGCCGTTGCAGGGGCGTGCTGTCGTCCTCGCCCTGGCGCGGCAGTTGCCAGCCCAATTGCAGGGCCCCGTAGACCAGCAGCAGCACCCAGGCGGGAATGCTCAGCCCCAGGCTGGAGAAGCCCAGTTCGCTCCAGCGCAGCAGACTCAGACCCGCCGCCAGGGCGATCAGGGCGCTGACCGCGCCGCTGGCCCCACTCCAACGCCGCTGCACACCCCAGCGCTGGGCCAGCGCGGCGGCGGGGGCCAGGCAGGCCAGGGCCGTCAGGCAGTAGCGCAGCATCACATCGCTGAGCTGCAGCGGGGAGTTGCCCAGCAGCAGCGCCAGCAGGATCAGGTTGGCCACCGCTTCAGGGCCGTTGGCATGCAGCCAGGGGTTGCTGAGCCAGCGCCAGGCCTGATGGGGGTCGCAGGTCTGGCTGCTGTCCAGCCACCAGCGCCGCGGCAGGCCCTTGAGGGGGCCCAGGCTCAGGGCCTGCAGTAGCCCGAGCACCACCACCAGGGCCATGCCGCCGCTCCAGCCCCAGCCCTCCAGCAGTTCCCGATCGAGCGCGCCGCCGGCCCAGCAGAACACCAGGGCGCCGCTGGCGGCCAGGGCTAGGCCTGGGGCCAGGGCCCGCCAGCCATTGCCCTTCGGTTCCGGCGCAGCGGCCGTGGTTGCCGCCGGCATGGGGGCCGCGGCAGTGGCCGGCGCTCCGCCCCCCAGCCCCGTGGCCGCCTCGAGCAGATCGAGCAGCTCCCGCTCGATGGCGGGGGCATAGGTGCGGCTCAGCTGTTGCCGCAGGCTGCTGAGGGCGCTCTGCTGCTGCACCCCCTGGCTGTGCAGCAGCGCCAGCAGCAGCGGCTGGCTGGCCAGCTCGCGCACGGGGGCCCGCAGCGAGTCCTCCGCCCCCAGCCCATCCATGAGGCGATTGGTGAGGGCGCGGCTCTGGCGCAGGGCGGCTGGATCCTGCTCCAGCCAGCGGCGTAGCTGTTGGCCCAGATCCCTGCCGACGCCCATGCCTGTGGTTCCGTGGGCCGAGCATAAAAAAGCGCCCCGTCGGGGGCGCTGCTGGATCGGCCTGAGCCGATGGGTTTTCGCTTCAGACCTTGGTGGCTTGCACGCGGGCGCGGGCGCGGGCCAGCTCCTGTTGGGCCTTGAGCTTTTCGGTGCTCGGGGGCTGTCCTTCGAACTGGGAGGCGGCTGTGGTGGCGGCCTCCAGTTCACGGTTGGCCGTATCAGCGTTGATGCTGCTGCCCAGTTCGGCAGCATTCACCAACACGGTGACTTCGTCGGAATCCACTTCGCAGAAGCCACCCTGGAGAGCGATGGACTTCCAGGCGTTGCCTTCACGCACCCGCAGCACCCCGAAATCGAGGGCGGTGAGCAGCGAAACGTGGCCGGGAAGGATGCCCAGCTGGCCGGTGGTGCTGGGCAGGATGACTTCGTCAGCGCTGCCGTCGAAGACGCTCTGGTCAGGGGCCAGAACGCGAAGGGTGAGTGACATGGTGGAGAACCTTCCGATCAGCCCTTGGCTTCGGCCTGGATCTTGGCCGCCTTGGCCTTCACCTCGTCGATGTTGCCCACCAGGTAGAAGGCAGCCTCGGGGAGGTGATCCAGTTCGCCGGCCAGGATCATGTTGAAGCCGGAGATGGTGTCGGCGAGCTTCACATACTTGCCGGGCATGCCGGTGAAGATCTCAGCCACGAAGAAGGGCTGGGAGAGGAACTTCTCGATCTTGCGGGCCCGATCCACGGTGCGGCGGTCGTCCTCGGAGAGTTCGTCGAGACCCAGGATCGCGATGATGTCCTGGAGCTCCTTGTAGCGCTGCAGGGTGGACTGCACGGCGCGGGCCGTGCGGTAGTGCTCATCACCCACCACGGCGGGCTGGAGCATGGTGCTGGTGGAATCCAGGGGATCCACAGCGGGGTAGATGCCTTTGGAGGCCAGGCCGCGGCTGAGCACGGTGGTGGCGTCCAGGTGGGCGAAGGTGGTGGCGGGGGCGGGGTCGGTGAGGTCGTCCGCCGGCACGTACACAGCCTGGATCGAGGTGATTGAACCCTCGAGGGTGGAGGTGATGCGTTCCTGTAGGGCGCCCACGTCGGTGCCGAGGGTGGGCTGGTAGCCCACGGCCGATGGCATGCGGCCCAGCAGAGCCGACACCTCAGAGCCAGCCTGCACAAAACGGAAGATGTTGTCGACGAACAGCAGCACGTCCTGCTTGTTCACGTCGCGGAAGTGCTCGGCCATGGTCAGCGCCGAGAGACCCACGCGCATGCGGGCGCCGGGGGGCTCGTTCATCTGGCCGTAGCACAGGGCCACCTTCGACTTGGAGAGGTCATCGGCGTTGATCACGCCCGATTCCTTGAATTCCTCGTAGAGGTCGTTGCCTTCACGGGTGCGCTCACCCACGCCGGCGAACACGGACACACCGCCGTGCTCCTTGGCAATGTTGTTGATCAGCTCCTGGATGAGCACGGTTTTGCCCACGCCGGCGCCGCCGAACAGGCCGACCTTGCCGCCCTGACGGTAGGGAGCCAGCAGGTCGATCACCTTGATGCCGGTCTCGAACACCTTGGGCTTGGTTTCGAGCTCGGTGAGCTTGGGGGCCTCGCGGTGGATCGGAGCGGAGAGGGTGGTGCTCACCGGACCCTTCTCGTCGACGGGCTCGCCGAGGACGTTGAAGATGCGGCCGAGGGTGGCTTCGCCGACGGGCACGGAGATGGATGCACCGGTATCAAGGGCTTCCATGCCGCGCACCAGGCCGTCGGTGGTGCTCATGGCCACGGCGCGCACGCGGTGGTCACCCAGCAGTTGCTGCACTTCTGCAGTCAGGGCAACGGTCTGGCCAGCTGAGTTTTTGCCCTCGATGCGCAGGGCGTTATAGATCTTGGGCAGCTTGCCGGCCGGGAATTCAACGTCGAGAACCGGGCCGATCACCTGCCGGACAATGCCTTTGGTGCCGGTGGCAGTAGCAGCAGCCATTTATGGGAGAAGTCGCGGGGGGACGCGCAGCGGGACCAATCCCGCTTGAAGCGGCGCAACCTTACCACTGCGGCGCGCCCCCCTGGAGGCAGGGCGGCGGTGGTTCGGTGGGGCCGACCTGGCGGTTCGGTCACCCGCCCCGACCGGCCCTTGAAGCGGGGGTGGCAGGCCTCATACGTTGGCACTCGAAGCGGATGAGTGCCAACTCGATCCGTCTTGGCGTTTCGACGCCGCGACCTGGCAGCGTCTCTGGCGCCATGCCAATGGTTTCGCAATCCCTATCGCATTCCATCCATGGCTGCTGTTTCCCTCAGCGTTTCCACCGTTAAGCCCCTCGGCGACCGCATCTTTATCAAGGTCTCCGAGTCCGAGGAAAAAACCGCCGGCGGCATCCTGCTGCCTGACACCGCCAAGGAAAAGCCCCAAGTGGGCGAGGTGGTGCAGGTGGGCCCCGGCAAGCGCAACGACGACGGCACCCGCCAGGCTCCTGAAGTGAGCGTGGGCGACAAGGTGCTCTACAGCAAGTACGCGGGCACCGACATCAAGCTCGGCAGCGATGAGTACGTGCTGCTGTCCGAGAAGGACATCCTGGCCGTCGTCAACTGAGTTCTGCCGGTCGGTGCCGGCTGCGGCTTGAACACCCGTTCAAGCCCCGGCCCCGGCCGACAGGCCATTCAGACCTCCCTTCCAACCGTTCACTTCGCGAGAACCGCCTTCCATGGCTAAGCGCATCATCTACAACGAGCAAGCTCGCCGCGCCCTCGAGAAAGGCATCGACATCCTGGCCGAAGCCGTTGCCGTGACCCTGGGTCCCAAGGGCCGCAACGTGGTGCTGGAGAAGAAGTTTGGTGCCCCCCAGATCATCAACGACGGCGTCACCATCGCCAAGGAGATCGAGCTCGAGGATCACATTGAGAACACCGGTGTGGCCCTGATCCGTCAGGCCGCCTCCAAGACCAACGACGCCGCCGGTGACGGCACCACCACCGCCACCGTCCTGGCCCACGCCATGGTCAAGGCCGGCCTGCGCAACGTGGCCGCCGGCGCCAACGCCATCACCCTGAAGAAGGGCATCGACAAGGCCACCGAGTTCCTGGTCAAGAAGATCGAGGAGCAGGCCAAGCCGATCAGCGATTCCAACGCCATTGCCCAGGTGGGCACCATCTCCGCCGGCAACGACGAAGAGGTGGGCCGCATGATCGCCGACGCCATGGACAAGGTCGGCAAGGAGGGCGTGATCTCCCTCGAGGAGGGCAAGTCGATGACCACCGAGCTGGAGGTCACCGAGGGCATGCGCTTCGACAAGGGCTACATCTCGCCCTACTTCGCCACCGACACCGAGCGGATGGAAGCGGTGCTGGATGACCCCTACATCCTGCTCACCGACAAGAAGATCGGCCTGGTGCAGGACCTCGTGCCCGTTCTCGAGCAGATCGCCCGCACCGGCAAGCCTCTGCTGATCATTGCCGAGGACATCGAGAAGGAAGCGCTGGCCACCCTGGTGGTGAACCGCCTGCGCGGCGTGCTCAATGTGGCCGCCGTGAAGGCCCCCGGCTTCGGCGATCGCCGCAAGGCCATGCTCGAGGACATCGCCGTGCTGACCAACGGTCAGTTGATCACCGAGGACGCCGGCCTCAAGCTGGAGAACGCCAAGCTGGAGATGCTGGGCACCGCCCGCCGCATCACCATCAACAAGGACACCACCACCATCGTGGCCGAAGGCAACGAGGTGGCCGTGAAGGCCCGCTGCGAGCAGATCCGCAAGCAGATGGACGAAACCGACTCCTCCTATGACAAGGAGAAGCTGCAGGAGCGTCTGGCCAAGCTGAGCGGCGGTGTGGCCGTGGTCAAGGTGGGTGCCGCCACCGAGACCGAGATGAAGGACAAGAAGCTGCGCCTGGAAGACGCCATCAACGCCACCAAGGCGGCCGTTGAAGAAGGCATCGTTCCCGGCGGTGGCACCACCCTGGCCCACCTGGCACCGGCCCTCGAGCAATGGGCAGCCTCCAACCTCTCCGGCGAGGAGCTGATCGGCGCCACCATCGTGGCGTCCGCCCTCACCGCTCCCCTCAAGCGCATCGCTGAGAATGCTGGTGCCAACGGCGCCGTTGTGGCCGAGCACGTCAAGAACAAGCCCTTCAACGAGGGCTATAACGCCGCCACCGGCGAGTACGTCGACATGCTGGCCGCCGGCATCGTGGACCCCGCCAAGGTGACCCGCTCCGGTCTGCAGAATGCCGCGTCTATCGCCGGCATGGTGCTGACCACCGAGTGCATCGTGGCTGATCTGCCCGAGAAGAAGGACGCTGCTCCCGCCGGTGGCGGCATGGGCGGCGGCGACTTCGACTACTGATCCATCCAGGGATCCCGCAGGGGGCTTCGGCCCCCTCACCGGGTTCGGCACTGGAGCCAGCGCCCCCACAGTGGGGCGCTTTTTTCATGGGCGTCGGCTGGGCCGGGGCCTGGCCTCAGGAGGGCTTGAAGCTGAGGGCCACGCCGTTGTTGCAGTAGCGCTTGCCGGTGGGGCGGGGGCCGTCGTTGAACACGTGCCCCTGGTGGCCGCCGCAGCGTTTGCAGTGGTATTCGGTGCGCGGCACGATCAACTTGAAATCGAGCATGGTGCCGAGGGCGCCGGCCAGCGGTTCCCAGAAGCTGGGCCAGCCGGTGCCGCTGTCGTATTTCGCCTTGGAGCTGAACAGGGGCAGATCGCAGCCGGCGCAATGAAAGGTGCCGGCGCGTTTTTCGCCGTTGAGCGGGCTGCTGAAGGGCCGTTCGGTGCCCTCTTGGCGCAGCACGGCGTAGGCGGCCGGGCTCAAGCGCGCCTTCCAGGCGGCCTCGCTGAGTTGCCAGCGGGGATCAGCGGCCTTGCTGGCCGCTGCGGCGGGCCGGGCCCCGAGTAGGGGGCTACCCAGGCTGAGCAGGCTGGCCAACAGGCCGCGGCGGGTCATGGCTGGGGCTCCCGGATCAGGCTCCCTTGAGCCAGCCGGCGCTCAGCGCGACGGCCAGGCCCAGGAAGATCGCCAGCAGGGTCCAGCTGATGCGGTTGAGGGTGGCCTCGGCGCTGCGGGCGCTGCTGAACATCGAGCTGCCACTGGAGGCCAGGCCGCCCATGCCGTCGCCCTTGGGGCTGTGCAGCAACACGCTGATCACCAGCAGAACGCCACTGCTGAGCCAGATCCAGGTGAAGGTGGTTTGGAGCATGGGTGGAGCCTAGGTGTCGCGCAGGTGTCACCCCTGGGGGTGCTTAGACCCCCAGGGTCTGGGGAATGCGGTTGGGCACCGCCGGGCTGCCCAGGGGCACGATCAGGGAATGGCCAGTCATGCGGGCCGGCTGCGGCAGTCCCAGGATCTGCAGCAGGGTGGGGGCGATGTCGGCCAGGCCTCCGCCGCTGCGCAGTTCCACTGCGTTGCCATGGCCGGGCAGCTTCCGCTTCTCGCCTTCCACCAGGATCACCGGCACGGGATTGGTGGTGTGGGCGGTCCAGGGGCGCCCATCGGGCCCTTCCATCAGCTCGGCGTTGCCATGGTCGGCGGTCACCAGCAGGGTGCCGCCCATGCGGTTGGTGGCTTCCAGCAGGCGGCCCACGCTGCGGTCCACGGCGCCGATGGCTTCCACGGTGGCGTCCATCTCGCCGGTGTGGCCCACCATGTCGGGGTTGGCGTAATTGATCACCACCAGTGCATAGATGCCCTTATGGATGGCGGCAATGCAGCTGTCGGTGAGCTGCTCAGCCGACATGGCCGGGGCCTGGTCGTAGGTGGCCACTCGCGGGGAGGGCACCAGGTGCCGGTCTTCACCGGGGTAGGGCTGCTCGATGCCCCCATTCATGAAATAGGTGACGTGGGGGTATTTCTCAGTTTCCGCGGTGCGGAACTGCCGCAGGCCCGACTCCGACACCACTTGCCCCAACAGGCCATCGAGGGATTCGGGCGGGAAGGCCACCGCCACCGGCAGACCTGCTTCGTATTGGGTGAAGGTGACCATCCGCAGGTCGTCAATCGCGTCCCGCTCGAAGGTGTTGAACTCCGGCACCACCAGGGCGCGCACCAATTGACGCACCCGGTCGGGGCGGAAGTTGAAACACACCAGCCCATCGCCCGCGCTGATGGCGCCTGTACCCAGCCGGGTGGGTTCGATGAATTCGTCGGTGATACCGCCGGCGTAGGCCTCCTCCAGCACCTGCTGCGGGCTGAGGGGGCTCACCTCGCCCTCTTCGGTGAACAGGCGATAGGCCTTTTCGGTGCGATCCCAGCGGTTGTCGCGGTCCATGGCCCAATAGCGGCCACAGAGGGTGCTGATGCGCCCCACCCCGGCGGCGGCGATCTGCTGCTCCACGGTGGAGACGAAGCCCGGGGCGCTTTGGGTGGGGGTATCGCGGCCGTCGGTGATCACATGCACGCAGACGTCCTTCAGCCCGCGGGCCTGGGCCCAGCGCAGCAGGCCCCCCAGGTGATCGATGTGGCTGTGCACCCCGCCGTCGGAGCAGAGGCCAATCAGGTGCAGGGTTGTGCCGCTGGCCAGCAGCCGATCGGCCAGGGCGTTGAGTTCGGGGTTGTCGTTGAGGCTGCCGTCGCGCACCGCCTGGGTGATGCGCACCAGTTCCTGGCGGATGATGCGGCCGGCGCCGATGGTGAGATGCCCCACCTCGGAGTTGCCCATCTGATCGTCGGGCAGGCCCACATCGGCCCCGCTGGCTTGGATCAGCGTGTGGGGATAGGCATGCCAGAGGGCATCCATCACCGGGGTCTCAGCCGCCCGAATGGCGTTGTGGGCGTCGTCATGGCGGTAGCCCCAGCCATCGAGGATGCAGAGCACCACCGGGGAGACGTTGCCCCGATGGGCGCGGTCGGTGAGGGGGGATTCCTGGTCGGTGGACGGTACAGCGGTCACCCGGTGAATCCTGCCTGCTTCCGCGACGCCTTCTAAACCCAACCTACCCTGCACCCATCCGTGATCCCGCCGTGATCCCGGTTGCGTCAGCTTTTGGCTACAGCAGTTCAGAGCCCTTCCGCCATGGCCGCCGATCGCCTTGAGATCCTCTCCGCCGCGGAGTTGGATCGCACGCTCCATCGCCTGGCGTCGCAGGTGTTGGAAAGCCTGGCGGACAGCCGCCAGCTGCTGGTGCTAGGGATCCCCACCCGTGGTGTTGCCCTGGCGGAGGTGCTGGCCCGGCGCCTGGAGCAGTTGTGCGGCCACCCGGTGGCTTGCGGCAGCCTCGATCCCACCTTCCACCGGGATGATCTCGATCGGGTGGGCACGCGCCTGGCCCCACCCACCCAGTTGCCCGCCAGCCTCGATGGCCGCGAGGTGCTGCTGGTGGACGACGTGATCTTCACCGGCCGCACCGTGCGTGCTGCGCTGGAGGCCCTCCAGCCCTGGGGGCGGCCCCGCCGTGTCGCCCTGCTGGCGATGGTGGACCGGGGCCATCGGGAACTGCCGATCCAGCCCGATTTCTGTGGACGGGTGGTCCCCACCAGCCGTCAGGAACTGATCGCCCTGTGCCTGCAGCAGATCGATGGGGAGGAGGGGGTGTTCCTGCTCAAGGAGCCTGGCTAGGCGGCCGGCTCCAGTTCATCGCTGCGGAAGTGGGCCCGAAAACGGCCAAAGGCCACGATCACCGGCAGGGTGGGGCTGATGGTGCGGCCCTTGTAGTCGTTCAGCACCTGGAACACCTCCCCCTGTTGGCCCTTGAGATCGAAGGCCTGGCCTCGGTGTTCGGGGTGGTGGTACACCACAACGCTCTGGCTCACCGTGACCTGATCACCGGGTTGCATGGAGGGCGCTGCGAGCGGTAGGGCCCATCTTGTCACGGGCCTTCAGCGCCGACAGCTGGTTTCTGGGCCGGCTTCCACCACCTTGCCCCCCAGTTCTCGGCAGGCGGCGCTGAAGGCCTGCCAGTCGTCGAGGCCGCGGGCCATTTTTTCAGTGATCAGTTGGTTGAGCCGCTCCGGCGGCACATTGGATTGGATGGTGCCCCCGTGGGAGTCGTGTTCCCGCTCCTCGCTGTCCTTGAGGCTGGCGATCCCCTGTTCAACTTGGCGCCGCAGCCCCAGGGTGCGCTGCTTCCACCAGGGGTGGTCGATGCGGTTGAGGGCGTCGAGGGCTTCCCACCAGCGCCGTTGCGGGATCAGTTGCGCGGCCCGCTGCTGTTGGTACCGGTTGCGGTTCCAGTCCTCCCGCAGGCTGTCACCCAGGCTCGTGCCATCGGCGTTCTGGGCGACGCTCAGGTTGGAGAGCAGGGCCAGGGCCCCCTGCAGGTCGCCATCGCGGTAGCGCTGCAGGGCCCGGATCTCCAGTTGGCGCTGCCAGCTGAGCAGGCGCTGTTGGTCGGCGGCGGTGCTGGTGCCGGAATTCACCAGTTGTTGCTGCAGCCGCAGGGCCTCACTCCAGCGCTGCTGCTGCCACAGCTCCTCGGCTTTCAGGCGGCGGCACTGTCCCTGCTCCTGTGGCGCTTTGCCCCCCAGCCAGCGCAGGGCGGCGAGCTGTTCGCCATACAGCAGGCAGTCATCGAGACGTCCCTGGGCGGCCGCCTGGGCCAACCGCTCAGGCAGCTGTTTCTCCCACCAGTAGGCGCCCCCCACCCCGGCGGTCACCAGTCCCAGCGTGAGCACCAGCCAGAAGCGTGGAAGCCGGTGCCGGCGGATGGCCAAGGGGATGGGGCGGCTCGCTGCACTGTTCTATGGATGCGTGGGCCCGCCATCACGGTGGCGGGGGCAGAGCGCCAGCCGGCACCTCAACGCACACGCCCCAGGGCTAGGGGCGGCAGCGGTTGTTGGCCCAGGAGGTCGGTGGCCTGCAGCTGCAGGGTTCCGTCCTGGTCAATGGAGAAGCGCAGTTCCAGGCGGTCCTGACCGGGGTCGCCGGGGGGCTGCAGCGGCAGGGCAGCCGGAGGGTCCGGCCAGGGATCGACGCGGCCGCTGCCGGCGGGCCGCCGCCGCAGCACGGGCAGTCCATCCATGTACACCACCTCATGGCGCTGCTCCTGGCTCGGCTCCCCGAGCACCAGCTCCAGCTCCGTCTGCTTGGATCGGCTGCAGGCCAACCGCAGGGTCAGCGGTTGATCGCTGGGCCAGGTCTGGCCGGGCACGAACAGGGGGTGCCAGCGGTGTTCGCCGCTGCGCTGGTCCCAGCAGCGCAGCGACACGCCCCGGTGCAGCACATCCTTCACGGCCACCCCGGGGGTGAGTCGCAGGGCCCCGAGCGCCACCGCCTCCACAGGCCGTTCCCCCCGCAACGGCACCCCGGGCAGGCGCTCCTGGAGCCAGCGCCGCAGCACTGGCATGCGGCTGCTGCCGCCCACCGGCAGCACCGCGTCGATGTCCCGGGCATCCACCCCCGCCCCCCGGGCCGAGGCCAGCACCTGCTCCAGGAGCTCATCGAGCAGGGTCAGCAGGCCGCGGCGCTCCAGCAGGTCCTCCAGTTGGCGGCGCTCCATCCGCAGTTCCACCGGTTGCGGGCAGCTGGGGCTGGCGCTGCTCCATAGGGCTAGGGCCGACTCGTCGCTGCTCAACGCGCACTTGAGGCGCTCGCAGGCGCTCAGCAGGTCGGTCGTCAGGGGCGTCTGGGGCTGCAGCGCTTCCGCGATCCAGCGGTCGATGTCACGGCCCCCCAGCGCCAGCCCCGCCTTGCCCAGCACGGTGGCGGTGCGCAGGGCCTGGCGGCTGTCCTGGAGGTCGCGGCCGCCGAAGCGCAGCAGTTGGGCCATCACGGCGGCCCGGCCTTCACCCCCCTGCAGGGCCACCAGCGACAGGTCGGTGGTCCCACCCCCTAGATCCAGAACCAGCACGCGGCTGCCGGGGGGGAGTCCGGCGCCGATGGCGGCGGCGGTGGGTTCGTCCACCAGGGCCACCTCCGGCACCGCCAGGTTGGCGCTGGCCTCCAGCAGCCACTGGCGGTAGCCGCGGTAGCTGTCGATCGGGGCTGTGAGCACCAGGCGCTCGGGCTGCAGCTGCGCCGGCAGCCGCTGCCAGATCTGCTCCAGTAACAGCTGACCGCACTGCTCGGGGCTGAGGAGCCCGCCGCTGCCCACCGCCGTGTCGGCGCCGATCCAGCGCTTGAAATCCCTGTGCAGGCCAGCAGTGCTGCGCTCGAGCAGGCCTGCCTCGATCACCTGGCGGCCGATCAGGGGCGCCGCGGAGTCGCCCTTCGCCAGCCAGATCAGGCTCGGGATCACCGCCGGGTCAGGGGTGCTGATCGGTGGGAGCGCCACCAGCTGTGGGCTCTGCTCCGCAGCTCCCTGGTAGGCCACCACGGTGGTGGTGCTGCCCAGGTCGATGGCGAGGGTGCCGGCCATGGGCGCAAAGCTGAAGGGAAACGGCCGCCTCTGAGCGTGGCGCACCCCGGAGCTCCATGGTGAGTCCAGCGGGTCTGGAGCTGCGATGGATCGGCTGTCCCTGGCGGTGTTTTCCTTCTACCGGGAGGACCCGGATCTGGCGCGCCAGCTGGATCCCCTACTGGCCTGCCGCATCAGCCGCGGCTGGGGCAGCCTGCGCATTGAGTGCCGGGACCGCGCCCACCGCGAGTTGATCAGTGCCGTGGTGGGGTTGTTGCGGCCGCCGCTGGCGGCCCTGGGCCTGGTGCGGGAGATCCGTGTGCTGGCTCCGGGATCGGAGCCCCTGGTGTTCCCAGTGAGTGTGCCCTTGTCCGGCAGCCTGCTGACCTACGATGGATCCATTGGTGAGTAGTGCATGTATCTCGGCGTCAACGTCAGCCCCAAGGAGCTCGCCCAGCGCGCCGAGAGCCTGGTGCGCCATTCCAGCAACCGTTACCTGACCACGGTGCGCATCGCGTTCCGGGCCAAGCAGCGCCGCTTCGATGATTTCGATGGCCTGCTAGAGGATTCGATGGTGAAGCCCGTGCAGCGGGCGATCATCGAGCTCAGCGATGAGCAGGACCAGCCCGATTTGCTGCCCGGCTGAGCTGGCTGCGGTCGGCGCCTGATCCGCAACGATGATCCAGAGAGAAGGAGAGGGTTGGCGGTTGGCCTGGGATGGCCACCGTCAGCCCTTTTCTGTGTTGGTGGGCGGTGCGGGTTGGGCCATGGAGCTCACGGCTGCCGAAGCGGAGGCCCTGCGCCAGGCGGTGGCCGATCTGGTGGCTCAGCACGGGGCGCTGCTGGATCAGCTGATGGCGGAGGAGTCCATCGAGCTGGAGCTGGAGCGGGGTGCCTGGTGGGTGGCCCTGGAGGGCGATCGAACCCGCTGGTCGCTGCGGATGCTCTACACGCCCGGGGCTGATCAGCGCTCCCTGGAGGGTCATTGGGGCCCTGAGGCGGCCCCCGCCTTTAGCCAGGCGTTGCAGCAGCTTCACGGCCAGCCGTGAGCTCGTGCAGGGCGCAGTAATCGAGCGGATCGAGGCCTGCGGCGGTGGCTCCCTCCAGCAGGGTCAGCAGGCTCTCCAGGCCGCTGGCGTTGAGGCCCGCCTGCACCGCCGCCCCCTGGAACAGGGCCAGATCTTTGCGCAGGTGCGCGGTGGGGAAGTTGGGGTCTCCGTAGTGACGCTGCAGCTCCCGAGCCAGCTTCTTGTCGAAGGTGGGGGCGTAGAGCGCGCTGCTGCGCAGCAGATCCATGAAGGCCTCCACGGGCACGCCACTGCGCTGCACCAGATGCAGCGACAGGCTGAAGCCGTGGGTGAGGCTGGCGATCAACTGATTGAGGGCCAGCTTGGTGGCCATGGCGCTGCCCACCTCCCCCAGATAGCGGGGGTCCTGGGCCAGGTGCCGCAGCAGGGGCATGGCCTCCTCCACCAGGGCGGCTGGTCCGCCGGCCATCAGTTGCAGCCGACCCTCCAGGGCCTCCGGCCGGCTGCCCAGCACCGGGGCCTCCAGGTAGCGACCGCCCCACCCCTGCACCGCTGAAGCCAGCTCCTGGCTCTCATCGGGGCTGATGGTGCCCACCTGAATCACCGTCTTGCCCGTCAGGGTTGGCCCGAGCTGCAGCAGCAGCGCCTGGGTGGTGGGGCCGTCGCTCAGCACGGTGATGACCCAGTGGGCGAGGGCCACCGCGGCGGCAGGGTCACCAGCGCCGCGAGCCCCCAGCTCCAACAGGGGCGTGCAACGTTCGGGCGTGCGGTTCCACACCCATAGCGATTCCCCCTGCTGCAGCAGGCGTGTGGCGATGGCACTGCCAAGCAGGCCAGTGCCCAGCAGGGCGACGGGTGGGACGACAGGCATCGGGCGGCAGCTGAGATTGCTGGCGAGATTGTGGCGCTGATCAGCACTGCTGATCAGCGCCGTTCTCCCAACACCCTCAACCCTCTCCCCAGGGTTTTGCACGGGTTTTCCACAGGCTGGATCTCCCCCCGGCCGGCCCTGGCTGAAACCTGGGGAGAACCGACGGCATCCGTGCTTTTCCGTTGACAGCGGCGCCCGGTCCCGACAGCCAGCGGCTGCCACCGACGCCGCCCCCCTGGGAACTCCAGTTGCAACGGTCAATCTCGTGATGAGAGAGGCTGCGAGCGGTTGGTTTGGGCCCTGGTTGACCGCAGCCCCGGGCTGTGGAGAACTGGTGCTCGGCGAACGGGAGACCCGGATGGAGATGACGGCCACGGTGAGCATGCAAGCGGAGGTGCCTGAGCCCCTGCTGCAGTCGATGCAGGGCTTTATCGAGGCGCATCCCAACTGGGATCAGTACCGCTTGTTTCAGGCCGCCCTGGCCGGTTTTTTGGTGCAGAACGGTGTGCAGACCCGCGAGATCACCCGTTGCTATCTGGCCAATCTGTTCCCGCAGCAGAAGCGCTTCAGCGATCCGATCGGTTGAGCTCCGCCCGGCCAGGGGCCTGGCCCTCCAGTTCGGGCAGGAGTTGGTGGTAAGCGTTGGTGGTGGTCATCGCTACCAGGGGTGAGGCGGCCACCACGGCCAGCACCGTGATCGGAACCCCCAGGCCCGCCACCAGGGCCTCCCCCAGCAGCCCCAGCAGCAGGGTCGGAAGGCTGGTCACCAATGCCAACAGGGCCACCAGCTGCAGCAGCCCAGCCCAGTGGTGCTCCAGCAGCACGAAGCCGCGGCGAAAGGCCTGCGATGGGCTCAACCGGCGCTCCAGCACCAGGCAGGCGTTGAACACCTGGCTCAGGCCCACGGCTGCGCAGGCCAGCAGGGCTAGCAGGGCCGGTACCGGGCTCAGGGCCGGCAGCAGGAACACCACCAGCGACCAGGCCACGAAGCCCACCAGGGCCGTCAGGGCTAGGGCCGCCAGCAGGTTCAGCAGGCCGCAGGCCAGATGCCGGCTGCTGCGTCCATGCCAGCGGTAGAGCTGGCGCCAGTCGGGTCGCTGGCCAGCGGACAGGGCCAAACCGGCTCGGCTCAGCCCCTCCACCAGCCAGAGCAGGCTGCCGGCGTAGAGGCCGATGCCCACCCCGTGCAGCAGGGCGGCCAGGACCGCACTCGGGATCCAGTCACTCGCGGCCACCAGGGCCCAGCCGAGGCCATGCACGCCCCAGGCGGCGGCGCTGAAGCCCAGCAGCGGCAGCGGCCGCTGCCGCATCGCCCTCCAGGCGCTGCACAGGGCCCGCAGGGGTTGCAGGGAGACCGTCAGCATGGCCCCAGCAGGGTCAGAAGCCGCGCGGCGCTGGCATCGGGCACCGGCAGGATCGACAGGCGGTTGCCCTGGCGCACCACCGGCAGCTCCTCCACGCTGAACTGCTCGCGCAGGGCATCCAGGCTCAGCATGGTGGCGAAGGTGCCGACGTAGCGCAGCCGCACACAATCCCAGCGGGGCGCTTCCGGTTTGGATTGTGGATCGAAGTATTTGCTGCTCGGATCGAACTGGCTGGGGTCGGTGAGACCTGTTTCCACCACCTCCATCAGCCCCACGACCCCAGGGGGTTTGGCATTGGAGTGATAAAAAAAGGCCCGATCGCCGATGGCCATGGTCCGCATGAAGTTGCGGGCCTGGTAATTGCGAATCCCGTCCCAGAGGGTGGTGCCGTCCTGCTGAAGATGGTCGATCCCGTAGACATCGGGCTCACTCTTCATCAGCCAGTAGGCCATCGCTGCTGCGGGCAATGGGGGCGAGGCTAGCCCCCACCTGGTGCTGCATCAGGGCGTGGCTTCAGCCGTTGCGGCGAGCGTCAGAACCAGCTGGCGGAAGTGTTCGCCGCGGGCTTCGAAATCGCGGTATTGATCGAAACTGGCGCAGGCCGGTGACAGCAGCACCGCCCGGCACTGCAGCTGTTGGGCGAGTTGCCGGGCCAGGGGTACGGCGTCGTCTAAACCATCCACCTGGTGCACGGCGCCCCCGTAGTGGCCCTCTTCCAGCAACTGGCTGAAGGCGCTGCGGGCGGCACCGAACAGCACCACCGCTGCCGCTTCGCGCCGCAGGCCAGTCATCCAGCCCTCGGCATCGCCCCGCTTGGATTCGCCGCCGGCCAGCACCACTAGGGGCCCCTGCAGAGCCTGCAACGCCACTGCGGCGGCGTCGTAGTTGGTGGCCTTGCTGTCGTTGAACCAGGTAACGCCATCGAGCTGGCGGATCCGCTCCAGCCGATGGGGCACACCGGGGAAGCTGCGCAGGGCGGTCTCCATCACGGCCCCCTCGAGGCCCAGTTCCAGCCCTACCGCCACCGCCATCAGCAGGTTCTGGCGGTTGTGGTCTCCCGGCATGGCCAGGGCCCGCGCGTCCAGCAGGGGGGTGGTTCCGGCGGCGGTCATCACCTGGTCCGCCTCGATCCACAGGTGCGGGTCGATCCCCGCCTCCAGGGCCCGTTGCCGTGGTTGGGCCGTCACCCAGCGGGCCTGGTCCCAGCTGGCGGCGCGGCTGCGCAAGTCGGGGTCATCGGCGTTGAGGATGCGCACCGCGGAGCGCTCCAGCAGGCTGCGCTTGATGGCCCGGTAGTTGTCGAGGCTGCCGTGGCGCTCCAGGTGATCAGGGGTGAGCGTGGTCCACAGGCCGATGCGGGGGGCCAGCTGCGGGGCTGCTTCGATCTGGTAGCTGCTCAGCTCCACCACCAGCCACTGGGGCAGGTGCTGCCCGGGGCTGAGCCGTTGCAGGGCCAGTTCGGCGGCGGAGTAACCGACGTTGCCGCACATGGGGGCATCCAGGCCGGCCTCCCCCAGCAGGTGGGCCACCAGGTGGGTCACCGTGGTTTTGCCGTTGGTGCCCGTAATGCCGATCCAGGGCACCGGCCGGGTGGCCTCCCAGGCGGTGGTGATTTCGCCAACGGTGCCGATGCCCCGCTGGCGCAGCGCCTGCAGGCAGGGGTGATCCCAGCGGATGCCGGGGCTGACCACCACCCGCGGCGGCGTGAATCCGAGGGCATCCACGCTGGCGATGCTCAGCGGGGTATCCAGCTGTACGCGGATTCCCTCGCGACGCAGCTGCTCGGCGCTGCGCTGCTGCGCTTCACCCGCGCCGCTCTCCAGCACCAGCACGGGTTCGCCCCGTTGGTGCAGGAGCCGGGCGGCCCCCAGCCCCGAGCGCCCCAGCCCCAGCACCAGGCTGGCGGTTGCGATGGGATGGGCTGGCGTGGCGGTGCCCCCGGCGGTCATGGCAGTGGCGGCTGTGGGCCAGGGCGTCGGATGGCCCGGGGTGCATCAAAAAAGTGGGCGATACTGGAATCGAACCAGTGACTCCTACCGTGTCAAGGTAGTGCTCTACCTCTGAGCTAATCGCCCTCAGAGCCTTGCGGCCAGGGCAACCTAGCAGTCACCCTTTCGCCGGCATCTGCGCTTCAGCTCCACCTCAGATCCTCCTCAGCTCCGTCGCAGCTGCAGGCGCCAACGGTCCCGTTTGGTGGGTTGAACCTCCAGCACCTCCAGCTCGCCGCGCCCCTCCAACCTCACCCGATCACCGCTGTGCAGTTCGCGGCTGGGGCTGGTGACCACCTGCCAGTTGATGCGCACGGCGCCGGCGCGAATCAGCTCGTTCATGCGGTTGCGGGAGAGCCCAAGACCGGCTGAGGCCACGGCATCCAGCCGCAGCGAGGCCTCCACGGTGGTCAGGTTGCGCGGGCTGCGGCTGGCCGGCCATTGCAATTGATCGAGGGGAACGGGTTCCAGCTGCACGGTCACGCTGCGCACCTGGGCCCCGAGCCCGACCAGATGCTGGGCTGTGTCCATGGCGATCACCGCCTGGGCACCGCGGTCGCCGCGCATCCAGATGTCCCCTAGCTCGCCGGGATCGAGACCCGCCGCCAGCAGCCCTCGGCGCACATCCGCGGGTTCGGCGGGGTCAAACAGGAAGTTGCCGCTGACCAGCAGTCCCGTCAGGGGGGGATCGATGCTGCTGGCCGTGTCTTCGGCTGCGGCCAGTTCCTGGCGGCGTAGCAACAGCCGTTGCCGTTCGGCCTGGGGCCAGCCTCCCACCCCCAGCAGCCGCACCTCCGCCAGGCTCCCCAGGCGCTGCTGGGCCAGTTCCCGCAGCTCCGCCGGGATGAAACCGCTCCACACCGGTTCCCAGGTGCGCAGGGCCTGCTCCGCCAGATCGATCAGCGCCGCCAGCTCCTGCGGCTGGCCGCAGCCCACCAGTAAGTCGTCCCGCGGCAGCATGGCCAGCCTCAGCTGTCGCTGAGGCGCACCACCGCCTTCGGTTTGACCTCCTGCAGCCGCGTCCAGGGGATCTCCATGCCGCTGGCGCTCTCCACCAGCAGCAGCCAGTTGCCCTCCTCGAGGCGGTTGCGCAGGGCCCGTACCCGGTCGTCGCCCTCGGCGCTGACGCTGGCGGCCGCGGCAAAGCTGCCCATCCAGCCTGATCCCAAGCCCAGCAGCCCACCGATCAGGTGGGAGCCGATCGGACCGGCGAAGGCGAAGGTGTCCAGGTCGGTGATGAAGGTGAAGGTGAGACCGGCGAAGAAGCCGAAGGGGATCAGCCAGGTGGCCATGCGCCGTTGCCGCAGCTGTCGCGTCAGCGCCGGGTTGAGCTCAGCCACGGTGGCCACATCGGTTTCGCCGGCGCCGATCGCCACCAGCCGCTGGGGTGGGGGCGTCAGCGCCGCCAGTTGCTCCTGCAGCTGCCGCAAGCGCTTTCGCTCCGCCAGCACCACCACCACGCTGCTACCCACGATCACCCGGCACGGGCCCTGATTCTCCCTGGTGGAGAGCCACCGCTGGGGCACCGGTCCGGGCTTCCCCAAAGGCCGGTGGGGGCCCCTCACTACACTTCACACCCGGTCGCCCCCACCCGCCGGGTCATGACAAAGGTTCTGGTTTCCGATCCCATCGATCAAACAGGGATCGACATCCTGTCCCAGGTGGCCCAGGTGGATGTGCGCACGGGCCTGCCGCCCGAGCAGCTCAAGCAGATCATTGGCGAGTACGACGGTCTGATGATCCGCTCGGGCACCACCGTGACCGCTGAGATCATCGAGGCCGCTACCAAGCTGCGGATCATCGGCCGCGCCGGTGTGGGGGTCGACAACGTGGACGTGCCAGCGGCCACCAAGCGCGGCGTGATCGTGGTGAATTCGCCTGAGGGCAACACCATTGCCGCCGCTGAACACGCCCTGGCGCTGATGCTCTCCCTGTCCCGCCACGTGCCCCACGCCCACGTGAGCACCATGGCCGGCGGCTGGGACCGCAAGAAATATGTGGGCAACGAGCTGTACAAGAAAAAGCTCGGCGTCGTGGGCCTTGGCAAGATCGGCTCCCATGTGGCCCGGGTGGCCAAGGCCATGGGCATGGATGTGATGGCCTACGACCCGTTCGTGTCGGCGGAACGCGCCCAGCAGATGCAGGTGCGGCTGATGCAGCTGCCGGCCCTGTTCGCCGAGGCGGACTACGTGAGCCTGCACCTGCCCCGCACCCCCGACACCGAGAACCTGGTGAACGCGGAGCTGCTGCGCACCATGAAGCCCACCGCCCGCATCGTGAACTGTGCCCGCGGCGGCATCATTGATGAGGCCGCCATCGCCGAGGCCGTCGAGCAGGGGGTGATCGCCGGCGCCGCCTTGGATGTGTACGCCAAGGAGCCCCTCGAGGCTGATTCCCCGCTGCGGGGCGTCAGCGAGCGCCTGATCCTCACGCCCCACCTGGGGGCGTCCACCGAAGAGGCCCAGGAAAATGTGGCCATCGATGTGGCCGAGCAGATCCGCGATGTGTTGCTGGGCTTGCCGGCCCGCAGTGCCGTGAACATCCCCGGCCTCAACGCCGAGGTGATGGAGCAGCTCAAGCCCCATCTGCAGCTGGCGGAAACCCTGGGGCAGCTGCTCAGCCAGCTGGCCGGCGGTCAGGTCAGCGAACTGGAGGTGCGTTTGCAGGGCGAATTCGCCAGCCATCCCTCCCAGCCCCTGGTGATCGCGGCCCTCAAGGGACTGCTCTCCACCGCTTTGGGGGATTCGATCAACTACGTGAACGCCGGCCTGGAGGCCAAGGAACGTGGCATTCACGTGCTCGAGGTGAAGGACGATGCCGCCCGTGATTTCGCCGGGGGCTCCCTGCAACTGAGTTCCAAGGGGGGCAATGGCAACCACACCGTGACCGGGGCGGTCTTCGCCGATGGGGAGCTGCGCATCACCACCATCGATGAATTCCCGGTGAACGTGGCCCCCAGCCGCCACATGCTGTTCACCCGGCACCGCGACATGCCCGGCATCATTGGCCACCTGGGCTCCGTGCTGGGCGAGCACAACGTCAACATCGCCTCGATGCAGGTGGGCCGCCGCATCGTGCGCGGTGATGCCGTGATGGTGCTGAGCCTGGATGACCCCCTGCCCCCCAGCCTGCTGGCCACGATCCATGCGATCAACGGCATCCAGGAGGCCCATCCCGTCACGCTCTGATGGCACTCTCCTGGTGGCGGCTGGAGCTGCCCTGCCCACCGGAACTCGAAGATTCGCTGATCTGGAAGCTCAACGCCCTCGGGGTCCATCGCGTGGCGCTGCAGCACCGTCCTGAGGCGCCGGACCAGCGTCAGTTGGTGGCCTGGCTGCCGGCGGCGGATTGGCCGTTGCCCGAGCGGGAGCAGCTGCCAGCGGCCCTGGCGCCCCTGGCGGCGACCTTCGGCCTTGCGCTGGCGCCCCTGACCTGGCGGGAGCAGGCCGATGAGGACTGGAGCCTGAGCTGGAAGCAGCACTGGCAGCCCGATCCCGTGGGCCAGCGTCTGCTGATCCTGCCGGCCTGGCTGGATCTGCCGCCGGAGCACGCCGATCGCCTGGTGATCCGCATGGATCCCGGCAGTGCCTTCGGCACCGGCAGCCACCCCACCACCCGCCTCTGCCTGGAGGCCATCGAACAGCTGCCCAGCCTGCCCGGCTCGCGGGTGGCCGATCTGGGCTGCGGCAGCGGCATCCTCGGCATTGCCGCCCTGCTCCAGGGGGCTAGCAGCGTGGCGGCGGCGGATACCGATTCCCTGGCGGTGCGCGCCACCCGCGACAACGCGGTGGTGAGCGGCTTCAGCGGGCAGCTCACGGTGGACCTGGGCTCCGTGGAGCGCCTGGCGGAGCTGCTTGAGGGCCGGCCCGCCGATCTGCTGCTCTGCAACATCCTGGCGCCGGTGATCGAGGCCCTCTGCCCCGCCTTCACCACCGTGTTGGCCCCCGATGGGCTGGGGCTGCTGAGCGGCCTGCTGGTGGATCAGGCGCCGCGGTTGCAGGCGGTCTTGGCGGAGCAGGGCTGGCGGGCGGAGCTCAGCGCCCAGCAGAGCCAGTGGGGGCTGATGACCTTGCGCCGCGGCTGATCCGGCCCAGCGGACCCCTCGGCGTTACATAAGTCACACTGATGTGTGCCGGGTGTTCTGATTGGCCTTCGCGGCCAGATGCCCACAGAACCCCGGGAAACGGTCGTGGCGGATGTAGGAAGGGTCCGTCCTGCGGGCATGGGTTCGTCCCAGCTGCCTGTGAGCCCCAATCCCTTCCATGGCTTCCTACAAGGTCACCCTCATCAGCGAGGCAGAGGGCCTCAACAAGACCATCGAGGTTCCCGACGACCAGTACATCCTCGACGCCGCTGAAGAGCAGGGCATCGACCTCCCCTATTCCTGCCGTGCCGGTGCCTGCAGCACCTGCGCTGGCAAGCTGACCGCCGGCACCGTCGACCAGTCCGATCAGAGCTTCCTGGACGATGACCAGATCGAAGCTGGCTTCGTGCTGACCTGCGTGGCTTACCCCACCAGCGACTGCACCATCAAGACCCACGCCGAAGAAGAGCTCTACTGAGCCCTGTTTGACTGCCGACGCCGGGCGTGCCCGTTCACGCCCCGTCCTGCCAGTCCGTCAAACCACCCTTCGGGGTGGTTTTTTTGTTGTGACCTCCGTCGTCTGTCGTGACCGCCGCCAACCCTTCGGTTGTGACCCCGCCCCAGGGCCCACCCCAGGTGGAGCGGCTGTTTGAGGCCGGCAGCGAGCACACCAGCCCCGGTGGTCAGTACAGCTTCCGTGTGCTGGGTCCCTGTTGTCGGCTGTTTGACCGTGAAGAGCTGCCCTGGCCCTGCTGCCGCATCGCCTGGCGCAGCAAGGAGCCCAGCTGGCGGCGCGTGGGCCGCCGTTTTGTGGCCGATCTGGCCTCCCGCCGCTGCCCCTCCTACGCGGTGGAGTTGTTGCAGCCCGGTTCTCGCCCCACCACCACCGTGCTGACCCTGTTCTCCCTGCGCCTGGCGGCTCCGCTGCAGGAGTGGTGGTACAGCAAGCAGCTGGCCTCCATGGAGCCCCAGAACAGCCTGCCGCCTGATCACGAAAAAGCCCCGCCGTGGCGGGGCTTGGCTGAGGAGGGCTGAATCCGGCTCCTGACTCTGGGCCTGGAATCCGGAGCCGTTGGGATCAGAAGTAGATCTTGCCGCCGCCCCACTGCAGGCCTTGCACCTTGGGGGCCACCAGGATGAACCCGGCCATCAGGCGCAGGTCTTCATCGCTGAGGTCGCGCATTTTCACGAACACGTCGCTGCTGCGGATGCTCGGATGCACGTCGGCAATGCTGTATTCGCCGTCGTAGCTGGTGGGGTCCTTCATGTAGTCCACCAGGGCATCGACGTTGTCGCGGGCGGGGGTGGCCAGGGCCAGGGTCTCGGGATCGAGGCCCACGTTTTGGTTGGTCTTGGTGATGCCACCGGCGTGGCACTCGCCGCAGCTGCTGTTGAAGATCTTGCGACCGGCCTTGATCTCCTGTTCGCTGAAGCTCACCTGGGCGCCGTCGGGGTTGCCGGAAACGGTGAGCTGTTCAGCGGTCCATTGGGCCGCCTGGACCGGGCCGGCCAGACCCAGCAGCAGCGCCAGGGGAAGGACCAGCAACCGGGCCAGGGACCGGAGGGCAGAGGAGAAGAAAGAGGCCATCGAAAAAGCCGGCAACGTGGCGGTAGAGACCGCGCCAGAGCCCTTGTATCACGGCCAATGGGCCGGCTGGTTGCCCGGGGCTCAGGCACTCACGAACTGTTGCAGCCTCAGGCTTCGGCGGGGCTCAGCTCCAGGGTCAGGAAGTCCTTGGCCAGTTCGGTGTTGGGGAAGATCGCCCGCGCTTCCGCCAGCAGGTCGTCCGGGGTCACGGGGTTGCCCGGCATGTAGCGGGGGCTGAGGTGGGTGAGCATCAGCTGTTTCACCCCCGCCGCCAGCGCGGTCTGGGCGGCCATGGTGCTGGTGGAGTGCTGGCGGGCGATGGCCATCTCCGCCTCGGCATGGGCGAAGGTGCTCTCGTGGATCAGCAGATCGGCCCCGCGGGCCAGTTCCACCGCCGCCTCGCAGAACACCGTGTCGGTGCAATACACCACGCTGCTGCCGGGCCGCGGCGGCCCGCAGAGCTGGGCCCCGTTGATGATGCGCCCGTCGTCGAGGGTCACCGTCTGCCCGGCCTTGAGCTGGGCGTAGATCGGCCCCGGGGGGATGCCCAGGGCCCGGGCCTGCTCCACATCGAAACGCCCCGGGCGCGGCCGCTGATCCACCCGATAGGCGAAGGCCGGCACCCGATGGGTGAGGGGGGTGCAGCGCACCTGGAGGTCGTCGTCCTCCAATAGCACCGCACCGCTGTGGGCCGCCTGCTTCACCCGGTGGGTACGCAGGGGATAGCCGATGCGGGTGGAGGAGGTGCGCAGCACCCCTTCGAGGTAATCGCGCAGCGGGTCGGGGCCATAGAGGTCGATGCCGCTGCAGGCGCCCGCCAGCCCCAGGCTCGCCAGCAGCCCCGGCAGGCCGAACACGTGGTCGCCATGCATGTGGGTGATGAAGATCCGGCTCAACTGGCTCACCCGCAGCTCGCTGCGCAGGAACTGGTGCTGGGTGCCCTCGCCGCAGTCGAACAGCCATAGCTCGGACCGTTGCGGCAGCCGCAGGGCCACCGCAGACACATTGCGGCCCCGGGTGGGAACGCCGGAACTGGTGCCGAGGAAGGTGACCTGCACGGCCGGCGCAACCCCGGTCTCACTGAGCTGATCGTGCCACGTCGGGGCTGGCGCCCCTCCGGGCGGGTCGTCACAATGGCCTGCCAGGCCTGGTTCGCTGTTCCATGCGTCGCCCGCTGCCCTCCCCGTTGGGCTGTCTCGGTCCCTTGGCGTCCTTGGCGCTCGCTGGGGCCGTGGCGCTGCCCGCCGCGGTGCAGGCCGGCACGCGCCAGCCCCAGCTGCGGGTGTTGCTGCTGCAGGGGGGCGGTGCGCAGCTGCGGGCCGCGGCGACCGCCGCTGGGCTGCGGGTGCGGGATAGCCAGGGCCGGTTGCTGTTGGAACTGCCGGCGGAGCGCGGTCTGCCTCGGCTCCAGGTCGACCTCCAGCAGGGTTGGCTGCGTCTGCGGGCCCTGCCCGAGGCCAACCCGCCTGAGCCGCTGGTGGAGTCCACGCCCGCCGTGGCGCCGGAGGAGCTGATCGCTCGGGAGCTGTGGCTGGAGGCCCTGCCCGCCGCGGTGGAGTCGGATCCGGGCCTATGGCTGCAGCAGCGCCGTTACCGCGGCCGGTTGCAGCTGCGGCTAGAGGGGGGGCAGCTGCAGGTGGTCAACCATGTGGCGCTGGAGACCTATCTCCCCAGCGTGGTGGGCAGTGAGATGCCGGCGAGCTGGCCCCTGGAGGCGCTGCGGGCCCAAGCGGTGGCGGCGCGCACCTATGCCCTCAAGGCCCGCAAACCCGCCTCGGTGTTTGATCTGCAGGCCACCACCGCCAGTCAGGTGTACAAGGGCGTGGAGGCGGAAACCCCCTCCACCCGGGCGGCGGTGGAGGGTACTCGCGGTCTGGTGCTCACCTACGACGACGCCCTGATCGATGCGGTGTTCCACAGCAGCAGTGCGGGCAGCGCCACCGAGAGCAGCGGTCAGCTTTGGCCCCGCCAATTGCCCTATCTGGTGAGCGTGCCTGATTTCGACCGGGAGTCGCCGGTGCGCGAGTGGCGCCAGCCCCTGGATGCGGCTCTCCTGGGCCGCGCCTTCCCCGAATTGGAGGCCGTCACGGCCATTGAGGTGGTGTCCACCACCGCCACGGGCCGGGTGCGCCAGGCCCGGGTGCTGGGGCCCTCAGGCCAGCTGCTGCTCAGTGGCGCTCAATTGCGCAGCCGCCTGGGGCTCAAGAGCACCTGGGTGCGCTTCGAGCTGGCGCCGATGGCGGCTCCCCCAGCGGAATCCCCCTTGGCCGCCGTCCCCTTGTCCCCCCT
>Ga0310331_10003_pt1 | contig 47712 bp, 48 predicted proteins | sample LakMicMDCLOrngC5_FD_195545 | JGI IMG/M metagenome (GOLD analysis project Ga0310331, IMG submission 195545) | Enriched freshwater cyanobacterial communities from Lake Michigan, Michigan, United States - MI23.DCL.Orng.C5 (v2) (version 2) | ecosystem: Environmental > Aquatic > Freshwater > Lake...
AAGAACAGCTGCACCGTGGGGGTGCCAGTGACGCCAGCCTGCTGAGCGATCGCGTTGTCGGCGTCGATATCGATCTCCACGCCCTGGGCGCGGCCACCGAGCTCCTCGAGCACCCGTTTCAGCTGCGGCTTGAGCACATGGCAGGGGCCGCAGGTGGGTGAGGTGTAGACCACCAGCAGGGGCTTGTCGCTGTCGTGGTAGAGCTTGCGCAGGGCGTAGCCCCCCTTCTGCCAGAGGGCCTCGGGCTCGAAGTTGGTGTCGTCGCTCACGGCGGTGCGCTGGACCTCGCCCACGCTGGCGGGGTCCACCGGGTCCTGGCTGACGGTGACCGCCAACCCATGGTGGGTGAGCCAGCGTTCGGCGGCCAGGGCGGCCTGGCAGCCGCTGCCGGCGGCCGTGATGCCCTGGCGCCATTCCGCATCGGCCACGTCACCGGCGGCGTAGACCCCTTCGATGCTGGTTTCCGGTCGGCCTGCTTGGGTGACCAGATAGCCCTTGGCATCCACCTGCAGCTGATCGCGCACCAGCCGGGTGTTGGGGGTGTGGCCGATGGCATAGAACAAGCCCCGCACCGGCAATGGCTCGCGGGCGCCACTGGCGGGGTCGACCAGCTCAATTGCTTCGAGCCAGTCGCCGCCACGGCAATCGTGCACTTGGCGGTTCCAGTGCACGTGGATGGCCGGGTTGGCCAGCACCCGATCGGCCATGGCCTTGCTGGCCCGCAGCTGATCGGAGCGCACGATCAGGTGCACGCGGCTGCCGTATTTGGTGAGGTACACCGCCTCCTCGCAGGCGGAGTCGCCCCCGCCCACCACCGCCAGATCCACATTGCGGAATTGGGGGGTGGCTCCATCGCAGATGGCGCAGGCGCTGATGCCGGCATTCCAGAAGCGCGCTTCGCTCGGCAGACCCAGGCGATTGGCGCTGGCTCCGGTGGCCAGAATCACAGCGTGGGCCTGGATGGTCTGGCCATCGGTCTGGATCCGAAACGGCCGCTGGGAGAGGTCGATCTGCTCGGCATCGGCCTCCACCAGCCGTGTGCCCCAGCGCACGGCCTGGGCCTTGAGCCGATCCATCAGTTCGGGCCCCAGGATGCCGTCAGGGAAACCGGGGAAGTTCTCCACGTGGGTGGTGGTCATCAGCTGGCCACCGGGGATGCCCCCATCCTGGAAGCCGGTGATCACCACGGGGCGCAGGTTGGCCCGGGCCGCATAGATGGCGGCGGTGTACCCGGCGGGGCCAGAGCCCACGATCACCAGGTTTTCGACACCAGCCTGATCCATGGCTTAAGCGGAGTGACTTCGCTTAAGAGCCTAGGGGATGGGCTGGCGGAGTGGTGGCTCAGTGGGCGTGGCTCGGGCAGGGCGCGCCCGTTGCAGAACTCAAAACAGGACTCAAAAGATGCTGCAATGTGCAACATCACGGTGCCCCCAAAAGTGCATCAGATGAATGGCTAGTCTCTAAAGGTTGCCTTTAGATTTCCAGGAGTCCGTCGCTTTCGTTTTCGGCGCTTCCGGTGCGGGGGCGTTGGCTGAAATCCGGCACCATCAACACCTGTTCAGCCATGAGCTCTGGGTGTTGGTCAATGCACAGGATCCATTCCCGGAACTCTTCGGTGAGCGCATAGCTGTCTTCATAGCGCTCGCGATCATCCAGGCTGGCGATTCGTGCCGCCGCCCAGTTGATGGCAACGGTGAGTCTGCGCTGGATTGAACCGTTCATGGGTCCTCTGCCGGTGTGACGCCGTTGGGGCCACGCTGGCCGCCCGAGGGGCGATCAGGGGTGGCTGTTCGCACAAATTCGCACTTTTTGCTGCGGTCGTATGTAATTACCGCTGCAAAACGATGTTCGGCAGCTGCGGGCCCCGCATCCGGATCACGGCTCCGGCCCCGTCCTCCATGGCCTGGAGCGGCAGGCTGGGGGCGCGACCCGAGCCGCCGAGGGCTGGTTCGGGCTCTTGGCCCTTCGGGCGCAGCACATAGGGCTCGCTCAGCGACCAGGTGCGCGCGTACTGGAGCAACAGTGGGTCAGCCGGTGCATACACGTAGGAGGGGTGCCGGGGCAGCGCCTCCTGGCTGGCGCGCTGGGCATCCATGCGCACCGCCCGGGTGATCGCCTGCACAAAGCGGGTGCGGGTCACCACCGTGGTGAGGTAGGCCACCACCCGCAGCCGCGGCGCATCGAAGCCCTCGGCGCACATGTCGATGCTCACCAGCCAGTCGGCCTCGCCCGCCTTGAAGGCCTGCATGTGCTCCGCGGCGGCGTTGTCCTGGGAGTGCACCAGCAGCACCCGGTCGCCCTCCTCCTCCAGCAATCCGCAGAGGCGGCGGGCATGGGCGATGTCGCGCGCCACCACCAGGCCTCCGGCTTCCGGGTGCTGGCGGCGCACCACCTCGAGCCGCTGCCGGGCATTGAGCAGGATCCGCAGGGCGATACTGCTGCTGTCGCCGAGGCGGATGGCCCGGCGCAGGTTGCGGGCCCGCCAGCTCTCACGCTGTTCCTGGGAGAGCGGCGAGCGCTCCGTGTCGCCGGGTTGGTCCTGGCGCCCATGGTCCACCCAGCCGTCCTGGAAGCGAAATTCCAGCGGGCGCACGTCTCCGGCGGCGATCAGCTCCCGCGGCTCGATGCTCAGGTCGGGCGCGATCTGCTCCACCCAGCTTTCGCCGTCATGCACCTGGACGCGCCGGGCGGCGCAGAAGGCCAGGTTGTCGGCCCGGAACGGCGTTCCGGTGAGCCCCAGCCGCAGCCGGGCGCCGGCGGTGAGGCGGCTGAACGCATGGCCCCAGGCGGTGGCCTCTGGTTCCTCGGGGTCGAGCCCCAGGTGATGCACCTCATCGGCGATCGCGAGCCAGGCTGTCTCCGGGCTGGTCTGCAGCTGCGGCAGCAGGGCCTGCAGGTTGCGTCCCGCCGCCTGATAGGTGATCAGCAGCCCGTCGGCGTCGCCCCAGGGGTCGCTGGTGGCGCCGGTGTCGTCTTGGCTCGGTTGCCATTCCGCCAGCCGCAGCTGCAAGCGCTCGGCCGCCTGCAGCCATTGGCTGGCGATCGAACTGCGGTGGCAGAACACCAGGAAGTGCCCCAGGCGCCCCTGGCGCTGCAGGCGCTCAAAGCTGAGCAGGGCTCCGAGGGTTTTGCCGGCCCCGGGGCCAGCGTTGATCAACACGTCGTGGCTGCCGGGGCGCTCCAGGCGCCGGTGCAGCAGCTGGATGAGCTGGGTCTGCCACTGGCGGGGCTGCAGCAGCGGCGCCGGGCGTTTGGGGCCCCGGGGCACGTGCAGGTCGAACGACAATGGGGCCATCCCGCCATTTTGTTGCCAAGGTCGGAAAAAAGATGAGCAGAAAGACCTATTCGCATTCCCGCTGGAGTCCCTACCTTCCGGCCATCACCCCGCTCCAGGGCCTCCACCCTTTCAGCCCATGGATGAGCGTTCCGTCTTTGCCCTCACCCCCGATGAGCTCAGGCAGCGCTTCGAGCGGGCCTTCGATCTCGACTGTGATCTCGACCCGATGATCCTGCGGGCGCGCCTGCTGCGTCAGCGGGGCTCGAACCCCCAGGCTCGCTGCCTAGAACAGGAGCTCCTGCCTCTGTTCTGACCGATGCTCTTGGCGGTAACTGGCGCCTCCGGCAAGACCGGCTGGCGGGTGGTGCAGGAGGCCCTCCAGCGCGGCCATCAGGTGCGGGCCATCGTGCGGCCCGGCTCCTCCCTTCCCGAAGGCCTCAGCGGCGCTGAGGTGGTGCGGCTGCAGTTGGGGGATCGGGCCGCGTTGACGGAGGCCCTGCGGGGCTGTGGGGCCCTGGTGATTGCCACCGGTGCTCGCCCGAGCGTGGATCTCAGTGGGCCGCTGCAGGTGGATGCCTTCGGGGTGCAGCGCCAGATCGAGGCCTGCCGTGCTGTGGGGGTGCAACGGGTGGTGTTGGTGAGCTCCCTGTGCGCCGGCCTCTGGCGGCATCCGCTGAATCTGTTCGGCCTGATCCTGCTGTGGAAGCGGCTGGGGGAGCGCTGGCTGGAGCAGAGCGGCCTGGCGTTCACCGTGGTGCGCCCTGGCGGCCTCAAGGAGCAGGAGCACGACCTGGACCTCCAGCGTCTGCAGGTCAGCGGCCCGGACCAGCAACGGGATGGCAGCATCCCCCGACGCCTGGTGGCCCAGGTGTGCCTCGACGCCCTGGAGATCCCCGCCAGCGTGGGCCGGATCGTCGAAATCACCAGCCGGTCTGTGCCGGAGGCACCCGCGGGCGATGGGGAGAGCGCTCCGCCCGTCAGCCTGAAGGCGTGGCTGGCCTGAGGGCCGTGTGCGGATGTGCCCACATGCCGCGCCAAGGCGTTGCCGTGCCGCGGCAACGGCAAAACACTGAATTGATCCTCGTGAAGGGTTTTCGCGGTGGTTCGAGTGCTGGTGCCGCGGGAATGTTTCCCCGGCGAAACGCGGGTGGCAGCGACGCCGGAAACGGTGCGTCGTCTGGCCGCCAAGGGCTGTGTGGTCAGTGTGGAGCGTGGCGCTGGCCAGGCCAGCGGCTATGACGACGCCGCCTACGGCGACGCCGGAGCCGAGCTGGTGGAGGCGAAAGGGGCCGGAGCCGATCACTGGAGCCGTGCCGACGTGGTGATGGCGGTGCAGGCCGCTGCCCTGGTGCGCGGCCGCCCCGAGTTGAACAGCCTGCCCGCCGGTGCCGTGCTGCTGGGCCTGCTGGAGCCCCACGGCAATGACGACCTCAAACGGCAGCTCGAGAGTCTTCAGCTCACCGCCTTGGCCCTGGAGCTGTTGCCTCGCATCAGCCGCGCCCAGGCCATGGATGTGCTGTCTTCCCAGGCCAACATCGCCGGCTACAAGGCCGTGCTGCTGGCGTCAGCGGCGTTGGATCGCTACGTGCCGATGCTGATGACCGCCGCCGGCACCATCCAGCCCGCCCGCGCCTTGATCCTCGGGGCCGGGGTGGCCGGGCTGCAGGCCCTGGCCACGGCCCGGCGCCTGGGGGCCGTGGTGTACGTCAGTGATGTGCGCCCCGCCGCCAAGGAGCAGGTGGAATCCCTGGGTGGCCGCTTCATTGAGCCTCCCGAACTGGACCAGAAGCCCGGTGAAACCGGTGGGTATGCCCAGCAGGCCACGGAGGCCTTCCTGGCGGAGCAGCGCCGCCAGCTCACCGAGCAGCTGGCCCTGGCGGACATGGTGATCTGCACCGCCCAGGTGCCCGGCCGCCCGGCGCCGCGGCTGATCGATGACGCCATGCTCCAGCACATGCGGCCCGGCAGCGTGGTGGTCGACCTGGCGGTGGCCCAGGGGGGGAACTGCGAAGGCAGTGAGCCCGGCACCACCGTTTGGCGCCATGGCGTGCAACTGATCGGTGCCGATGCCCTGCCCTGCACCGTGGCCAACCACGCCAGTGCGCTCTATGCCCGCAACCTGGCGGCGCTGCTAGAGCACCTGATCACGGCTCCAGCCGAGCCGGACACTGGGGCTGTACTGCGGCTCGATCTGGAGGATCCGATCGTGGCCGGCTGTCTGTTCAGCCACCACGGCAGCCCCGCCCCAGTGGCGGTGGGAGGTGCGGCATGAACAGCCTGGATCAGGCCCTGTGGGTGTTGCTGTTGGGCAGCCTCCTGGGCCTCGAATTGATCGGCAAGGTGCCCCCCACCCTGCACACCCCGCTGATGAGCGGCGCCAACGCCATCAGTGGCATCACCGTGTTGGCTTCGATCACCCTGATTGCCAAAGCCGATGGCAGCACGGCCCTGTTGCTGCTGGGGGCGGTGTCCCTGGGTTTTGCCCTGTTCAACGTGATCGGCGGCTTTCTGGTCACCGATCGGATGTTGGCGATGTTCAGCCGTAAAAAATCCGGAGCTGGTTCATGAGCGCGTTCGACGTGTTTGGTTACGGCATCGACCTGCTGGCGGTGCTGCTGCTGGCCCTGGGCCTGAAGGGGCTTTCCAAGGTGCGTTCGGCCCGCTCCGCCAATGGTCTGGCGGCGTTGGCCATGGGTCTGGCGGTGGCGGGTCTGCTGATTCAGCTGCAACCCAGCGCCACCGCCTGGCTGTGGATCGCCGTGGGCACCACCGCCGGTGGCGTGCTGGGGTTGCTCACGGCCCAGCGCGTGCCGATGACCGCCATGCCCGAAACGGTGGCCCTGTTCAACGGCTGCGGCGGCATGGCCTCACTGCTGGTGGCCCTGGCGGTGGCCCTGTTCGACCCCAGCGATTCGGGCTTGGTGGAGCGCATCTCGATCGTGATCTCCGTGTTCGTGGGAGCGATCACCTTCAGCGGCTCGATCGTGGCCATGGGCAAGCTCCAGGGCTGGATTGGCACCCCGGGCTGGACCCAGAGTTCCGTGCGCCATGCCGTGAACATCACCCTCGCCCTGGCCTCCCTGGTGGGCGGGGTGTTCATGGCCTCCGCTACCCCGGTGGCGGGCCTGGCGGCCGGTCCGCTGTGGCTGTTGGTGGTGGCGTCCACCCTGCTGGGCATTGGCGTCACCCTGCCCATCGGTGGTGCCGACATGCCGGTGGTGATTTCGCTGCTCAACTCCTACTCCGGTGTGGCCGCTGCTGCTGCTGGTTTTGTGGTGGGCAGCCAGCTGTTGATCGTGGCCGGCGCCATGGTGGGGGCGGCGGGTCTGATCCTCACCCAGGTGATGTGCACCGCCATGAACCGTTCGCTGGTGAGCGTGCTGTTCGGTGGGGCCCTGGGTGCCGGTGCCAGTGGCGGTCACGTGGGCGGCGGTGGTGATGAGGCCGGTTACACCCGCATCGTCAGTTGCAGCGCTGAGGAGTGCGCCATGGCCCTGGAGACGGCGGAGCGGGTGGTGTTTGTGCCCGGCTACGGCCTGGCGGTGGCCCAGGCCCAACACGCCCTGCGCGAGCTGGCCAAGCTGCTGGAGGCCAATGGCTCCGAGGTGAGCTATGCCATTCACCCGGTGGCGGGGCGCATGCCCGGCCACATGAATGTGCTGCTGGCGGAGGCCGATGTGCCCTACGAGCAGCTGCTGGAAATGGACACGATTAACCCTGAGTTCCCCCGCACCGATGTGGTGATCGTGCTCGGGGCGAACGATGTGGTGAACCCCGATGCCAAGACCGACCCCAGTAGCCCGCTCTATGGCATGCCTGTGTTGGAGGTCGATCAGGCCCGGCAGGTGTTTGTGGTGAAGCGCAGCCTCGGCGCCGGCTATGCGGGCATTGCCAATGCCCTGTTTGAGCTGCCCCAGACCGCCATGGTGTTCGGGGATGCCAAGGCGGTCCTTCAGCAGCTGTGCACCGAGCTGCGCAGCCAGGGCGTGGGCAGCAAAGTTGCTGTAGCTGCTTGATCGCGTCCCCCTGATCCCTGAGGATCACACCCTTGGATAGGGGGATCCCCGTGCCGCTATCGCGACCATGGGCCCGAGCGGTTGATCAGGCCCTGGCCCTGGATCTGGGTTTGCAGCCGTTTCGGCCGCGCAGGCACTGGTTCAATGGCGACCTGCAGACCCTGCGCGACACCCTGCGGACGGTGAGGCTTGGCCCCGATCAGGGTGAGCCGATCACGATTCCCGTGGGGGGTGGTGATCAGCTGCTGGCCCTGTTCGACCCGCCGCTGCAGGCCGGCCGCGAACCGCTGGCCCTGGTGCTGTTGTTGCACGGCCTGGGGGGCGGCAGCGACCGCGAGGGGCTGCGGCGCATGGGGCAAACCCTGCAACAGGCAGGGTTTGCCGTGCTCCGCCTCAACCTGCGCGGTGCCGGAGCCGGCAGGCCCCTGGCCCGAGGCACCTATGCCGCCAGCTGCAACCGTGATCTGCTGCCCGTGCTGGCCAGGGCCCGGCAGCTGGCGGATCAGTTGGCGCCCGGTGGCCGGCCGCTGCTGGGGGTAGGGCTCTCCCTGGGGGGGACCCTGCTGCTCAATGCCCTGCTGGCGGGCGATGGATCGCCAGGGCTGGAGGGCCTGGTGTGCATCAGTTCCCCCCTGGACCTGGACGCCTGCTCCCGCCAGATCGAGCGGCCCCGCAATCGCGTCTACCAACGCTGGCTGCTGCGTCGGTTGTTGGCCCAGACCCTGGCGGATCCCTTCGGGGTGACACCGGCGGAGCGGGAGTTGCTGGAGGGCCGTGCATCGTTGGGCCGCCTGCGCAGCCTGCGGGCCTTCGATGCCGCCATCACCGCGCCGCGCTGGGGCTATGGCTCCGTGGACGACTACTACGCCAAAGCCAGCCCGCTGCTGCCGCTGCTGGAGGGCGCCGCTGCCCGCCTGCCGTCGACCCTGCTGGTGCATGCGGCGGATGATCCCTGGGTGCCTGTGGCCCCGATCCGTCGCGTGGCGGAGGCGGACCTCAGGGGCATCGACGTGTTGATCACCCCCCAGGGGGGGCACAACGGTTTCCATGCCCGCTGCGATGCGGCGGCTGGCCAGGGCTGCTGGGGGGATCGGCTCACGGCCCGCTGGTTCAGTCGGCTGCTGGGGGCCTGGCCAACGGCAGCCGCCGGATGATCCAGGGCTCGATCGGTTGGCCGCCGATCACGTGCTCCCGCAGGATTCGTTCGATGCGCTCGGCTGTCACGCCTGCGTAGACGGTGCCCTCCGGCCAGATCAGTAGCACCGGTCCCTCGGCACAGATGCGCAGGCAATCGGCCTTGGTGCGCAGCACGATGCCCTCCGCGCGGCCGGCATCCTCGAGCCCCCACTCCCGCACCAGCTGCTTGAGCCGTTCCCAGCTGGCCATGCCCACGGCTGGATCCGGGCAGCAGAGGGCTTTGCTGGGGGTGGCGCAGAGCAACAGGTGGTGGCCGATCATGCCGGCAGTGCCGCCGGGGCCTTGGCCTGCCGTTGGCTTGCCGCTTCACGCACCGCCCGGCGCGACCAGCCATCCACCGCCAACACGTCCTCGAGGCTGGGGTTGGCCATCAGGTCGCTGCGGTGGCGATCGCACACCGCTTCGATCAGCCGCGGAATGTCGAGGAAGTGGATCTGCTCCTCGAGGAACAGGGCCACCGCCTGCTCGTTGGCGGCATTCATCACCGCCGGCATGGTGCCGCCGGCCCGGCCGGCCGCGTAGGCCAGTTGCATGCAGGGGTACTTGGCCGGGTCAGGCTGGCGGAAGGTGAGGGAGCCCACCTCGGTGAGATCGAGGCGGCGCCAGGGGGTCTCCAGCCGCTCCGGCCAGCTGAGGCAGTAGAGGATCGGCAGCTTCATGTCGGGCCACCCCAGCTGCGCCAGGACGGAGGAATCGGCCAGCTCCACCATCGAGTGGATGATCGATTGCGGGTGGATCACGATCTCGATGTGGTCGTAATCGAGCCCGAACAGGTAGTGGGCTTCGATCACCTCCAGCCCCTTGTTCATCAACGAGGCCGAATCCACCGTGATCTTGCGCCCCATGGTCCAGTTGGGGTGGCTCGTGGCATCGGCCACGGTGGCCTTGTGCAGATCCCCCGCGGCCCAGTCGCGGAAGGCTCCGCCGCTGGCGGTGAGTTGGATGCGCCGCAGCCCCGGGGTGGGCACGCCGGTCGAGAGGCGGGCGGTGTCGGCCCAGGGGGTGCCCTGCAGGCACTGGAAGATGGCGGAGTGCTCGGAATCCGCCGGCAGCAGCCGTGAACCCGTCTTGGCCAACTCCGGCAGCACCACCGGGCCGGCGGCGATCAGGGTTTCCTTGTTGGCCAGGGCCAGGTCCTTGCCGGCGCGGATGGCGGCCAGGGTGGGCAGCAGGCCCGCACAACCCACGATGCCCGTCACCACCAGGTCGGCGCTGGGCCAGGCGGCGGCGGCGCACAGCCCCTCCGATCCCCCCAGCAGCTCCGGCATGCGTGCCGGTTGTGCCCCGGGCTCCAGCGCCTGCAGGCGGGCCTGGAGCTCCGTGACCCGCTCGGCATCCGCCAGGGCCACCACCTCCGGTGCGTGCCGCTGGATCTGGCTGATCAACAGATCCAGGTTGTTGCCGGCGGTGAGGGCCACCACCCGGAAACGATCGGGGAAGTCCTCCACGATCTCTAAGGTTTGGGTGCCGATCGAACCGGTGGAGCCGAGCACGGAGAGGGCTTTCACGGAGGGTTCGGCGAACGGCGCCGGCCAGTCTCCCACCGCTGGGTGGCGGGCCCGCTTAACTGGCCGCACTGGAATGCACGGATCCCCCATGGCGCCATTGCCCGCCTGGCTGCAGCGCTGGAACTTCATCGACCGGGCCAAGTTGGAGCGCCAGCTGTGGGATGCCTTCGAGCGCGGTGAGCCGATCGAGCAGCTGGTGGAGCAGTGCGAGCCCGGTTTCCAGAAAGAGGTGTGGACCACCACCGCCGCCCGGATCCGCAAGATCGAACAGCTGATGCGCGATCAGCAGGGGCCGCCAGCCGCCTGAAGTCCCAGGTCCAAGCGCCTTACTGGATCAACTTGGCCTGACGCACCCCGCCGCTGGGGGGACCGTTGCGGTCGCTCCCCGGGGCCCAATGGCGCAGCTGCAGCGGCGTGGCCGGCTCCAGGCTCAAGGTGCTCCTCCAGCCGCTGATCCAGTCGATCACCACCGTGCTGTTGATCAGTTTCCAGACGCCACCGGCGCGGTTGTCGATGTCGTTGAAGGCCTGCCCGTTGGAGAGCAGCGTGGCGGTGTAGGGCTTGAGCTCCGGCTGCGCCGGTGGAAAGCTGTACACGCCCACCACTTGGGCTGCGACGCCCCCCAGCTTCACGGCGGTGCCGTAATTGGCCGGCAGGCTGCCGCGGCTTTGCCCCGGTTGCCAGGAGGCGTGGCTCAGGCCCGCTGGTCCCATGTAGAGCCAGTCGGTCCAGCCGTCGTTGTAGTTGACCCGAATGCCGGTTCCCCAGGGCACCCAGCGGCCCAGTTGGCGCAGTTGGGCATCGGTGAGCCGTTGCGCTCCCGCGGCCGGCACGCCGCTGGTGCCAACGGTGCTCACCGCCTTGCCGCCCGGGTAGAGCCGCACGTTGAACAGGTTGTTCTGGTGGTCGGTGAGGGCCCAGACCCCCATGAAGCTGCGCGGATCGGGCTCCGCCGCCGCCGGCGCGGCCACCGGGGCCGTTGCTTGGGCTCCAACGGGCTGCACCGCCGCCCCCAGCCCCAGGGGCAAGGCCAGGCTGGCCAGGGCGGAGAGGGTCAGCAGCAGCGGTCGGCCCATGGGGTCTCCAGGCGAGCGGGATCCCCATGATGGAAGCGAACTGCCGGCTTGGCCGTCAGACCCGCAGCCACTCGGTGACGCCGCCGGGTTTGTCGATCAGTTCGATGCCCTGCTGGTTGAGTGCCTCGCGGATGCGATCGGCGCTGGCGAAATCACGGGCGGCCTTGGCGGCTTGGCGGGCTTCGATCTGCGCACGGATCTCGGCATCGCTGAGACCACCGGCCCCATCGGCGGCGCTGGATGGGGTGGGGCTGACGGCTTCGTGTTGGAGCCCCAGCACCCCCGCCAGCTCCTGCAGCAGGGCCCCCTGGGCCAGCAGTTCCGGCTCGGCCGCTGCGGCCGCCGCGTCGGCATCCCCCCGCTCCAGACGGTTGGCCAGGGCCCGCAGTGGTTTGGCCAGCTCAAACAGCACCGCCAGGGCGGCGGAGCTGTTGAGGTCGTCATCCATGGCGGCGGCGAAGCGCTGGCGGGCGGCTGTGAGCTCAGGTGTGAGCTCAGGCGCCAGGCTGCTCTGGCCCGCCGGGGGTGGCCCAGGGGTGCCGGTGGCCACCAGCCCCAGGGCAGCATTCAGCCCCTTCCAGCCGCTGGCGGCCGCCTCGAGCGCCTCGGCGGTGAAGTCGAGCGGTTTGCGGTAGTGGGCCTGCAGGGTGAACAGCCGCAGGGTCATCGGTGACACGCCCGAATCCAGCAGAGCCCGGATGGTGGTGAAGTTGCCGAGCGATTTCGACATCTTCTGGCCCCCCACGTTGACCATGCCGTTGTGTAGCCAGTAGCGGGCTAGCTCCTTGCCGGTGGCCGCCTCCGACTGGGCGATTTCGTTCTCGTGGTGGGGGAACACCAGGTCGGCTCCACCCAGGTGGATGTCGATGGTGTCGCCCAGCTCCTCGCGCACCATGGCGGAGCACTCGATGTGCCAACCCGGCCGGCCCGCCCCCCAGGGGGAGGGGAAGCTGGGCTCCCCGGGTTTGGCCCCTTTCCACAGGGCGAAATCGAAGGGGTGTTGCTTGCGGGCTTCCTCTTCCGTGGCCACCCGCCCGGCGGCATTGTCCTGCTGTTGCTCGAGGTCGCGGCCGCTCAACTTGCCGTAGCCGGCGTGCTTCATCACGGCGAAATACACATCGCCATCGGCGGAGTAGGCGGCCCCCTTGGCCTCCAGTTCGCCGATCAGGGCCCGGATCGCCTCGAGGCTGCCGGTGGCCCGGGGCATGCGGTCGGCGGGAAGGATGTTGAGCCGTGCCATGTCGGCCACGAAGGCCTCAATGTTGCGCTCGCTCACCGCCTCCATGGAGCTGCCCTCCGCGGCAGCCCGGCCCAGGATCTTGTCGTCGATGTCGGTGTAGTTCTGCACGAACGTCACCGCGTAGCCGCTCCAGATCAGGTAGCGGCGCAGCACGTCCCAGGCGATGTAGCTGCGGGCGTGGCCGAGATGACACAGGTCGTAGACCGTGACCCCGCAGCAGTAGATGCTCACCTTGCCGGGCTCCAGCGGGTGGAACTCCTCCACGCGCCGGCTGAGGGTGTTGGTGAGCTTGAGGGTCATCGGGCCGGCGCTTACTTCGCTTCCATCCAGTTGGGGCCGACGCCGGTCTCCACCACCAGGGGCACAGCCAGCGTGACCGCGCGCTCCATGGTTTCACGCGTCAGGGCCAGCACCGCCTCGAGGCCGTCGGGGGCCGCCTCCAGCACCAGTTCATCGTGCACCTGCAGCAGCAGCCGGGCGGGCAGGCCGCTCGCCGCCAGCTGATGCTGCAGCTGCACCATGGCCAGCTTGATGATGTCGGCGCTGGAGCCCTGGATCGGGGCGTTGGCGGCGGCCCGCAGCTGCTGGGCCTCCATGCCGCCGCGGCGCGCCACCTCCAGGTCGATCTCCAGGGGGTCCTTGCCCAGCAGGCGGCCGAGGCCTGAGGGGTCGAAGGCGAAGGGGCGGCGGCGGCCCAGGATCGTTTCCACGTAGCCGCGGCTGAGGGCCAGCCGTTCCTGCAGCTCGAGGAAGGCGAACACCTTGGGGTAGCGCTGTTTGTATTTGCTGAGGAAGTCCTTGGCCTGGGTCTGGCTGACGCCGGTTTCCCGGGCAAAGCGCTGGGCGCCCATGCCATAGATCACGCCGAAGTTGATCGTTTTGCCCAGCCGCCGCTCCTCACTGCTCACGGCCTCCCCCTCGGCCTTGTCGAACAGCAACCGAGCGGTCACAGCGTGCACGTCGTCGCCGTTGCGGTAGGCCTCCACCAGCACGTCCTCCCCGGAGAGGTGGGCCAGGATGCGCAGCTCGATCTGGGAGTAGTCGGCGCTGATCAGCTGCCAACCCTGCTCCGGCAGGAAGGCCTTGCGGATGCGCCGCGAGAACTCCGTGCGCACGGGGATGTTCTGCAGGTTGGGGTTGCTGCTGGAGAGGCGCCCGGTGGCGGTCACCGCCTGGTTGAAATCGGTGTGGACCCGGCCTGTCTCCGGCTCCATCAGGGCCGGCAACGCATCCACGTAGGTGCTCTTGAGCTTGCTGAGGGTGCGGTGCTCCAGCACCAGCGGCACCACCGGGTGGGCGTCCTCCAGTTTTTCGAGCACGGCGGCGTCGGTGCTCCAGCCCGTTTTGGTCTTGCGGGATTTCTTGCGGTCCAGCCCCAGGGTGTCGAACAACAGCTCTCCCAGCTGTTTGGGGGAGGCGAGGTTGAAGTCGAGGCCCGCGGCGGCCTTGGCGTCGGCCTCCAGCCGTTCCAGGGTGGCGGCCAGCTCCGTGCTCAGCTCCGCCAGGTAGGCGGTGTCGATGCGGATGCCGGTGGCCTCCATCTGGGCCAGCACGGGCTCCAGGGGCAGTTCCACCTGATCCAACAGCTGCGGCAACTGCGGCCCGAGTTCGATTAGTTGGGTGCGCAGCAGGGGGGTGAGCCGCCGGGTGACATGCACATCCATGCCGCAGTACTGGGCGGCGGCCTCGATCGGTACGGAGGAGAAGTCGGCCCCCTTGGCCACGAGTTCGCTGTAGCTGGTGGGGGTGAAGCCGAGGTTGCGCTCCGCCAGCACCTCCAGGCCGTGCTTGGCGTTGGCATCCCGCAGGTAATCGGCCAGCAGCGTATCCATCACCACCCCGCCCAGGGGCAGGCCATGGCGCAGCAGGATCAGCCGGTCGTATTTGGCGTTCTGCAGCGTTTTGGGGTGCTGCGGGCTCGCCAGCCAGGGGGCCAGGCCCGTGAGTACGTGATCCAGCGGCAGCTGGGGCGGTGCGGCGGGCGGTTCGCTCAATAGATCGGCGGCCATGGGCGGCTGGTGGCCAATGGGGATGTAGGCCAGATCCCCTGGGCCCTCCCCCCAGGCCAGGCCGATGCCCACCAGTTCCGCCCGGAAGGGGTTGAGGTGGGTGGTTTCGGTATCGAGCGCGATCGGTGCGGCGGCATCGGTGGTGGCCATCAGCCGCGTCACCAGTGCCTCGAGCTCGGCGGCGTTGGTAATCAGCTGAGGCTGGAGTTGGGGTGGCGGCTGCGGGGCTGGGGCCGAGCCGGTGTTGGGTTCGTTGGTGGCTGCAAGGGTGGACCCACTTGCGCTGGACTTTGGTCCCACCCCTGCAGCGCCGCTAGAGACGTCCACTCGTTCGGGGGCGTCGGCGATCTCCGCTGGCGGCTCGCTGGAGAAGATCTGAGCAAAGCTGTTCACCTGGCGCCGCAGGCTGAACAGCTCCAGCTCCTCGAGCCGTTCCGCCAGGGCCTCAGCCTTCACGGCCCCCAGTGGCAGCCGTGGCTCCTGGGGCAGGGGGATGTCTACCAGGATCTCCGCCAGCATGCGCGAGCGGTAGGCGTTCTCCTTGTCGCTGCTGAGCTTCTCGAGCAAGGCCCCCTTGAGGGCTCCCTTGGGGTCCTTCGCCTTGGGGCCCGCCGCTAGCAGCTGCTCCAGGGCGTTGTAGACGCCATCGAGGGTCTGGTGGGCCTGCAGCAGGGTGATGGCGGTCTTGGGGCCGACCCCCTTCACACCGGGGATGTTGTCGCTGGTGTCGCCGGTGAGGGCCTTGAGATCCACCACCTCCTCGGGGGTGACGCCGAGCTTGGCGATCACCCCCTCACGCCGCATCTCCACCGGGCCGCTGCTCTTGGCGTAGGGGCCACCGCCCATGTAGAGCACGGCAATGTCGCGGACGTCGTCCACCAGCTGGAACAGGTCGCGATCGCCGGAGAGGATCCGCACCCGCCAACCTTCGTTGGCGGCCCGGTTCGCCAGGGTGCCGAGCACGTCATCCGCCTCGTAGCCCGGTGCCATGCACAGGGGGATGTCGAGGGCGGATTCGAGGATCTGCTGCAGGTTGGCGAGGTCGGCGAAGAAGTGCTCCGGCGCTTCATCGCGGTGCGCCTTGTAGGCCTCATCGGCCTCGTGCCGGAAGGTGGGCTCAGCGGTGTCGAAGGCGATCACCACTCCCTGGGGGGCCAGACCCTTGCAGTTGTCGAGCAGGGCCTTGAGGAAGCCATAGGTCACGGAGGTGGGGACCCCGTCCTTGGTGCTCAGACCGCCCTCACCCCCCTTGCTGAAGGCGTAGAAACTGCGGAAGGCCAGCGAGTGACCATCCACCAGCAGCAGCAGGGGTTTGGCGCTGGTGGGGTTGGCCACGGCCACGCAGAACTACCGAAGTCGGCTCAGCCTGCCAGAAGCGCTGTGGCAAGTCCCACCACGCTGGTGGCGGTCGCCAGGGCGGGTTCACTGTCTTGGGCATCAAACAGATCCGCAGGAGCCTCATCGCCCTGGGGGTAGCGGGTCTGGCTGCTCATGCGAGTCAGGGCCTTGAGGCGCAGCTCACGCAGGGGTTCCACGTTGAGCCCCTGGCGATCCAGTAGCTCCAGCAGCCGCTCGAGAGAATGGCTGTGGGGTGGGGTCACGCCGGCGGCGACTACCAGGGCCTTCAGTGCTTTCTCGGCGGCCTGGGCCGCCAGGTAACAGGCCTGCGCATGGAAGCCCTGGCTCTCCATACAGCGTGCGGCGTTGAGGTCACTGTCGGCCTGGCGAATCCAGGCTTCGGCGCGCGGTGTCATGGGGTGTCGAGCCGCAGCGCTTCAGCCCCGATCACACGCCAGTAGGGATCATCACCCGAGCGCAGCCGTTGCCAGTCGTCGGTGCTCAGGGCCAACACGTCGTCCCCGAGGCCTGCCGATTGCAGGGCATCCGCCAGCTCGCGGGCGTCGGCGCTGGAGGCACTGACGGCCAGCAGATCCACATCGGAGAAGGCATCCCAATCGCCGCGGGCTAGGGATCCGAACAGCCATACCTCACCCAGAGGATGGCCTTCCAGAACAGCCCTCACCCCCTGGTTCAGCTCGGCCAGGCGGAGGCTGCGGCGTTCGTTGCGAATGGCAGACAGGGTGGCCATCGCCTCAGGCTAGGGGGATTGGCCCCATCAACACCATGCTGGAGTGATCCACAGACGCCGAGCTGCAGCACTGGTGATTGGGCCCGCAGCCGGTGATGCTGCCTTCAGCTCCTGTGGCCAGCACCGCTGGTGGTTGGAGCGCCGCTGGGAGTCAGTCCAGCCGAGGCTGCTGTTCATTGGCCTCAATCCCTCCCGCGCCGATGGCCAACGGGATGACCCCACCCTGCGGCGGCTAATGGGGTTTGCCCGGGCCTGGGGGTTTGGCGGTCTGGAGGTGCTCAACCTGTTCAGCCGCATCAGCGTCAGTCCAGCGGTGCTGCGCCGCAGCCCGCAACCGGTGGGCCCTAGCAACGACCGTTGGCTCGTGGACCGTCTGGCCGGCCTGCAGCCCGGCGATGCCGTCTGGCTGGGTTGGGGCAACGGTGGCCGCTGGCGGGATCGGGATCGGCAGGTGCTGCCGCTGCTCGCGGCCCACGTGCCGCCCGCCACGCCGCTGCTGGCGCTAGCGCTCACCGCCGCGGGCCAACCCCGCCATCCGCTCTATGCCCCCGCCGCTGCGCAACCCCTGCGCCTGCAGCATCCTGGGGATGTGCTTCGGCTCGCCGCGCCCCCCTGATGGCCCGTACCCCCAGCCGCTATGCCATCCATCTGTTGCTGGCCGGCGGCCACACGCCCGTGGTGCACTTCCCCGATCTGGAGGCCTTCCAGCAGTGGTACGGCAGCGTGCTGAATGCCGGCCCGGCCGACGCCTTCATCAACGTGCCGATCCAGGATCTGCCGGGTGAGTACCTGGTGGTGCGCCCCAGTGCCGTGCAGGGCATCCGGGTGGAGCCGGTCTACGGCGCCCTGACGGGTGAGGAGTTCTGAAGCCCCCGGTTCTGACGACTGACTTGCTCTGGGGGGTCGCCAGCTTTTCCGGCGCCATGGCCCGGCTGCTGGCCCGGTTGAGCGGCTTGCCTGCGGTGGTGTTGCTGCTCGGGGTTGGGCTGTTGATCGGGCGGGCCGGCCTCGATCTGGTGCAGCCGGAAAGTCTGGGCCGGGGGCTGGAGCCGGTGGTGGCTTTGCTGGTGAGCCTGGTGCTGTTCGATGGCGGCCTGCAGCTGCGGCTGGCGGGGCGGGAATTGCAGCGCGCCGTGGTGCAGCTGGTGCTGGTGCGTGCCGTTCTGGGCCTGGTGGGGGGTACCTGTCTGGCCCATGGGCTGGCCGGCCTGGCCTGGCCCTTGGCCTGGGTGTTTGGGGCCATTGCCCTGGCCACCGGCCCCACGGTGATCACGCCGATGGTGCAGCAGATGCGGCTGCAGCCCGCATTGGCTCGCCTGCTGGAAGCGGAGGGGCTGATCCTGGAACCCGCCGCTGCCGTCTTGGCATTGCTGCTCCTGCAGCTGGCCCTTGGGGATCTGCACCGCTGGCAGGACGTGGCGGCCCTGCTGCTGCTACGGCTGGGTGGCGGTGCCCTGATCGGAGCCGCCACCGGGTGGCTGTTAGTCGCAGTGCTAGCTCGCCTGCCCGCCGCCGCCGATGCCTTGCAGCTGCAGCTCACCCTGGGGGTGTTGTTCCTGTTGGTCGCCGGCACCCAAGTGGTGCTGCCGGAGGGGGGACTGCCCGCTGCGGTGAGTGCCGGCGTGGTGGTGGGGCTGCGGCTGGATCAGCGGGCCACCCAGTTGGATGAGTGGATTGCCCAGTTGGCGCAGCTGGCCATCACGGTGCTGTTTCCCCTGCTGGCGGCCGATCTCTCCTGGGCGGAGTTGAGCCCGTTGGGCTGGGGCGGCGTGCTGTGTGTGCTGGCGCTCTCGCCCGTGCGCTGGCTGGTGGTGCAGCTGAGCGGCCTGGGTTTGGAGTCGTTGGGTTGGCGGGAAACGTTGCTGGTGGCCTGGGTGGCCCCGCGGGGGATCGTCACCGCAGCGGTCGCCAGCCTGTTTGCCCTTGAGCTGGATCAGGCCGGGGTGCCGGGCGGCGGAACGCTCAAGGGACTTGTTTTCCTCACCATCCTGTTGAGTGTGAGCCTGCAGGGGCTGACGGCCCCCGCTCTGGCCCAGAGGCTGGGATTGGTCAGCGCTGATCCTGGTGCCGCGATTGGTTTAGAGGCAGCGGGCGATGCGCTGACGGGCCTCTCCGCTGGGCTGGAGCAGCAGCCAGGTGGTGAGTAGGTCGGGCCCCTGGAGGCTGCCGAGTAGGGCCGCCCGCAGCGTTTTCATCAGCACCCCTTTCTTGACGCCGGCCGCGGCGACCGCCTCCCCCAGCAGGGCCTGGGCGCCATCGGCGCTGAGCGCCCCCTCCGGCAACCGCTCCAGCAGGGCCGCCAGGGCAGGCCGTGCCCCATCGCTCGCCAATTGCTGCTGGGCCGCGTCGTTGAGTTCGGGGCGCTCAAAGAAGGGCCGGGCCTGCTCCAGGCCGTCCTGCAGGGTCACCAGCGATGGGCCCAGCAGGGTGCAGAGCTGCTCGAGCCAGGGGGGGTCTGCACTCCAGCCCTGGGCGCTCCACAGGGGATGCAACTCCGCCAGCAGTTGCGCCGGACCACGCTCGTGCAGCACCTGGCTGTTGAGCCAGTTGAGCTTGTCCCAGTCGAAGCGGGCACCGGCCTTGTTGACGCGGTCGAAATCAAACACCGCCGCGGCTTCCGCCAGGGAGAAGCGCTCGCCCATGCCCTCCGGTGGCGACCAGCCCAGCAGGGTCATGTAGTTGGCCAGGGCTTCGGCGGTGTAGCCCTGGGCGCGGAAGTCGCTCACGGAGGTGACGCCATCGCGCTTGGAGAGCTTGCGCCCCTCCTGGTTGAGGATCAGCGGCGTGTGGGCAAACACGGGAGCCGGCGCGCCGAGGGCGGCGTAGAGCAGCAGCTGCTTGGCTGTGTTGGCGATGTGGTCTTCGCCGCGGATCACGTGGGTGATGGCCATGGCGGCGTCATCCACCACCACCACCAGGTTGTAAAGGGGGTCGCCGATCTGATCAGCGGGGGCGCGCCGGGCGATCACCATGTCGCCCCCGAGGTCGGCGCCGCTCCAGCGCATCTCGCCGCGCACCAGATCCGTCCAGCTGATCGTGGCGCTGTCATCGATGCGGAAGCGGACCGTGGCTTCGCGGCCCTCGGCGATGAAGGCCTGTTCCTGCTCTGGGGTGAGATCGCGGTGGCGGTTGTCGTAGCGGGGGGCGCGGTTTTCGGCGGCCTGGCGTTCGCGCATCGCGGTGAGTTCCGCCTCGGTGGCATAGCAGCGGTAGGCGTGGCCGCTGTTAAGCAGTTGCTGGATGGCCTGGCGATGCTCCGCGATGCGCGTGCTCTGCACCACGGGCTCGCCATCCCAGGTGAGCCCGAGCCACTGCAGGCCTTCGAGGATGTTGGCGGTGTATTCCGGCTTGCTGCGCTCTTTGTCGGTGTCTTCGATGCGCAGCAGAAACTGACCGCCCTGGCGGCGGGCGAACAGCCAGTTGAACACTGCCGTGCGGGCGGTGCCGATGTGCAGGGTGCCGGTGGGGCTGGGGGCGAGACGCACACGGACCGCCGCTCCAGTTGCCGCCACTGGCCTCTGCTCCTCTGACTGAATGAGAACGGGACTGACGGGGCTCGAACCCGCAACTTCCGCCGTGACAGGGCGGTGCTCTAACCGATTGAACTACAGTCCCAAGAGTGCTCAGAAAGCACGCTCTGACAGGCCTTTGGGGCGCGTCGCTGCCGCTGTTGCGACTTTAAAAGTATCCGTTGTCGCCCTGCCCTCCGTCAACTGATTATTCAACCGATCACCGAACCGATCCCTGGCTCGGTGGGCCTGGAGCCTGTGGGATCAGCTCCAAGGCAGCAAAAAGCCCACCCGGAGGGTGGGCTTCAGGGGTGGGGCGTCGTTGGCCCGTATTGGGAGTGCTTAGGGGCGGAAGCCGGCGGGTTCGATCAAGCGCACTTGATTGCCACGGGCGGTGAATTCACGGCCTTGATCGCTCTGCACCACCACGCGGCCACCGGATTTGACGCGGATCACACGGGCGCGCACCCAACCAAGGGCAGCGGACTCCAGAACTTTGACCACATCACCGGGCTGTAGATCCAACTCCATGTCCGGAACGAAGAGACTGCAGGGGGAGAGCACCGAACGCGCCGTGGAGGACTTGAACCCCCGACATCAGGTTTTGGAGACCTGCGTTCTACCAACTGAACTAACGGCGCAGGGCCGATGCTCCCTCAGCCGAGCCCGATCCGATCGAAATCGAATCGCTCGGCGGGTCGCGACCGGTGGCGGCGACCCTGGGAACTGAAGGCGTAAGGCCTCAGCGATCGAAGCGCTGCTTGACGCGGGTGGCTTTGCCCACTCGGTCGCGCAGATAGAAGAGCTTCGCCCGACGCACTTTACCGCGGCGTTCCACTTTCACGGAAGCCACCTGGGGGCTGTGCAGCAGGAACACCCGCTCCACACCCACGCCCTGGAAGATGCGGCGCACGGTGATGGTCTCGTTCAGGCCGCCGTGGCGCTTGGCGATCACCACGCCCTCATAGGGCTGGATGCGCTCCTTGTTGCCCTCGGTGATGCGCACGCCCACGCGCACGGTGTCACCCACATAGATCTCCGGCAGATCCTTGGCCTGCTTGGCGATCTGTTCCGCCTCGAAGGCGCGGATCAGCTCCTGGGCGCTGAGTTTGCCCACGGTCACCGTTTTGGCGGCACTGGCCTTGGCGGCGGGCTTGTCAGCCACGGCCACGGTGGAGGTGGCTTCAGCGGCTGCGGTGTCGGGGGCCACAGGCTCTGCTGCAGCGGTCTCGGCGGCTGCGGGGGTGTTGTCGGTCGTGTTCGCGTCAGTCATGTCCTTGGATTCCGCTGCCATCCCAGCTCTGTGAACGCCTGGCCAAACAGCAAGTGTACCGGCTCAAGGTCACCCTCCAGGGTCCGATGTCTTGCGGCGCCAGCGCTGGCTGAGCAGCAGGGCGCCGGTGCTCAGCATCCAGATCAGCCCCAGGCCATTGAGCAGCACATAGAGCGGTTCCGCCGCCGGGCCCAGCCATTCCCCTTCGTGCAGCACCATCAGCCAGTGCACCTGGTCGCGCTCCAGTCCGCCCCAGTCCTTGAGGAGGCGGTAGGCCATGCCGGTGCACACCGTGAGCAGCAGGGGCGTCAGCACGATGGGGGCCGCGGCGGCGTGCCAGCGGCGCACGTGGGCCAACAGGGTCGACATGGCCGCCGGCAGCAGGCGAGGTGATCAGGTTCTAACTTGATTCCATGGGGCCTCAACTGTCGCGATGAACCTGTTCGCCGAACTGCTGGCCGCCAGTCAGAAAACCCAGTCCCAGGCCTCTGCGGAAGCGCACCAGGCCTTGGTGACCCAGACGGGGCCACGCATTCAGAAGAGTCGCCGCGGCGTGGAGGTCAAAAGCGCCCGTGAGATTGACACGATGCGCCAGGCCAGCCGCATCGTGGCCACGGTGCTGCGGGAGATCATCGAGATGGCCGCCCCGGGCATGACCACCGGCGACCTCGATGCCCATGCTGAACAGCGCATCCGTGAGCTGGGCGCGGTGCCCAGCTTCAAGGGCTATCACGGCTTCCCCTCCAGCATCTGTGCCTCGATCAACCACGAAGTGGTGCATGGCATCCCCAGCCACAAGCGGGTGATCAAAGCCGGCGACCTGGTGAAGATCGACACCGGCGCCTACTTCGACGGCTACCACGGCGACAGCTGCGTCAGCATCTGCGTTGGCGACGGGGTTCCCGATCAGGCCCGTACCCTCTCCCGGGTGGCCCAGGAGTCGTTGATGAAGGGGCTCGCCACCATCAAGGCCGGCAGCACGTTGCTCGATCTGGCCGGCGCCGTGCAAGACCATGTGGAGGCCCACGGCTTTGCCGTGGTGGAGGACTACACGGGCCATGGGGTGGGCCGCAACCTGCACGAGGAGCCCTCGGTGTTCAACTACCGCACCCGTGAGCTGCCCAACATGAAGTTGCGGGCCGGGATGACCCTGGCGGTCGAGCCGATCCTCAATGCCGGCAGCAAGGTCTGCCGCACCCTCAAGGACCGCTGGACCGTGGTGACCGTCGATGGCGGCCTGTCCGCCCAGTGGGAGCACACCATTGCGGTGACCAGCGACGGCTGCGAAATCCTCACGGACCGCGATTTCTGAGCCCAGCCGTCAGGGGCTGGGGCGGCTTACCAGCGAGAAGTACAGCCAGCGGCTCACGGTGGCCAGGGGCATCAGCACGTAGGTGAGCGGATTGGGGGTCACGATCACCAGGCTGCAGTTCCAGCCCACCTGCCGCAGAATTTCCCGCGCCACAAAGCCGGCATCCATCACGCCGATGGGATTGAGGGCTGAGCGGAAGGGGCCCAGCACCAGGCGGCGGATGCGCAGCTTCGGTCCCGCCAGGTCGAGGCTGCGCAGGCTGAGCAGCTGCCCCTGCAGGCGTTTGCTCAATTCATAGAGCGGGCTCACCGCCGCCTGGATTTCGGCTTCCGAGGTGTTGACCCATAGCTCCCGCTGGGGCCGCTCCGGTGGGTCGGCGTGGGCGAGGCGAGCGAACAGCTCCAGCAGCCGCCAACTGCTGAGGGCGTTCACCTCCAGGGAGCGCTCGATGGCCTCGGCGCTGCGGTCGCCATGGCTGTTGAAGCCGTGGTTGATCACCAGCAGGTCGCAGTCCGCTAACACCGGCTCCAGCGCCTGTTCCTGCCCGCAGCGCCACGTCACCTGCCGCAGGGGGATGGCGCTGCCATCGGCAGCGCAGAGGTCCAGCGGCTCGCTGCGGCTGGTGAGCGCCACCAGGGAGGCGCCTTGCTGGTGCAGCTGGCGCAGTAGGGCCTGGCCCAGGCTGCCGCTGGCGCCGGTGATCGCCACGGTGCGTCCTTGCAGGGGCAGCGACACCATGGGGTTGAAGGGCTCCCGCCAGCTTGCGCCATGGGCGCGGTGTTTGCAGCAATCGTGCCGCTGGCTCGGCCTAGATTCGGCCGAACCGTGTCGCTCCGATGGGCCAGGACAGTGCGTTCGCCGACGCCCGTTCGGGAGCCGGTTCGGGAGCAGGTTCCGGAGCCGGATCGGGGGCGCTGCTGATCGGCTCCTGCCAGGCCTTCAGCGGCAAATCAGCGGTGGTGCTCGGCTTGGCCCGGTTGCTGTTGCAGCAGGGGGTGCCGGTGCGCCTGGGCAAACCCTTGGCCGACAGCGCTGAGGCCACGCCGGCCGGGGCTGAGCTGATTGACGATGACGTGCGTTTTGTGGGCCAGGTTCTGGGCTTGGCCGACGATCAGCTGGTGCCGTCGGTGCAGCTGCAGGACAGCGACACCGCCCGGCAGCGGCTCCTGGCCGGGGATCTGAAGGCCGGGGAGGGTTTTGAGCGTCTGCGGGAGCGGCTGCAGGCCCAGGCCGAGGGGCTCACCCTGCTGGAGGCTTCCGGCAATCTCCACGACGGCCTGCTCTATGGCTTGAGCCTCGCCCAGGTAGCCCAGGGGCTGCGGGCCCCGGTGCTGCTGGTGCACGCCTGGGAGGCCTGCAGCAGTGTGGAGCCTCTGCTGGCGGCCCAACGGCAGTTGGGGGATCTGCTCTGTGGTGTGGTGCTCAATGGGGTGCCACCCGAGCAAGTGGAGGCCCTGCGGGCCGATGTGGTGCCGGCCTTGGAGCAGCTGGGGTTGCCGGTGCTGGGGGTGATGCCCCGCTCCCCGCTGCTGCGCAGCGTCACCGTGGAGGAGTTGGTGCGCCGGCTGGATGCCCGCGTGCTCTGCTGCCACGACCGCCTGGATCTGTTGGTGGAAACCCTCTCGATCGGGGCCATGAACGTGAACTCCGCCATGGAGTTCTTCCGCCGTCGCCGCAACATGGCCGTGGTGACGGGGGCCGATCGCACCGACATCCAGCTGGCGGCCCTGGAGGCCTCCACCCAGTGCCTGATCCTGACCGGCGCTGGAGAGCCACTGCCGCAGTTGATTTCCCGGGCGGAGGAGCTGGAGGTGCCCCTGCTCAAGGTGGAGCACGACACTCTCACCACCGTGGAAGTGGTGGAAAGCACCTTCGGCCATGTGCGCCTGCATGAATCGGTGAAGGCCACCTTTGCCTTCCGGTTGGTGGAGGAGCACTGCGATTTCCGGCCCCTGCTGGCCCGGCTGCGGCTGCCGGTAACCGCTTGAACACTGCTAGTTTCGAGCTGTCAGCAGGTGGCGTGCGTTGACCCGGTCCCTCGATTTACCGGCCCTCGACCGGATTGACACCCTGGCCCAAGAGCTGGCGATGCTGCAGGACCGCAGCAAGCGCCGCATCGCCATCCTCGGCAGCCGCCATGTGCCCGTGGTGTCGGTGCATCTGGTGGAACTGGTGGCCCGCTCCCTGGCCCAGGAGGGCCACAGCCTGATCACCTCCGGCTCCCTGGGGGTGAATGCCGCGGTGATCCGCGGCGTGCTGGAGGTGGATGCCTCGCGCCTGACGGTGTTGCTGCCCCAGAGCCTCGACCGGCAGCCCAGCGAATCGCGTGAGCAGCTCGAGCGGGTGCTGCATCTGGTGGAGAAGCCTGAAAACGATGAGCTGCCGCTGCCGATGGCCAGCAGCCTTTGCAACCAGGAGATCATCCGCCGCTGCGACCAGCTGATCTGTTACGCCTTCCACGACAGCGAAACCCTGATCGCCAGCTGCCGCACCGCCGAAGACATGGGCAAGGTGGTGAGCCTGATGTATTTCGACTGACGCTCAGGCGGCGGCAGCCAGGGCGGCCTTGAGCCCTTCGAGGTAGAGCAGCCCCGTGCACACCATGGCGCTAGCCCAGCAGAGGGAGCGCAGCGGCGGCAGGTTGGCCACGTAGGCGGCGATGTAGGCCAGCCGCAGGCCGGGGTAGAGCCAGGCGGCGGCGGTGGCCACGGGGTTGTGCACCTGGGTGATCAGGCAGAGGAGGGCCGCCGGCGCAAACAGGCTGAAGGCTTCAAAGCTGTTGAGATGGGCCCAGTTGGCCCGTTTGCCCCACTCCGGCAGCCGGTCGGCCATGGCCCGTGGGGCCGCCAGATCGCTCAGTTGGAAGTTGGCCTGGGAGCGGGCGGCCCCCAGCGGCACCAGGCTGCCCACCACCACCCCGGCGGCCAGCAACAGCGACCAGGCAAAGCTCGCGTCCACGCAGATCAGCGCCGCGGCGGCGCAGGCGAATCGATGACTCTTTTCTAGGGTGTGGGCCTTGCCCACCGCTGTCCCATGGCCGAGACCTATTCCTTCGACGTCGTGTCCGACTTCGATCGTCAGGAGCTGGTGAACGCCCTCGACCAGGTGCGCCGCGACGTGTCCACCCGCTACGACCTCAAGGATTCCAACACCGAGATCGACCTGGAGGAGACCAGCTTCACGATCACCACCGCCAGCGACATGACCCTGCAGGCGGTGGAGGATGTGCTGCGGCAGAAGGCCACCAAGCGCAATCTCTCGCTGAAGATCTTCGACTTCCAGACCCCCGAGCCCGTCGGGGGCAACCGCCTCAAGCAGGTGGTGAAGCTGCGCAAGGGCCTCACGCAGGAGTTGGCCAAGCAGCTGAGCAAAACCGTGCGCGATGAGCTCAAGAAGGTCACCGTGGCGATCCAGGGCGACACCCTGCGCATCACCGGCAAGAGCAAGGACGACCTCCAGGCCGCGATCAACCTCTTGAAGGCCCAGGACGTGGAGGTGCCGCTGCAGTTCCAGAACTACCGCTGATGCCCGCCGGCTGGCGGTTCTGGATCGATCGCGGTGGCACCTTCACCGATGTGGTGGCCCGCAGCCCCAGCGGTGAGCTGCTGGTGGAGAAGGTGTTGTCGGAGCAGCCGGATGTCGTCGGTGATCCCGCCGTCCGGGCCATTCGCGGCCTGCTGGGCCTGCCGCTGGCGTGCGATCGCTCCGGCTATGCGCCGATTCCTGCGGCCCTGGTGGAGGAGGTGCGCCTGGGCACCACGGTGGCCACCAATGCGTTTCTGGAGCACAAGGGAGCGCCCACCCTGCTGCTGGTGAACCGCGGCTTCACCGATCTCCTCGAGATCGGTGATCAGCACCGCCCCGACTTGTTCGCCCTGGAGATCCTTCGGGCGCAACCTCTGCAGCGCCGGGTGATTGAGGTGGGTGGGCGCCTGGCGGCCACCGGTGAGGAGTTGCAGCCCCTGCAGCTGGATGCGGCGTTGCGGGCCCAACTGCTCCAGGCCCGCGCCGACGGGCTCACCAGTGTTGCGGTTGCCCTGTTGCACAGCACCACCAACGGCAGCCATGAGCTGGCCCTTGGCTCCTGGCTGGAGGCGTTGGGATTTGAGCAGATCGCCCTCTCCCACCGCGTCAGTCCCCTGCCGCGGCTGGTGCCCCGTGGCCATACGGCCGTGCTGGAGGCGGCGGTGGCTCCGGTGTTGCAGGCCTATCTGCGGCAGGTGCAGCGGGCCTTGGGCCCCCAGGTGCCCCTGCGGGTGATGCAATCCAGCGGGGTGCTCACAGTGCCGGCCGACCTGCGCGCCAAGGACACGATCCTGTCCGGTCCGGCCGGGGGCCTGGTGGGGGCGGTGCGCACGGCTGCCGCCGCCGGCTTCCGGCGCATCGTCGGCTTCGACATGGGCGGCACCTCCACGGATGTCTGTTACTGCGCTGGCCCCTGGCCGCGCCGTGAGCAGGTGGAGCTGGGTGGTGTGCCGATTCAGGCTCCGATGTTGGAGATCCACACCGTGGCGGCAGGAGGGGGCTCGCAACTGCAGTTCGATGGCCTGCGCCTGGCGGTGGGGCCGCAGTCGGCCGGCGCTGTTCCGGGGCCCGCCTGTTACCGGCGCGGCGGTCCGCTCACTGTCACCGACGCCAATCTGTTGCTGGGCCGGTTGCGGTCGGAGTGTTTCCCGGCGGTGTTCGGCCCCTCGGGCCGCGAGCCGATTGATGCGGCCGTGGTGGCGGCGGGCTTCACGCCGCTGGCGCAGGCCATGGGCTGCACGCCGGAACAGGCGGCGGAGGGGGCCCTCTCGGTGGCCTTGGAACGCATGGCGGAGGCGATCCGGCGCATCTCGATTCAGCGCGGCCACGACCTGCGCGATGCCGTGCTCTGCAGTTTTGGCGGAGCTGGCGGCCAGCACGCCTGCGCCCTGGCGGAGTTGCTGGGCATGGAGCAGGTGTTGCTGCATCCCCTGGCCGGTGTGCTTTCGGCCTATGGCATCGGCCTGGCGGATGAGGGGCTGCTGCTGGAGGAGCCGGTGGAGCGTCCGTTGGCGCCACCACTGCTGGAGGAGTTGGCACAGCGGGCCGAGCAGTTGCTGCAGCCACAGGCCGCTGCCCCCACGGCCCAGGTGGAGCGCTTGCTGCAGCTGCGTCTGGGGGGGCGTGATCAGGTGCTGGCGCTGCCCTGGCCCCCTGGGGCCCGTTGTGCCGATCTGCAGCGCCAGTTCGAGCAGGCCTATCGGCGCCGCTATGGCCATGTGCCCGGTGGGGAGACCTCCACGCTGGTGGTGGATCGCCTCACCCTGCAGCTGCGCTGGCCTGCGGATGCCATGCCGCAGCCAGCCTCTGCGGCGGTTCAAGCCGGTGCCGCGCCTGCGCCGGGGGCGGGGAAGCCCATCCGCCTGTTTCTGCATGGGGCCTGGCGCTCCGCCCAGCTGTGGCAGCGCGCGCAGCTACCGGCGGGTCAGCGGTTGGAGGGTCCGGCCTTGATTGCCGAGGCCACGGGCACGATCCTGTTGCCCCACGGCTGGCGGGCCCGTTGCCTGGAGGGCGGGGAGTTGTTGCTGGAGCGCACGGCTGCTCCGTCGTCCGTTGATGCAGGCCCACGCGAACCGTCTCAGCCCGAGCCGTCAGCCCTGGATCCCATGGGTCTGGATCCGATCGGGCTGGAGCTGTTCAGCCACCGCTTCACGGCCATCGCCGAGCAGATGGGCACGCGACTGCAGCAGACCAGCGCCTCGGTGAACATCAAGGAGCGGTTGGATTTCTCCTGCGCCCTCTTTGATGCAGGCGGCGGCCTGGTGGCCAATGCACCGCACATTCCGGTGCACCTGGGCTCCATGGGCGAAAGCGTGCGGGCCCTGCTGGCGGCGGTGGCCCGCGGCGCACATCCACCCCTGGCCCCGGGCGATGCGGTGGTGTCCAACAACCCGTTTAACGGCGGCACCCATCTGCCGGACCTCACCGTGATCACCCCCGTGTTCGAGGCGGATCGTCTGCGGGCCTTTGTGGCCAGCCGCGGCCACCACGCTGATGTGGGTGGCATCACCCCCGGTTCCATGCCGCCCCATAGCCGAACCATCGAGGACGAGGGGCTGCTGTTCGACAACGTGCCGCTGTTGCGGGATGGCGAGCTGCTGGAGCTGTTGTGGCGTGAACGGCTCCAGCGGGGTCCCCATCCAGCCCGCAACCCCGACCAACTGCTGGCGGATCTTCAGGCTCAGCTGGCCGCCAATCAGCTGGGGGTGGAGCGCCTGCAGGCGCTGATGGCAGCTGAGGGGCCTGCCGTGGTGCAGGGCGCCATGGCCCAGGTGCAGGCCCATGCGGCCGAGGCGGTGCGGCGGGTGATTGATCGCCTGGAGGCCGGTCAGGCCACGGTGCTGATGGATGGCGGCCTGGAGATTCGGGTGGCTGTGCGGGTTGATCACCAGCGCCGCACGGCCTGCATCGATTTCAGCGGCACGGCCCCGCAGCAAGCCAACAACCGCAATGCCCCCCTGGCGATCACCAAGGCCGTGGTGCTCTACGTGTTCCGTTGTCTGGTGCAGGAGGCCATTCCGCTCAATGCGGGCTGTTTCGAACCGTTGGAGCTGGTGGTGCCCCTGGGCTGTCTGCTCAATCCCGAGCCGCCTGCGGCGGTGGTGGCGGGCAATGTGGAGACATCCCAGGCGGTGGCTAACGCTCTGTTCGCCGCCCTGGGGGTGATGGCGGCGGCCCAGGGCACGATGAACAACCTCAGCTTCGGCAATGGCCGCTGCCAGTACTACGAAACGATCTGCGGTGGCACCGGTGCCGGCGAGGGCTTCCATGGGGCCTCCGCGGTGCAGAGCCACATGACCAACTCGCGCCTCACCGATCCGGAGATCCTGGAGCAGCGCCTGCCGGTGCGGCTGGAGCGCTTTGCCATCCGCCGCGGCAGCGGTGGCGCCGGCCGATGGCGTGGCGGCGATGGGGTGGTGCGGGAGCTGCTGGCCCTTGAACCCCTGACCCTGTCGCTGCTCACCGGCAGCCGCCAGGTGGCCCCCTTCGGTCTGGCGGGCGGCTCGGCCGGGGCCTGCGGTGCCAACAGCCTGGTGCGGGCCAGCGGCGAGCAGCAGGAGCTGGAGGGGTGTGCCTTGGTGGAGCTGCAGCCCGGCGATCGGGTGTGCGTCGCCACCCCCGGGGGTGGCGGCTACGGGGTGCCATGAGGATCCACGCCTTCGCCGCCCTCCTGCTAACCCTGCCGGCGGCGGCCCAGGGGGCTCCAGCCCCAAACCTGTTGCAGGAGCAGGCGCAGCGGTTTCAGCCGATCCCCTCCAGCGGCGGCATCGTGGCGGCCCAGGAGGCCCGCGCCGCTGCGGTGGGTGCTGCGGTGCTGCGCCGCGGCGGCAATGCGGTGGATGCGGCGGTGGCCAGCGCCTTTGCCCTGGCGGTGACCCTGCCCCAGGCAGGCAACCTCGGCGGGGGTGGGTTTCTGGTGCTCTGGCTGCCGCGCTCCGGGCGGATCAGCACCTGCCCGGCGGCGGCGCGGGCAGCCTCGCCCCCGGAATCCATCGCCATCGGCCGCGGCGAAGCGGTGGCCCTCAATTTCCGTGAAACCGCCCCGCAGGCCGCCGGCCCCGATCTGTTTCTCAACCCCGATGGCAGCGTCAACCGCGAGCGGGCCCTGCGCAGCCCCCTGAGCACCGCTGTGCCCGGCAGCGTGGCGGGACTCCTCCAGGTGCAGGAGCGCTACGGCTGTCTCCCCTTGGCGACGGTGATGGCCCCAGCCATCGCCCTGGCGGAGCAGGGCTTTCCGGTGGGAGCTGAATTGAGCGCGTCCCTGGCGGCGGCGGCTCCGCTGTTGAAGGCCGACCCCACCAGTGCCCGCCAGTTCTTCAAGGCCGATGGCCGGCCCTACCGCCCCGGCGAGCTGCTGCGCCAGCCGCAGCTCGCCGCCAGCCTGCGCTGCATCGCCCGCGAGGGGGCGGGGTGCTTCTACCGCGGCCGTGTGGCCCAGGCCCTGGTGCGGCTGATGCGCCAGCGCGGCGGATTGATTACGGCGGCGGATCTGGCGGCCTATCGGGCCCCCTGGATGACGCCGCTGTCGGCACCGTTCCGCGGCCACCGCGTGCTCACCATGCCGCCCCCCAGCGGCGGTGGAGCCACCTTGCTGCAGCTGTTGCAGGTGCTGGAGCCCCTCGATCTGGCGGCCACGGGCCTCAACAGCGCCGCCACCCTGCACCCGATGGTGGAGGCGATGAACCTGGCCTACCGCGATCGCAACCGGTTGTTGGGGGACCCAGCCCAGGTGGGGATGCCCCTGGAACGGCTCTTGAGTGGGAGCTATGCCGCCCAGCAACGGCAACGCATCAGCGCCGATCGCCATCGCCCGGCGGCTGAGCTGGAGGCAGAGCCCAGTCGGCTGTCGGAGGGCACCAACACCACCCATCTGTCAGTGGCGGACCGCGATGGCGGCCTGGTGGCCCTCACCACCACCCTGAATACCGCCTATGGCACTGGCAGCAGCGTGCCGGGGGCTGGCTTCCTGCTCAACAACGAGATGGACGACTTCACCGCCAAGCCCGGTGCCCCCAATGCCTATGGCCTGCGCCAGGGGCAACAGAACGCCATTGCCCCGGGGCGCCGGCCATTGAGTTCGATGACCCCCACGCTGGTGTTCCGGGGGGATGGAACACCGCTGCTGGCCACCGGTAGCCCCGGCGGCAGCCGCATCATCACCACGGTGTTGCAGGTGCTGCTCAACCGCCTGGTGCATGGGCTCAACCTGGCCTCTGCGGTGGCTGAGCCCCGCATCCACAGCCAGCTGTGGCCCGATCAGATCAGCATCGAGCAGGGCCTCAGCCCCGACACCCTGCGGCTGTTGCAGCAGCGGGGGCATCGGGTGCTGCTCACCCCTGCCATGGGTTCAGCCAATTCGGTGGAGGTGCTGCCCGAGGGCCGCGGCAGCCTGGGGGTGGCCGATCCGCGGCGACTGGGGGCGGCGGCGGTGGTCGAGCTGCCCTGGCCCTAAGCGGCCCTGCGCCTCAGCCGCTCCCCAGGTAGGCCTCCCGCAGGGCGGGGTTGCCCAACAGCTCCGGGGCGGTGCCCTCCAGGGTGAGCGCACCGGCGTCGAGCACGTAGCCACGGTCGGCGATGTCGAGGGCGGCCTGGGCGTTTTGTTCCACCAACAGGATCGTCAGCCCCTCGGCATGCAGGCTGTGCAGGGCCCCCATCACTTCGGCCACCAGCTTGGGGGCCAGGCCCAGGCTGGGTTCATCGAGCATCAGCAGGGTGGGCCGCGCCATCAACGCCCGCGCGATCGCCAGCATCTGCTGTTCACCCCCCGAGAGGGAGCCCGCCGCCTGGGTGCGCCGTTCCGCCAGGCGGGGGAAGAGGGTGTAGCACCGGTCGAGGTCTTGGCGGATGGCGTTGCGGTCGCGCCGCAGCCAGGCCCCCAGCTCCAGGTTGTCGGCGACGCTCTGGCGGGCCAGCACCCGCCGCCCCTCCGGGCAGTGGGCGATGCCCAGCTTCACCGTGCGTTCCGTGCGCAGGCCGTTGATCACTCCACCGTTCCAGCGCAGGGTGCCTGCCGTGGCCGGCACCAACTGTGAGATCGCCCGCAGGGTGGTGCTTTTGCCGGCGCCATTGGAGCCCAGCAGAGTCACCAGCTCGCCCTGCCGCACCACCAGGTTCAGGCTGCGCAGGGCGGTGACACCGCCGTAGCGGACGGTGAGGTCTTCGAGTTGCAGCAGCGGCGCCGTCATGGCTGCCCCCCGAGATAGGCCTCGATGACTGCGGGGTCGTTGCGCACCGCATCCGGGGTGCCCAGGGCGATGCGACGCCCAAAATTCAGCACCGCCAGCCGATCACACAACCCCAGCATCAACGGCACGTGGTGCTCAATGATCAGCACGGTGAGGTCGAAGCGGTTGCGAAGGCTGCGGATCAGATGGCGCAGCTCCTCCTTCTCCGTGGGGTTCATGCCGGCGGCCGGTTCGTCGAGCAGCAACAGCTCCGGCGTGTTGGCCAGGGCCCGGGCGATTTCCAGCCGCCGGCGGTCGCCATAGGAGAGGCCTGCGGCCAGCTGATCCCCCAGGTGGCCGATCTCCAGCAACTCCAACAGCCCCTGGGCCCGCTCCAGCAGTTGGCGATGGTGACGGCGGGCGAGGGGAGTGCCCAGCAGGGCGGCAGGCCAGCTGAGTCGGGCGTGGCGGTGCAGCCCCACCAGCACGTTGTCGCGGCAGCTCAGCGATTGGAACAGCCGCAGATTCTGGAAGGTGCGGGCGATGCCCAGCCGGGCGATGCGGTTGGCATCCATGCCATGGATGGCTCCACCACGCCACAGCACTTCGCCGCTGCTGGCGGGCGTGACCCCGGAGATCAGGTTGAACAGGGTGGTCTTGCCGGCGCCGTTGGGGCCCAGCAAGCCAAAGATCTCGCCGGCCTGCACCTCTAGATCGATGCTGTCGAGGGCCTGCAAGCCGCCGAAGCGCACCCCCAGGTGGCGGGTCTGCAGCAGCGGAACCGTGGTGCTCATGGGCCCTCGCTCCGGGGCGCCAACGGGGGGATGCGGCGCACCAGCCGCACCAGCCTTTGCAGCCGTTCAGGGGTGATCAGCCCCTGGGGCAGTAAGAGGGGCCCCACCAGAATCACCAGGCCAAACACGATCAGGCGCAGGTCGCCGATCGGGCGCAGCAACTCCGGCAGGGCGGTGAGGGTGAGGCCCCCCAGCACCGGGCCAGCCCAGGTGCGGGAGCCGCCGAACACCACAAAGGCCAGGGTGGTGATGCTGGCGTCGAAGTTCCCCAGCCGCGCGTTCCAGGAGTTGAGGAAATGGGCGCTGATCACGCCGGTGATCGCCGCCACCACGGCACTGAGCACGAAGGCCACCAACTTGGTGCGGTCGGTGTCGATGCCCTGGCAGGCCGCGGCCAGTTCGTCTTCACGGATGGCCTCCATGGCCCGACCAAGCCGTTGACGCTCGAGCCGGTCGCACAGCCAGCTCACCAAGGCCAGGGCGATCAAGGTGAACAGGGCATAGCCCTCCGGATCCAGGAAGGGCTGGGGGATGCCAAAGATGCCCACCGCGCCCCCGAGCGACTCCTGGTTGAGGGTGGTGACCCGCAGGATCTCCACCAGGGCGATGGTGGCGATGGCCAGGTACACCCCCCGTAGCCGCAGCACGACACGGCCGATGCCCACGGCCAATCCGCCGGCCAGCCCCGCGGCCAGCAGCATCTCCAGCAGCACCGAACTGAGGGGATACACCGGCTCGGCTCCCCCGAGGGCGGCCACCCGCGTGGAGAGGAGGGCCGCCAGGGTGCCGCCGATGGCATAGAAGCCCGGCGTCGCCAGCGACAACTGGCCGCAGCGCAAGGGCAGGTACACCGAGAGCCCTAGCAGGGCCCCGATCAGCATCTGTTGCAGCAGGCTCGCGTCGATCAGCAGGGAGTCCATGGTGCTCGCCTCGATCAGACCTTGCTGGGCAGCACGCGGCCCAGCAGCCCCTGGGGCCGCACCAACAGCACCACGAACAGAAAGCCATAGGCCACCACATCGCGGTAGCCGGAGAGGTCAGCCGGCACGCAGGCCTCTGCTAGGCCGATGATCAGACCCCCCAGCACGGCGCCGGGCACGCTGCCAAGGCCGCCCAGCACCAGCACCCCCAGCCCCTTGAGGCCGTAGCCGATGCCGAAGTAGGGGCCGGCGATGCTGACGCTGAGCCCCACCAGGCCGCCGGCGATGCCCGCCAGGAAACCGCTGAGGCCAAAGGCGATCTGAATCATGCGGTCGCTGGGAATCCCCAGCAGCCGCGCGGTGGTGGGGTCCTCGGACACCGCCCGCAGCCCCTTGCCACTGCGCGTGCCGTCGATCCAGAGGGTGAGCAAGGTGAGCAGCACGGCGGCCACCAGCAGCAACAGCAGCTGCACGCTGCGCACTTGGGCCCCGCCGATGCGCACCGCCGCCGGCAGGCCCGCGAGGGCTCCGGTGGGGATGGCGTAGCTCTCCGCCCCCACGAGCAACTGGATCAGGTTCACCAGCACCACACCGGCCCCCAGGCTGGTGATCAGGGCCAGCAACGGATCAGCGCTGCGCTGTCGCAGGGGGGCGAAGGCGGTGCGTTCAATCAGCAGGGCCACGGCGGCTGCGCCCAGCCCCGCCAGCGGCAGCGCCAGCCAGAACGGCAGCGCGAAGGGCAGTTGCAGCCCCGCCAGCAGCCCATTGGCCCCCGCCGCACCGCCGATCAGGAAATAGGTGAAGTAGGCCCCCAGGGTGAACACGGCCCCATGGGCGAAGTTGATCACCCCCAGCACCGAGAACACCAGGGTGTACCCCAGGGCAAACAGGGCATAGACCGCCCCGGTGGAGAGTCCATTCAGTAGCAGTTGCAGCAGGTCTTGCATGGGTCAGGGCAGCAGCACGAAGCGCCCACTGCGGCCGTCTGGATTCATGCTCACCCGCGCCACGCTGAACTCCCGTTGCAGCACTTCACCCTCCGGCGAGAAGCGCAGCTCCCCGAGCGGGGTTTGGTAGGTGCCCGCCAGCAGGGTCTTGAGCAGGCGCTGGCGCAGCTCCCCCAGCGGCAGGCTGGTGAGGCTGGTGCCTTGGGGAAGGCTGGCCTTGAGGCTGGCCAGGGCTTCGTGCACCACTTGATAGGCCGTGAAGGCTTGGGCGGTCACCTGGGGTGGCACGGCATCGGCCGGGCGACCCTTGCGGAACGCCGCCAACAGGCTGCGGTTGCTGGGGTTGTCGAGGCTGGGGTTGTAGGCCTGGGTGATCATCAGCCCGTCGCAATGGCGCTGGCAGACGGGGTAGATGTTCGGGGTGTTGAGCCCATTGCCGGCCACGATCGGTCCCGTGTAGCCGAGTTCCCGCAGTTGGCGCACCAGGTTGCCGCCGTCGGACACCAGCGCTGAGATCACCACTAGCTGCGGCCGGCTGCGCAGCACGTTGGTGATCGGGATCTGGAAGTCGGTGTCGCTCACGGAGGTGCGCTGCACTGCCACGAGCTCCAGTCCCTTGGCGCGGATCGCCTTTTGGAAGATCTGCGATTCCGAGGTGCAGAACACGTCGTCCTGGGCGAAGAACACCGCGACCCTGCGGATGCCCGGGTTGAGCTGCACCGCCTTGGCCAGCGAGCGCGGGGCAATCACCGTGACCGGCGAGGCCACCCGGGCCACGAAGCGGCCGATCTGGGGGATGCCTTCGGCGGTGGTCGACACCCCGATCACCGGGATTCCGGCCCGGTCGGCCATGGGCATCACGGCAAAGCCCTGCTGGGAAAACGACGGCCCCACAATCGCCACGGGTTTGGCATTGATCAGCCGGCGAAAGGCCACGGTGGCGCCGGCTTCATCGCTGCCGGTGTCCTCCAGTTGCAGCTCCAGCCCGGGTTGTTTCCCGGCGAACTGCTGCCGTGCCAGGTCGAGGCCGGTGCGGGCGTCCTGGCCCAGCAGGCCGCCGTTGCCGGTGAGGGCAACGCCGGCACCGAGGCGCAGTTGTTGATCGCCCCGGTTGGTGCTGCAGCTGGCCAGCACGCCGCCGAGGGCCACCACAGCCAAGGCCAGGGGGAGCGAACGCAAGCGGCGAGGTGGTTGCTGGGACGCCATCGGATCAGGGCAGCAGGGCAAACCGGCCACTGCGGCCGTCGGGGTTCATGCGCACCTGGGCCACGAAGAAGTCCTTCTGCACCACCTCACCATCGGGGGTGAAGTGGATGTCTCCGAGGGGCGTCTGGTAGGTGCCGCTCAAGATGGCATCCATCAGCCCCTTGCGGGCCTCGGCCACGGTGAGCGTCTTGAGGGGACGCTGGGCGTTCAGCCGTTGCAGGGCGTCGCCGATCACCTGCAGCGCCGTGTAGGCCTGGGCCGTGAGCTGGGGCGGAATCACCGGGCCACGGCCGCTGCGGGCCTGGTTGGCGGCAAAGGCCCGCACGAAGGCGCGGTTCACTGGTGTATCGAGTTCAGGGCTGTAGGCCTGGGCGATCAGCAGGCCGTCGCAGTACTTCTGGCAGATCGGATAGATGTTGGGCGTGTTCATGCCGTTGCCCACCACCACCGTGCCGCGGTAGCCGAGTTCCCGCAGTTGGCGCACCAGGTTGCCGCCATCCACCGCCTGCAGGCTCAGCACGATCAGATCGGGCTTCAGCGCCAGGGTGGTGCTGATCTGGCTCTGGAAGTCGTTGTCGGCCAGTTGGGTGCGTTGCACCGTGATCGGCTTGAGCCCCTTGGCGCTGAGCGCCTTCTGGAAAATGGTGGTCTCGGCGGTGCTGTAGGCGTCGTCCTGGGCATAGAACACCGCAGCCCGGCGGATCGTGGGGTGCAACGCCAAGGCCTTGGCGATCGACAGCGGAGCGATGACCGAGCTCTGGGCCGACACACGGCTGATGAAGTGCCCGATCTGGGGGATGCCGGTGGCCGTGTTGGAGGGGGCCACCACGGGCATGCCGCGCCGTTGGGCGATGGGGTCGGCGGCAAAGGCCTGTTGCGACAGGGTGGGCCCGATCACCGCCAGCATGCCGCGGTTGATCTGCAGGGTCATGGCGGCGTTCGCCCCCGGGTCGTCGCTGCCGCTGTCTTCGATCGCCAGGCGTAGGGGCGTGCCACCGATGCCGCCGCTGCCGTTGAGTTGGGCCAGGGCCAAGTTGAGGCCCAGCCGCTGATCCTGGCCATAGACGTTGGCGTTGCCGCTGAGGGCCAGTACCGCCCCCACCGGCACACCGCCCTGCAGGTTCACCGGCCCTTGGGCCGCGGGATCACCGCCCCTGCAGCCCCCCAGGGCCAGCCCCCCCAGCAGGGCAGTGAACCAGGCGCGGGGGCGACGGCTCAGGGCAAGGCGCAGCACGGGGCGGAGCAAGGTCTGGGCTCAGGCCACCGCCGCGAAGCAGTCGCGGAAGGCGGCGATGGTGGTGTCGATGTCCTCTTCGGAGTGAGCCAGGGAGGTGAAGCCGGCCTCGAAGGCGCTGGGGGCCAGATAGATGCCGCGCTCGAGCATGGCGCGGTGCAGCTTGCCGAAGCGGGCGGTGTCCGCCGCCTTGGCCTCCTCGAAGTTGCGCACGGGGCCTTCGCAAAGGAAGAAGCCGAACATGGCGCTGATCGAGCCGCCGGTGATCGGCAGGCCGGCGCTGCGGGCGCCCTCGAGGATGCCGTTGATCAGGCGGCTGGTGATCGCCTCCAGGCGCTCATAGGTGCCGGGCTGCTTGAGCAGCTCGAGGGTTTTGATGCCGGCGGTCATGGCCAGCGGGTTGCCGCTCAGGGTGCCCGCCTGATACATGGGGCCGGCTGGGGCCACCATGGCCATGATGTCGGCCCGGCCGCCATAGGCACCCACCGGCAGTCCACCACCGATCACTTTGCCCATCGTGGTGAGGTCTGGCGTGATGCCGAACTTGGCCTGGGCGCCGCCGTAGCTAATCCGGAAGCCGGTCATCACCTCGTCGAACACCAGCAGGGCGTCGTTGTCTTTGGTGAGTTCGCGGATGCCCTCCAGGAACCCCGGCTCCGGGGTGATGAAGCCGGCGTTGCCCACCACGGGCTCGAGGATCACGCCGGCGATCTCACCGGGATTCTCGGCAAACAGCTGTTTGACGGCCTCCAGATCGTTGTAGGGGGCGGTGAGGGTGCTGGCGGCGGTGGTGCGGGGCACCCCGGGGGAGTCGGGCAGGCCCAGGGTGGCTACGCCGGAGCCGGCCTTCACGAGGAACATGTCCGCGTGGCCGTGGTAACAGCCCTCGAACTTGATGATCTTTTCGCGGCCGGTGAAGGCGCGCATCAGCCGCAGCACCGACATGCAGGCTTCGGTGCCGCTGTTGACGAAGCGCACCATCTCCACCGAGGGCACCGCCTCGATCACCAGTTCGGCGAGGGTGTTCTCCAGGGCGCAGGGGGCGCCGAAGCTGGTGCCCTTATCGAGGGCCTCGTGCAGGGCGGCCAGCACCTCGGGGTGGGCGTGGCCGCAGATCGCCGGGCCCCAGCTGCCGATGTAATCGATGTAGCGGTTGCCGTCCACGTCCCAGGCGTAGGCGCCCTTGACCCGGTCAAACACGATCGGTTGGCCGCCGACGGAGCGGAAGGCACGCACCGGGGAGCTCACGCCTCCGGGCATCAGCTTCTGGGCGGCACGGAACAGGTCCTGGGACCGGGAGGTGTTGTGCACGGGTGCCGAAACAGGGGCCGAGGTCAAAACGGAATCCGTAGACGGAGCTTGAGCGTCGCCCATCCTTACGCAATCACGGCCCCTGCGGTCCAGTGCCGGGGGGGCTCGTTAAGGTCTTGCCATCGCCGTCCCCCCTGTGACCCCTGACTGGCGCTTGGATTGGGCCCAGATCGAGCGCCAGCTGCGGCCGTTGTTGCCGGAGCGGGCAGTGGTGGCCAAACGTCAGGAGTTGCTGGCCTACGACTGCGATGGCCTGACCCTGCATCGCCATCAGCCGCCGTTGGTGGTGCTGCCGGAAACCACCGAACAGGTGGCGGCGGTGGTGCGCTGCTGCGCGGAGCTGGGGGTGCCATTCATCGCCCGGGGCAGTGGCACCGGCCTCTCCGGCGGTGCGCTGGCGGAGCAGGAGGCGGTGGTGATCGCCACCAGCCGCATGCGCAAGGTGTTGGCGGTGGACTTGGCCAACGAGCGGATCACCGTGCAGCCGGGGGTGATCAACAGCTGGGTCACCCGCGCGGTGGCCGGCGATGGCTTTTATTACGCCCCCGACCCCTCCAGTCAGGTGGCCTGCAGCATCGGCGGCAACGTGGCCGAAAACTCCGGCGGCGTGCACTGCCTCAAATACGGGGTCACCAGCAACCACGTGCTGGCCATGGAGGTGGTGCTGCCGGATGGCAGCGTCACGACCCTGGGGGGTGGTTTGCCGGAGATGGGTGGCCTCGATCTGCGCGGCGTGTTCATCGGCAGTGAGGGCACCCTCGGCATCGCCACGGCCATCACCCTGCGGCTGCTGCGCACCCCCCAGACGGTGGCGGTGCTGCTGGCGGATTTCGCCTCCATGGAAGCGGCCGGCGAGGCGGTGCGCTTGATCACCGGCGCCGGGGTGCTGCCGGCGGGGATGGAGATGATGGATCGCCCCTGCATCCATGCCGTCAACGACTTCTTCGGCGTGGATGAGTACCCGCGCGAGGCGGCGGCGGTGCTGCTGATCGAGCTGGATGGCCATGCGCTCGAGGTGCAGGAATCGGTGGAGCTGGCCAGCCGCCTCTGCCTGCAGGCGGGGGCGGGGGCGGTGCGCGAGGCCTGGACCGAGGAGGCCCGGGAGCGGCTGTGGAAGGGGCGCAAGAGCGCCATCTCCGCCCTGGGCCGCCAGTTCCCCAGCTACTACCTGCAGGACGGGGTGGTGCCGCGCACCGCACTTCCTAAGGTGTTGGCGGCGATCGAGCGGCTCAGCCAGGAGCATGGCCTGGCGGTGGCCAACGTGTTCCATGCCGGCGACGGCAACCTGCACCCCCTGATCCTCTACCGGGCGGGGGAGCCCGGGGTGAATGAACGGGTCAAGGAGCTGGGGGCGGCGATCCTGAAGCTGTGCATCGAAGCGGGCGGCAGCATCAGCGGAGAGCATGGCGTGGGCAGTGACAAGCGCTGCTACATGGATTGGATGTTCAGCGCCGACGACCAAGCCACCATGCAATTGGTGCGCAAGGCGTTTGACCCCGACGGTCTCGCCAATCCCGGCAAGATCTTCCCCACCCCCAAAACCTGCGGTGAGTCGCTGCGTCGGTTGGTGGAGCTGAAGGTGGAGGGGGTGGAGCTGCCCGAGGGCGCCGCAGTTTTCTAGATCTCATCCCCGTCCTCGGGGGGCCAGGCCAGGTTCACCACCACCGGGGCGTGGTCGCTGGGCTGCAGGTTGGCGCGGGTCCGCTTGTGGATCACGCAGCCGGTGGCGCAGTCGAGCAGCTGGTCACAGAGATAGATGTGATCGATGCGCCAGCCCTGGTCGCGCTCCCAGGCGCCGCTGCGGTAGTCCCACCAGCTCCAGTGGCCCCGCTCCGGTTCGAACACCCGGAACACATCGGTCAGCCGATCCCCCAGCAGCGCCTGCAGGGCCTGGCGTTCCGAGGCGCTGGCCATGATCCCGCCGGTGTCGCGCGCCGGGTCGGGCAGGTCGCGGTCCTCCGGACCGATGTTGAAGTCCCCGAGCATGCAGAGGGGATCCCCCTGCTGCTCCTGCACCGCCAGGTAGCGCTGCAGGCAGGCCAGCCAGGCCAACTTGTAGGGATATTTGTCGCTGCTGAGGGAGCTGCCATTGGGCACGTAGAGGTTCAGCACCCGCACCCCATCCACCAGAGCGCTGATCACCCGCTTTTGTTCGCTGAGGGCCTCGGCTTCGGCATCGCCAGGCAGCAGGGCGCTGAAGCCGATCTGCACGTCCTCCAGGGGCAGCCGGCTCACCAGGGCCACGCCGTTGTAGGCCTTCTGGCCGCTGATGGCGCAGCGGTAGCCGATCTGCTCAAACGCCTGATGGGGGAAGAGCTCGTCGGCCACCTTGGTTTCCTGCAGGCAGAGCAGATCCGGTTGCTCCTGCTCGAGCCAGGCCAGCACCTGCTCCAGGCGGGTGCGCACCGAATTCACGTTCCAGCTGGCGATGCGCATCGGTGGCGGGGTGAGGGCGTGGTGCTGTCCACAGCTTCCCCCACCACTGGTCTGCCGCCGTAGCATTTCCGCACCTGATCTCAACGCCGCTGTCCGCGGGCTGGCCATGCTTTCCCGTCGTCTTCCGTTGCTGCTTGGCTTTCCGGCCGCCTGCCTGTGCTCGGTGAGCACCCTGCAGCCAGCCGCCCGGGCCCAGTACAACCCCAACAGCAATTTCTCCGTTCAGGAACAGCGCGCCTACGACGCGGGCCCCGGCGGCAGCAACCCGTCGTCCAAGGGGGGGTCGATTCTCGATTCCACCAACCCGATGGACTTGCTGAACAAGCTCAAGCGGGGTACGGCCCTGGATGACGCCACCAACCCCACGGACGCCATTGATGCGGCCCTCAGGGAGTTGGACGCTCAGGCTCCGGCGTCGGCATCCCGGCCTGGGTCGGCATCGGCGCCGCTGGTGAAGCAGCCTTAGGGCTCAAGGCCGCTTTGCGAAGGCTGCTGAGCCCCCAGCTGGCGGCCACCTGATCGAGCCGCGGGTCAGGTCGGTCCGGTTGGCGGCTGCGGGCCATCGCCATGGCCTCCTGGGCTGCTTTGGTGTCGCCCTGTTCCTGGCGCAGCAGGGCCAAGGCGAGCAGGGGCCTGGGGTCGCGAGGAAAGTCGCTGGCCAGTTTGAGATACAGGGCCGCGGCCTCGGCCTTCTGACCCTGCTGTTGCTGCAGGTCGGCCAGCAGCATGCCGATGGGCAGCACCTGGGGTTGCACCACCGGCTTGCTGGCTTTGTCGATCAGCGCCTTGAGTTGGGCCTGGGCTTGGCTGCCGCGGCCCTGTTCCAGTTGCAGCAGGGTGAGCAGTTGCAGGGCTTCGATGCGGTCGGGTTTGAGGTTGAGCACCTGCCGCAGCTCCCGTTCTGCGCCGCTGCGGTCGTTGCCGTTGCGGCGCAGTTCCGCCAGCAGCACCCGCAGCTGCCATTGCTGGGGCTGCTGATCAGCCAGTTGTTCCAGCAGGGCCGTGGCCTCCTGCTGCTGATTCAGCACCAGCAACAGCTGCAGCAGGCGCCGTTGGTCGGATTCGCTGGCTGAGCCATCGGCGATGCGTTGGCGCAGCAGATCCGCCTGGCGCTCCACCGCCGCCTGGCCCTGATCGCCGCCGCCGTGGCCGCCTTGGCGCTGCCCCAGCCACCAACCCCCCGCCAGGGACAGGCCCACCAGGGCCGAGGCACCAAGACTGATCAGCAGCCCAGGCCGGGTGATCGCGCTGGCGGATGAGCTGGCGCGAGGGGGCATGGGCAGGCGCGTGATTGCCACCAAGTCTGGGGCCTTTTAGGCGCTGGTTACATTGTGGGCCGGGCCTTCGACGTCAAGCCGGCCCCAGATGGTTTCAGCCACGATGCGTCAGCACCCCATTTCCCCGGTCACCGAACCGATGCAGTACCGGGCCATCGGTGTGGTGCGCGGAACCTACGTGCCCGAAGACCCCGAGCAGCTCACCCGTGGCAGCATTCAGGTCGAGGACGGCAGCACCATCGAGGCGGTGGTGCTCGGCCGTGTGCTCACCCTGATGCGCCGCCACCTCGATCTCAGCAAGCCCCACCTGTGGGTGGCCTATCCCCGCTATCGCGATGCCGGCAAGCTGCACCTGCAGCTGGTGGGGGTCTGGGAACCCAGCACGCTGGCTGAGGCCGCCGCCGATGCGGAGCCCAATGAGAATGCCTCCACCGATCAACTGCCAGAGGGCGACGACTACTTCTCGGTGCGCGGTGAGTTGATCTACACCCGGCCGGAAGACGGCGATCTGGTGGTGAAGATCCGTCAGCAGCCCCGGGCCGACGGCAGCCGTCCCACCCCGTTCAAATTGCAGCTCAAGGGTGAAATCCCACCGGATCACCTGCGCCATTTCGTGGCCCTTGATTTGCGCCGCCAGGGCCAGTCGCTGCAGCTGGAGCGCCATGAGGTGATCGGCCCGGTGGCCCAGCGCGCCGGCAAGGGCCGTGGTCCCCGTCATGGGGGCCCCCGCGGCGGTGGCCCCCGGCGGGGCGCTGGCGGCAACTGACCATGGATGGGCCGGAGCGTTTCCCTAGCTCCGATCAGGGGTCGACGGCGGCCCTGAACGCCGGCCTGGCGGTGGCGGGTGTTACGGCGCTGGCGGTGGGTGGTCCCCTGGTGGGGATCTCCCCCGGCTGGATCACGGTCGCCGTGGTGGCCGGGTTGGTCCTGCTCAGTGTCGATGCCGCCCGTTTTTCGGGCCTCGGCGGCCATCTGTTGGCGGAGGCCTTGCCCCTGGGGATTGGTGCGGCCCGGTTGCGGCGCATCGCCATCCATGAGGCGGGCCATGTGCTGGTGGCGGCCGACAACAACCTGCCCGTGACACGCGTGCTGGTGGGGAGCCGTGCCTGCCTGGGCCAGGGGCTCCGTGCCAACGGCAGCACCGAGCTGGAGCCGCCCCCCCACGCCAAATTGCCCCTGGAGGATCTGCGGCGCTGGAGCCGTGTGCTGCAGGCGGGCATGGTGGCGGAAACGCTGATCTATGGCGGCTCCCGCGGCGGTGCCGACGACCGGGCCCTGTTGGGCCGCCTCTGGGGCCTATCGGGCCACCCCGTGGCCACCGCCCAACAGGAGCAGCGCCGCGCTCGTCGGGAGGTGGAGCAATGGCTGCGCCAGCACCGCTCCAGCCTCGAGGCCGAGGCCGAGGGCCTGTTGCGGTCGTCCCCATGAGCGGATCCGCCCCAGCACGCTCAGCTCTGGCTTTGGTGGATTGCCCCACCGGTCTGGCGGGCAACATGCTGCTGGCGGCGCTGTTTGATCTGGGCCTGCCCTTGGCGGCGGTGCAGCAGCCCCTGGCGGCCCTGGGGCTGGAGGGTGCCTACCGCCTGCGGCTGGAGGAGCGCCGCAGCGGCGGCCTGCGCGGCCAACATCTGGAGGTGGAGCTGCTGGAGGCCGCGCCAGCCCATCGTCTCTGGCGGGAGCTGCGCCTGCAGATCGCCGCGGCTCCCCTGGAGCCCGAACTGCAACAGCGGGTGTTGGCGGTGTTTGAGCAGCTGGCGGAGGCGGAGGGAGCGGTGCATGGCCACGGGGCTGACCAGGTGCATTTCCATGAGGTGGGCGCCGTGGATGCCCTGGTGGATGTGGTGGGGGTGTGTGCGGGCCTGCTGCATTTCGGGGTGGAGCAGCTGGTGTGCACGCCGCCACCGGCCGGCCATGGCCAGGTGCGCACGGCCCACGGCCTGCTGCCCCTGCCGGTGCCCGCGGTGTTGGAGTTGGCCCAGCGCCGGGGGATCCCCCTGGCCAGCAGCGAGGGCTTTCCCCCCGGTGAGCTCACCACCCCCACTGGCATGGCACTGATGGCGGCCCTAGCCACCCGGTTTGCCCAGGCGCCACCGCTGCGGCCCAGGGCCGTGGGCATCGGCCTGGGCAGCCGCGCACTGGATCGTCCCAACCTGCTGCGGCTGGTGTTGGCGGATGGGGCTGAGGACAGCGCTGGCGCCACCCGTTGGGAACCCCTGCTGCAACAGCAGGCCCAGATCGACGATGCCTCCGCCGAGGATCTGGCCTTTCTGCAGGAGCAGCTCAGGGCCGCCGGTGCCCTGGAGGTGTATAGCCAGCCGGTGCAGATGAAGAAAGGGCGCCCGGGAACCTTGATCACCGTGCTGGCTCCGCCCGAGCTGGCGGAGCCCTTGCGACAGGTGTGGTGGCAGCAGGGCAGCAGTCTTGGGGTGCGCGAGCAGCTGCTGCAGCGCTGGGCGCTGCCGCGTCAGCAGCTGGATCTGCAGACCCCCTGGGGGGCAGTGCGCCTGAAGCGCTCCCAGCGCCCCGATGGCAGCTGGATCAGCAAGCCCGAGGCGGATGATCTGATGGAGCTAGCTCGCATCCATCAGCTGCCCCTGGCGGAGTTGCGCCGGCGGGTGTTAGCCCGGCTCGACGCTGGGGCGGATGGCCCCGACGGCGCGCCATGAGGTTGCAGGATCTACGTCAGCGCTGGCCTTTTGGGGCGTTGCCGCTGCCCGGTGGGCTGCGCCGTTGGGTCACCCTGGCCAGCGTTGGGTTTCTGCTGGCGGCGCTACTGGCCCACGGCCGGCAGCTGCTGGAGCTGCAACTCGATGGCCAGGGCTGGTGCTGGTTGCTGCTGGGGATCGGCGTGAGCCTGCTGAGCCTGGTGGTGAATGGCCTGGCCTGGGGGGTGGTGCTGCAGTGGCTCGGCCATGGGCCGCGCTGGGCTGCCGTGGTGCTGCTGTTCCTCGACTCCAACCTGCGCAAATACCTGCCGGGCGGCATCTGGCACCTGGCCCAGCGGCTACGGGCCCTGCAGACCGCTTCGGATCGGCAGCCGTCTGCCCCCGTGCCGCACCCTTGCAGTGGTCGCCAGGCGGCGGTGGCCGTGCTGTTGGAACCGCTGCTGGCGGCCTTGGCGGCGCTGGCCCTGGTGCCGTTCGGGGGGTGGCAGGGGGGGCTGGGGCTCCTGGCCCTGCTGCCGTTAGGGGTGCTGTTGCCCCGTTGGTTTGGCCCCCTGCTGGAGCGGTTGGAGCGCCGGCGCCTGCGGGAGTGGACCGATCAAGGTCTGCTCCAAGCCGTGGCGCCCGCGGCTGAAGCCGCCGCCCTGGCGCCACCGTGGCAAGGGCGCGGTTTCCCCTGGCCCCCCCTGTTGGCCGAACTTGGGTTTGTGCTGCTGCGCTTCGGGGGCTTTGCCTGCTGCGTGCAGGCGTTTGATCTGTCGTTCAGCCTCGGCTGGGGTGGCTGGTTGGCGGGCTTCGCTATCGCCTGGACCGCTGGATTGGTGGTGCCTGGTGCGCCTGGGGGGTTGGGGGTGTTTGAAACTGTGCTGCTGCTGCGCCTCACCGCTGTGGTGCCGGAGGCTCCCCTGCTGGCGGTGGCGATCAGCTACCGGCTGGTCACGGCGGCGGCCGATCTGCTGGCGGCGGCCATGGCGCGTCGGGACCTGGCGGCTCTTCGCAACAGGTCCTACTGTTGAGAACAGCGCCGACGGTTTCGCCATGCCTGTTCCTTCGGCGCCTGACCTGCAGGCCGAGGCCCTGCGCTCCAGCCTGCACGGCCGCGGCCAGCGGCTGACCCCCCAGCGTCAGCGGGTCTTGGCCCTGTTTGAGCGCATCGGTGAAGGCGCTCACCTCAGCGCCGAGGAAGTGCACCTGCGCCTGCTGCGCGCTGAAGAGCGGGTGTCCCTGGCCACCGTGTACCGCACCCTGCGGTTGCTGAGTTCGATGGAGCTGCTGCGGGAGCTGGAGCTGCCGGAGGGGGGGCGCCGCTTTGAGTTGGCCTGCCACGACGACCACCGCGATCACCATCACCTGGTGTGCGTGCGCTGCGGTCAAACCGAAGAGTTCGAGAGTGCCGCCGTGCTGGAGGCGGGGGAGCAGGCCGCCGGTCGCCACGGGTTTCGGCTGCTGGAGTGCGTCCTCAACGTGCGCGCCCTCTGTCCCCGTTGCGCGGCCACGGAAGGCGGCACCACCTGAACGATGGGGAGCGTTGTGACTTAACGACGGTTGACCCGAACGGGCACCATCGCCGGTTGAACGCCCAAGGGCTGCATCAAGCCGCCGCCGTTGTCGTCGTCATCGGAGCCGGCCGTTAGCCAGAACAGCAGAGCAACCACGGCGAGCAGGGCCCCAAGCAGCAGCAGATCGGCCATGGCGCTGGCGGTGGTTCAGGTCACGCTAGCGGGATTGTCCAGCTCTGGATCTGCGGATCTCGAGGGTCGCCAGTGGATCAGAGGGGCGCCAGGCTCAGGGCCAGGCCGGCAACACCGGCGAGCGACAGGGTGCGGGGTTGGTGCGGGGCATCAATAGAGGCAGGTCGGCCCTGTTAAGCACTCTCGCTTCAGGCGAAGCCCCGGCCTGCATCCTTGGCGACGCAGGCCTGCAGCTGTTGCCGCAGCTTGGCGTGGTCGAGTTGCTTGCCGATCAGCACCAGTTGGTTTTTGCGCTCCGACGGCGAGCTCCACTCACTGTCGTCGATGGAGAAGCGCTTACCCGCCAGGTGGAACACGTGGCGTTTTTCGCTTTCGTTGAACCAGAGGATTCCCTTGGCGCGGAACACCCCAGCCGGCAGTTGGTTGTCGAGGAAGTTCTGGAATTTGCGCAGCGCGAAGGGCCCTTCGGCGCGGAACGACAACGACGTGAAACCTTCGATCGCCAGGTGATCGGGATGGTCGTGAGCGTGGTCATGGCTGTGGTCATGGGCCGGCTCGTGGTCGTGCTCGCAGTGTCCGTGCTCGTGGTCGCAGGCGCTGTGGTCGTGCCCATGGCTGTGATCGTGGTCATGGCTGTGCCCGTGTTCATGGGCGTGGCTGTGATCGTGGTCATGGTCGTCGTGGTGCTGTTCGGCGGCCACCTTGTCGCTCTCGAACAGGCCCACGCTCAGCAGCAGTGGCAGGTTCACGTCGCCGTTCACCGAGCGCAGGATGCGGGCGTCGGTCTTGATGGCTCGCAGCTGTCCCTCCACCTCGGAGAGCCGTTGCTCACTCACCAGGTCGCATTTGTTGAGCAGCAGGATGTCGCCGTACACCACCTGGGCCCGGGCCACCTCCCCCTCCAGGATCGCGTCGCTGAAGTTCTCGGCATCCACCAGGGTGATGATCGAATCCAGCCGCGTTTGGTCGCGCAGGTCGCTGCCGAGGAAGGTCATCGCCACCGGCAGCGGGTCCGCCAGGCCGGTGGTCTCCACCACC
>Ga0310331_10004_pt1 | contig 42315 bp, 49 predicted proteins | sample LakMicMDCLOrngC5_FD_195545 | JGI IMG/M metagenome (GOLD analysis project Ga0310331, IMG submission 195545) | Enriched freshwater cyanobacterial communities from Lake Michigan, Michigan, United States - MI23.DCL.Orng.C5 (v2) (version 2) | ecosystem: Environmental > Aquatic > Freshwater > Lake...
GTTTTCAGGTAGGGCGGCGCCTGCAGCAGCCGCACACGGGCACCCACCAGCAGCGCAGCGGAGTCAGGCGCGTCGGTCATGGCGGTTGGGCTCAGCCGGGTTGCGATGCTGCCACTCTCCTGCAGGATGGGGCCCATTGCTGGTCCTGCCGTGCGCGCCATTGCCAACTGGAGCGGTGCCCTCGCCGGATTGCTGCTGATCCTTTGCGGTGGCTTGATCCAGGCGGCCCTTCCCGGGGTGGGCAGCACGGGCCTGGCGGTGATTCCCCTCCCGATCAGCCTGCAGGTGCCGGCCCTGCTGCTCACGGCCCTGGTGTGTGGACCCCGCCCGGCGATGCTGGCGGGAGTGGCCTACATCAGCCTGGGGCTCTTCCAGCTGCCCGTGTTCCAGGCCGGCGGCGGCTTGAGTTACCTCCTTGATCCAGGCTTTGGCTACATCGCGGGATTTTTACCTGCCGCTTGGCTCACCGGGCGCCTGGGTCGGCAACCAGGCATGGACAACCTGCTCAGCCTGGCGGCGGCGGCTGTGGTGGGATTGCTCGTCCTGCAGGGATGCGGCCTGGCCAATCTGTTGCTCGGGGGCCTGGTGCAGCGCTGGAACGGTGCCCTGCCGCAGCTGCTGATCAGCTACAGCTTCGGCCCCTTGCTGCCGCAACTGCTGCTGTGCTGCGCGGTGGCGGTGTTGGCCCTGCCGCTGCGGCGTCTGCTGCTGGTGGAGGCGTGATCACGCCCGTCTACCGGACGGCGCTCGCCGTGGTGGTGCTCGATCAACTGAGCAAGGCCTGGGGTGCCGCCAACCTGCAGCCCGGCGTGGTGACGCCGCTGCTGCCGGGGCTGCTGCAGCTGCGGCTGGTGTTCAACACCGGAGCCGCCTTCAGCCTGCTCACGGGCAATGCCCTGTTGCTGGGGCTGGTGAGCGCCGCCGTGACGGCGGGACTGGTGCTGTGGATTCAGACCAGCGGCCCCCTGCGGCCCTGGCAGGCCCTGGGGCTGGGGTTGTTGCTGGGGGGAGCCATCGGCAATGGCATCGACCGCTGGCGTCTCGGTCAGGTGGTGGATCTGCTGGAGTTTGTGCCGGTGTCGTTTCCGGTGTTCAACCTGGCGGATGTGGCCATCAACCTGGCGGTGCTCTGCCTGGCCATCGATCTGTGGCGTGGCCATGGGCGTCCGACCCGCTGAGCTGCAGTGGCGCGGCCCCGATGGGCAGCCGCATCTGCTGGTGCTCCATCCCGGCACGTACAGCATCGGCCGTGATCCAGACGCGGAGGTCTGCATCCCTGCGCCGGGGGTGAGCAAAGACCACGCCCTGCTGCAGCACTGCGGCGGCCAGTGGCTGATCACGGATCAACAGTCCACCAACGGCCTCTGGTGGCGCGGCCGGCGGGTGCAGCAGCTCGTTCTCACCGATGGCGATCAACTGCAGCTCGGCCCCGGTGCCCCCACGACGCAGCCATCGCTCCAGTTCCGCTCGGCGGCCTCGGCCCGCTGGCGTCTCTGGAGCCGCCTGGGCAGCGGCCTGTTGGGGGCCCTGGCGGGATCCGGCCTGGTGTTGCTGGCCTTAGGGCGCCTGCAGGTGCCCATCGGCGGCGAGCTCAGCGGCCAACGGGGACCGCTGTTGCTCTACGACGGGCTGAACCGGCGAATGCCCTCCGCCGATTCCAACCAACAGTTGGATCAAATCCGCCTGGAGGCCTACCCCAGCGTTCTGATCGACACATTGCTGGCCAGTGAGGACAGCCGCTTCTGGCGCCATCCCGGGGTGGATCCGATCGGCACCGCACGGGCTGTGCTGAGCAATCTGCTGGGGGGGCGCGTGCTCGAGGGGGGCAGCACCCTGACCCAGCAACTGGCGCGCAGCCTTTACCCGGAGCAGGTGGGTCAAGGGGACACCCTGGCCCGCAAGGGGCGCGAACTGCTGGTGGCGCTGCAACTGGAGGCCCAGTTCAGCAAGCGCGACCTGCTGCTGGCCTATCTCAACCGGGTCTACCTGGGGGTGGGCTGGGGGTTCGAAGCGGCCGCCCGTCACTTCTTCGCCAAGCCGGCCAAGGCCCTCAATCTCGAGGAAGCGGCCCTGCTGGTGGGCCTACTGCCCTCCCCCAACGGCTTCGATCCCTGCGCCAATCCTGAAGGGGCCCTGAACGCGCGCAACCAGGTGCTGCGCAAGCTGGCTGACAGCGGTCGGATGTGGCCGGAGGCGGTGCGGCGGGCCCGGCGTCAGCCCCTGCAACTGGCGCCGGGGGCCTGCGGTGCGGCCGGCGCGACGCCGCTGCAGCGACCGGCGCCGTTCTATGGCGACCAGGTGCGCCGTGACCTCGAAACCCTGCTGGGCCGTGACGTGGCCGCTGAGGGCAACTTCCTGGTCAGCACCTATTTCGATCCCCTGCTGCAGGAGGTGGTGGAGCGGCGACTACGGCTGCTCCTGCAACGCCAGGCTCCCGCCATCAGCCAGGGGGCCGTGGTGGTGCTCGATTCCCGCAACGGCGGCATCCTGGCCATCAGTGGCGGGCGTGACTACAGCCTCAGCCAGTACAACCGGGCCAGCATGGCCCTACGCCAGCCCGGCAGCACCTTCAAGCTGTTCCCCTACCTGGTGGCCCTGGAGAAGGGCATGAAACCCGACGATCCGGTGCCCTGCGGTCCGATGGCCTGGGGGGGGCAACGGTTCGGCAGTGGCTGCCGCGGAGAGCTCAGCCTCACGGCCGCCTTTGCCAGCTCCAGCAACACCGCAGCCCTGCGACTGGCCCGCCTATTCGGCCTGGATGCGGTGGTGCAGATGGCGCGGGCCCTGGGGCTGCAATCGCCGCTGGAGCCGGTGCCGGGGCTGGTGCTGGGTCAGGCGGAGGTGCGCCTGCTGGACCTCACCGCCGCCTATGCCGCCGTGGCCAACGATGGCATCTGGCATGCACCGAGCACGATCCGCCAGCTCACCGACGCCACCACGGCCCCCGTCAAGCCAGCAAGCGGCGGAACGGCAGGGTTGGCCACCCCCACGGCCCCACGGAGCCTGCGGCCGGGCCAGCGGGTGGTCCGCACGGCGACGGCACTGCAGATGCAGCAGCTGCTGCAAGCGGTGGTCCGCCGGGGCACCGGCCAGGCGGCACGGCTGGGGGGACAGGAGGGCGGCAAAACCGGCACCACCAACGGCGGCCGCGATCTGCTGTTCATCGGCATCGAACCCAGCCGCCACTGGGTGATGGGCATCTGGCTCGGCAACGACGACAACCGACCCACCGGCGCCAGCAGTGCGATAGCCGCGGCGCTCTGGAGCGAGATCATCAACGCCGCTGGGCGCGGCAGCCTGGCGGCGGGCACCAGGCTGCGCTGAACTCATGGCAGCAACCTCTCCCCCGTGAAACCACCCGCTCGGCTCTGGCTCTGGCTTGGGATCGGGCTGCTGGTGGTGGTGGCGATCACCGCCGTGCTGCAGGCGGTGAATGCCCTGATCTGGCAGTTGAGCTATTTGCTGCCCAGCTGGTTGGTGGGGCCGGCGCTGCTGCTGCTGTTCGGCGGTGCGGCACTGCTGTTGGCACAACTGCTCTGGCCCTGGTGGCAAGCCAGCCGCCGCGGCACCGGCACCAAAGGGCCGGCCAACGTGGCCGCACCTGGGAACCGCCAGGAGGCGGCCCAGCAAAACCTGGCGGCCATCGATCAGCTGCTGGATCGCATCCGCGACGACGTGCAGCGGGAAGCTCTGCGGCAGGAACGCCAGCGGGTGGCGGCGGAGCTGGAGCGGGGGGATCTGGTGCTGGTGGTGTTCGGCACCGGATCAGCGGGCAAGACCTCCCTGATCCGATCGCTGCTCAAGGAGGTGGTGGGGGAGGTGGGGGCCGCCATGGGCTCCACCGATGACTGCCGGCGCTACCGGCTGCGCCTGAGCAACCTGTCACGGGGCCTGCAGCTGGTCGACACCCCGGGAATCCTGGAAGCCGGTAGCGCCGGCCAGGAACGGGAGCAGCGGGCCCGCCAGCAGGCGGCCCAAGCGGACCTGCTGCTGCTGGTGGTGGATGGCGATCTGCGCCAGGCCGAGCAGGAGGTGTTTGAGGCCCTGGCCCTGCTGGGCAAACGGCTGTTGCTGGTGCTGAACAAATGCGACCTGCGGGGACAGGAGGAGGAGCGGCGGCTGCTGGGGCTGCTGCGCCGCCGCTGCCAGGGCCGCATTGCCCCCGAGGATGTGGTGCCCGCCAGTGCGGCACCGCAGTCGGTGCCGATGCCAGGCGGAAGGCCACTGCAGCCGCCGCCGGAGATCGATGCCCTGCTGCGGCGCATCGCCCAGGTGCTGCACAGCGACGGCGAAGAGCTGATCGCCGACAACATCCTGTTGCAGAGCCGCCGCCTCAGTGATGCCGGACGCCAGCTGCTGACGGAACAGCGCCAGAGCGATGCGGAAGCGGTGGTGGATCGCTACAGCTGGATCAGCGCTGGGGTGCTGGCGGCCACGCCCCTGCCGGTGGTGGATCTGCTGGGGGCGGCGGCGGTGAATGCCCAGATGGTGGTGGAGATCGGCCGCATCTACGGCGTCAGCCTCTCCCGTGCCAGCGCCCAGGATCTGGCGGTGTCGGTGGGACGGACCCTGGCCAGCCTGGGGGTGATCAAGGGGGGGCTGAGCGTGATCGGCAGCGCCCTCAGCCTCAACCTGCCGGCGCTGCTGCTCACCCGGGCGGTGCAGGCGGTGGGGGCAGGCTGGCTGACGCGGGTGGCCGGCCGCAGCTTCATCACCTACTTCCAGCAGGACCAGGACTGGGGGGACGGCGGTATCCAGGAGGTGGTGCAGCGCCAGTACGACCTCAACCGCCGCGATTCCGCCCTGCAGGCCTTTCTCGCCGCCGCCTTCAGCCGGGTGGTGGAACCACTGCAGCGGCAGCAGAAGCAGGGCCAGCTGCCTCCCCGGCCCGAGCGACCGCCGGGGCCACCGCGGGGCTGAGCCCCAGGGCCTCCGGTGGGGGCGGCAACAGCGGACCGCGGGAATCGAGCACGGTGATCAGCACCAGATAGGCCACGGCGATGGCCACGGAAATCGCACCAGTCAGGATCGCGACCCAGCGGCCGCGCTGTTCGGGTCCGCTCATGGCAGCGACGCCTCCACCACGCGCCGCAGGGTCTGCAGCTGCTCCTCGCCGGTGTGGGGATTGCCGAGCACGGCTTTGAGGTGATGGCGCCCGCCATACAGCGGCCGCGACAGCATCAGTTGCTGATCGAGCAGGCTCTGGCGGGTCTCCAAGGACCAGGCCTCGGCGGCGGCCGCATCACGGCCGTGGGGGCAGAAGGCCAGCAGGTGCAACGGACCGCTGCACAGATCCAGGGGCAGGGGCTGCAGCAGTTGGTGCAGCCGTTGCCGCCGCGCAATGGCCCCCGACAGCACCGCCTCGATCCCGGAGAGCCCGAGCTGCCGCAAACCGAGCCAGAGCTTGAGCACCTCGGCCGGGCGGGTGCCCTGCAAACCGCATTCACCGCCGTGGGCATCGGCCCAGCTGGGTTCCATGTAGGGCAGGCCCGTGGCGAAACAGGCCGCCAGCAGGCTCGGCTGGCGCAGCAGCAGCAGCGAACTGCTCTTGGGGATCCCCAGCAGCTTCTGGGGATTCACCGTGATCGAATCAGCCAGTCCCAGATCGGGCACGCGCCCGCGGTGAGCGTCGCTGAGGGCGAACACGGCACCGATGGCGCCATCCACATGCAGCCAGATGCCACGGCTGCGGCACAGGGCGGCCATGGCGCCGATGGGATCCACCGCTCCGCGCACGGTGGTCCCGGCGGTGGCCACCACCGCCAGCACGGGCCTGCCCTGCCGTTGGGCCTGATCCAGGGCCTCCTCCAACTGCGGGATCGAGAGGGCACCGCTGGCCTCCACCGGCACGGGCCTGAGGGCCCCGGCGGGGAGCCCCATCACCATCAACGCCTTGCCCAGGGAGACATGGGCATCGGCGCTGCACAACACGAGGGCGTCGGTGTCACCAGCCAGACCGGCCTGGTGACGTGCCACCACCAGGGCCATCAAATTGCTGAGGCTGCCACCGCTGGCCGCCACGCCGCCGGACTGATCGCCCAGTCCCAGGGCGGAGGCCAGCCAGGCGCAGAGGCCACGCTCCAACCGGGTCAGGCTGGGGCTCAGCTCCTCCGCCAGCAGGTTGTTGTTGAGGCCCGCCGCCACGAGCTCCGCCGCCACCGATGCCGCCAAGGGCGGCGGGTCCAGGTGGGCCATGGAGCCCGGGTGCAGCGGGTTGAAAGCGCCATCCATCACCAGCTGCAGGTCCGCGAGCAGGGCCTGGGGAGACTGGCCCTCCGGCGGTGGTGCCACCTCCGGCAGCACACTCAGCAGGGGCAGGGGCGAGCGCTGGGCGGCCGACGACCACCACTGGCAGAGCTGCTCCGTGGCGGACTGCAGAAAGTGCTGCAAGTGAGGATCGGTCTGAACGGGATCCGGGAACGGGGCCAGGGTCTGCACCAGGCCCGGCGACGCCTCCGGTCCATGCCCCGGCGATGGCTCGTGCTGAGGTGCTGGAGCCAAGGCGGCGGAGCAAGCTGGCGCCATTCTCCCGTCCGACCGGCCGAACCCAGGGATGGCATCCTGCAGGAAGCGTGCGGTGTGGTCTCTGGACAGCGCCCCCCTGGTCTCAGGCCCTGGCGACAGCCGAAGCGATGGGCTCTGGATGGAACGGCTGCTACGCCGGGCTGCCCTGGTGGGAGAGGCCGGAGAGATCCCTGTGGCAGCAGTGGTTCTGAATGAACGGGGCCAGGCGATTGGCTGGGGCAGCAACCGGCGCGAAACCGATCAGCAGCCCCTGGCCCACGCCGAGCTGGTGGCTCTGCAGCAGGCGGCACGCCTCCGCCAGGACTGGCGTTTCAACGGTTGCACCCTGGTGGTGACGTTGGAACCCTGCCCCATGTGCGCTGGGGCGCTGGTGCAGGCCCGCATGGGACGGGTGGTGTTCGGCGCAGCGGATCCCAAGCGCGGTGCCCTGGGGGGCTGCCTCAACCTGGCGTTAGATCCCAGCGCCCATCACCACATGCTGGTGACAGGCGGCGTGCTGGCGGAACGCTGCAGCGCGCAGCTGGAGGCCTGGTTCAGGCGACGGCGGCGGCTGCGGCGGGGGCCGTCACCCGGAACGCCGGCAGCTCCTGCTCCAGCAGGTTGAGCAGGCGGTCGACGTTCTCTTCGCGGCTGTTGTAGCCCATCAGGCCGATGCGCCAGACCTTGCCGGCCAGGGCGCCGAGGCCGCCGCCCACTTCGATGCCGTGCTTGTTGAGCAGGTGCAGGGTGAACGCCTTGCCATCGACGCCCTCCGGGATGCGCACGGTGGTGAGGGTGGGCAGCCGCAGGTGGGCCGGCACATGCAGCTCGAGGCCGAGGCGCTCGAGGCCGGCCCAAAGGCGCTCGGCGTTGCGCCGGTGACGGACCCAGACGTTCTCGAGACCTTCCTCTGCGATCAGCCGCAGGGCCTCGCGCATGCCGAAGTTCATGTTCACCGGGGCGGTGTGGTGATACACCCGATCGCTGCCCCAGTACTGATTGAGCAGGCTCACATCGAGGTACCAGTTGGGCACCTTGCCGCTGCGGGCATGGAGCTTCTCCTCGGCCCGCAGACCCATGGAGAAGGGGCCAAGGCCAGGGGGGCAGCTGAGGCCCTTCTGGCTGCAGCTGTAGGCCAGGTCGACCTTCCAGTCATCGAGATAGAGGGGCACGGCACCCAGGGAGGTCACCGTGTCAAGCAGCAGCAGGCAGTCGTACTGACGGCACAGATCGCCGATGCCCTCCATGGGCTGGCAGACGCCGGTGGAGGTTTCGGCGTGGACGATGGCCAGGATCTTGGGGCGGTGCTGCTTCAGGCCCGCCTCGATCTCCTCAAGGCTGAACGCTTCACCCCAGGGCTTCTCCAGGGTGCGCACATCGGCCCGGTAGCGGCCAGCCATGTCCTGCAGGCGCAGGCCGAAATAGCCCTTCACCGCCACCAGCACGGTGTCTCCGGGCTCCACCATGTTGGCGATGGTGGCCTCCATCGCCGCTGAGCCAGTGCCGCTCATCGGCAGGGTGAGGCGGTTGTCGGTCTGCCAGACGTAGCGGAGCAGTTCCTGCACTTCGCCCATCAGGGCCACATACAGGGGATCCAGGTGGCCGATCGGGTTGCGGCTCAGGGCCTGCAACACCGTGGGGTGGGCGTTGGATGGGCCAGGGCCCAGCAACAACCGATCCGGCGTGGCGATCGGGCCAAGGGAGAGGCGGTGCCGATCGGACACGGGATAGCTGGTGGAAGCCAAGGCCTGGAAGGGGTCTGGGTACAGGGAGCCTACGCAGTCGTCGGGGCGCTCAACGGGCCCGGACGTTGGTGTCCGCCAGGCCACGGCAGAGGTGTTCGAAGGGGGCACGCACGATGGTGTTGATGGCCTCGGCGGAGCCCGCACCGGCATCGGAGAGCTGCTCGCAGACCACATCAGCCATCAGGGCAATGCTGCGGACCGTCGGGCCGGTGGGGACTCCAAGACTCTTGTAGGTGTCGTCGAGGCCGTTGAGCACGCGCTCGTTGAGGATGGTGCTGTCGTCGGCCACCAGGGCGTAGCTGGCGTAACGCAGGAAATAATCCATGTCCCGCAGGCAGGCGGCCCAGCGACGGGTGGTGTAGGCGTTGCCGCCGGGCAGCAGCAGCTCCGGATCCGCCAGCCACAGCCGCTGGCTGGCCTCGCGCACGATCTCGGCCGCCTCGCGGTTGATCAGTTCCACCGCCGCCAGGCGCAGCTGGGCCTCGGAGAAATAACCAGAGATGCGGTCGATGGCATCACGATCGAGGTAGCGGCCGAGCTGGTCGTACCGACCGATCAGACCCGTGATGGCATCGCGCATGGCGTGAAGGATCGACGCACCTGAGCCGGAACGTAGCACCTGAAAACCCTCAGATCCCTTGCCGGCGCTTGCATCTGGCGAAGTTGACAGAAACGGTTACGCAAGCGGCCATGGCGACCCATCAGAGCGGTTTTTGGTTACGGCTGATACACAAGAGGACGCCATGGCTCCGTACGGTCCCGCGCAGCCCGCTTCCAGGCCGGCCCTCCTTCCGCTTTCCGCTCAACCTCCCAGCGCAACGTCATGGCCAAAACCGCCCAGGACGTCCTCCGTCAGATCAAGGACGAGGGCATCGAACTGATCGACCTCAAGTTCGTCGACCTCCACGGCAAGTGGCAGCACCTCACCGTCTGTGAGGACCTGATCGACGAGGCCGCCTTCACCGAGGGCGTGGCCTTCGACGGGTCGTCGATCCGTGGCTGGAAAGCCATCAACGAGTCGGATATGGCGATGGTGCCGGATCCCAACACCGCCTGGATCGACCCCTTCTACAGCCACAAGACCCTCAGCCTGATCTGCTCGATTCAGGAGCCCCGCAGCGGCAAGCCCTACGCGCGCTGCCCCCGGGCCCTGGCCCAGAAAGCCCTGGATTACCTGGGCTCCACCGGCCTGGCGGACACCGCCTTCTTCGGCCCTGAGCCGGAGTTCTTCATCTTCGACGACGTCCGCTACAAGAGCACCAACGGCTCCAGCTTCTACGCCGTTGATTCGATCGAGGCCCCCTGGAACACCGATCGGGTGGAGGAGGGTGGCAACCTCGCCAACAAGATCCAGCTCAAAGAGGGTTACTTCCCCGTAGCGCCCAACGACACCCTGCAGGACATCCGCAGCGAGATGCTCCTGACCATGGGATCCCTGGGGGTGCCCATCGAGAAGCAGCACCACGAGGTGGCCACCGCCCAGCACGAACTCGGCATCAAGTTCGCTGAGCTGATCAGCGCGGCCGACAACGTGATGATCTACAAATACGTGGTGCGCAACGTTGCCAAGAAGTACGGCAAGACCGCCACGTTCATGCCCAAGCCGATTTTTGCCGACAACGGCAGCGGCATGCACGTGCACCAGAGCCTCTGGAAGGGCGGCCAGCCCCTGTTCTGGGGTGAAGGCACCTACGCCAACCTCTCCCAGACCGCCCGCTGGTACATCGGTGGCCTGTTAAAGCACGCCCCCAGCTTCCTGGCCTTCACCAACCCCACCACCAACAGCTACAAGCGCCTGGTGCCGGGCTTCGAAGCGCCCGTGAACCTGGTGTACTCCCAGGGCAACCGCTCCGCCGCCGTGCGCATCCCACTCACCGGCATGAACCCCAAGGCCAAGCGCCTCGAGTTCCGTTCCGGTGACGCCCTCTCCAACCCCTACCTGGGTTTCGCGGCGATGCTGATGGCCGGCATCGACGGCATCAAAAACCAGATCGATCCGGGCGACGGCACCGACGTAGACCTCTTCGAACTCTCCGCCGAGGAGCTGGCCAAGATTTCCACCGTTCCCGCCTCCCTCAACGGTGCCCTGGAGGCCCTCAAGGCTGACCACGAGTACCTGCTGGCCGGTGGTGTCTTCACCGAAGACTTCATCGACAACTGGATTGCCCTCAAGTACGAGGAGGTGCAGCAGCTGCGCCAGCGGCCCCACCCCCACGAGTACACCATGTACTACGACGCCTGATCGCGTCAGACCTCCATCGCCCCGGCCCCGGCCGGGGCTTTTTTGTGACAGGCCGGATCAACGGTGACGCAGCTGGGCCAGGGCACTGTCATGCAGCCGACGCTCCTGGGCATGGCGTTGCGCCCAGGCCTGCTCCTGGGCATGCACGTCCGGCGCTTCGCTGCCATCCCCGGTGCGCTGGCGCAGGGCGATCACCGGTTCATGGCGCCGTTGCCGCTGTTGCCGGGCCCGCATCCAGTCGACGAAGGAACGGGTTTCCGAAGGCGATGCACTGGCCATGGGGCCTCCTGTCTCGATAGCTCCATTCTGTAGCGGTTGCTACTAAACGTGAGGTGGCGCCATCAACCGTGATCTCTGGCCCCCACGGCCCGCACAGGGCGGGTCGGATCCGTTGGAATGGGGTCAACTTGCTGTACCGGCGCCAGTCCATGGCCGACACCCTCACCAAGCTCGCGTATCAGGCCCTGCAACAGGGCAAGAGCCTGATGGGGGTGGCCCATAAGGAGGTGAGCACCAAGCTGATGGAGCTGGTGGCGCCGGCCGGTGCCCCCAAAACGCGGCCGATTCCGCCCCAGATGCTCAAGGATCTGCAGGCCGCCCACAGCGCGCTGCTCGAGATCGATTGGCAGGAGGCGGAACAGGGGCTCTATCCCACCAGCCTTCTGTTTGATGGCCCCTGGCTGGAGTGGGCGGCACGCTATCCGCTGGTGTGGCTGGACATGCCCAGCACCTGGGCGCGCCGCAGCGAGCGCAACGTGCGCGACCTGCCGCAGGACGTACGCAGTGAGAACTACCCCGACTACTACCTCCAAAATTTTCACCACCAGACCGATGGCTATCTGAGTGATTACTCCGCCTCGCTCTACGACCTGCAGGTGGAAATCCTGTTCAACGGCACCGCCGATCCGATGCGGCGCCGGCTGATCCGGCCTCTGGTGGAAGGGCTGCGGGCGTTTAAGGACCGGCCAGCCAGCCAGCTGCGCATCTTGGATATCGCCACCGGCACCGGCCGCATGCTGCGCCAGCTGCGGGCTGCCCTGCCGGACGCGCAGCTGGTGGGCCTCGACCTCTCGGCCGCCTACCTCCGTCAGGCCAACCGCTGGCTGAGCCAGCTCCCCAGCGAGCTACCCCAGCTGGTGCAGGGCAATGCGGAAGCCATGCCCTTTGCCGAGGGAAGCATGCAGGCCGTGAGCTGTGTGTTTCTGATGCATGAATTGCCGGCGGAAGCTCGCCAGGCCGTGCTCAATGACTGCTTCCGGGTGCTGGAGCCGGGCGGCACCCTGGTGCTGGCCGATTCAGTGCAGCTGGAGGATTCTCCCCAGTTCGAAGCGGCCATGGACAACTTCCGCCGTGTGTTCCACGAGCCCTACTACCGCGACTACATCGGCGACGACATGGACCAGCGGCTGCGGGATGCGGGCTTCAGTGGCATCCGCGCCAGCTCCCACCTGATGACCCGCGTCTGGAGTGCCACCAAGCGCTGACAAAGGGCCATCGCCCCAAGCACATCCCCATAGGGTCTGGAGAGCTGAATCGCAGGTGAGATCGGGCATGGCCAATCCATTCAGCGTTCGATGGTTGGCCGGCTGGACCTTTCAGACCGTGTTCATGGAGGGGCAGGTGCAGGTGGAAGCCCACGGTTTCGGCATCTGTTTGCGCACGCCGGTGCTGCCGGGGGAAAGCCCCATCTCCACCGCCGACCGCCTGGTGCTGGCGGAGGACCAGCGCCGCCGGGCCCTGCACAACGCCTGGCTGCGGGGTGAGCGCCTGGCCCAGACCACACCGGCACCCCGCCTCAGTGGAGCCCGCGTGGATATGGAGCCCGCGTCCTTGCCGGAGCCAAGCGACGCCGCCATGGAACCGGCCGCCTAACGGCGCAACCAGAGGGCCAGCAGCAGACCCAACCCACCCCAGCGCAGCGCCGACCACAGCCAGCGTTCCTGCCATGGGGCCGCCTGCAGTGGAGCGGGCAGGGGATCCAGCAGCCGTTGGGCCAGGGCCATGCGCTGGCGCAACCGTCGTGCCTGCAAGCTGTCATCGCGGGGGTGGAGCCGTTCCGCCCGGGACACCTGGGCCATCACACCTCCCAGCTGGTGCAACCAGCGGATCGGCGCATGGGGGGAACGCGGACGCTGCTGCATGGCGTCAGGATGGCCGCCGGACACGCCGTTCGTCCAGTGACCTCGCCTGCCCCCCCGATCCGATCCCGCCCCAGCCCCTGGCCGGAGGGCAGCCAGGGGGCCACGGAGGCCCTGGCACGACTGCTGAGCATTGATGAGCGTCAATGGCACGCCCTCAAGGGTCAGCCCCGGCGCCGGGCCGCTGAACTGTTGGCGGCCGCCCTGGTGCAGCTGGTGAACGACGGCGATGCCACGCCGATGGTGGAGCAGGCCCTGGGATGGCTGCAGGGGGAGTTACGCGACCCCGGCTGCCCGCAGCACGGACGCTGAACAGAACGCCCCTGGCCCCTCAGGCCGCGCGGCGCACGGCCACCTGCACGCGATTGCCGCGGCGGCTCCAGCGCACGTCCTCAAAGCACTGGTGGATCAGGAACAGCCCGCGACCGCTGCAGGCATCCGGGGCATCGGGCAGATCGCTGCAGCGGCCCTGGGGCGGCAGCCCTGATCCCTCATCCTGCACCTGAAACACCAGCCACCGCGGTGTGAGGATGCGCCGCACCCGCAGGCACTTCCGCGGGTCATTGCCATTGCCGTGGCGTACCGCGTTCACCAACACTTCCTGCAGCCCCAATTGCAGGGTGTCGAGCTGAGCCGTGCCGTTGATCGGCTCCAGCAACAGCTCCAGCAGCGGAGCGAGGTGCAGCGTGGACGGGGTAATGAAATCTGCCCAACGCAAGGGCAGCCAACGCGAAGCCATGGTCGCGGGTGCTGGGGGCGCATCCCCGGCACCTTGACCCTACCGCTGCAGCAGAGCTGCTGCAGCGGGAGCGCTGTTGCCGGCTTGAATCAGGCCGACACCCGCCGTTGCAGGGCGGGATGGGACAGCAGCGCATCCATCAGGCGCACGCCACGCAACTGGTTCACCAGCGGCAGGTGGCCCTCCGGGGCCTCCAGCGACCAGGTGAAGGAACCGGGATAGCGCGTCCACACCCCGGCCTGCTTCCAGCCCAGGCGCGGCCACAACTGATCCCAGCGGCCGGAGAGGCTGCGCAGCAGCCGCAACTGCACCGAAAAGCCAAAGCGACCCTGGGAATAGACCACCCAAAGGCGATCCAGGCTCTCCAGATCAGCTGCGGCGATCGGGGGCACCTCCGAGTAATAGACATAGCCGCGCTTGACGGCATCAGCTCCGGCCAGTTGGCGCAGATGCTCACTGGTGAGCCGGTCGGCCTCCTCGAAGGCCTGGTCGATCAGAGCCCGCTGCAGGGGGGCGTAGTCCAGCCCCTGGGCACTGCTCACCGCCAGCCACCCCTCCGGATGGCGTTGCCAGAAGCTGTCGACGAGGGAATCCCGCTGGCTGAGCAGCAACTGAACCAGGGTGCCTGGGGCCCAGTCGTCAGCGGTGGCGTCGAGGCGGTCGAGTTGCTCGGGAATCAGGGGACGCAGCTCCAGGCATCGCTGCTGCAACTGGGGGATCAGGGTGCGCCGTTGCCGCGGCGAGGCACTGAGAAAACGCTCCAGCAACTGGTCGGCACTGACCGTGGTGGTGACAGGGGGTCCGGAAAGCATCGAGAGGGACTGAGCTGTCGCCAGCGTTGGCCCACTATGTCAGGCGTGGCCGGAGCACGCGGAGTGACCACTCAGGGGCGCGAGGGGATCGAACCGTTCCTGGCGGCTGCCGGTGCCGTGCTGGATGTGCGAGCCCCGAGCGAATACGCCCAGGGCCACATCCCCGGCGCCCGCAATCTGCCTCTGTTTAGCGATGCGGAGCGGGCGGCGGTGGGGACCGCCTACAAGCAGCAGGGCCGTCAGGCGGCGATCCAGCTGGGGCTGGAGTTGGTGGGACCGCGCTTGGGGCAGCTGGGGGAGGCGCTACGCACGGCCCAGGCGGACCATGGCGGCGTGCTGCGGCTGCACTGCTGGCGCGGTGGCATGCGTTCGGAGAGCGTCGCCTGGTTGGGACGCCAGCTCGACGTGCCGGTGCTGGTGCTGGAGGGGGGCTACAAGGCGTTCCGGCGCTGGGTGCTGGAGCTGCTGGACCAGCCCTGGCCGGTGCAGTTGCTGGGGGGCCGCACGGGCACCGGCAAAACCGACCTGCTCTTGGCGCTGCGCCAGCGAGGTGTGGCCGTCGTGGATCTCGAGGGGTTGGCCCATCACCGCGGCAGCAGCTTCGGGGGCCTGGGCCTGCCGCCCCAGCCCAGCAACGAGCACTACGAGAACCGCATCGCGCTGGAGCTCCAGCGGCACCGGCAGCGGGGGGCCCAGCAGATCTGGCTGGAGGCCGAGAGTGCCCAGGTGGGTCGCTGCCGCATCCCCGCCGGTCTGTGGCGGCAGATGCAGCAAGCACCGCTGCTGGAGATTCAACGGCCCCTGGAAGAACGGCTCCGGCAGCTGGTGGCCGTGTACGGCGGCCAGGACCCGGTGGCCCTGCGCGATGCCACCGAACGCATCGCCCGCCGGCTCGGGCCCCAGCGCACCAGCGCCGCCGTGGAGGCGATCGACCGCGGCGACTGGAGCGCCGCCGCAAGCCAGATGCTGGATTACTACGACCGCTGCTACGACCATGAGCTGGCCCGCCACGGCGCGGGGGATCAGCGGCGTCTACTGGGCAGCCATGACCTGGGCCACCTGAGCGCCGAGGCGGCCGCTGACCAGCTGCTGGGCAGCGGTTGCATCACCGCCAGCGCCGCCTAGGCCAGTCCAGGCACACTGCCTAGGATCTGGACTTTCGGGGAGCCGGCGATGGCCGCCATTCAGTTTTTTCGTGGAATCGATGAACCGGTGGTGCCCGATATCCGCATGACCCGCTCCCGCGATGGCCGCACCGGCCAGGCGATCTTCGTGTTCGACCAGCCCCAGGCCCTGTCGCCCGAATCCCTGGGGGACATCGGCGGGATGTACATGGTGGATGAGGAGGGGCAGCTGGTGACCCGCGAGGTGAACGCCAAGTTTGTGAATGGCAAGCCGGCCGCCCTGGAGGCCACCTACACCTGGAAGACACCGGAGGATTTCGAGCGCTTCATGCGCTTCGCCCAGCGCTACGCCGATGCCAACGACCTGGGCTTCTCCCAGAAAGGCGACCAGAGCGACGACGGCGACACCGACTCCAACGCGGACTGAGCTGCCGTGAAATTCGGCCAGTGGATCGGTGTGATCGCCACGGCGGCGGCCCTGCTGCTGCTGTGGCACCTGCGGGAGGTGGTGATCCACCTGTTTGCCGCCATCGTGCTGGCCATGGCCCTCTGCACCGTGGTGGGGGTGGTGCAGCAACGGCTGCGCTGCGGCCGGCCCCAGGCGCTGTTGCTCACCCTGCTGGGGCTGGTGCTGGTGCTCACCATCACGCTGGCGGCGGTGGTGCCGCCCTTCGTGGAGCAGTTTCAGCAGCTGCTGCTGCAGCTGCCCGCCGCCGCTGAGCGGGCCGCTGCCCTGCTGCGGCAGACCCTCGACCAAAGCAACCGCATGCTCTACGGCCAGCAGGCCGTGCAATGGCTGCAGCAGAGCTGGGGCGCAGCCAGCACGGCGGCAACACCCGTCGGCGGGGGACTCCAGGGTCTGCTGGGGGTGGCCGGCAACCTCGGCAGCGGCCTAATCCAGCTGCTGTTCGTGCTGGCGGTGAGCTTGATGATCGCGGTGCAGCCCAATGCCTACCGCGAGGTAGCCGTGCTGCTGGCCCCCTCCTTCTACCGGCGTCGCCTGCGGCAGGTGCTGCTCCAGTGCGGCGAAGCCCTGAGCAGCTGGATGGGGGGCGTGCTGATCAGCTCCCTGTGTGTGGCGCTGCTGGCCGGCATCGGCCTGTCGTTGCTGGGGGTGAAGCTTGTGGTGGCCAATGCCCTGCTGGCGGGGCTGCTGAACGTGATCCCCAACGTGGGTCCCACCCTCAGCACCGTGTTTCCGATGTCGGTGGCGCTGCTCGTGTCCCCCTGGAAAGCGCTGGCGGTGCTGGGGCTCTATGTGCTGGTGCAGAACCTGGAGAGCTATGTGATCACCCCGTCGGTGATGCACCACCAGGTGAAGCTGCTGCCGGGGCTCACCTTGGCGGCACAGTTTCTGTTCACGGTGCTGTTCGGCCCCCTGGGGCTGCTGCTGGCCCTGCCCCTGGCGGTGTGCCTGCAGGTGGTGATCCGTGAGGTGCTGATCCGCGATGTGCTCGACCCCTGGCGCCGCCAGGGACAGACCCCATGAGTGCCCGCACCCTGATCGGGCTGTTGGCCCTGGTGGTGCTGGGGCTACTCACCTGGGAACTGCGCTGGGTGTTGCTGGTGCTGTTTGGCGCCGTCGTGCTGGCGGTGGCGCTGGATGTGCCGGTGACCTGGCTGCGGCGCCTCACCGGCTTGAACCGGCCGATCGCCCTCCTGCTGGTGGTGCTGGTGCTGCTGTTCACAGGCTGGCGACTCGGGGAGCTGCTGCTGCCGGAGCTACTGCAGCAGCTGAACCAGTTCACCCAGCTGGTGCCGGCCCTGTTCACGCGGCTGGGGCAACTGCTGGGGGGCATGGCGATGCTGGAGAGCGTCGAGGCGCGGCTGCTGCAATTCGGCACCCTCGAAAAACTGCAGCCCCTCGGCAGCCAGCTGCTGGGGCTTGCCGGCGGGGCGGCGGCCATCACCGTGCAGCTGCTGTTGATGGGCCTGCTGGCGCTGCTGCTGGCCCTCGACCCCCGCAGCCATCAGCGCCTGGTGCTGTCCATCACGCCGGCCCACTACCGCCCGCTGATCGCCGAGGTGCTCAGCGACTGCCGCCAGGCCCTGGGGGGCTGGCTGGCGGGCATGACCCTCTCGGGGGTGGCGGTGTTCGGGCTGACCTGGGCTGGCCTGGCGGCCCTGAAGGTGCCCCTGGCCCTGCTGAGCGCCCTGGTGTGCGGCCTGCTCACCTTCGTCCCCACCGTCGGCCCCACCGTCGCCACGCTGCTGCCGCTGTCGGTGGCGCTGCTGGTGTCACCGGCTCTGGCGCTGCAGGTGCTGATCCTGCGGCTGCTGGTGCAGAACGGCGAGGCCTTCCTGCTCACACCACTGCTGTTGAGCCGCACGGTGAACCTATTGCCCACCGTGGCGCTGATGGCCCAGTTGTGCCTGGGGGCCCTGCTGGGGCTGCCGGGGGTGCTGCTGGCGTTGCCGCTGGTGGTGGTGCTGCAGGTGCTAGCCCAAAAACTGCTTGTGGAGCAGGTGATGGACCGCTGGCTCTAGGGCTCAGCGGAGAGGGGAGAGGCTCAGCGCCGAGGCCATTCCAGGGATGGCAGCAGCACCAGCACGGCCACCGCCAACGGATGGTGCACGGGGATCTGCAGCAGGCTGCTCCAGGTGAAATGCTCCAGCAGCAGCTGCAGTTCCACCCGCAGATCCAGCAACGCCAGCAGGCCCAGCAGCCACACCACCCAGGGCAGACGGCGGGGGTCAAATCGCCCCCTGGGGGTGGGGGTCATTGGCGCGCCAGCAGCGGCAGCAGGGTGGGGGCGATACCGATGCTCGACCAGCTGCCCACCGCGATGCCGATGGTGAGCGCCACGGCAAACCAGAACAGGGTGCTGCCGCCGAAGAAGATCAGCGCCACCAGGGGCAGCAGGGTGGTCAGTGAGGTGTAGAGGGAACGGGTCAGGGTGGCATCCACGGCCACATCGACCTGGTCGCTCAGGGGGAGGTCGCGCAGCAGGGTTTTCTGCTCACGGATGCGGTCGAACACCACCACCGTGTCGGTGACGGAATAGCCGGCCACCGTGATCAGCGAGACGGCGAACAACGAATCCACCTCGATGCCCCCCAGCAGGCCCAACCAGGCGAATACACCGCAGGTGATCAGCACGTCGTGGCCAAGGCACAGCAGGGCCAGACCGGCGAAAATACGGTCGTAGCGGACGGTGATGTACACCGCGATGGCGGCGAAACTCACCAGCAGCGAGATCAGGCTGCCCTTGAGCAGCTGATCCCCCAGGGTGGGGCCGATGGTGTTCACCGACGTCGCTGAGGCCTGCAGAGGGCCCGCCTGGGCCTGCACCGCAGCCACCACCGCGGAGGCCTGGTCGGGATTGAGGTCCGGCAGGCGCAGCACCAGTGATCGGCCCTGATCGAGCACCTGCACGGCCGCAGCGTTGAGGCTGGGGGCGCTGCCCCCCGGCTCAGCCGGCAGGGCGAGCCGGGAGAGCTGGCGCTGCAGGTCGGAGGCGGACAGCGGTGGGCAGGCACCGGTGCAGGCGCGCTCCAGCTGGATCTGGGTGCCGCCCGTGAAATCCAGACCGGGGCGCAGGGGGGCGCGGATGTCGGGGTTGATCCAGCACAGCAGCAGACCGATCAGACTCAGCAGGCAGGCCAGGCCCGAACCCCACCAGGCCAGGCGGCGATGGCGCGTGATCCTGAAGCGGGGACTGGGCAGGGTGGTGCTGGTCATCAGGCGGCACCAGCGGGGAGCTGGCGTTCGGGCAGGAAATAGGTGACGCGGCGCAGGGCCGGGTAGCTGGTGAGCAGCCGCAGGATGCTGCGGGTGCAGGTGAGGGCTGTGAACAGGCTCAGCAGCAGACCAATGGCCAGGGTGACGGCGAATCCCTTCACCAGACCGGTGCCCAAGGCAAACAGGGCGGCACAGCTGATCAGGCCAGTGACGTGGCCATCGAGGATCGAGGAGAACGCCAGCGAGAAGCCGGTGTCGATCGAGCGGATCAGAGTGTTGCCCGCCCGGAGCTCCTCCTTCACCCGCTCGAAGATCAACACGTTGGCATCAACGGCCATGCCGATCGAGAGGATGAAACCGGCGATACCTGGCAGCGACAGGGTGACCGGGATCAGCGCATAAATGGCCAGGTTGAACAGGGCATACAGGCTCAGGGCCAGCACCGAGACCAATCCCGGCAGCCGGTAGACCACCACCATGAACACCGCCACCAGGGCCAGGCCGGAGAGAGCCGCCACAAGGCTGGAGCGGATGTTCTCGGCCCCCAGGGAGGGGCCGACGGTGCGCACTTCAATCAGCTTCACCGGCAGCGGCAGGGAGCCGCCGCGCAGCTGGACCTCCAGGTCGCGGGCCTCTTCAGCGGTGAAGTTGCCGGTGATGCTGGCGGAGCCGCCGGTGATGCCCGCGGGTTTGAATTCCGGCCCCACGCTGGCCTCGCTGATGGAGCGGCCATCGAGCACGATGCCCAGCAGCCGTCCGCTGCCGGCGATGCTCTGGGTGAGGGCGGCGAACTTGCGCCCCCCCTCACTGTTGAAGCTGAGGGTCACATCCCAGCCGTTGCCGCTCTGCTGTTGCTGGCGGCCGGCGGCGGTGAGGTCCTTGCCGGTGAGCTCGGCCGGCTCATAGAGCTCCACGATGCGGCGGTTGATCTCCGCCAGCAGCAACTCCAGCTGATCGGCTTCGCTGCTCCCCGCGGGCACCGCCACCCCAAGGCTCCGCAGCGACTCCGCCAGTTGCTCGGCGGGAAGGTCGAGGGGTGGGGTGGTGCTGTCGGGAGCCGGCTGGCCATCGGCCAGGGCCTGGCTGCGCTGGCGACGCTGGTTGAGCACCGCCTGGGCCTGGCGCTTGAGCTTGAGCAAGCCAGTCATCTGCTGCTCGGTGCCGGGTTTCTGGGCGCGGAACTCCAGCAGGGCGGTGGTGCCGAGCACCTTGGCGGCCCGGCTGGGGTCCTGCTCGCCGGGGAGCTGCAGCACCAGCTGGTCGTCGCCCACGGTCTGCAGGGTGGATTCCGCCACCCCAAGGCCATTGATGCGGCGGTCGAGCACATCCTTCACCGCCTCCAGCTGCTCCGCCTTGACTTTGGTGATCGATCCAGCGGGCAGCACCTGCAGGGTGAGCTGGCTGCCGCCCTTGAGGTCGAGCCCCAGTTGCAGCGGGAAACTGGCGAGTACGGCGCCGGCGGCGATCGCCAGGGCCAGGATCAGGGCGAACCATCCCTGTTGGCGTGCCATCTCAGATCTGGCCAGCCTTGAGGGCCTTGGCCGCTTCCACGATCTGGTGGGGCTGAATGATCGTCAGATTCTCAAGCGTGCCGTTATACGGGGTGGGGATGTCCTGGGAGGACAGCCGCACCGGCCGCGCATCGAGGTCATCGAAGCACTGCTCGGTGATCAGGGCCATCAGCTCCGCTCCGATGCCGCCGGTCTTCATGCACTCCTCCACGATCAGCACCTTGTGGGTCTTGCGGATCGAGCGGGCGATGGTCTCCATGTCGAAGGGCTTGAGGCTGATCAGGTCGATCAGCTCCACGCTCACCCCCTCCTTTTCCAGCTGCTCCACGGCCTTGAGGCAGTGGTGGCGCATGCGGGAGTAGGTGAGGATCGTCACGTCGCTCCCCTCCTGCACCAGATCGGCCTGGTCGAGGGCGCAGATGTAATCGCCTTCGGGGATGTCCTCGGTGAGGTTGTAGAGCAGCACGTGCTCAAAGAAGAGCACCGGGTTGTTGTCACGGATGGCGGCCTTCATCAGGCCCTTGGCGTTGGTGGGGGTGCTCACCGCCACGATCTTGATGCCGGGTACCGCGTGGAAATAGGCCTCCAGGCGCTGGCTGTGCTCTGCCCCCAGCTGACGACCCACCCCACCGGGACCGCGCACCACCGCAGGAATGGTGAAGTTGCCGCCGCTGGTGTAGCGCAGCATCCCCATGTTGTTGGAGATCTGGTTGAAGGCCAGCAGCAGGAAGCCCATGTTCATGCCTTCCACGATCGGCCGCAGGCCGGTCATGGCAGCGCCCACAGCCATGCCGGTGAAAGCGTTCTCGGCGATCGGGGTGTCCAGCACCCGCAGCTCGCCGTATTTGTCGTAGAGGTCCTTGGTGACCTTGTAGGACCCGCCGTACTGACCGACGTCCTCACCCATCACGCAGACGTGGGGGTCACGGGCCATTTCCTCATCGATGGCCTCGCGCAGGGCGTTGAACAACAGGGTCTCTGCCACGGCGGCGCAATCAGTCCGGCTCTGGCCGGTCGCTGGGCCAACTTATCTCAGTCGCCCGCAACGGGTCTCAGCCGCCCGCAGCGAACGTGGCCAGCAGCAACACCGACAGCAACATCCCGGGGGAGAGCAGCAGCACCAGCAGCTGCAGGTCGTGGCCGGTCATCGGAGCGTGGGGCCTGGGTGCGCTCAGGCTAGGGAGTTTCCTCCGCCTGGGTCCACCCCGGTAGCAAGCTGCGGATAAAGGTGAAAAACAGGCCCAGCCCCACGAAGGCGAAGGTGAACGTGGCCAGGAAGGTCATCCCCACGATCAGGGTCTTCATGAACACGGCGATGCTCTGGGCGAAGCGGGCGGTGTAGTGGGGCGGATGTACCGCGTACCAGCCCAGCACCCGGAACGACAGCTGCAGCGAAAGCCATCCCAGGCCGAAGCTGGTGAGGGAGCCGCTAATGAAGCTGAGGGGGCCCTTGCGCGGACGCGTCGGGGCCTGAGGGGCCGTGGCCTCAGCAGCCTTGGAGCTGGGGGTGGGTTGCGGTGTGGCCATCACCCCAGGGTGGCACCACTGGCGTTGCAGCCGCAGACCCAGGCCTCGAAACCGGCGGCCACCAGATCCGCCCGCAGGCTCTGGTGGGCCGCGGCGGCGGCGGCCCGATCGGGGAACAGGGCGAACAAGCTGGGGCCCGATCCGCTCATGGCCACCGCCAGGGCCCCATCGGCGCGGCGCAGCAGCGCCAGCCCCTCGCGCACGCTGGTCACTTCGGGCTCCACCACGGGCTGGAGGTCGTTGCGCAGGGGCGGCAGCGGCGTGCCCTGGGCCAGGGCCGCGAGCAACGGCCCGCGCCGCAGGGCCTCACGCCGCTGCTCAAACTCCCCTTCCTCATGGAGATAGAAGTCTTCCCGCTGCTCGCGGCAGCGGCCGTAGGCCCAGGGGGTGGACACACTGGCCTCGGGATGTTTGATCAGCAGCACCCCCAACGCGGGGGCCTGGCCCGGTGCCACCGGCTCCAGCACGTCACCGCGGCCAAAGCAGAGCTGGGTGCCGCCCGCGATGCAGAACGGCATGTCGGACCCGAGCTCCGCCGCCAGATCGCGCAGCTGCGGCGTCGACAGGCCGCAGCCCCAGAGCGCGTTCAGTCCGACCAGGGCCGCTGCCCCATTGCTGGAGCCCCCCGCCAGGCCGGCGCCGATGGGGATGCGTTTGCTGAGCTGGATCGCCACCCCCAGTTCCGGCAGGCCGGCGTGGGAGCGCAGCCGTTCCGCCGCCCGCACGATCAGGTTGCTGCCGTCGGTGGGCAGGTCGCTGCGGTCACAGCTCAGGCTGATGCGGCCATCGGCGGTGGGCTGCAGCCGCAGCGTGTCCGCCAGGTCGAGCATCTGCATCACCATGGCCAGCTCATGGAAGCCATCGCTCCGCAGGCCGAGCACCTCGAGGTGCAGGTTGATCTTGGCGGGGGCGCTGACCAGCAGCTCAGCCATGGGGGAGATCAGGCGGTGAGCCGATTCAAGCCCGCCGCCAGTGCCACCCAGGCCGCCGGTGCCACCTCCTGGGGCCGCTGATCCAGCCGGATCCCCGCCGCCTCGGTGAGCCGTTGCAGCGGTTCGGGCGGCTGCAGCCCAGCCAGGGTGTTGCGCAGCATCTTGCGGCGGGCCGCAAAACAGCGTCGCAGCAGCGCCTCCACCGTGCGGGCCAGGGCCGGATCGAGGCGCTGCTCCGGCGGCAGTGGATCGAGGCACACCACCTCGCTCATCACCTTCGGCGGCGGCTGAAAACAGCGCGGCGGCACCGGGCAGACCGTGCGGCAGCTGGCCAGCAGTTGCATGCGCACGCTCAGGGCGGAATAGGCGCTGCTGCCGGGACGGGCCCGGATGCGCTCCCCCACCTCCTGCTGCACCAGCAGCACCAGCCGCCGGTAGGGCTCCTGCACGGGACGATCCAGGCGCCCCACCAGGCGCTCGAGTAAAGGCCCGGTGATGTTGTACGGAATGTTGGCCACCACGGCGGTGGCCGGCGGTAGCGGCAGGGCCAGCACATCGCCTTCGCTGAGGGCGAAGCGAGGGTTGTCGCCAAAGCGCTGCTGCAGCCCCTGCACCAGGTCGCGGTCGAGCTCTACGGCCCGCACCGCCGCCGCCTCGGAGGCCAGCAGCCGCTCGGTGAGGGCACCCCGGCCGGGCCCCACCTCCAGCACCGTGTCCTGCGGGGTGAGCTCCGCCGCCGCCACGATGCGCTGCAGCACGGTGTCGTCCTGGAGCCAGTGCTGGCCAAAGCGTTTTCGGGCGCGGTGGGCCGCGAAGGACATCGCCGGAGCAGGGCAGGCCTAACCCCAGATTGCCCCCCGGCCGGTGCAGGGCCCTTCGCCCCTAGAGCCAGCGCATCCAGCGCACCGGCCCGCGGGCTGGCGGCAGGGGCACCAGGGCCGCCACCAGCTCCACATGGCAGTGGCCGTAGACGGGATGGGCGGCCAGCCACAGGGCCAAGGCCGCCTCCAGACGCGCCCGTTTGCGTCGATTCAGACCCGCACAACCCCAGCCATCGCGGCCGCAGCGGCGGCGGCCCTTCACCTCCACCAGCAGCAAGCGTTGGGGAGATTTATGCAGCACCAGATCCAGTTCACCCCAGCGGCAACGCCAGCGCCGGGCCACGGGATACCAACCGGCCTGCTGCAGCAACCGCTGGGCCCGCTGCTCCGCCCAGATGCCGCTGCGCTCTCTGGGGCCAGCGGCCATCAACACGGGGCGGAAACGCCCTCAACATTCCCCGCCCAACGCTCAATCGTCCGGCAGCTGCCCGCGCAACTGCCGCAGGCAGTACTTGCAGCCGCCGGTGGTCACCAGATGGCGCTCCGGCGTGATGGCGATCAGGCGCACCGGGTGCTCGCGGCAGCGGATCTTGATGGGGGTCTTGAAGCTCTTGTAGACGATCTCGCTGTAGTCGTAGCGGTCGCCGAAACGTGACCGGGCGCGAGCCAGAAAGGTTTGCTGATCAATCGGATTTCCCATCGCCGCCGCCGGGGGTGCTAATCGCGCTCTGCTGGAAATCCCTGGCCGGAGACTAAGTGAACCGCTGCGGAGACATGGTGAGCCCTGCGACAGCCTGACTAGGGTTGCGCCACCGTCGGTTGTCCGTGATGCGTCGCCTGCTGCATCTGTTCCTGCCGCTAGTGCTGCTGCCGTTGCTGCTGCTGCCCCTGGCCTCCCCCGCCCGGGCCGCGATGGACTACGCCAAACAGGTGCTGATCGGCCACGACTTCGCCGGCGCCGACCTGCGCGGAGTGACCTTCAACCTCACCAACCTGCGGGATGCGGATTTCCACGGGGCCGATCTGCGGGGCGCCAGCCTGTTTGGCGCCAAGCTTCAGGACGCCAATCTCTCCGGCACTGACCTGCGGGAGGCGACCCTGGACTCGGCGGTGCTGGATGGCACCGACCTGCGCAATGCCGTGCTGGAGGACGCCTTCGCCTTCAACACCAAGGTCACCAACGTGCGGATTGAGGGAGCCGACTTCACCAACGTGCCGTTCCGCGGCGACGTGCTCAGCAAGCTCTGCGCCAGCGCCTCCGGCACCAACCCGGTGACCGGTCGCCAGACCCGCGACACCCTCGATTGCGGCTGAGGGCCCGGAGACTGCCATGAGCTTTGACGCCCGCAGCCTGGAGCGCCTGCAGCAGCTCGGCCGCAGCCTGCCGCAGCCTCTGCCGACACCCGAACCCACCCCTGCCCCCACGCTGGCCACGGCCCAGCGCCACCGGGTGGAAACGGAAACCGACCCCCAGGCCCTGTTTCGCGAACTGATGCAGGTGAGCCCAGACGGCACCGTGCCGCCGCACCTAATGGATCGGCTGCGGCAGGCGGAGGCCGATGCGGCGGCTGCGGCGGCCCAGCGGCGTCAGAGCCTCGAACCCCAGCCCTCCCAGAGCCGTTCACCCCAGCCAGGCCCCCGATCCGGCGGTGGCGGCCGCACAACTCCGCGTGACAAAGGACAGCGACGGACACCGGCCAGCAGCGAAGAGCTGGAGCTCTACAGCGCCTTCCAGGATCTGCTCCATCTGGAAAATGATGCGCTGGCGGACGGGGAGACCGCTGCGCCGGCCGCTCAGCCGCCACGCCGGGCGGACGATCGGCTGCGGACGCGACCGTCGGAGCGCCCCCGCCGGGGTGCGGACTGAACGCGTTACGGGCCGCGCCGACAGGGCACGACCGACCACAACGGAACCTCCGGGGGTGCAACCCACCAGAGGCCGTCGCGGAGGCACCGCGTTGTCGTCCTTGCTGCGCCTCCAGCTTTGGTCTGGCACTGGTGCTGACCGACGCGCCATAACCTGGCGCTAACAGATCAGGCCACGGCAGCGATGGCGCGGCGTCGCCGGCCCAAGGGCTCGATCCAGTCGACCAGCACCTGACGGTGTTGCATGACCCGACTGGGAATGCGGCAGCCCAGATTGATCTGGCCCTCGTCCACCAAGCGCCCCAGGCGGATGGCCAGAGCCTCCTCATGGCGGGCAAACGCCCCCTGCTGGGCGGCGACCCAGGCCATCTCCCGCTCCGTGATCACTCCGCTGGTGAGCGACTCCAGAAAGACCTCTCCGAGGGTCATGAGAAACGTGTAACAAAGTTGTTACATAATGCCGCGTGCCTGTGCTGGCCGTGGGCTCCGGCGCCGAACCGACCGCACTGCCTGGATTAATTGATCTGCACACTGACGCCCTTGGGCGGCTGCCGGGTGGTCAGCGCAGGATCGGTGAAATCGGATCCGAACAGGGCCTTGAGGGCCTTTTTGTACTGGCTCTCGGTGATCACCCCCTCCTCGACGAGCTGCCGAAGGTTGTCGATACGGGCCTTGATCTGTGCATCCTTCAACAGCGACTGGCAGCTGAAGTTCACCTGGCTGCGGGCCAGCGGAATGTTCAAGGTCGCCAGGGCCAGCAGACTGCTCTGGCTGCCGATTGTGCTGTTGGTGGCATTGGGTGCCACGTTCACGTTGTATCCCCATTGATCGGGATACGCCCCCGCTGAAATCGACAGACTCGGCAGAGCACCACTGTCTGAATTGCAGCGCAGGCCCCCTTGATCGATCGAGACTCGGGATCCCTGCGGAAACTGTTGACTGGGGGCCATATAAATCTGCGCTACCGCCGACCCAACCGTGAGGAAGAGCTGAACAGCGGTAGAGCAGATCGCCATCGGGAGCAAACCCGCAGAGTGACCAGTCCCTGAGAGGAGACGCCACATACAAAGAAGTCGCTTTTGGAGTCGAGAATGGTGTACGGAATGGTGCGGGTTGCACCGGAAGACAGGCGCACTTGCGTTGGTCGCAATCGAATCAACTGCTCCGCCTGCTCCACCGGCATCGGCGTGAGCTCGGCGCTCGGGCGTCCATCCTTCTGGATGACAGCAAAGACCCCGAGGTTGAGATCCAACGTGCGCGCAGAGGGATTGCTGAGCTGGATGACGCCCCGCGTCTCCTTGAGAGAAAGAGGGGCCTGGTTGAAGGCCAGGGCAGGCCTGCTCGACAAGCCGAGCATGACCAGCCCCAGTCCCCCCCAGACCCGCGTCCAGACCTGCATCAGACGCCGTCGTAGCAGCTCACCGTTGCGCTGGCGGTGTAGGTGCCAGTGGCGAAACGGCCACTAGATGTGAATTTCACATGCAGTGGCATCGCCGTCATCGAACCATCCGCCCCAAGCAAAGCCTGGGCGCTGCTGCCCCAGGCACCTGTGCTGCCGAGCTTCACCTGAGACGCGGCAGCAGAAGTACCTCCACTCAAGGTGGGGTTCTCCACCTTCACAAAACCTGTGCTACCGAGGTTGCTGGACACGGAAATCGTGGCCGGCACCAAGGCGCCGGAGTAGGTACCACCTTCCGACTGATCGGAGGTGATCAGGTTGCGATTGGTGCGCACACCAATCGAGCCGTCGCTGGTGGAGAGGGCGCAGGAATTGCTCACCAAGGCCTGACCGAAGTTCACACTTTGGGCCGTACCAACCTGAGCCTCCGCGACACCGGAGAGACTGCCCAGTGCACAGAAGGCACCGGCCAGAATCCCGCAACCCTTGAGCACACGAGAGTGGCGCATGATTGAAGAGAAAGACATAAACGAAGGAATGCAAACAATTGTTGCCAGCGAGTTCTACCACTGCAATTCTTGCTGCCATAACTTTCCGCGAGACTGCAGCACATCCGTACTTCAGACATCTCAGTGATGCTGCAAGCACCTGAACCGATCAGACCGGGTCCATCGAGCATCAGCGCCACACGATGCATTCCATCGCCCCGATTCGCACCGCTCACCGGCGCAAGCCCCCCCGCAGCAACCGCCCAACCGACTCACCAAAGCAGTACACCTGAACTAGCCTGAGGTCATCCCAGGTGCGCCGCCGTGGCTTCGCGTGTCCCCCGCTCCACCCCAGCCCGCACGCGCGAGCCCGCCTGTACCGGCGAGCACCAGCTGATGGGCAGCCTGCGCCCTGAGCGCCAGCCCCTGCGGCTGCCCCTGGCGGGGGCGAGCGTGGCGGCCGGGTTCCCCAGCCCCGCCGACGACTACATCGAGGTGGGGCTTGACCTGAATGAGCTGCTGATCCGCCACCCCAGCAGCACCTTCTTTCTGCGGGTGAGCGGCGATTCGATGCTGGATGCCGGCATCCAGCACGGCGATCTGCTGGTGGTGGACCGCAGCCTGGAAGCCCGGCCGGGGCTGATCGTGGTGGCGGTGCTGGATGGGGCCTTCACCCTCAAACGGCTGGTGCGGCACCGCGGCCGGCTGCGGCTGGAGGCGGCCAACAGCGCCTATCCGCCCCTGGAGCTGCACCAATGCGGCGACGTGCAGATCTGGGGGGTGGCCATCCACGTGATTCACCCGCTCGGGCGCCATGGCTGACGCCATCGCCCTGATCGATGCCAACAACTTCTATGCCAGCTGCGAGCAGGCCCTCGACCCGGCGCTGCTGGGGCGGCCGGTGGTGGTGCTCTCCAACAACGACGGCTGCGTGGTGTCCCGCAGCAGCGAAGCCCGTCAACTGGGCATCGCCATGGGCAAGCCCTACTTCCAGATCGCCTCCCAACTGGCGCGCCACGGCGTGGTGGTGCGCAGCTCCAACTACGCCCTCTACGGCGACATGAGCCAACGGCTGATGAGCAGCCTTGAGCCCTACGTGACGGAGCTCGAGGTGTATTCCATCGATGAAGCCTTCGCCCGGCTGCCCCGCCCCCGCCACAGCGATCTGAACCGCTGGGCCAGCGCCCTACGCAGCCGCGTGCGCCACAACCTCGGCCTGCCGATCGCCATCGGCCTGGCCCCCAGCAAGGTGCTGGCCAAACTGGCCAACCATGTGGCCAAGGCCGACAGCCACCACGCGGGGGTGTTCGACCTGGGGGCCACGGCCGACCCCACCCCCTGGCTGGAGCAAACCCCCGTGGAGGAGGTGTGGGGGGTGGGGCGGCAGCTGAGCCGCTGGTGCCGGCTGCGGGGGATCGCCAACGCCCGCCAACTGCGGGACATGGCCAGCGGCGAGCTGCGGGCCAAGGCGGGGGTGGTGGGGGTGCGGCTGCAGCTGGAACTGCAGGGCCTGAGCTGCCTCCCCCTGGAGGAGGCCCCCGCGGCCAAACGAGAAACCTGCGTGAGCCGCAGCTTCAGCCAACCAATCAGCACCGAAACGGAGCTGCGGCAGGCGGTGGCCAGCTATGTGGTGCGGGCGGCGGAAAAGCTGCGCCGCCAGGGCCAGCGGACCGGGCGGATCACGGTGTTCGCCCGCACCAGCCCCTTCGCCCCCGGCTTTTACAGCCAGGCCGCCAGCACGGTGCTGCCCCTGGCCAGCAACGACACCGCCGTGCTGCTGCAGGCCGCCCTGCGGCTCGTGCCCGGCCTGTTCCGCCCCCACAAGCGTTTCGCCAAGGCGGGGGTGCTGCTGCAGGAGCTGCAACCGGAACAGCAGCTGCAGCATCACCTGCTGGCACCGCTGACGCTGGAGCACCAGGCCCGGCGGGAGGCGCTGATGCAGCGCATCGATGGCCTCAACCGCCGCTACGGCCGGGGCTGCGTGCAATGGGGAGCCTGTGGCCTGGAACCCGCCTGGGCCATGCGGCGCGAACGGCTCTCCCGGGCAGCCACCACCCGCTTCAGCGATCTCCCCACCGCCTGGGCCCGGTGAGCCGCAGCCCCCGTCAGAGCTGGCCGTATTTCTGCAGGGCCAGCTTGGTGCAGCTGTTCTTCGCCTGGGTAATGCTCTGCTGGCTGAAGATCTTCTCCACCACGCAGGTGCAGGTGAAGTCGACCATGCCCTCCGGCGGCACCTTGCCGGCCTTCTCGAAGTCGGCCTGCATGGCGGCGGAGCACTTGTTGTAGATCAGCTGCTCGATCATCCCGGCCCGGGCTGGATGGGGCTGACCGAGGGCTGCACAGCCCACGACGGTGAGAGCGGCGGTGGCGGTCCAGGACCGGAGGGGCGACCGCGAGGGCAAGAACAACGACAGAAAAGGCATGCAGGCCGATTCTGACCTCAGCGGGCCGGTTTGGAGCACGGCACTCAGGCCGGCAGCGAATCCAGGGGGGCGGAATCGCCCACGTCCTGGCGCTGCCGCAGGACATCCTCATAGCCGGCGCGGCGCTGGTCGTCGAGGTGGCTGATGTGCTGGCGCTCGTTGTAGTAGAGCTCCTGGAAGCGCAGGGCATCGCTGTTCAGCTCGGCGAACATGGCGTCGATGCGGGTCTCCATGTCGAGGCCGGCGGGCGTGGTGGCGCTGTCCTCCTCCAGCAGCCGGGCGATGCAGCGCTCCAGGGTTTCCAGCCGCTGGGTGCCCCAGGCGTTGAGCAGATGGCGACAGCGCTTGAGGCTGCGCTGGCGCTCCAGGGCCGCCGTGGCACCGCGCAACTGCAGCTGGGGATTAGCGAGGGAGAGCCGTTGCACATCGGAGGGCTCCAGCAGGGGGGTGAGACGCCCCAGCAGATCGGGCTGGGCCATCAACAGCTGATCGGAGAGCAGCCGCGGCAGATCAAGATCCGCCAGGTCGCTGCCGGTGTCGACGCCACGGTTCACCGCCTCCAGGCGACCCGCCCCCAGGTTGTCCTCCTCGAGGGCACTGATGGAGGCCCAGAGCTGGCGATGGTGCGCGATGGCGAAGTCATCGAGCTCGCGGCGGCGCAGCTCGGCCCGGATGGCCCCGCGGTGGAGGGGGCAGTGCAGGTAGAGCCGCAGCAGTTCCGCCTCCGCGCGCTCGCGCAGGCCCGCCTCCCCGGGCTGCTCCCAGCGCTGGGAGCGGCCATGCCAGCGCTGGCCCTTCACCTGCTGGCGCAGGTCGTCCTCCAGCTGCAGGGCCAGCCGCGCCTGGCCGCCGCTGAGCCGTTCGGCCACCTGCTGCAAATAACGGGAGCGCACGGCGCTGGCAGGCAGCTTGCCCAGCAGCACCACCAGGTCGCTCACCGACTGTTGGAACTGGTCGGAGCGGGCCAGATCCCGGCCCTCGAGCACCTGATCGATCTGCCAGTCGAGCCAGACCGGGGCCTGATCCAGCAGGGAGCGGTAATCGCCGGCGCCGTGCTCCTTGAGGAACTCGTCGGGGTCCTTGCCGGCGGGCAGCTGCAGCACCCGCAGCTCCAGCTGACCCTGCAGGGCCAGCTGCTCCACCTCACCGATGGCCCGCTGGGCGGCCCGCACGCCGGCGCGGTCGGTGTCGAAGTTGAGGATCAGCCGCTTGCTGTCGCAGCAGCGGCAGAGCTGGGTGATCTGCTGGCTGCTGAGGGCGGTGCCCAGGGCCGCCACGGCATTGGTGATGCCGGCGGCATGCAGGGCGATCACATCGAAATAGCCCTCCACCACCACGGCGCGGTCGTCCTTGCGGATGGCGTTGACGGCCTTATCCAGACCGAACAAATGCTTGCCCTTCTCGAACACCTCCGTTTCCGGGGAGTTGAGGTATTTGGGCTCGGCCCCATCGAGACTGCGGCCACCGAAACCGATGATCCGCCCCTGGCGATCACAGATGGGCACCATCACGCGATGGCGGAAGCGGTCGTAGTAACCGCGGCTGTCAGTGGCGCTGCTGCCCTTGCGGGGCACCACCAGGCCGGCGGCCTCCAGCAGCTCCGGGGCGAGGCCCTCCACCTGGTGCAGGTGGCTGAACAGGCCGTCCCAGCGCTCGGGGGCGTAGCCGATCCCGAAGCTCTCCAGGGTGGTTTCACTGAGGCCGCGCTGCTCCCGCAGGTAGGCCAGGGCGGGGGCCCCCTCGGGGCTGCGCAGCTGGGAGCGGAACCAGCCCGCCGCCAGGGCCAGGGCCTTGTGCAGCTGGTCACGGCGGGACAGCTGCTGGCGCAGGCGCTCCTGCTGCGGGCCCTCGAGGGTCTCAACCGGCAGCTGGTATTTGCGCGCCAGCTCCAGCACCACATCGCTGAAGCTTTGGCGCTGCAGCTCCATCAGGAACTTGATGGAGTTGCCACCGGCCCCGCAGGAGAAGCAGTAGTAGAACTGCTTGGCCGGTGACACCGTCATCGACGGCGATTTGTCGTCGTGGAAGGGACAGATCCCGACGAACTCCCGCCCTTTCTTCTTGAGCACCACGTGCTCACCCACCACGTCGACGATGTCAGCGCGTTCCTTGACGGCCTCGATCGTGCGGGGGTGGAGGCGGGGAGCTGACACGCTGCGCGCTCGGGTGCGGCTTCAGGATGGCAGGGCTGCCCTGTGGATGCTGTCCAGCGCGCTGAGTTTCAGCCTGATGGGGGTGTGCGTGAAGGCGCTGGGGGGGCGGATCCCCGTGGGGGAGGTGGTGCTGGCCCGCTCCGCCGTGAGCCTGGTGCTGAGCGTGGCGATGCTGCGCCAGGCGGGGCTGAACCCCTGGGGGGAGCGACGGGGCCTGCTGGTGCTGCGGGGGGTGATCGGCACCGGCGCCCTGCTGTGCGTGTTCGCCGCCCTGGCGCAGCTGCCCCTGGCGCCGGCCACGGTGCTCCAGTACCTGCAGCCGACCTTCACCGCCGTGCTGGCTTGGCTGGTGCTGCGGGAGCGGATCGGTCTGCGCATGCTGCTGGCGGCGCTGCTGGGTTGGCTGGCGGTGCTGGCGCTGAGCAACCCCAACGAGCTGATGGCGCTGCTGGGGCCCCTGGGCCGCTGGCTCGGCCAGCGGCAACAACCGCTGCCCTGGGAAGGGGTGCTGCTGGCCATCGCCGGCGCGCTGCTGTCGGCCTGTGCCTACGTGAGCGTGCGCGCCCTGGGCCGCACGGAGCACCCGCTGGTGATCGTGTTCTATTTCCCCCTGGTGGGACTGGTGCTCACCCTGCCGCTGGTGGCCCTGCAGCCGGTGTGGCCCACCGCCTGGGAGGTGCTGGCCCTGGTGGGGGTGGGACTGTTCACCCAGCTCGGGCAGATCGGAGTGACCAAAGGGCTGCTGGGGATGCCGGCGGGCCGGGCCACGGCGATGAGCTACGGCCAGGTGCCGCTGGCGGCGCTGTGGGGCTGGTGGTTCTTCCGCGAGCCGCTGGATCCGGACACCGCCGTGGCGGCGGGGCTGGTGCTGGCGGCCACGCTGCTGAGCCTCAGGCGCTCTCCCCCTTCAAGGGCAGCGGATCGATGATCCAATCCTGGGTGGCGCCGTCGGCGCTGCCGGTGGGACGGGCCAGACGCCAGCTCTGGCCGCGCTCGCCCCGTTGCAGGTAGAGGTCGAAGGCGCTGTCGACGCGGATCGGATCATCCGCCAGGCGCCAGTCGAAACGGCCGGTGAGATGCAGGCCGCGGTTGCCGCCGATCTGCAGGCCCTGCTGGGATTCCACCCGCACGCGGCTCACCTGGGGCGGGCCGGCGGCCGCCAGGCTGAGGGCATCGGCGATCGAGCGCTGGGTGAGGTCGATCTGCAGGGCCAGGGCCGAGAGCAGCACCTTCTGGGAGGGCTGCCCCAGCCCCATGCAGGCGCTGAGGCTGCACGCCAGCACCACGCTGCAGAGCAGCGCTGCGGCGCGGCGCAGCCACAGGGCGGCGCGGGACAGCAGGGTTGTCGGACCGGGCAGCATGGTGTGCAGAACGCGTGCTCCCATGATCGGCTGGCTGCAAGGGCAACTCGCCGATCGCTGGCAACAGGCCAGCCGCTACGGGGTGCTGCTGGTGGTGGCCGGGGTGGGCTACGAGCTGCTGCTGGCCCGTCGCCACTGGGAGCAGCTGCCCGCGGGCAGCCCCGCGCTCACCCTGCACGTGCACCAGGTGATCCGCGAGGACAGCTGGACCCTCTACGGCTTCGACAGCCGCGCCAACCGCGATCTATTTCGGGAGTTGGTGGCCGTGAGCGGCGTGGGCCCCCAGATGGCCCTGGGGTTGCTGGGGCAACTGAGCGCCGAGGAGCTGGTGCGGGCCATCGTGCAGGCGGACCTGCGGCTGCTCTGCCAGGCGCCCGGGGTGGGTAAGCGCACGGCGGAACGGCTGTCGGTGGAGTTGCGCAGCCGGCTGCAGGAACGCTTCGGGGCCAGCCTGGCCCTAACCGAGGCGGAGCTGGCGGCGGACGATCTGGCCTTCGGCGCCGACGGGACCGGCGACAGCGCGGCTCTGGCGGGGGTGCGCGATGAGCTGCAACTGACGCTGACGGCCCTGGGCTACGAACCCCTGGAGATCAACCGGGCCCTGCGGGCGGTGGCCCAGCTGGGTCAGGCCGGCGCCGGAGATGGCGAAGCCTGGCTGCGGGAGAGCCTGCGCTGGCTGTCGCGGGGCGAAGCGGCCTGAGGGGCCAAGCGGGAAGCGCTCTGAACGGAGGGCTGACCTCGAGGCGGTAAGTTGGTTGTTTGCACCGTCAGGGCCCGACGCCGCGCATGTCGCTCGACACCACCAAGAAGCAGGAACTGATCAACACCCACCAAACCCATGGCACCGACACCGGTTCCGTGGAAGTCCAGGTGGCGATGCTGAGCGAGCGCATCAGCAAGCTGAGCGGCCATCTGCAGAACAACATCCACGACTTCTCCTCCCGCCAGGGCCTGCTGAAGATGATCGGCCGCCGCAAGCGGCTGCTGAGCTACCTGCGTAGCAGCAGCGAGCAGCGCTACGCCTCCCTGATCCAGAAGCTCGGCATCCGCGGCTGAGATGGGCGGGAAGGGGAACGGCCGCGCCCGCCAGGGCAGCGGAGGCATTGCGCCCAGCACCCCGTCCCGACCGGTCCGGCCCGCGAGCGGCGCTGCGGGCGGACGGCAACAGGGCATCCCTCCGGCCGTGTCCAATCGCATGGCCCGGCGGGTGGCCCTGGCCACAGGGATCCCCACGGCCCTAGGGATGGCCAGCTTCATCGTCAGCTACGTGGTGGTGAGCCGGGGGCTGCTGGACATCCCTCCGATCGCCACGTTGCTCACCTCGGGAGGCTTCTTCCTGCTGGGGCTGGTGGGGCTCAGCTACGGCGTGCTCTCCGCCAGCTGGGAAGAGGCGCCCGGCAGCCTGCTGGGCATTGAGCAGATCGGCGTGAACATCGTCCGCCTGCGCAGTTCCTTTAAGCGGCCACCAGCGGGGAGCTGAGCCGCGCCTGGAAGGCCTGAGCTTCCAGGCTGCTGAGAGCAGCCCGGCTGTCGCGCACGCAGAACTGGTGCCCCAGGCGCACATAGCGCACCTGGTCGCCCAGGCGCACCATCGCCACCACCGGCACCCGCACCCCCGCTTCATCCTTCTCGGTGCGGTGCTGGGTGAGACATTCCCGCAGCTTGTGCTGCACGGCGATATCGCTGGCCTGCTGCGCCTCCAGTTCCACCATCAGCACCTGCAGCTGATCGATCACGCGGCAGTCATCCACGATCAACTGCACCTGGTCATCGCCGCGGCGATCGACTGAGGCCCAGATCAACAGGCGGGCATCCACCATCAGGTGATCCGCCAGGCGGGCGTAGCTCTTGGGGAAGACCACCGCCTCACAGCTACCGCTGAGGTCTTCGAGCTGCAGCACCGCCATGCGGTCGCCCTTGCGGGTGGTGACCGGCCGCAGGCCCGACACCATGCCCACCACGCTGACGCGGGCCTTGTCGTTGAGCTCCTCCAGGCTGCCGAGGCCCACCGGGGAGAGCAGTTGCACCGGCCGGGTCAGCTGCTTGAGGGGATGGTCGGAGAGGTAGAAGCCCACCAGCTCCTTCTCCAAGCGCAGCTTCTCCGTGGGGGGATAGTCCGGCACGGGGGCGGCCTTGGGGGCGGTGCTGATATCGGAGCTGGCATCACCGCTCCCAGCGTCGGCGGTGGCCGTGGCCGCCGCCATCAGGTCGAACAGGTTGCCCTGGCCGCTGGCCCGGTCGCGGGCACGGGAGGAAGCCCAGTCGACGATCAGATCCAGATCGGCCATCAGCTGGGCACGGTTGGCGACGGGCTCCAGGCCATCCAGGGCGCCGCAGTGGATCAGCGACTCCAAAGAGCGGCGGTTGAGGGTGCTGCCGGGGATGCGGTCGCACAGGTCGGCCAGGGAGCGGAACGGGCCGTCGCTGCTGCGGGCCTCCAGCAGGGCGCGGATGGCGCCGTCGCCGAGGTTGCGCACGGCGGAGAGGCCGAACAGGATGCGATCCCCCACGGGGGTGAAGTCGATGCCAGAGGCATTCACATCCGGGGGCATCACCTCGATGCCCATGGCATTGCAGTTGGCGATGTAGCGCTGCACCTTGTCGGTGGTGCCGGCGTTCACCGTGAGCAGGGCGGCCATGTAGGCCACCGGGTAATGGGCCTTGAGATAGGCGGTCTGGTATGTCACCGCGCCGTAGGCGGTGGAATGGCTCTTGTTGAAGCAGTATTCGGCGAACAGCACCATCTGCTCGAACAACGACTCAGCGATGCGCGGGTCGACGCCCCGGTCGCTGGCCCCCTTCACGAAGATGCTCTGGTGCTTCTCCATCTCGCTCTTCTTCTTTTTGCCCATGGCGCGCCGCAGCAGGTCGGCCTCGCCGAGGGAGTAGCCCGCCAGGTCCTGGGCGATGCGCATGATCTGCTCCTGGTAGACCATGATTCCGTAGGTCTCCCGCAGGATCGGCTCCAGCTTGGCGTCGGCGAAATCGATCGCCTCGCGGCCGTGCTTGCGGTTGATGAACTTGGGAATCAGGCCCGCATCCAAGGGCCCCGGTCGGTAGAGGGCCAGGATTGAGGAAATGTCCTCCAGGGAGGAGGGTTTGAGGTCGCGCACGATCTGGCGCATGCCGCTGGATTCGAGCTGGAAGATGCCCTCCAGGTCGCCGCGGGCCAGCAGGCCATAGGTGCCGGGATCGTTGAGGGGAAGGGCGTCGGGGTCAAGCTTCTCGCCGGTGCTCTGCTCCACCAGATCGATGGTCTTGTCGATCATGGTGAGGTTCTTGAGCCCCAGGAAATCCATCTTCAGCAGGCCCATCGATTCGACGTCCTCCATGAAGTACTGGGTGATCACCTGGCCGTCGTTGTTGCGCTGCAGGGGCACCACCTCGTCGAGGGGATCGGCGGCGATCACCACCCCGGCCGCGTGCACGCCGAAGGTCTTGTTGGTGCCCTCGATGCGCATGGCCATGTCGACCCAGCGCTTCACCTGCGGGTCGTTCTGATACTTCTCACGGAACTCCGGCGCCGGCGATTCGTCGCCGATCATCTCCTTGAGCTTGGCGGGCTTGCCGCGCACCACCGGAATCAGCTTTGCCAGCCGGTCGGCGTCGCCGTAGGGGATGTCGAGCACCCGCGCCACGTCCTTCAGCACGGCCTTGGAGGTCATGCGGTTGAACGTGATGATCTGGGCCACCTTGTCCTCGCCATAGCGGCGGGTGACGTAGTCGATCACCTCCCCGCGGCGCTCGATGCAGAAGTCGGTATCAATATCCGGCATCGACTTGCGTTCTGGGTTGAGGAAGCGCTCGAACAGCAGACCGTTGGTGACCGGGTCGATGTTGGTGATGCCCAGGGCGTAGGCCACCAGGGAGCCGGCGGCGGAGCCGCGACCGGGCCCCACCGGAATGCCGCTCTCCCGGGCGAAGCGGATGTAGTCCCACACCACCAGGAAGTAGGTGGGGAAGCCCATCTGCTCCATCACCTGCAGCTCGAAGGTGAGCCGTTCGCCATAGGTGGGCTCGAAGGGATCCCCATCGCCCAACCCCAGCCGCGCCCGCAGCCCCTGTTCGCTCACCTCCTGCAGGTAGCTGACGGGGGTGTGGCCCTCGGGAATGGGGAAACGGGGCATCTGATAGCGCCCGAGGATGTCGTAGTCCTCCACCTTGTCCGCCACCACGGCGGTGTTGGTCACCGCCTGGGCCACCACGGCGGGATCGAGGTGGTCCGAGAACAGGCCGAGCATCTCCTGCTCGCCCTTGATGTACTCAGTGCCCGTGTAGCGCAGCCGCTTTTCATCGCTCACCAACTTGCCGGTGAGGATGCAGAGCAGGGCGTCGTGGGCCTCGGCGTCGTTGCTGGTGAGGTAGTGGGCGTCGTTGGTGGCGATCAGGGGAATGCCCAGTTCCTGGCTGATGCGCACCAGCTCCACGTTGACGATGCGATCCTCGGGGGAGCCGTGGTCCTGGATCTCCAGGTAAAAGTCGTCGCCGAAGACGCCCTGGTACCAGCGGGCCACATCGCGGGCCACATCGGGGCGGTTGCGCAGGATCGCCTGGGAGAGCTCGCCGCCGAGGCAGGCAGTAGCCACGATCAGCCCTTCGCTGTGGCGTTCGAGGGTGGCCTTGTCGATGCAGGCGCGGGCGAAGATGCCGCGGCCGCGCATGCCGCGCAGGTGGCTGATGCTGGTGAGCTTCACCAGGTTGCGGTAGCCAACCGCATTCTTGGCGAGCACCACCAAGTGGTAGCGGCGCTCCTTCTTGGGGGGATTGGGGTCGTCGAGGGAGCCGTTGATCACGTACATCTCGTTGCCGATGATCGGCTTGACGGATGTGCCGCGGCAGAGCTTCAACAGTTCGATCGCCCCGTACATCACCCCGTGGTCGGTGAGGGCGAGGGCGGGCATACCCAGCGCCTCGGCCCGCTTGACCATGGCCGGCAGCTGACTGGCCCCATCCAGGAGGCTGTAGTCGCTGTGGTTGTGGAGCGGAACGAAGGCCAAGGGCGAAGCCGGAACGACCGGAGCAGCGGAACCGGTGGTGGTTTCCGCCCCCAGGCTAAGGGCCGAACACTAGATGTAGCGCTTCAGGGCACCAGCGCCGCCGCCGGCCGCTGCTCCATCACCCGGGCCGCCTGCTCGTAGTGCCAGGCCACCTGCAGCAGCCGCTCCTCCTGCAGCACCCCGGTGATCAGCTGCACCCCGATCGGCAGACCGGCGGTATCGAACCCGCAGGGCAGGCTGATGGCCGGCAGTCCCGCCATGTTGGCGGGGATGGTCAGCAGGTCGGCCAGGTACATGGCCAGGGGATCCTCGCTGTGGGCACCGAATCCGAAGGCCGTGGTGGGGGAGGTGGGGGTGAGCAGCACGTCCACCGTGTCGAAGGCGCGGTCGAAATCGCGGCGGATCAGGGTGCGCACCTGCTGGGCCTTCTTGTAATAGGCATCCACGTAGCCGGCGGAAAGGGCGTAGGTGCCGATCAGGATGCGGCGCTTCACCTCATCGCCGAAGCCCTCGGCCCGGCTGCGGGCGGTCATCTCCGCCAGGCTGGCTGCATCGGCGGCCCGGTAGCCGTATTTGACGCCGTCGTAGCGGGCCAGGTTGGCGGAGGCCTCCGAGGGGGCGATCACGTAATAGGTGGCGATGCCGTCGTTGAAGCGGGGGCAGCTCACCTCCACCAGCTCACAGCCCAGGGCCTGCAGCTGCTCCGCCGCGGCCTGCACCGACGCCTTCACCTGGGGGTCGAGACCTTCGGCTTCCATGCATTCGCGCACGATGCCCACCCGCAGCCCCTTCACGGGCTGGGTGAGGGCGGCGCGGTAATCCGGCACCGGAGCCTTGAGACAGGTGGAATCGCGCGGATCCTCGCCGGCGATCACCTGCAGCAACTCGGCCGCATCGGCCACGCAGGTGGTGAAGGGACCCACCTGATCGAGGGAGCTGGCGAAGGCCACGAGGCCATAGCGGCTGACGCGCCCATAGGTGGGCTTGAGGCCCACCACGCCGCAGAAGGCAGCGGGCTGGCGGATCGAGCCACCGGTGTCGGAGCCGAGGGAGGCCACGCACTCACCGGCGGCCACGGCGGCGGCACTGCCCCCGGAGCTGCCGCCGGGCACCTTCTCCGGATTCCACGGGTTGCGGCTGGGACCGAAGGCCGAGGTCTCGGTGGAGCTGCCCATGGCGAACTCATCGAGGTTGGTCTTGCCCAGCAGCACCGCACCGGCATCCCACAGCCGCTCGGTGACGGTGGATTCGTAGGGCGGCACGAAGGTCTCCAGCATGCGGCTGGAGCAGGTGGTGCGGATGCCCTTGGTGCAGAGGTTGTCCTTGATGGCGAGTGGCACACCCGCCAGCGGTGGCAGGGGTTCACCGGCGGCACGCAGGGCGTCGATGCGATCGGCATCGGCGCGGGCGCGCTCGGCGGTGATCTCCAGGTAGGCGTGCACGCTGGGCTCCACAGCCTCGATGCGGCTGAGGTGCTGGTCGGCCAGTTCCCGGGCGGACACCTCACCGCGGCTGAGCTGCTCGCGCCACTCGGCGATGCCCATCAGACCCCTGTTGTCTTGCTAGGGGCGACGCTATCAGTCAGCGCCGTAGGAGAGCGCCGTAGGGGCTCACTGATAGCGCCAGCCCGGCCTAACCCTCGCTGCTGATGGTCAACGGCTCACCGCGGCGGGTACGCAGCAGGGTGTGGCTGAGTTCAGCGGCGCCTTCGCTGCGCAGATCCGCCAGGAAGGGGGCCAGGGCCGCCTCCAGGCTGCTGCGCCGCACGTAGGGCCCAAACCAGTAGGTGACATCGGGCTGGCGGGATTCCACCCGGGCCCACCAGGCGAGACCGAGCCCATTGGCGACACTGCGCAGGGGCTGGAGCACGGTGGTCATCGGCCCTGGGGCGCAGTGAAGTCTGTGGCCATTGTGGCTGGACGGGTGCCGATCGCAGCCGTCAAAGCTGAATGTCGGTGGAGAAGCTGGACCCGAACGGGGGCTCCAGCCCCAGGTCCAGGGCGGGAGCTGGGGGCTCGACCGGAGCTTGGGGCTCGGCAGGGGCCTCCGGCTCAGACGCAGGCTCGGCGCCGGGCTGGTGGTCGGCTTCAGGGATTGGCTGGAACTCGGACTCGGTCACGAACTCGGGCTCGGGGTCCCAGACAGGCGCCGTCGTGTCGGAGCTGATGGCCTCAGGCCCTGTGGGCTCAAGCTCGGCTTCGGTGGTGTCGACAGCGGGCGCCGGCACCGCCGCGATGACCGCCGGGGGGGCCGGCATGGCGGGGCGCACGATGCGGGGGGCCGGGGCATTGCCGGTGAGCTGCTTCATCCAGCCGCGGCGGGCCACCTCATAGAGCACCATCGCCGTGGCCACCGAGGCATTGAGGCTGGGGGTGCTGCCGCGCAGGGGGATGCGCACGAGCTGGTCGCAGTGCTTGCGGGTCAGCATCGACAGCCCCGCCCCTTCCGAACCGGTGACAATCACCAGGGGGCCCTCCAGGTCGGCTTCCGCCAGCGACACGCTGCCCTCGCCCGCCAGGCCGACGACGCGGTAGCCCTCCTGCTTGAGCTGATCAAGGGAACGGTTGAGGTTCACCACCCGGGCCACGGGCAGGTGCTCGAGGGCGCCGGCGGCCACCTTGGCCACCGAACCGGTGAGGCCGGCGCTGCGGCGCTGGGGCAGCACCAGGCCGTGGGCCCCCAGGGCCTCAGCGCTGCGCACGATGGCGCCGAGGTTGTGGGGATCGGTGATGCCGTCGAGGGCCATCAGCAGGGGCGGCTCCCCCAGGTCGCGGCAACCGTCGATCAGGCTGTCGAGGTCGAGGGTGTCGGCGGCGGCCACCTGCAGCACGATGCCCTGGTGCACGGCACCGCCCGTGAGCTGACCGAGGCGGGCCCAGGTGACCTCCTCCACCAGAACGCCGCCGGCCTTGGCTTCGCGCAGCAACTGCAGGAAGCGGGGCTGAAAGCGCATCTCGGGGGTGCACCAGATGCGATGAATCGGGCGCTCACTCTCCAGGGCAGCCTGGGCGCTGTGGCGGCCCCAGATCAGGTCGTCCGCCGGAGCGGCACCGAAGCGCTCCGATTCGCCCGTGGGGGCATCCACCGCCACCTGGGGCGCGCGATCGCTACGGCGGTCGTCGAAGGGAGGCCGGGGCTGGAAGGATGTGCGCCCCTGGGGACGCGCGCCGGGGCGGACGCCGGGGCGGCCTGGGCGCCGCTCAGGACGGCTGCCGCCGAAACGGGCCCCTTCGGGGCGGAAGCTGTCACGACGGGGGGCATCGGCCCGGGGGGCCTCGAAACGGCGCTCGCCACGGCGGGCAAAGGGTTTGCGATCGGTGGGGCCACTGCGATCACCACGGATGGGTCGCTCTCCGCGGATGGGGCGCTCACCGCGGCCCGGGCGCTCGCCGCCGCGCAGGGGGCGTTCAGCACGTTCGGGGCGCTCGCCACGGGCGGGGCGATCCCCCCCCTCCGGGCGCCATTCACCGCGGGGGGCAAAGGGCCGGGACCCGCCACGGGCCGGGCCGCGGCCGGGCCTCGAGAAACGACCCTCCCCGGCTCCGGAGCCCTGGCCCTGGTCCCTGCGGCGATCAAAACGGGGGCTCATGGACGGTGGGGCAAAGGATCTATGGGACGGCGTCTTCGAGGTGCGCCAGCAGCTGGCCAAGGCGGCTGGGGTTCTGCAGAAACAGCCAGCCCACCATTGTCTCAAATCCCGTCGCCTGGCCATAGGCGGCGGCGTCACCGCGGCGGGGGCCGCGGCCGGCCCGGTTGCGACCGCGCCTCACCAGATCTAGCTCCGCTTCGGTGAGCAGCCCAGCAGCCTCAAGCCGGCTGAGGGCTGCAGCCTGGGCATCGGCACGCACCTC
>Ga0310331_10005_pt1 | contig 41250 bp, 56 predicted proteins | sample LakMicMDCLOrngC5_FD_195545 | JGI IMG/M metagenome (GOLD analysis project Ga0310331, IMG submission 195545) | Enriched freshwater cyanobacterial communities from Lake Michigan, Michigan, United States - MI23.DCL.Orng.C5 (v2) (version 2) | ecosystem: Environmental > Aquatic > Freshwater > Lake...
GGCCCGCCGGCAACAGCGAAGCCACGGCCATCGGCCTGGCCATGCTCTACGGCGCCGGGCGCTCCCAGGCGTTGGCGGCCACCCTGGTGCTGCGGTTGTGCACCCTGGCGTTGCCCTGCCTGATCGGCGTAGTGGCCCTGATGCGCCAGCCAGATCTGAGCCGCCGCTCTCAAAACGATGCCCCCGGCCAGCACAGCTGACCGGGGGCTCTCGCCGGGTCCGCTCTGGCGCGGAACCGATTGATCTAGGAATCAGGCGCCGTAATCAGCCGGCGTTCTCCGCGATCAGCAGACCCTGCTTGGAACAACTGGAACTCACGGGCACCTCCTCCTGTGGGGATTTTGGCCAGCCGGTGAAGCGTTCGGTGCAGCCATGGCCAAAGGCCCCGCTGCGCCACTCCACTGCTGACAGAACGTGCTGATGCTACCGGGATTTCAGCCCTGACGCGCCACCACAACAGGGCCAGCGCCGAGGCCGCCAGGCCAAGACCGGCCAATAAAAAGCCCCGCAGCGGCGGGGCTTGAGGAAACCGCGATGGTTGCCAGCGCTCAGCTGACGCTCCAGACACCACCGGCGATCTTCACCAGGGGCGCCACGATGGTGGTGCCGGCCAGGAACCAGGCGAAGGCGGCGCCGCCGCAGCCACCCAGCCAGAAGCCGCTGGCGAATTCAGCCCAGCCGGCCTTGGTGAACAGATCAGCCGGGGGGTTGTCGATGGTGGCGTCGGCGGGCTGCACGTTGGGGCCGAGACCAGCGGTGCCGTAGATCGACAGGCACACGGTGAGGATCGACACCAGGCCCACAGCCGCCAGCAGGCCAGCGGTGCTGGCGTACTCGGTGGCACGCAGGGGGCCACAGATGGCGAAGGGGCCGTAGAGGAAGAACCCATGGGCCATGCCCACTTCCAAACCGCGGCGGTTGGGGGAGAGGGCCGGGCGGTAGGCGGGCAGCGCGCTCAGGAAGGCGCGGCTGAAATAGCTGCTGTTAACGGGGGTGGCCAGATTGCCGACGCAGGGGTCGGCGACGGGGGTCACGGTCATCGTTGGAAGGGGATGGGTGGCTGGGACGAAGGGGCGATCGCTCCGCAGGAGCTCAATCGCGGGCTTCGATCACGTTGAACAGCAGGGCCATGGCCACCGCAGGACCCATGATCCCGACAAGGGGCACGAACACCGAGGGCATCCAGGCGGCGACGAAGTCTCCGGTCATCAGCGTGGGCCAATACAGCTACCGTCGGAACTGTAAGGAGTGCTCCTGAAACTGCTGTTGAGCGGCGAAAGGGGCGACATAAAAGTTCAGACCACCCCGCTCAGGTCACCCCAGTGGCCGTCATCGTCAGGTCCTCGCCCCAGCCATGAACCAGGCCCTTTCCGGAGCTGCCCTCGCCGCCGTGATCGCCGTGCTGTGGCTGCTGGGCCGGCCCCGCACCACGATCCTGCGCTCCACCGACACCAGCGCCATCGCCGCTCTCAACCGCTCCCAGATGACCCTGGTGCAGGGCAGTGGTGGCGGGCCAGCAGCAACGGCCGCGGCCGCCCATGCAGCGGCTGACACCCCGGCGCTGCCGGCCGCCTCAGACCTGCGGGGGCGCCGCCAGCTGCTGCTGCAGCTGGAGCGCCAGTTCCAGGCCGGAGGTGGCGAACGCCAACGGGCCATGGCCACCTGCGCCGCCTGGGGCCACCGCGCCGCCCTGCCCCTGATCCAGCGGGGCCTGCGCGACGGCGACCCACGCGTCACCCAACTGGCCGCCGCGGCCATGGAGCGGTTCCGCGGCCGCAGCAGCGCCGCCCCAGGCGCCCCCGCTCAGCCCGCCGCCAAAGCGCCCCGCAACGTTTCACGCACCCGGTAGATGGGGCGCCCCTGGCTTTCGTGGTAGGTGCGCATCTGCAGCTCCGCCAGCAGGCCGAAACAGAACAACTGCACCCCGCAGATCAGCGCCAGCACCGCCACCAGCAACAGCGGCCGGCTGCCGATGTCGAAGCCCTGCAGCTTCAAGCCCAGCAGATACAGGCTGAGCACCAGCCCCAGGGCCACCGACAGCAGCCCCCCGAAGCCGAACACGTACATCGGCCGGGTCAAGAAGCGCTTCATGAACCACACGGTGAGCAGGTCCATCAGCACCCGGAAGGTGCGGTCGATGCCGTACTTGCTGCTGCCGAAGCTGCGGGCCCGGTGGTTCACCTTCACCTCGCTGATGCGGGCCCCTTCGATGAAGGCCAGGGCCGGCAGGAAGCGGTGCAGCTCGCCGTAGAGGTTCATGTCCTCCACCAGCTCGCGCCGGTAGGCCTTGAGCGAACAGCCGTAATCGTGCAATCGCACCCCGGTGACCCGGGCGATCAGCCGATTGGCCACGCGGCTGGGCAGCTTGCGGCTCATGGCCGGGTCCTGGCGTTGATGGCGCCAGCCGCTCACCAGGTCGTAGCCCTGCTCCAGCCGCTCCAGCAGCAGCGGAATGTCGGCGGGATCGTTCTGCAGATCGCCATCGAGGGTCACGATCAGCGCGCCGCGGCTGGCGTCAAACCCGGCGGACATGGCCGGCGTCTGGCCGTAGTTGCGGCGCAGCAGCACCGCCACCAGCTCCGGCGTCTGGGCCGCCAGGTGGCGCAGCACCGCAGCGGTGTCATCGCTGGAGCCGTCATCCACCAACACCAGCTCAAAGCTGCGCCCCAGGGGCCGCAGGGCCGCCAGCAGCTGCTCCACCAGCGGCGGCAGGCTCTCGGCCTCGTTGTAGAGCGGCACCACGATGGACAGCTCGGGTGGCAGCTCGGGGCCCATCGCTGGCGCGCGGCGGTGGCAGGAACCTAAGCGAGGGTTGTGCCGTCGTGGCTGCGCACCACCCGGCCCGCCCCGCGCAGTTCGCGGCGGTAGTGGACGCTCACCGGATCCTGCAGCTGGGGATCAAGGCCATCGATGCCCAGACCATCGCGGCCATGCTGCTGGCCGGAACTGTGCAGATAGCGCCCATCCCCCACATAGAGACCCACGTGGGTGCAGCGCTGGGGGCGGCCAAAGAAGATCAGATCGCCGGGGCGCAGCAGCCCGTAGCAACCCGGCGCCACCGCCACCGGCTGGCAGAAGCGCTCCTGTTGGTAGGCATCGCGGGGAATCCAGATGCCGGCGGAGGCAAAGGCCGCCTGGATCAGGCCGGAGCAGTCGAAATCCGGGCCGAGGCTGCCGCCCCACAGATAACGATTGGGCACCTGGCGGGCCCGCTCAGCGAAGGCCAGCACCGCAGGCAAGGCCGCGTGGATCTGCGCTTCCGCCCACTGCCGCGGCCGCTGGGGTGCCGTGGCACGGCCATGGCCCAGCAGCCGCTGGGGGTCGGCCCAGCCGGGGTAGCCGTCCTCCAGCAACCGCACCCGCAGCCGGGCGCCGCTGCCGGCGGGGGGCTGCAGCACCTGCAGGCAGCGCCCCGGGGCGGCCTGGGTGGCCAGCCCGGGCCCGCCCCAGTGGCTGAACAGATCCAAGGGGGCATCCAGCCGCCAGCAACTGCCGGGGCTGAGCAGCTCCAGGGCCACCGGGGTGCCCTCGGCCAGCCTGCCTAATCTCCCCATGACCTCCTGAGCGGCGATGGCGTTCTACTGCCCGGATGGGGCGATGGCCCAGCGCCTGCAGAGCGTGGTCGCCCAGCTGCAGGCCGATGGCCGGCCGGAGCTGGAGCAGCAGCTATCGATCACCTGGCTGCGCTACGACCATTCACTGCTGAACAGTGCCGCCCAGGCCAGCGACACCGCGGCCTTCTGGGCCCAGCGGCCGGCGGGGGCCAGCTGGAACGGTGAGCGCCCCCTCTATCCGGCCAGCGTGGTGAAGCTGGTGTACCTGGTGGCGGCCGAGGCCTGGCTGCAACGCCAGCTGATCGACGACGGCCCCGAACTGCGGCGGGCCCTGGCGGACATGATCCGCGACTCCAGCAACGACGCCACGGGCCTGGTGCTGGACCTGCTCACCGGCACCACCAGCGGGCCGGAGCTGGCCCCCGATGCCCTGGCCGCCTGGGGCCAGCGGCGGCAGCTGGTGAACCGCTGGCTGGCGGAGCTGGGCTGGCCGGAATGGCAGGGCTGCAACGCCTGCCAAAAAACCTGGGGTGATGGGCCCTACGGGCGCGAACGGCAGTTTTACGGGGCCAACCTGGAGAACCGCAACCGCCTCAGCAGCGCTGTCACCGCCCGGCTGCTGCATGCCGTGATCGCCGGAGGGCTGCTCTCACCCCAGGCCTGCCGGCGCATGCAGGAGCTGCTGGCCCGCAGCCTCGATCCGGCCGAACGGGCCGCCGACCCGGAGAACCAGGTGGATGGCTTCCTGGGGGAGGGTTTGGCGCCGGGGGCCAGGCTGTGGAGCAAAGCGGGCTGGATGAGCCAGGCCCGCCACGACGCCGCCTACGTGGAAGCGGAAGGCCAGGCGCCGATGCTGCTGGTGGTGTTCAGCGAAGGGGCCGAGCGCGCGGCCGACACCGCGCTGCTGCCGGAGCTCTGCCGGCAACTGCTACAGGGATAAAAGCTGGATCCCTGGGGCGTTAGGCCGTCCCAGGGATCGTCAACGGAGAGGGAGGGATTCGAACCCTCGACAAAAGTTGCCCTCTGTAACTCCTTAGCAGGGAGCCGCTTTCAACCACTCAGCCACCTCTCCAGCGGCCTGGACAGCTTATCAGCCTTGCCCTCCGGGATCGGCCTCCGCCGGCGGTTGACAGGGCAGCCGCGGCAGGCGGTGCTTGAAGCCGCAGAGGATCTCCCAGGGGATGGTGCCGCAGGGTTCACTCCAGGCCAGGGGATCGATGCGGGCGCCGCCGTCCTCCCCCAGCAGCGTGACCACGGCCCCTTGATCCAGTTCGGGCACATCGGTGGCATCCAGCACCAGTTGATCCATGGTGATCGCCCCCACCTGGGGCACCGGCCGCCCCCGGAACAGCACCTGCAGGCGGTTGGACAGCAGCCGCGGCACCCCATCGGCATAGCCGATGCCCACCACCGCCAGGCGGCTGGGGCGGCTGGTGGTGAAGCGATGGCCGTAGCTCACCCCCACCCCGGCCGGCACCGTGCGCATCAGGCTCACCCGGGCACGCACCTGCATGGCCGGCTGCAACGCCAGGGCGTCGCCAAGGTGGGCGGCGGGGCGATGGCCGTAGAGGGCTAGGCCCACCCGCACCAGGTCGTAGTGGAGTTGGGGGCTGCGCAGGGTGGCGGCGGAATTGGCGAGATGGCGGCTACCGCTGGAGAGGCCGGCCTGCTGCAGACCTGTGAGCACCGCATCAAAGCGCTGCTGCTGCTGCTGGGTGAGGGGATCCAGGCCCCAGCCAGGGGCATCCGCATCCGCCAGGTGGGAATAGAGGCCCGCCAGGTCCACCGCCTCCAGGGAGGCGATCGCCTCCACCAGGCGCTGGCCCTCCTGCCAGGGGGCCCCCAGGCGGGCCATGCCGGTGTCGAGCTTGAGGTGCACCGCCAGGGGCCGGCCACTGCCGGCGGCCAGGTTCTGGCAGAGGAGCGCCTCGCGCATGCCGCTGAGGGTGGGCATCAACTGCCAGTGCAGACAGGCCCGCAACTCTTCCGGATGGGTGAGGTTGCCCAGCACCAGCACGGGCTGCTGCAGGCCGGCCTGGCGCAGTTCCACCCCCTCCTGCAGGGTGGCCACGCCGAAAGAGCTGGCCCCGCCGGCGGCGGCGGCCCGGGCCACCGGCACAGCGCCATGGCCATAGCCATCGGCCTTCACCACCGCCATCAGGGCGCTACCAGGGGCCAGGGAGCGCCGCAGGCTGCGGGCATTGGCCTCCAGGGCCGCCTCGTTCACCTCCACCCAGGCCCGTTGACGGGGATGGGGCCACGGTTGGGCCACGCCCTGCCGGGATGGCTCAGCGGGCGGCGGCTCGGAAACGGGGCAGGCGTCCGACATGCGCTAGGGGCGTTCGCGAAGGGTAGGCATGGCTGCGAACGGGGCTGGCCAGGGCCCCTAGCATGGCGCCATGGGCCAGGTTCTGGTACTCAACGCCTCCTACGAGCCGCTGAACATCACCAGCTGGCGCAGAGCCACGGTGATGCTGCTCAAGGGGAAAGCCGAGGGCCTGGAACACGCCAACGACCAGCTGCTGCGACCCGGCCTCAACCGCCCCACGGTGATCCGGCTGCGCCAGTTCGTACGCGTGCCGTTTCGGCCGTTGCCACTCACCCGCCGCAACGTGTTCCACCGCGATGGCAACCGCTGCCAGTACTGCGGCTGCAGCAGCGAGCGCCTCTCGATCGACCACATCCTGCCCCGCAGCCGCGGCGGCCCCCACAGCTGGGACAACGTCACCACCGCCTGCCTGCGCTGCAACGTGCACAAGGGCAACCGCACCCCCCGGGAAGCGGGCATGCTGCTGGCCCGCCAGCCCCGGCGACCCCTCAGCGGCCCGCTGTTTGAGGCGCAGCGCCAGATGGCAAGCGGCGGCCACATCGAATGGGCCAAATACGTGGACGGCTGGGACAGCGATCCGGGCGGCGGGCAGACCGCCCTGCTGCGGGTGGCCTAAGCGTCGAGCCCGGCGCTCTGCTCCGCCAGCTGCTCCAGCTGCCGCCGCTGTTCCGCCGACACACAGGCCCCGATCAGCTCCGCCAGCTGCCCCTGCAACACCGGCTCCAAGGAGAAGTTGCGACCCAGGCGGTGATCGGTGGTGCGGTTGTCCTTGTAGTTGTAGGTGCGGATCTTTTCGCTGCGGTCGCCACTGCCCACCTGGGCCAGGCGGGCGGAGCGCTCCTGGGCATTGGCGGCGGCCAGTTCGCGCTCGTAGAGCTTGGCCCGCAGGATCTCCATGGCCCGCTCGCGGTTCTGCAGCTGGGAGCGTTCCTGGGTGCAGAACACGCGGATGCCGGTGGGCTTGTGCAGCAGGTCCACCGCCGTTTCCACCTTGTTCACGTTCTGGCCGCCGGCCCCGCCGGAGCGGGCAGTGCTGATCTCCAGGTCACCTGGATCGATCTGCACCTCCACCGGATCGGCCTCCGGCATCACCGCCACCGTGGCGGTGGAGGTGTGCACGCGGCCCTGGGATTCGGTGGCCGGCACCCGCTGCACCCGGTGCACCCCCGCCTCGAACTTCAGCTGGCTGAACACCCCCTCCCCCTGGATGGCGAGGATTAGTTCCTTGTAGCCGCCCAGCTCGGCTTCGGAGGCGCTCACCGGCTGCACCTTCCAGCCCACGCTCTGGGCATAGCGCTCGTACATGCGGGCCAGGTCACCGGCCCAGATGGCGGCCTCATCCCCGCCGGCCCCGGCACGGATCTCCAGCATCACGCTGCGCTCATCGCGGGGGTCCCGCGGCAACAGGGCCAGGGTCAGCTGCTGCTCCAGCTCGGCGATGCGCGGGGTGAGCTCCCCCAGCTCCTCCTGGGCCAGCGCCTCCATCTCCGGGTCGCCGCGGTGCTCGCGCAGCAGCTCGCGGGCCTGCTGTTCCTGGCCCCGCAACTCCAGCAGGCTGTCATACCCATGCACCAAGGGCTCCAGCCGGGCCCGCTCCCGGGCAATCGGCTCCAGCTGAGCGGGGTTGGCCGCCACATCCGGGTCCGCCAGCTGACGCTCCAGGCTGGCGAAGGTGGTGCGGGCGGTCTCCAGGCGTTCGCTCAGGAAGGAGGCATCCATGGCAGCGGCTCAAGCCAGCAAAAAGCCGGATGCACGGGGCATCCGGCCAGGGGGTGCACCCGTTGGGTGCGCGGTGATCCAACGATCAGGCTTCGACGGCTTGCTTCGCGGGCTCGGCGGCGGGCTCAGTGGCCTCAGCCTTGGCGGCGGGCTTGCTGTCGGCCGTGGCATCGGCAGCACCGCCCATGCCGTACTTGCGCATGAAGCGGTCCACCCGGCCCTCGGTGTCGAGGATCTTCTGGGTCCCGGTGTAGAAGGGATGGTTGCCGCTCCACACGTCGACGTGGATCTCGGGGTGGGTGGAGCCGGTGGTCATCACCACCTCTCCGTTGCAGATCACCTTGGCATCGGGGTACCAGGTGGGATGGATGTCGGCCTTCGGCATGACGGAAACGGGGCTGGAGGGCAGCGGCTGAATCAGCGCTTGGAGAACTGAGGAGCCTTACGGGCTTTCTTGAGGCCGTACTTGCGGCGCTCCTTGGCGCGGGGGTCGCGGCTGAGGTGCCCTTCGGTCTTGAGGGGCTTGCGGTTGTCCGAGGACAGCTCGCACAGGGCACGGGCCGCACCCTGCTTGATGGCATCGGCCTGGCCGGTGAGGCCACCGCCGCGCACGTTCACCAGCAGGTCGTACTCGCCAGCCAGACCCAGGGTCTGCAGGGGAGCCTTCACCGCCGCCAGGTACACGGGGTTGTAGTTGAGGTAGTTGTCGCCGGGGCGGCCGTTGATGGTCACGCTGCCGGTGCCGGGAACAACACGCACACGGGCCACAGCGGTCTTGCGACGACCGGTACCCCAGTAGACGACTTGGTTGGTGCTCATTGGGCGGAAGCGGCGGGGTCGAGGGCGAGGGCCTGGGGCTGCTGGGCGGCGTGGGGGTGCTCAGTTCCCTTGTACACCTTCAGCTTGCGGAACAGCTGGCGGCCGAGGGCGTTGTGGGGAAGCATGCCCTTCACGGCCTTCTCGATGATGCGCTCGGGCAGGCGGGCCTGCAGGGCCGCGAAGCTCTCGGTCTTCATGCCACCGGGGCGACCGGAATGGCGGCGGTACACCTTCTGGGTGAACTTGTTGCCACTCACCTTCACCTTCTCGGCATTGATCACCACGACGAAGTCGCCGGCGTCGATGTGGGGGGCGAAGTTGGGGTTGTTCTTACCGCGCAGCACGGAAGCCACTTCGCTAGCGAGGCGGCCGAGGGTCTGATTCTCCGCATCCACCAGATACCACTGGCGACTGGAGGGATCCTGAGGGGGGACGAGAGTCTTGTTCATCGCACCGGCGGGCCGGATCGGATAAGGCGCCATCACCCGCAGAAGGGCGACAGGGCGGGACAGGGCGTCTGGACGGAAAGTCTGGACTTGGAACGGCAGGGCGCCCGATCGCTCGGACGACTGAAGCTCATGGAGCGAACCTACCGCGTCGCCTGACGGCCCCCCGGTGGAGGGGTCGACGGCACGGATGCTGCGGGGGGTGCGTCAGGGCACTCCAGCAAAAACCGCGGTTGGCAATCATACCAGGCGGTAGCGGGGAACACCGGTTGCGGGTAGCCCACCCGCAGCAGGCACAACCCCTGCGGCGGCGCCGCCTCCTTCACCTCCTCGCGGGCTCCACTGCGCCAGCGGCGCTCGAAGGCTTCGAGGCTGAGGCGCCCCTCCGCCAGGGCCACCAGCTGCCCCATCACCAGGCGCACCATGCCGTAAAGAAATCCGCTGGCCTGCAGCTCCACCTCGATCAGATCGCCGCGGCGCAGCACGCTCACCGCCTGCAGGGTGGTGCGGGAATGGGATCGGGCACTGCCGGCCCGCTCAAAAGCGGCGAAATCGTGCTCGCCCAGCATCCCCTCCAGGGCCTGGCGCATCAGGGCCTCATCCAGGGGCAGCCGATAGCGATGCCAGCTCCAGGGGGCCAGAAACAGATTGGGCAGCCGCCCGTTGTAGAGGGTGTAGCGGTAGCGCCGGTAGCTGGCGGAAAAACAGGCATGCCAATCGCTGGGCACCGCCGCCGCCGCCCGCACCCGGATCGAAACCGGCAAGCGCCCATTCAAGGCGGCGGCCCAGCGCTGGGCGGGGATGGGCCCGGCCGCATCAAAGTGCACCACCTGGCCGGCGGCGTGCACACCGGAATCGGTGCGCCCAGCAGCAACGGCCCTGGCGGGCCGCTGGGGATCCAGCGCCGCCAGGGCCGTTTCGAGGGTTTCCTGCACGCTGGGGTCCCGGGGCTGGCGCTGCCAGCCGCAGTAGGCCGCCCCGTCGTACTGCAGGCAGAGGGCGATGCGGCCCAGGGGACTCAGACCAGCTCGATGATCGCCATCTCGGCGTGGTCGCCGCGGCGGGGCACAGTGCGGATGATGCGGGTGTAACCGCCGTTGCGGTCGCCGTAACGCTCCTGGGCCTTGTCGAACAGGGCGTGCACCAGCTGCTTGTCGTAGATGTAGCCGATGGCGCGGCGGCGGGCGGCGAGGCTGCCATCCTTGGCCAGGCTGATCATGCGCTCGGCTTCGTCACGCAGGGCCTTGGCACGGGCCTTGGTGGTGGTCAGCCGACCTTCGCGGATCAGCTGCGTGGTCAGGGCGCGCAGCATCGCTTTGCGTTGGTCGGCAGGGCGTCCCAGCTTGGGAACTCGGCACTGGTGGCGCATGGCTCAGACGGAATGAAACGAGGGATCGGGGGTCGAGGGTCAGGCAGCGGGGCGACTCAGGCGCCGGCGCGGCTCTGGGGCAGGGAGATGCCGATGCGCTCGAGCGCCTCGATCACCTCATCGGCTGACTTGGAGCCGAAGTTCTTGATCTCCAGCAGATCTTCATAGCTGAAGCCCATCAGATCGGAGACCGAGTTCACCTGGGCGCGCTTCAGACAGTTGTAGGCACGCACCGAGAGGTTCAGCTCCTCGAGGGGGATCTGAGCTTCGGCGGAGGGCTCGGGCTCCAGGCCGGGCTCATCCACCATGGTGAGGCTGGCCAGGGGCTGGAACAGGGCGATCAGCTGATTCGCCGCCTGGGCCATGGCGTCGTCGGGGGTGACGGAGCCATCGGTTTCGATCTCCAGGCGCAGGCGCTCGCGGGCGGACCCGCCTTCGCCCACGGCGGTCTCGTCAACGCTGTAGTTGACGCGGCGCACCGGCATGAACACGGCATCGATCTGCAGCAGATCGATGGCGCTGGTGTCCTCGTTGCGGCGATCCACGGGGCGATAGCCCACACCGCGCTCCACGTGCACTTCAAGCTCGAGGCTGAAGCCATCGGCCACGGTGGCGATCGGACGGCCGCCGTCGATCACGCTCACCTGGGAGGAGAACTGCAGGTCGGAGGCGGTCACGGTGGCGGGACCGGTGACCACGAGGCGGCCGATCTCCAGCTCACGGCTGCGGCTGCTGACGGTGACGTCCTTGCAGTTGAGCAGGATGTCGAGCACGTCTTCGCGCACACCAGGAACGGTGGCGTATTCGTGGTTGACGCCGGCAATGCGTACGGCGGTGATGGCGCTGCCCTCGAGGGCGCCCATCAGCACACGGCGCAGGGAGTTGCCCAGGGTGATCGCCTGGCCGCGCTCCAGCGGGCCAATGACGAAGACGCCGGTCTGGAAACGGTCGTCGGAGACCTGGTGTTCAACCCGATCGATCTGGTACTGCAGCACGGTCTGAAGCTCGGAAGGTTGGCGGTGCCCGGAAACGGGCGGGTCAAGGCGTCGGATCAGACCCGGCGACGCTTGGGACGACGGCAGCCGTTGTGGGGCAGGGGGGTGACGTCGCGAATGAGGGTGATCTCCAGGCCGGCCACCTGCAGGGCGCGGATGGCGGTTTCACGGCCGGAACCGGGACCGCGCACCAGCACTTCGATCTGGCGCATCCCCTGCTCAAGGGCGCGGCGAGCGGCGGCTTCGGCGGCGGTCTGGGCGGCGAAGGGGGTGCCTTTGCGGGCGCCCTTGAAACCGCTGGCTCCAGCGGAGCTCCAGGAGATCACTTCACCGGCGGTGTCGGTGATCGAAACGATGGTGTTGTTGAAGGTGCTCTGAATGTGCGCCACACCATTGGGCACATTGCGCTTGGTCTTCTTGGCGCCGGATTTCTTGGCGGGCTTGGCCATGGATAAGGCCCTGCAACGGCAGGGAGGTGATCGGAGGACTGAGGGGGGAGCTCCTGGTGACGCCGGCCCGGATGGGGGCCAGTCGGCAGGGGCTGAACAGGCGGTGGGAAAGCAGCGAAGCGTGCCGGACTCGGCAGGGGCTTACTTCTTCTTGCCGGCCACGGTCTTGCGGGCGCCGCGGCGGGTGCGGGCGTTGGTGCGGGTGCGCTGGCCGCGCACGGGCAGGCCGGCACGGTGGCGACGGCCGCGCACGCAACCGATGTCTTGCAGGCGCTTGAGGGCCATGCCCTCCTGACGGCGCAGATCGCCTTCGAGGGTGTAGGCCTCGGCGGCACCGCGCAGCTTCTGCACATCGGCGTCATCGAGATCCTTGACGCGGGTGTCGGGGTTGACACCGGTCTTGGACAGGATCTTTTGGGCCGTGGTCAGGCCAATCCCGTAGACGTAAGTCAGGGCGATTTCGATCCTCTTGTCGCGAGGAATATCAACGCCGGCGATCCGAGCCACAGAAACGAAAGATGGGGTGAGCAGGGGAAGGGCCCGGTTGCACGGCGGCCGCTAGGGACCAGACCGGCTGGGGCAAAAGGGGAAGGGGAGGCCAGAACCCGCAAAGGGGCAGCGAAAACCTCATCCAGGGATCAGCCCTGGCGCTGCTTGTGCTTGGGGTTGGCGCAGATCACCATCACCCGGCCGTGGCGACGAATCACCCGACACTTGTCGCACATTTTCTTAACTGAGGCGCGCACCTTCATTGGGGCGGTCTCTCCGAATTTGCAAACCGCGACCCTACCACACGGGTCAACTCAGCAAGCTGGCGATCCGATCCCCAATGGCCTCCACGCTGCCGGCCGCCTCCACGGGCGCCAACAGGTCCCGTTCGCGGTAGTAGGCGATCAGGGGCTCGGTCTGCTGGCGATACACCTCGAGGCGATGGCGAATCACCGCCTCGTTGTCGTCGGCGCGGCCGCGGCTGAGCAAGCGCTGCACGAGCACGCCGTCGTCGAGCTCCATCAGCACCACCCGTTCAATCTGCTGGCCCAGCTCCTCCAGCAGGGCCGCCAGGGCATCGGCCTGGGCCACATTGCGGGGGAAGCCATCCAGCAACCAGCCGCCGCCGTGGCTCTCCAGGCGGCTGCGCACGATGGCCAGCACCAGGGCGTCGCTCACCAGCTCACCACGGGCCATCACCGCTTCGGCCTCCTGACCCAGGGCGGTGCCGGCGGCCACCTCAGCCCGCAGCAGGTCGCCGGTGGAGAGGTGCAGCAGCCCCTGGCTCTCGGCCAGGCGCTGGGCCTGGGTGCCCTTGCCGGCACCGGGGGGTCCGAGGAACAGCAGTCGTTGCTTCATGGCCGACGGAATCGAGTTGGACGGAGAAAAACAGGTTCAGGCCGGCGCCAGGGCCTCACTGGCGCACCATGCCCTCGTAGCGCTGCGAGATCACGGCGGTCTGCAGCTGCTTGGCGGTTTGGATCGCCACCCCCACCAGGATCAGCAGGCTGGTGGCGCCGAGGCCCTGGAAGGTTTTCACCTGGGTAGCGGATTCCACCGCCGAAGGGATGATCGCCACCGCCCCGAGGAACAGGGCCCCCAGCAGGGTGAGCCGGTTCTGCACACCCCCGAGATAACTGGCGGTGGCGGAGCCGGGGCGCACGCCGGGGATGGCCACCCCGGAGCGTTTGAGGTTGGTGGCCACATCCACCGGGTTGATGGTGAGCGTGGCGTAGAAGAAGGAGAAGCCAATGATCAGCGCGAAAAACAGCAGCGCGTAGAGCCAGGGGGTACTGCTGTTGGGGCTGAGGGCGGCGGCCAGCTGAATCAGCCAGGGCGACTTGGTGAAATTGGCGATGGTCACCGGCAGGAACACCACCGCGGAGGCAAAGATGATCGGCATCACGCCGCCGGCATTGAGCTTCAGCGGCAGGTAGCTCTGGCGGGCCGAGAGGCTGGCGCCCCCCACCTGGCGCTTGGCGCTCACAATCGGGATGCGGCGGTTGCCCTCCTCCACACACACAATGCCCACAATCGTGAGCAGGAACACCGCCACCAGCACCACGATGCCGCCAACGGTGCTGCGGTCACCGCTCTGGGCCAGCTCGATGGTGGAGCCCAGGGCCCGCGGCAGGGTGGCCACGATGTTGAGGTAGATCACCAGGGAGGCCCCCTGGCCGATGCCCCGCTCCGTGATCACCTCACTGATCCACATCACGACCATCGAGCCCGTCACCAGGGCGACGGCGGTCTGCACCACAAACACCAGCTCCGAGGTGCCGGCGATGGCGTAGGGCCGCAGGATCAGGGCGAACACCACGCTCTGCAGGATCCCCCAGCCCAGGGCCACATAACGGGTGTACTGGGCGATCTTGCGGCGGCCCGCCTCGCCTTCGTTCTTCTGCAGGTCCTCCAGCTGGGGCAGCGACGCCGTCAGCAGCTGCAGGATGATCGAGGCATTGATGTAGGGCAGGATCCCCAGGCCAAACACCCCGAGGGTGGAGATGCCACCGCCGGTGAAGATGTCCAGGAAGCCGATCAGCTGCCCGCCGCGGGCGATGAAGTCCTGAAAGGCCACCCGGTCGATGCCGGGCACCGGGATGTAGATCCCCAGCCGCACCAGCAGCAGCAGGCCGAGGGTGATCAGCACCCGGTTGCGCAGATCCTTGGCCTGGATCAGCTGGGTGAGGATTTCTCCGGCACTGGGGTTACGACCCCGGCTGACGAGCATGACGGGCGAGGCGGGGGAGAAAGGAACAAAAAACCGCCTGGTCAGCCCATGGCTGGCCCAGACGGTTCCGAAGTTAATGGGTCGCGGTGAAGGCGCGGATCAAGCCGAAGCTCAGATCACTTCGCAGCTGCCACCGGCGGCCTCGATCTTCTCGCGGGCGCTGGCGGTGAAGGCGGCGGCCTGCACGGTGAGCTTCACCTTGAGGTCACCGTTGCCCAGCACCTTGAGGGGGTGCTTGGGGCTGGTGACGATGCCGTCCTTCACGAGGCTGTCGATGTTGACGGTGCTGCCGGCCTTGAGGTCCGCCAGCTTGGCCACGTTGATCACCGTGAAGTTCTTGGGATTGATCAGCGTGAAGTGCTTGAGCTTGGGCACCCGGCGGTAGAGGGGCATCTGGCCGCCTTCAAAGCCCGGACGGGTGGGACGACCCGAGCGGGACTTCTGACCACGCATGCCGAAGCCGCAGCTGGCGCCCTGGCCGGCGGCAATGCCGCGACCCTTGCGCAGTTTGCGGCGACGGGCGCCGGTCTGGGGCTTGAGGGATTGGAGATTGAGCGATGTCATGGCGGGCCTCAGGAGTAGATCTGCTCGAGGGAGATGCCCCGCTCCTTGGCGGTCTCCTTGTGGGTGCGCAGGCCAGCCAGGGCATCCATGGCGGCGCGGGCGTTGTTGAGGGGGGTCTTCGAACCGAGGCGCTTGGCCAGCACGTTCTTGATGCCGGCGAGCTCCAGCACCGTGCGGATCGAACCACCCGCGATCACACCGGTACCCGGGGCGGCGGGGCGGATCAGCACGCTGGCGGCGCCGTCACGGCCATTGCCCTGGGTGGGAATGGAGGAGTGACGGGTGAGGGGCACCTTCACCAGGTGCTTCTTGCCATCGGCCACGCCCTTGCGGACGGCACCAATCACATCGCCGGCCTTGCCGACGCCCACACCCACCTGACCCTTCTCGTTGCCGACGACAACGATGGCCCGGAAGCTCATCTTCTTACCGCCCTTCACGGTCTTGGAGACGCGGCGGATCTGCACCACGCGCTCCTGCCATTCGGAGTCGCGCTCCTGACCGCGACGGTTGTCGCGGCCGCGGCCACCGCCACGGCGGTCACCCTTGCCCTCGCCCCGGCCACCGCGACGCTCCTGCTGGCCTTCGGCCGCTGCAGGAACATCGGCCGCCGCCGGGATGTCGTTGGACTGAACTTGGTTGTTGGTTTCGGTCATGGTGAGAGCAGGGATCAGAACTGAAGGCCCGCTTCCCGGGCGGCGTCAGCCAGGGCCTTGACACGGCCGTGGTACAGGTTGCCGCCACGATCGAAGACCACCTGTTGAATGCCCTTGGCCAGGGCACGCTTGGCGACCAGCTGACCGACGGCGACGGAGGCATCGCAGTTGGCGCCGACCTTGACGCTGGAGCGGAGCTCCTTGTCGACGCTCGATGCGGAGCACAGGGTGCTCATGGCGTCGTCGTCGATGACTTGGGCGTAGATGTGATTGTTGGAACGGAACACCGCCAGGCGCGGACGCGCGGCGGAGCCGGAGAGATGGCGACGCAGACGGCGATGACGCTTCTGGGTCTGCAGCTTGCGGGACAGAGTGGACATGGGGATACAGGGTAACGACGCTTAGGCAGACCTCATTTCTTACCGGTCTTACCGGCCTTGCGCAGGATGCGTTCGCCCTCGTACTTGATGCCCTTGCCCTTGTAGGGCTCAGGCGGACGAATGGCCCGCACCTTGGCGGCTTCGTTGCCCACCACTTCCTTATCGGCGCCAGAGATCAGAACCGTGGTGTTGCCATCCACGGCGAAGGTGACGCCATCGGGGGGCACCATCTCCACCTGGTGGCTGTAGCCGGCGCTCACCACCAGCTTCTTGCCCTGAACGGCGGCGCGATAGCCCACGCCGACGATCTCAAGCTTGCGGGTGTAACCCTGGCTGACGCCCTCGACCATGTTGGCCACGAGGGTGCGGCAGAGGCCGTGGCGCTCGCGGGAGCGACGGCTGGCGTTGGCGGGGCTCACCACCAGGGCGTTGCCGTCCTGGGCGATGGTCACGCCATCAGGGAGGGTGCGGTTCAGTTCACCCTTGGGGCCTTTGACCTTCACGTCGAGGCCGTTGAGGGTGACGGTGACGCCGCCCGGCACGGAAATCGGCGCTTTACCAATACGAGACATGGATCAACCTCCCTGATCAGTAGACGTAGCAGAGCACTTCGCCGCCGACGCCCTGCTTGCGGGCATCGCGGTCGCTCATCACACCGTTGGAGGTGGAGATGATGGCCACGCCGAGGCCACCCAGCACTTTGGGCAGCTGACGCGTGTTCTTGTAGATGCGCAGACCGGGCTTGCTGACGCGCTGCACGGTGCGGATTAGCGGCTGACGGTGCTTGCCGCTGTACTTGAGCTCGAGCACGAGGTGCTTCAGCACGCCATCACCTTCTTCGGAGATGGCGGCAATGAAGCCTTCCTGCTGGAGCACCTTGGCGATGCTGCGAGCCATGCGGCTGGCGGGCACCTTGGTGGACTGGTGACGCTTCTCACTCGCATTGCGAATGCGGGTGAGCATGTCGGAAATCGGGTCGTGGTTGGCCATGGTCGGGTCCGAAGAGGGCTTAGTTGCTGCGGAACGGCATTCCCATCTCGCGGAGGAGGGCCCGGCCCTCTTCGTCGTTACGGGCAGTGGTCACGATGGTGATATCCATGCCACGGATGGCATCGATCTTGTCGAAGGAGATCTCGGGGAAGATGATCTGCTCCTTCACCCCCAGGGTGTAGTTGCCCCGGCCGTCGAAGCTCTTGGCACTCACACCGCGGAAGTCGCGGATGCGCGGCAGCGCCAGGTGAATCAGACGCTCCAGGAAGGCGTACATGCGGTCGCCACGCAGGGTGACGGCCACGCCGATCGGCATGCCCTGACGGATCTTGAAGCCGGCGATGGCCTTCTTGGCGCGGGTCACGACCACCTTTTGACCGGTGATGGTGGCCAGCTCCTCGATCGAGGCCTCGAGGGCCTTGGCGTTCTGGGCGGCTTCACCGAGGCCCCGGTTGACGGTGACTTTCACCACCTTGGGGACTTCGTGGATATTCGAGAGGTTGAGATCCTTGAGCAACTTGGGCTGGATCTTCTCCCGATAGTTCTGTTTGAGGGACATGACGGGGGATGGGGGTTGCGCTTCTGGTCTTGGTCAGAAGGCGGACAAGGGTGAATAAATGGCGATCAGTTGAGGATCTCGCCGGTTTTCTTGAGGCGGCGCTTCTTGGTGCCGTCCTTCTCCACCACGATCTCGACGCGGCTGGCCACCTGTTTGTCGGTGGAATACAGCATCACGTTGGAGGCGTGCAGGGAGGCTTCCTCGGTCACGATGCGACCGGTTTCGCCTTCCTGGGTGGGCTTCACGTGGCGGGTGCGCAGGTTGATGCCTTGCACCACCACACGGTTCTCGTAGGGGAGGGTGCGCAGGACCTCGCCGGTCTTGCCCTTGTCCTTCCCGCTGATCACCTGCACGGTGTCGCCCTTCTTGATGCGCATCTTGATGCGCACGGGGGTCTTGGCTTTAGGGGTGGCAGTGGCCATCTCAGATCACCTCCGGAGCGAGGGACACGATCTTGGTGAAGTTGCGATCGCGCAGTTCGCGGGCAACCGGACCAAAGACGCGGGTGCCCTTGGGGTTGTTGTCGTTGCCGAGGATCACGGCAGCGTTGTCGTCGAAGCGGATCGAGTTGCCGTTGTTGCGGCGGAGGGTGGCCTTGGTGCGCACCACCACGGCCTTGACCACGTCCGACTTCTTGACGCCCATGTTGGGCATGGCGTCCTTGACCGCGGCCACAATCACGTCGCCCACGTGGGCATAACGACGGTTGGTCCCCAGCACACGGATGCACTGGATGCGCTTGGCGCCGCTGTTGTCAGCGACGTTGAGGAAGGTTTCCTGTTGAATCATCGGGAGATCTCCTCAGTTGGCGCTGCTGGTGGTCAGCACCTCGGCCACCGCCCAGCGCTTGGTGCGGCTGAGGGGACGGGTTTCGGTGATGCGAACGCGGTCACCCACCTTGCAGGCGTTGGCCTCGTCATGCGCCTTGTAGCGCTTGGTGCGGCTGACCGTCTTTTGATAGATGGGGTGGGGGAAGCGGTTTTCCACCGCCACCACCACGGTCTTGTCCATCTTGTCGCTGACGACGGTGCCGACCCTTTCCTTGGTTGCCATGGCTGGTTCTCCTTAGGGGGATCAGGAAGCGGCGGAGCGCTGGCGCTCCGTTTGCACCGTCAGCAGCTGGGCCAGCTTGATGCGGGCGGCCTTGAAGCGGTGCGGGGTCTCGAGGCGGCGGGTGGCCTGCTCGAAACGGAGGGTGAACAGCTCGCGACGGGTGTCGTCGATCTGGGTGGTGATGTCGCCGTCGGCAAGCTTGCGCACCTCGGCGATGTCGGGACGGGCCATGGTCAGGACTCCACGGGGGTAGCGGCCTGGGCCTCGGCGGCTTCCTGATCGGCCAGTGACAGGAATTTGGTCTTCACGGGCAGCTTGTACTGCGCCAGGCGCATGGCCTCCTTGGCGATCTCGGGGGTGATGTCGGCACCGCCCATCTCGAACAGGATGCGACCGGGCTTGATCACCGCCACCCAGAACTCCGGGTTGCCCTTACCGGAACCCATGCGGGTTTCGGCGGGGCGCATGGTGACAGGCTTGTCCGGGAAGATTCGGATCCAGATCTTGCCGCCACGCTTGACGTAGCGGGTCATGGCCCGACGGGAGGCCTCGATCTGGCGGGAGGTGATCCACCCACACTCCTGGGCCTGCAGAGCGAACTCGCCGAAGGCGATGGTGTTGCCACGGGTGGCGACACCGCGCATGCGGCCGCGCTGCTGCTTACGGAATTTGACGCGTCTTGGACTCAGCATGGTTCAGGCCTCCTGATCACTCTTCGTTCGAACGGTCTTCGAACTGTTGGGGCCGGCGGCTGGCGCGGCGCTTCGGCGCAGCACCCACGGGCACCTTCTCCTGGTTGCCGGGCAGCACTTCACCCTTGAACACCCACACCTTGATTCCCAGCACCCCGTAGGTAGTGGTGGCCACCTTGGTGGCGTAATCGATGTCGGCGCGCAGGGTGTGCAGCGGCACGCGGCCTTCGCGGGTCCACTCGGTGCGGGCGATCTCGGCGCCGTTGAGGCGGCCGCTCACCTGCAGCTTGAGGCCCAGCACCCCAGCACGCTGGGCACGCTGGATGGCCATGCGGATCACGCGGCGGAAGGCCACGCGCTTTTCCAGCTGCTGGGCGACGTACTCAGCCAACAGATAGGCGTCGGCGTCAACGCGCTCCACCTCAACCACGTTGATCCGCACCTGACGGGCGGTATCACCGATGGTCTTCTGGATGCCGCTGCGCAGCTCCTCGATGCCGCTGCCCTGACGGCCAACGAGCACCCCGGGGCGGGCGGTTTTGAGTTCAACCTCGAGTTGATCGGCCTTGCGGGCGATCACGACGTCGCTGATGCCAGCGGCGCTGTACTTCTTGTGGATGAACTTGCGGATCCGATCGTCCTCTTGAAGGAGGGTCGGATAGGTCTTACTGGGGGCGTACCAGCGGGAGCGGTGGTCCTGGGTGATCCCCAGGCGCAGGCCGGTTGGATGGATCTTGTGTCCCATCAGTCGGTGTCCTCGGGGGTCAGGTGGCAGGAGCCACAGCAATGCTGATGTGGCAGGTTTTTTTCTGAATCGCGTAGGCGCGACCCTGGGCACGGGGACGAAAACGCTTCATCACCGGACCCATGTCCGCACTGGCGGAACAGATCACAAGCGAAGCGGGATCGAGCCCCAGGTTGTGCTCGGCATTGGCCACCGCGCTGCGCAGCACCTTGGTGATCGGGCCGGTGGAGCGGTAGGGCATGAACTCGAGCATGATCAGCGCGTCGCGATAGGAGCGACCGCGGATCTGATCGAGCACCCGGCGGACCTTGGAGGCCGAGCCGCGGATGTAGCGGCCGTGGGCTTGCGCAACGGTGGTTTCAGTGTTGGCCATGTCCTCAGCGACCTCCTTTCTTGTCCTTGATGTGGCCGCGGAAGTTGCGTGTGGGCGCAAATTCCCCGAGCTTGTGGCCCACCATTTGCTCCGTCACGTAGACGGGCACGTGGGCCTTGCCGTTGTGAACGGCAATGGTGTGGCCGATCATCATCGGCAGGATGGTGGAAGCCCGAGACCAGGTCTTGATCACAGTCTTGTCACCGGCGGCGTTCTGCTTTTCAACCTTGCGAAGCAGGCTGTCGGCAATGAACGGGCCTTTTTTGAGTGAGCGTCCCATAGCGGTTTAAACGAACAGCAAAGCGGTGAGTTGGATCACGAATCGCGTCCGCCGCGGCTCCGCTTGGAGGTGCGACGACGTTTCCGGAGCACAAACCGATTGCTGGGTTTGTTCCGCTTGCGGGTTTTGAGACCCAGGGCCGGTTTACCCCAGGGGGTAACAGGACCGGAACGGCCGATCGGAGCGCGGCCCTCACCACCACCGTGGGGGTGGTCGCAGGGGTTCATCACGCTGCCACGGACCTGCGGGCGACGGCCCAGCCAGCGGCGACGACCGGCCTTGCCCAGGCTGGTGTTGCGCACTTCCGAGTTGCCCACTTCGCCGAGGGTGGCGTAGCACTCACGGCGCACCAGGCGCACCTCGGTGGAGGGCAGCTTGAGGGCGACGTAGTCGCCTTCTTTGGCCATCACCTGGGCGCTGGCGCCGGCGGTGCGCACCATCTGGCCGCCGCGGCCGGCATAGAGCTCCACGCAGTGAACGCTGGAGCCGAGGGGGATGGCCGAGAGCGGCAGGGCATTGCCGTTCTCGATCGGGGCCTCGGGGCCGGACACCACGGTGGAGCCCACCGCCACACCGGCCGGAGCCAGGATGTAACGCTTCTCGCCATCGGCGTAGAAGAGCAGCGCCAGGCGGGCGTTGCGGTGCGGGTCGTAGTGGATGGCGGCCACGCGGGCCTCCACACCGTGCTTGTCGCGGCGGAAGTCCACGAGGCGATAGAGGCGCTTGTGGCCACCGCCGCGGTGACGGCAGGTGATCACACCGCGGTTGTTGCGGCCCTTGCGCTGGTGCTTAGCCACCACCAGGCCCCGCTCGCGTCCGCGGCCGGTGACTTCAGCGAAGTCGCTGGCGACACGGGTGCGGGTGCCGGGGGTGATAGGGCGGTACTTACGGATTCCCATGATTCGTTAAACCCCTCAGGCTTCCGGGAAGAGCTGGATGGCATTGCCATCGGCCAGGCGCACCACCGCCTTCTTCACCTGGGCACGTTTGCCGGCGAAACGACCCACGCGGCGGGTGCGGCGCGGGGGGTTCATGGTGCTGACACCAACGACCTTGACGTCGAACAGCTGTTCAACGGCGGCCTTGATGTCGGGCTTGGCGGCCCGATGGTCCACCTCGAAGGTGTACTGGTTCTGCTCGATGGCGCGGGTGGCCTTCTCGGTGATCAGCGGCCGGCGGATCACATCCGCCAGACGCCCGTTAAAGCGTTCAGTCATCGCCGTAGACCTCCTGAATCTTCGCGAGCGCTTCCTCGCTCACCACCAGGGCGTTGGCGTGGAGCAGATCGAACACGTTGAGCTGATCAGCGGCGATCAGCTTCACCTTTTCAAGGTTGCGCACCGAGCGGCGCACCACCTCACTGGGGGCATCCAGCACCACCAGCACTTTGGAACCATCGGCGATGCCGAAGCGGCCCAGAGCAGCGATGATTTCCTTGGTCTTGGGGGTGTCCAGACCAGCGGCAAAGCCCTTCACCACCGTGATGTCGGCGAGGCGACTCATCAGCGCGGTGCGCAGGGCGAGGCGACGCTCCTTGCGGTTCATCGCCAGGGTGTAGGTGCGGGGCTTGGGCCCGAACACCACGCCACCACCGGGGCGCAGGGGGGTGCGGATCGAACCCTGACGGGCCCGGCCGGTGCCCTTCTGCTTGTAGGGCTTGCGACCACCACCGGCCACTTCCGCACGGGTGAGCGTGCTGGCGGTGCCCTGACGGGCGTGGGCCAGCTGACGCACCACGGCGCGGTGCACCAGGTCGTTGGCGGTGGTTTCCTTAGCGACCTTCAGGTCGAGGCTGGCCTTACCGGCCTCCTTCCCCTGCCAATCGCGAACAACACAGTTAGCCATGTCTGTTCTCCTCAGTTCGCGGCCTTAGCACCCACCCGCTTCGCGGGGAGGATGTTCAGGAGGGCGCCGGGCTTGCCGGGCACCGAGCCTTTGACCACCAGCAGGTTGCGCTCGGCATCCACCTTGAGGATGGTGAGGCCACGGGTGGTGATTTGCTTGCCGCCGTAGCGGCCAGCCATGCGCTTGCCGGGGTACACACGGCCGGGGGTGGTGCCGGCGCCGGTGGAACCCGGTTCGCGGTGGTTCTTCGAACCGTGGGTCATGGGGCCGCGGCTGAAGCCGTGGCGCTTCTGGTAACCAGCGAAGCCACGACCGATGGTGTCGCCGCTCACATCGACCTTCTGGCCCTCCTCAAAGGAGGCCACGGTGATCGCTGCACCGAGCTCCAGGCCGTCGACGGAGTCGACGCGGTATTCCTTCAGATGGCGCAGGAGCTCATCGCCGGACTTGGCCAGGTGACCCTTGGCCGGCTTGTTGACGAGCTTGTCGCGGATATCACCGAAGCCCAGCTGCACGGCGCTATAGCCGTCAGTGGTGTCGGTTTTGAGTTGGGTGATGCGGCAGGGGCCCGCCTCGATCACGGTGACCGGGATGGATCTGCCTTCGTCGTCGAAGAACTGGGACATGCCCAGTTTCTTCCCAAGAATGCCGATGGACATAAGGAGAAGAAACGCCAGCGGGACCACCACATCCAGAGGCAGAAAGCCTGAGGAGTGGCGTGGCTGAGTCGCGTTGCGCAGTTGGGCCGGATCGCTGCTGCGATTCCGGACAGGATCCGGACGGCAGGGAGAAGATTCGGTTGGGCTAGCGGCGTCGAAACAGCGGGGCTGGGACTTGCTCCGGCCGGATCAAGGAAGGAACTTCCGCAATCTGGGGGGTGGAGCAGTATCCCGGCAGTTCAGAAGAACCACGCGGGCCCGGGAAGGCCGCCACCACTGGCGACCTTGTGCAATGCGCTGGAGGCCCGGCTAGCGGACGGGCACAGGTTGCAATTGCACAGTCGTCGACAGTACCTCATGGCCCTTCCCCCTCCCCCAATGCCGGAGCCTGCTGCCAGACTTGCCGCAGCATTGCCCAGCCCCATGCCCCTGCTGCTCACCGGCCGCGGTTTCCGCCAGGAGCTGGAGCGGGTCGGGGCCCTGGCGCTCTACGCCCCGCTGGAGGGCGGCGCTGAAACCCGCCTGCTGCGCCGGCTGCGGGCGGCCGGCTATCGGGCCCAGATCAACTCCGCCCGCGGCCTGGGGGATCCGGAGGCGTTCCTGCTGCAGCAGCACGGCGTGCGTCCCCCCCACCTGGGGCACCAGAGCGTCGGCCGCGGCGCCGCCGTGGGTGAGGTGCAGATGGCCTGCCCCCAGCTGGGTCATCTGTTTGATGGCAGCAACGCACCGGTGGTGCTGTGGCTGCTGGAAGGACAGGTGCTCTCCAAGGCGGAGCTGGCCTCCCTGCTCGACCTCACCCGCCGGGAGCCCCGCCTCAAGATCGTGGTGGAGCTGGGGGGATCGCGGAGTCTGCGCTGGCAACCCCTGGCCAGCGTGCTCGCCCAGGCGGCTTGAGCCGGGCTGAGGCGGCCCTCGCCTCAGGCCGCTGGGTGAAGTTGATCTGTGGTGCGAGCAACCAGGATCTGGTCTCCATCGAAGACCTCTGCGCCCTGTACAGCCTGGCGGGGGTGCATTGCATCGATGTGGCGGCCGACGCGGCCGTGGCCCAGGCCGCCCGGCGGGGCATCCAGTGGGCCCTGGACCGCGGCGCTAAGGCCCCCTGGCTGATGGTGAGCCTCAGCGATGGGGAGGACCCCCACTTCCGCAAGGCCCATTTCGATCCGCAGCGCTGCCCGGTGGACTGCCCGCGGCCCTGCCAACGGGTGTGTCCAGCCCTGGCCATCGGCGCCAGCGGAGGCGTGATCGCAGAGCGCTGCTATGGCTGCGGCCGCTGCCTGCCGGCGTGTCCCCTGGGCTTGATCGGGGAGGCGCCCCAGCTGCTCAGCCCCGAAGCGGTGCCGCAGCTGCTGGCGCAACTGCAGCCGGACGCCGTGGAACTGCACACCCAGCCGGGACGTGGCGCCGCCTTCCACCAACGGCTGGCCCAGGTGCTCGCCAGCGGCGTGCCCCTGCGGCGGTTGGCGGTGAGCATCGGCCTGGAAGGGGCCCACGGCCCCGTGACCCCCGAGCAGCTGGCCACGGAGCTGTGGCAGCGGTTTGTGCCCCTGCGGCGGTTAGGCCTGCGGGTGCTCTGGCAGCTGGACGGCCGGCCGATGAGCGGTGACGTGGGCGCCGGCACCGCCCACGCCGCCGTGAAACTGCTGCGGGCGGTGCGCCCCTGGGCGCCGCCGGGGCCGCTGCAGCTGGCGGGGGGCACCAACGCCAGCAGCCTGGGGCTGCTACGGCCCTGCGATGGCGCCGCCGGTGTGGCGTTCGGGGGCATGGCCCGCAGCCTGCTGCAACCCCTGCTGCAGGAGGCCGAGGGCCGCGGCGCCCCCCTGCGCGAGCAGGAGGATCTCTGCCGGCGGGCCCTGCCCCTGGTGCAGGGGCTGATTGACCCGTGGCTGGGCCGCTGATGGCTAGAACGCCTGCTGAGGCGTCTGTTCCGGAGCCCATGGCCATCCCGTCAACTCCCCCGCAGCCGATCACCCCCCAACGCATCACCGACGACCTGGATCGGCTGTTGGCGGTGTTGCCCGCCGGCGTGCGGGCGGCCCTGCAGCCGGAGGCCGCCCGTGAGCAGCTGCTGGAGGTGGTGCTGGATCTGGGGCGTGTCCCCGAGGCCCGCTACCCGGGGCGGGCGGTGGCCCTCGGGGAGGCCGTGGTGGAGCGGGCCGATCTGGAGGCGGTGGTGGAGCGGCTAGGGAGCTTTGGCGGCGACAACCGCGCCGGCATCGAGCGCACCCTGCACCGCATCAGCGCCATCCGCAATCGCACCGGCTCGATCGTGGGGCTCACCTGCCGGGTGGGGCGGGCCGTGTTCGGCACCGTGGCGATGGTGCGCGACCTGATGGATTCCGGTCAGTCGCTGCTGCTGATGGGCCGCCCTGGGGTGGGCAAAACCACCGCCCTGCGGGAAATCGCCCGGGTGCTGGCCGATGAGCTGGGCAAGCGGGTGGTGGTGATCGACACCAGCAATGAGATCGCCGGCGACGGCGACATCCCCCATCCCGCCATCGGCCGGGCCCGGCGCATGCAAGTGGCCAGACCGGAACTGCAGCACCAGGTGATGATCGAGGCGGTGGAAAACCACATGCCCGAGGTCATCGTGATCGATGAAATCGGCACGGAGTTGGAGGCCCAGGCGGCGCGCACCATCGCTGAACGGGGCGTGATGCTGGTGGCCACGGCCCACGGCAACGAACTGGCCAACCTGGTGAAGAACCCCACCCTCAGCGACCTGGTGGGCGGCATCGAATCGGTGACCCTCGGGGATGAGGAAGCGCGCCGGCGCCGCAGCCAGAAAACCGTGCTGGAACGCGCAGCGGAGCCCACCTTCCCGCTGGCGGTGGAAATGCACAGCCGCCACCGCTGGTTGGTGCACCGCGATGTAGCCCGCACCGTGGATCTGTTGCTGCGCGGGCAGCTGCCGCGGCCCCAGGTGCGCGAACTTGATGGCGATGGCCGGCTGCAACTGAGCGAAACCGCCGGCCCAGTGGCGGAGCAGCCGCGCCGGCCCAGCCACCAGGTCAAGCCCCAGCTGAGCAGCCAGCCCAGCCCCAGGGCCGTTCCACGGAGCACCACGGGCAACGGTGCCGCCACAGCCGCTCCCGCCAGCCCGGAACCGAGCGCCCCCAGCCCGGCCCTGCAGGTGTTCTGCGCGGGCGTCAGCGAAACCTTGGCGGAGCAGGCGATCCGCAGCCGTCGCCTGGCGGTGCAGCTGAGCCCCACGGTGGAGGACGCCGATGCGGTGCTGGCGGTGCGCCAGCAGCTGGGGCGCGAACCGCAGGTGCGCCGCAGCGCCCAGGCCGCCGCGGTGCCGATTCTGGTGATCAAGACCGACACCCTGCCCCAGATCCAGCGGGGGCTGGAGCGGCTGTTGCAACGGCGCCAGGGCGACGGATCCGACGACGACATCCCGCAGCCCGCCATGGCCGCGAGCGGCAGCGACGACGACCTAGCCGGCCTGGAGGAATGCCGACTGGCGGTGGAGCAGCTGGTGCTGCCCCAGGGGCGACCGGTGGAGCTGCTGCCCCGCAGCCCACGGGTGCGGCAGCTGCAGGCGGAACTGGCCGCCCACTACCAGCTGGCCAGCGCGGAGTTCGGCAGCGGCAGCCAGCAGCGGCTGCGCATTTTTCCGCGCTGAGGCAGCGCAACCCAGCCAGCGAGGCCACCCGATTGACGAAGGTGGACCCGCTGTGGGTAACTATCTGGGTGCTCGCGAGTCGACGCTTCGGCGTCCGTTCCGTGCAGCGCGTTGGGCCGTCGCCAAGTGGTAAGGCAGCGGGTTTTGGTCCCGCCATTCCTAGGTTCGAATCCTAGCGGCCCAGTTTTGAACCTCACCGCCAGAGCTGGCATGGCACCGCCTCTGTTGGTGTTCGATTTCGATGGCGTGCTGGTGGACGGCATGGCCGAGTACTGGTGGAGCGCCCGCGGCGCCGCCCTGGCCCTGCGGCCGGAGCGGCAGCTGAGCCCCATCGCCCCACCTGGCTTCAGCCGCTTGCGTCCCCTGATCCACAAGGGATGGGAAATGGTGCTGGCGGCGCTGGAGCTGTCGCGGCCTGAACTCGATCTGGAGGCCTACCTGGGCGACTACCCCGGGCACATCCACGCCGCCCTGGAGCGCTGGCAGCTGCAGCCGCACCAGCTGCAGGAGCGTCTCGAGCAGCTGCGCAGGGAGGCCATCCGCCAGGATCCGCAGGCTTGGCTGGCGCTCCATCGGCCCTATCCCGGCGTGCCGGAACGGCTGGCGGCCCTGGCCGCAGAAGGCAGCGACTGGCTGGTGCTCACCACCAAGGGCGGCGCCTTTGCCCGTCAGCTGCTGAAGGCCTACGGCCTGCAGCCCCTGGCGGTGTACGGCCACGAACAGGGAAGCAAACCGGAAGTGCTGCTACGGCTGGCGGCGGAGCAACCGCAGCCCCTGTGGTTTGTCGAAGACCGGCGCCCCACCCTGGAGGCCGTCCGCCAGACCCCCGGTCTCGACGCGGTGCGCTGCTTTCTGGTGTCATGGGGCTACCTGGGACCCGGCGACGCCGAACAGCTCCCGGCGGGCATTCAGCTGCTGCAACCCCGCCAATTCGCCCAGCCCTTGGCGGACTGGCCTTGAGCCGCTAGGGTACGCCTGTACTACAACCAGGTGGTTCCGGCGGAACACCTGGCGCCTGCGGTGGCACTTCTCTGTGGGAGGTCGCCGAGGATGGCTCCGGTTCCACCGGCCTGTCCGCACCGCGGCCCGCCCCAGCTGTCACGGGACAGCCTCCATTCCTCAGCCTTCGCAGACATGCCTGCCGACGACAAAACCACCGAGACCCGGGCGAGCCGCACCAGCAGCGCTGGTAGCTCCGGCAGCCCCAGCAACAGCGGCCACCAGGAGCGCGACAAGGCCCTGGGCCTGGTGCTGAATCAGATCGAGCGCAACTTCGGCAAGGGCTCGATCATGCGCCTGGGGGACGCCTCCCGCATGCGGGTGGAAACCAGCCCCACCGGTGCCCTCACCCTCGACCTAGCCCTGGGCGGCGGCTACCCGAAGGGACGCGTTGTGGAGATTTATGGCCCGGAGAGCTCGGGTAAAACCACCCTGACCCTGCACGCCATCGCCGAGGTGCAGCGGCGCGGTGGCGTGGCCGCCTTCGTGGATGCGGAGCACGCCCTCGACCCCGTCTATGCCGCCGCCCTGGGGGTGGACATCGAGAACCTGCTGGTGTCGCAGCCCGATACGGGCGAAATGGCCCTGGAGATCGTGGATCAGCTGGTGCGCTCCGCCGCCGTGGACATCGTGGTGGTCGACTCCGTGGCGGCCCTGACGCCGCGGGCGGAAATCGAAGGGGAAATGGGTGATCTGGCGGTGGGCAGTCAGGCCCGTCTGATGAGCCAGGCGATGCGCAAGATCACCGGCAACATCGGCAAATCGGGTTGCACCGTGATCTTCCTCAACCAGCTGCGCCAAAAGATCGGCGTGACCTACGGCAACCCGGAGACCACCACCGGGGGCAATGCCCTCAAGTTCTATGCGTCGGTGCGCCTCGACATTCGCCGCATTCAGACCCTCAAGCGCGGCACGGAGGAATACGGCATCCGCGCCAAGGTGAAGGTGGCCAAGAACAAAGTGGCGCCACCCTTCCGCATCGCCGAATTCGACATCCTGTTTGGCCGGGGCATCAGCACCCTGGGCTGCCTGCTCGATCTGGCTGAAGAGAACGGCGTGGTGGTGCGCAAAGGCGCCTGGTACAGCTACGAGGGCGACAACATCGGCCAGGGCCGCGACAACACGATCGTCTGGCTGGAGCAAAACCCCGAGCACAAGGAGCGCATCGAAGTGCAGGTGCGCCAGAAGCTCAGCGAAACCAGCGATTCCCTCAAGCCCGTGGCCGCAGCGGCCGCGCGTCTGGCGGCCGCTGGCGCCAGCACTGGTTCCGAAGCGGAAGCCCTGCCGGCGGCGAGCTGAGCAGCGGGGAATAGCGACAGGGGGCTCCCGTGAGCCCCCACATCCAAAACGCTGGAGAATCGGTCGCAGCTCAGCCGCGGCTGATGGCCACGTCCACTGAGGCCGGGGTGAGGCTGGCGGCGAGGCGGCCGAGCTCGCCGATGGCTTCGGCCCCTTCCAGCTTCACCAACTCGTGGCCGTTGCGGGACTCGACCCAGCTGATGCCGTAATCGGACACGAGAAAGCGCACCATGTGGCCGTCACCCAGGTCAGCCACAAACGACGCCCCCTGGCCCTGGCGCTCATCGCCGCAGACATAACAGGTGGCCGCCAATCCCTGGCGCTGCAGCCCATCAGCCAGGGCCCGCAAACTCATCACCAGATCCGCCACAACGGAGCGGTAGTGCTCGGCGAGACGCGCAAACATGGCCGATCGAGCAGACGAGGCAACGATCCTAAGGTTTTCTTCAGAATTGCGTGGGTAGAAATACCCGGAGCTCGTTGATGTGTGCGGATCCCCATCAGCGGGGATCAGGCACCGCTCAGCCGTCCGACAGGCTCCACCAGCCGGCGGCGGGGCCAATGAAGCGCACCGTGATCCAGAAGACCACCAGGGCGCCAATGCCAATCCAGGCACCGCGCGTAGTGAGTTGCACAAACTGCTCCCCCTGCCGTTGGCTCAGCGGCAACCAGGGGGCAATGCGGGGGGAGGCGTCCTTGGGGGCGGCTTTCGCGGGCTTGGGACGCGCGGGCAACCCCTGGTCTGCGCGGCGCTTGGCCTCTCCCATCGGCTCCTGACAACAGCAGGCGCCAGGCTAAAGGGGGTCAGCTCGGGCGCAAGCGGGGCAGGTCGACCCAGGGCTCCAGGGCCTCCAAGACCTGACGGCCCCAGCCCCGGCGCCGCAGCCGGCCATCCAGCACCGCCAGCCGGCCGCCATTGCGTCGCACGCCCGCCACCGCCTGCTGCAACCGTGCGAGGGCCTCGGGCAGCAGGAGCTCCCGGAACCAATCGCGGCCCTGGCTGCGCAGGGCCGCTACCCGGGCCGCGGTGAGCGGATCCTCCAGGCTGGCGATGGGCAGGGTGGCCGCCACCAGCTGACAGGGCAACGGCAGACGCTGCTGGTGCTGCAGCCACCAGCCCCAGCTGCAGCACAGCACCCCATTGCTCTCCGGGGCGGTGAGCTCATGGCCCACCCGTGATCCAAACTCCGCCGCCAGAGCACTGGTGAGCCCCAGACGCAGGCCCTCGTCGTCGAGCAGCACCACCGTCAGGCCCGACTGACCCAGCACCAGGCGCCGGCATTGATCGAGCAGATGGCTGGGGTAGTGGGGCGCATTGGGCAAGGCCTGAGCTGAAGGCGCAAACAGGGGCAGCGGGTCCAGCAGCGGTGGGTCCGCCAGGGTGACCTCCACCGCCGGCCGGAACCCCGGCAGCGGGGACACCGACTCCGGCCAGGGTCCCACCAGCACCGCGCCACGGGCGTCCAGCACGGCGGGCATCACCGCCAGGGGATCGAGCGGCTGGCGGTGCCATTGCCACTGCAGCAGGGCTGGATTCACCTGGGCCCAACTGGTCCAGCCCTCTCCCCCGCTGGCCAGCCAGGCGGGCCAGGGCTCCGGCAGGGGCGAGAGCACCGCCAGCAGTTGCCTGAGCGGGGCTTCCTCGTCGCTGCTGATGGCCACCCGTTGGTGGGGGCCGCAGGGCCGGGCCAGCACCCGCCGGCTGAGCCGTTCGTGCAACTGCAGCAGGCTGGCGGCCGCCGCCGGCAGGCTGCGGCGCAGCTGCTCCCAGTGGTGGGTCTCGATCACCACCCCCAGGGCCTGGCGCAGCAGGGGCTGCAACAACTCCCCCTCGGGAATCACCAACTGGCGATCCGCCAGCCCACCGGCCCGCCAGGCGGCCACCAACTGATCATGCTGCAGCAGCCAGAGCCGAGCCGATGGGGGCGCGCTAGTGCCCTCCCAACAGGGCAGGCACAGCCCCACCGCCTCCAGCCGCGGCAACTCCACTTGCAACAGTCGCTGCCGCAACGCCGGGCTCACCAACAACGCCACCGGCCCCTCATGCAGGGCGAGGGGCACCAGCAACCCCAACAGCCAACTGGGGTCACTGCCTGGGGCGAGGCGCACCAGGGTCTGGTCGGCACGCCGCAGGCTGCGGGCCACCAACCGGCTCAGGGTGAGGTGATGGGGCCAGCGCGGTTCACCCTCCTGTCGCAGCAGGTCTTTGAGCTGTTGGTGGGCGCGGGCTTCCAACATCCACGAATCGTAGGAAGCTGGCCCCAGCGCACTGTTCAACCATGACCACCAGCTGGTGCGATCGCCCCGTGGGGATCGTGGGCCTCGGATTGATCGGCGGATCCCTGGGGCTCGACCTGCGCCAGCAGGGGCTTGAGGTGCGGGCCTTGGTGCACCGTTCCAGCACCGCCGAACGGGCTCGCCAGCGCGGACTGGCCGACCAGGTGGACACCGACCCGGGGGTGCTGCAGCCCTGCGGATTGATCGTGCTGGCGCTGCCGCTGGATCGGCTGCTGGATCCCCCCTCCGGGCTGCGGGAGGCGCTGCCGGCGCAGGCGGTGATCACCGATGTGGGCTCGGTGAAGGCGCCGGTGGTGGAGCGCTGGCAACGCTGGCACCCCCGCTTTGTGGCCAGCCATCCGATGGCCGGCACAGCGGACTCCGGCGTGGAGGCGGGCATCACCGGGCTGTTTGCGGGGCGGCCCTGGGTGGCCACCCCCACCGCCGACACCAACGCCGACGCCCTCGAGCAGGTGCGGCAGCTGGCACAACGGGTGGGGGCCCAGTGGCTCAGCTGCGATCCGCAGCAACACGACCGGGCGGTGGCGCTGATCTCCCACATGCCAGTGCTGGTGAGCGCCGCCCTACTGGAGGCGGCCGATGGCGAGGCGGATGGGGGTACGGCTGCACTGGCCAAGCAGCTGGCCTCCAGCGGCTTCGCCGACACCAGCCGGATTGGCGGCGGCAACCCCGAACTGGGCACGTTGATGGCGCGCAGCAACCGCGCGGCGGTGCTGGCGGCCCTGGGCCGCTACCGGCAACGGCTGGAGGGGCTGGAGCAGCTGGTGCAGCAGGAGCGCTGGGAGGAGCTGGAGGGGCGGCTCAGTCGCTGCCAGGAGCGGCGACCGGACTTTCTCTAGGCCGTAGGCGCAGCTCCGCCCCCTGGGCGGCCAGCAGCTGGCGGCAGGCGGTGAAGGCCGAGAGGCTCACCCCCGCGGTGCCCTCACCGGGATGGATGGCATCGCCGCACAGCCACAGGCCGGGCAGGGGGGTGCGACTGGCCAGTCCGAACGGGCCGAAGCGGCTCGGGTGCTGACCCAGCCCCCCCACAAAGCCATAGGGACGACCGGTCCAACCGGCGAAGCCCCGGGGCGTGGCCAACTCCAGGTGGCGGTAGTCGCTGAGGGTCAGCCCTAGCAGCTGCTGCAGGCCTGCCTGGATCCCCTCCAGGGCCTGCTGTTTGCGCCGCTGGTAGGCGGATTCCTCCAGCCCGAACCAAGGCCGGGCCGGCGTGAACACGCTGGCGATCACCGTGGCCTGCCCCACTGGCGCCCGGCCATCCCCCTCGGCGCTGAGTGACACAAACAGGCTGCCGGGATCGCTCCACTCCAACTGGGCGTGGAGGCCCGAGGCGGGGGGCAGGCGCTCGCGATCGACGGCCCCATAAAGAACCAGGGCTCCGGAGGGATCCGGGAAGCTCTGCAGGCGCTGGCCATAGCCCGGCGGCAGAGGCTCCTCCAACAGCTCCGGCAGCAGCTGCGGCGGCAGGGTGCACACCAGTTGGTCGGCCTGCAGGGCAAACGGCCGTCGAGCTGGCCCCTCCCCGAGCACGCGCCAGCCATCCCCCTGCCGCTGCAGCCGCTGCGCGCGATGGCGTAAGCGCAGCGCACCCCCCGCCCGCTGCAGGGCCTGCTCGAGGGCGGTGCTGAGCCGTTGCATCGACCCCTGCAGATGCCAAAGCCCCAGGGGCTCCTGCGCCATGGCCAGCACGGTGGCGCCATAGAGGGCAGCGGTGCCGGCGGCCGGCTCCTGGGAATACAGCCGCAGCTGCAGATCCAGAAAACGACGCAGGCGACCATCGCGCGCACAGCCGCAGAGGGCCAGCAGGTCGGCCACGCTGGCGGTGGTGAACAGGCCATTGGCCAGCACCCCGGGCCCAAGCGCACCCAACAGCTGGCCCCAATCCCAGGGGCTGCGGGGCGGCAGCACCGGGTCGCGGCCGGCGAAGGCCCAGCTGCTGCGGTGCAGCTGGGTGCACAGGGCCCAGAAGCGCTCGCTGCCGGGAAACTGCCGCCGCCGCTCCTCCCCCCAGCGCTGGGGGTCACGCCACAGCGCAATCGGAGCCTCCTCCCCCGCCAACCACACGTTGCAGCCGGGATCCAACGGGGTGGCCTCGGGCAACGGCAGGCCGAAGTGATCCATCAGGCGCCGGTGGATGCCGCCGGGCTCAAAGCCGGCCACCTGGGTAGCCCCCACATCGAAGGTGTAGGGCCCGCGCCGGAAGGTGCCGGCACAACCGCCGCTCTGGCTGTGGGCCTCCAGCAACACCACCTGGAGCCCTTCCGCCGCCAGCAGAGCCGCCGCCGTCAGGCCGGCGATGCCGCCCCCCAGCACCGCCACATCGCAACGCTCAGCCATGGCCCACGCCCCTGGCGGCATGCTGGCAGCGCCCCAGCCCCGGCGCGTGGCCGGCTCCTCCGTGCAGCACGCCCCCGAGCCCCTGGCGACCTGGCTGCAGCGACAACTCGGGGTGGAGCTGCAGGGACAGCGGCCGGTGGGCGGCGGCTGCATCCATCGAGCCTGGGAGCTGCAGCTCGCCGATGGCCGGCGCCTGTTCGCCAAAACCAACCGTCCGGCCCTGCTGCCGGTGCTGGAGGCGGAGGCCGACGGGCTGGCGGCACTGCATCGGGCCGCAGCAGAGCTGCGGATCCCCCAGCCGCTGGCCCTGGGGATCTGCCCAGCCGGCAGCCCAACGGGACAGGGCGAGGCGGTGCTGGTGCTGGATTGGCTGGAGCTCCAGCACGGCAGCGGCGGCACCCCCGAGAGCCGCGACCAGGCCTGGTGGCAGCTGGGGGCCAACCTGGCCCAGCTGCACCGAGCCAGCCTTCAGCAGCCCAGTGGTGGTTTCGGCTGGAGCCGCGACAACTTCATCGGCTCGGCTCCCCAGGCCAACGGCTGGATGGCGAGCTGGAGCCAGTTTTTTGGGCAGCGGCGCCTCGGTACCCAACTGCAACAGGCCGAGGCCTCAGGCCGTCGGCTCCATGGGGCAGCGGCGCTGTTGGAGCGGCTGCCCCGGTGGTTGGAAGCCCATCACCCTGATCCCTGCCTGGTGCACGGCGACCTCTGGAGCGGCAATGCCGCCCTGGTGAACGGCGGCGGCGGCGGCGGCGCCCTGTTTGATCCGGCCGTCTACCGGGGTGACCGAGAGGTGGATCTGGCCATGGCCGAGCTGTTCGGGGGATTCCCCACCAGCTTTTTCCAGGGGTATGACGCCACCTGGCCGCGACCGCAGGGCTACCAACAGCGTGTTGCGCTCTACAACCTGTATCACCTGCTCAACCACGCCAATCTGTTCGGCGGTAGCTACTGGCAGCAGGCCGGAGAGACGATCAACGGCCTGCTGAGCCAGTACCCCTGAGATCAACCCAGGTATTCCTTGCGCAGGGTCTGCACCTTGGTGATCACCGCGGAGCGCTTGTCGCTGGTGGTGAGGTTCTGCCAGCTCCACTGGCCCACCACCACCAGGCCCAGCAGCTCCAGCAGGCCGGGAACCACGGGCAGCAGGTTGATGGTGTCCAGCACACCCTTGATCAGCACCTGGGCCACGATCACCACCACCAGAACGCCCACACCCTTGCCGATGCGGCCCATCTGGCCCCAGTCGACCTGGTCGAGGGTTTCGTTCACCTTGCTGAGCACTTCGCTGTAGCGCTCGGTGAAGCTGGCGCCGGCTTCGTCGCCGCCGGTGCTGGCCTGATCCTTCAGATCGGTGGTCTCGTCGGTCATCAGGGTGGGCATCGGACGGGTTGGCTTCGGCATAAGGTATCGGTGTGGGTGCATCAACGCCAGAGCGCGTGCTCCTCAGTGGGCATTGCCTGATCGTTCTGGAGCGCACGGTGCTCGCCGCCAGCCCCGCCGAAGGCTGTGCCCTGCTGATCGGTCGGCGTCACGCAGAGGCCCTGTGGGTGCAGCGGATCTGGCCCTGCTGCAACCGCTGGGAACCGGCATCGGAACGGCAGCGCCACTTCCAACTCGACCCGCGCGAACAGCTGCTGGCGCAGCGGTGGGTGCGTGAGCGTGGGCTGCAGGTGCTGGGGGCCGCCCACAGCCACCCCAGCAGCCCGGCCGTGCCATCGCTCAGCGACCGCGAACGCAGCCTGGGCCCCACCCTGCTGCTGATCCGCAGCGGCCTCACGGACGACCCGCATCCCTTGCGGGCCTGGTGGCTGCCGGAGCCAGCCGCCCTGCCGGGCCCCGCCCCTGAGGCGTTGCCCCTGCCCCTCGAGGCGCCACTGACCGGGGATTTGGGAGAGTAGGGAGACGGACCGCACGCCGCCCCGCCTCCATGCTTCCCCCCGACACCACTGGCATCGAGCTCAGCCCCGATGAGGTGGCCCGTTTTGCCCGCCACCTGATCCTGCCGGAGGTGGGCATGCAGGGGCAGAAGCGGCTCAAGGCCTCGTCGGTGCTCTGCGTGGGCACGGGCGGCCTGGGCTCGCCGCTGCTGCTCTACCTGGCGGCCGCCGGGGTGGGGCGCATCGGCATCGTCGACTTCGATGTGGTGGATCACTCCAACCTGCAGCGGCAGGTGATCCACGGCACCAGCTGGGTGGGCAAACCCAAGATCGAATCGGCCAAGGCCCGGATCCTGGAGATCAACCCCCACTGCCAGGTGGACCTCTACGAAACGGCCCTGAGCAGCGAGAACGCGCTGGAGATCATTCGCCCTTACGACATCGTCTGCGACGGCACCGACAACTTCCCCACCCGCTACCTGGTGAACGACGCCTGCGTGCTGCTGGGCAAGCCCAACGTGTACGGCTCGATCTTTCGCTTCGAAGGCCAGGCCACGGTGTTCAACCTCGACGCCGAGAGCCCCAACTACCGCGACCTGTTCCCCGAACCGCCGCCGCCGGGGATGGTGCCCTCCTGCGCCGAGGGGGGCGTGGTGGGCGTGCTGCCCGGGATCATCGGCGTGATCCAGGCCACCGAAGCGGTCAAGATCATCACCGGCATCGGCACCACCCTCAGCGGGCGGCTGCTGCTGTTCGATGCCCTGGGGATGAAGTTCCGCGAGCTCAAGCTGCGGCCCAACCCGGAACGGCCCGTGATCGACAAGCTGATCGACTACCAGGAGTTCTGCGGGGTGGGCGGCAGCGCCCCCGGCCAGGAGGAAGCCGGCGCCGTGGACAGCATCAGCGTGGCTGAGCTCAAGCAGCTGCTCGACGGTGATCGCTCAGGCCTGGTGCTGATCGATGTGCGCAACCCCCCCGAGGCGGAGATCGCCGTGATCCCCGGGGCCACCCTGATCCCGCTCGATCAGATCGAGAACGGCACCGCTGTGGAGAAAGTGCGCGAGCTGGCCGCCGGCAAAACCCTGTACGCCCACTGCAAGTTGGGTGGCCGCAGCGCCAAGGCCCTGATCGCCCTCAAGCGCCATGGCATCGACGGCATCAACGTGGCCGGCGGCATCGACGCCTGGAGCCAGGAGGTGGACTCCAGCGTGCCCCGTTACTGACGCGGGCCGCAGGGGGGATGCCCTGGCTCAATAATCCACGCCGCGCTTGAGATCGACGCCCCGCTCGGCGTAGTGCTTGTGGCACACCATCTCAGAGTGCACGCTGGCCAGGTCGAAATAGGCCGGCGGATGCTTGCAGCGGCCCGTGAGGATCACCTCGGTTTCCGCCGGCTTGCGCAGCAAGGTCTGCACGATGGGCTCCACCGGCAGCAGCTCCAGATCCACCGTGGGGTTGATCTCATCGAGGATCACCGTTTTGTAGAGGCCGCTGGAGATGGCAGCCCGGGCGATTTCCCAGGCACGCTCCGCCTCCACGTAATCGATGGGCTGCTGCTGGCCGCGCCAGACGATGGCATCGCGGCCGGAGCGCAGGTGATCCACCAGATGGGGGTAGCTCTCCCGTAGGGCAGCGATGGCCGCATCCTCCGTGTAGCCCTTGCCGCCCTTGAGCCACTGCAGAATCAGCACCCGGTGGCTCTTGTCCTGGGAGATGCCGCGGCCGATGGCCTGCAGGGCCTTGCCCAGGGCACTGGTGGATTTGCCCTTGCCCTCGCCGGTGTACACCTCAATGCCGTCGAGGCCGGCACTGGCCAGGTCGGCGTCGGCCAGCTCCAAGTCCGTCAGGCGGTCCTGGCGGCGATGGGCCCGCATCTCCGAATGGAGATCAGCGATCTGCACCAGGGGCCGGGGGGCACCGCGACCGGTGACGATCACCTCCATGCCAGGCGGCTTGGCCGCCAAGGTGCGCACCACCTCCTCCAGATCCAGCAGGCCCAGATCCAGCACTGGGTTGAGCTCATCAAGCACCACCACGGAGTAGAGGTCGCTGGCCAGGGCTCCCTTGGCGATGGTCCAGCCGCGCTGGGCCTCCTGAATGTCGATGCGGGTGACCTGATCGGCGCTGAAGTAATCGCCACGACCGGTGCGCACCTGATCGATCAAGTGGGGAAAGCCCTGCTGCAGCGCCTCGATGGCGGCGTCCTCGTCGTAGGAGCGGCCGGGCCCCTTGAGGAAGCGCAGCAGCAGCACGCGGGTTTGTTTCTGCTCGCAGATGCCTAGGCCGATGGTGCGCAGCACCACCCCGAGGGCCGCCTGGCTTTTGCCCTTGCCTTCGCCGTCATAAACGTGCAACTGGCCGTGGCTGCGCTCATTGGCGCCGGCCGCCGTGCGGATGCCGATGCCACGGCCAGTACCCCGCTGCGCCTGGTTTTGCGGCGTCTGGGTGCTGGGGGGCATGGAACAAATCGGTTCGGCTTGATGCTACCGGCGTTGGCCGGAACGGCGGCCCTGCCAGGATCAAGCGGCACAGACCAGGACCGGCCCAGCACGATGTTCCGCCTGCTTGAGAGCCTCAGCCCAGGGCAGGCGCAGCAGCTGGAGCAGTTGCGCATCCAGCTGGCGAACCTGCCGGCGGTGATGGTGGCCTATTCCGGTGGGGTGGACAGCACCCTGGTGGCGGCCATCGCCGCGGAGCAGCTAGGGGATCGGGCCGTGGCGGTCACGGGGGTGTCGCCGGCGCTGGCGCCCCACCTGCGCGAAGAAGCGCAGCTGCAGGCCCGTTGGATCGGTATGCGCCACCGGGAGATCGCCACCGCCGAACTCGACGATCCGGCCTACAGCAGCAACCCCAGCCAGCGCTGCTACGCCTGCAAGCAGGAGTTGCACCGGTTGCTGGCGGAGTTGGGCCGGGAGCAACCGCAGGCGGTGGTGCTGGATGGGGTCAACCACGACGACCTGGGGGACCACCGCCCCGGCATCGCGGCGGCCCAGGCGGCCGGGGTGCACTCCCCCCTGGCGGGCCTCGGCATCGACAAGGCCAGCGTGCGCGCCATTTCGCGGGCGCTGGGATTCCCCTGGTGGGACAAACCCGCCCAGCCCTGCCTGGCGTCGCGCTTCCCCTACGGCGAACCGATCAGCGCCTCGCGGCTGCAGCGGGTGGCGGCGGCCGAGGCCTGGCTGCGGCAACGGGGATGGCCGGAGCTGCGGGTGCGCAGCCAGGGGGATGCCGCCCGGATTGAGCTGCCGGCAGATCAGCTCAGCACCGCCCTGCAGCGCTGGGGGGATCCCGATCAGCGCAGTGCCCTGGTCAGCGCCTTTCTCGAGCAGGGGTTCAGCGCCGTGAGCGTGGACCTGGAGGGGTTGGTGAGCGGCAAGCTCAACCGCAGCTTGCGGGGCTGATCTGCCCCTGCCCCGATTCCGGGCACACAGGCATAAAAAAACCCCTCCATAGCGGAGGGGCCAAGCGGACAGCGCGAGGCTCAGGCGGCCGCCAGAACCGGTTGCCGGTCAGCGCCGGCGACGGAACTGGGGGTTTCACGGCGGAAACTCTTGAGCTTGTAGCTGCCGGCGTCGAGCTCTTCGCTGAGCACGATGCAGGCACGCTCCGGCATGGTGTGGTCACCGCAGGTGAACACATCCACGGCGGCGTAGCCCGATTCGGGCCAGGTGTGGATGGAGATATGGGATTCGGCCAACAGAGCCAGCCCCGTCACACCCTGGGGGTCAAACCGGTGGGTGATCAGATTCAGGAGTGTGGCGCCAGCACGCTTGGCAGCGCTGGTGATGGCGTTCCTGAGGAAAGCTTCGTCGTCGAGCTTGGCGGGATCGCAGTTGTACAGCTCGAGGATGCAGTGTTTGCCCACCATGTCGGTGGCACTGGGTGATTGGGGGCTACTGGAGAAAGGGCTCTCAGCTCCGGTCCATCCCGGGTTGGGGTGGAGGCAGGCCGCTTGGGTCATCAGATCCAGCCAAACAGCCCAACACCTTACTGGCCCAGCCGCAGCGCGCCGGCCTCAACGGTCACCAGTTGCGAACGTTGGTGCCAACCGCCGCTGAAGGCCCCCAGGTGGGTGGCACTCACCAGGCACTGATGCCCCTCCCCCACCGCCTCCAGCAGCAACTGCTGGCGATCGGGGTCCAGCTCCGCCAGCACGTCATCGAGCAGCAGCAGGGGCGGCTCCCCCCAGAGCTGCTGCACCAGCTCCAGCTCCGCCAGCTTCAGGGCCAGCACCAACGTGCGCTGCTGACCGGCGGAGCCATAGCGGCGGGCCGGCTGGTCGCCCAACTCCAGCACCACCTCGTCACGGTGCGGACCCACGGCGCATTGCCCCAACCGCAGCTCCTCGGGCCGCTGCGCCCGCAACTGCTCCAGCAGGCTGTCGCGCCAGGGCCCCTCCTGATCCGGTTCGGCCCCCTCCACATCGAGGGCGGTGCCGGGCTGATAGCGCAACAGCAACTGCTCACGGCCGGCGCTCAGGCGCCCCTGCCACGCGGCCGCCAGGGGCTGCAGCCGGCGCAGGGCCCGCAGCCGGCGGCGGTGCAGGCGCGTCCCCACCACGGCCATCTGCTGATCGAAGGCCTCCAGCAGATCCTGCAGCTGGCCCTGAGCCAGGCCGCGGCGCAGCAGCTGGGAGCGCTGCCGCAACAGGCGGCCATAGCGGCTGAGCAGCTCGGCGTACACCGGCTCGAGCTGCAGCACCACCCGATCCAACCACTGGCGCCGCAAGGCGGGCTCCCCGCGCACCAGATCCAGATCCAGCGCACTGAAGCCCACACAGCGCAAGGGGCCGATCAGCTCGTGCTGGCGCTCCAGCACCCGCCCGTTGCGGCGCGCCTGGCGCCCCCCCTGGCGGCGCAGCTCCAGCTCGAGGCGATCGGCGCCGCTGCATTCCGCGGCGATCAGTGCCGCAGGCTGCCCCTGGCGGATCAGATCGCGGTCGCTACTGCAGCGGTGGGAGCGCAGGCTGCCCAGCAGCTCCACCGCCTCCAACAGGTTGGATTTGCCCTCGCCATTGCGGCCGATCACCAACAGCCGCGGCGCCTCCAAGCGCAGGCTGAGCTCGCCGTAATTGCGGAACTGACGCAGCTCCAGGCGATGCAGCCGAATGGGTCTGGGGCCGTCTGAGGGCTAAGGTAAGGCCCGTGGGGCCGCTGATCCCGCGTGGGCATGTAGCTCAGTTGGATAGAGCATCAGATTCCGGTTCTGAGGGTCGGGGGTTCGAGTCCCTCCATGCTCGTGGGCCGATCAGCCGCTTTCCCTAGGCCAACGGCCCCGTCTCGTCTGAGCGGGGCTTTTTTTATGGCTGGGCCTCAGCCCTGAAGCCGCAGCCCCATGGCCCGGATCCCGCCGGGATCCACCACAAATCCCTGCTGCTTCAGGGCCGCCAGGGCCCCCTGCGGTGCCGCCACGGAAATGCTGCAACCGGGCAGTTCCCGCCGCAACCGCCCGAGGGCTGCAACCACGAGCACCTGTAGCACTTGGCCCTGGATCCCAACGGGCTCCTCGGGAGCCACCGCCAGGTCCCAGAGGTTGGCGTTGAGGGCCTGGTCGCTGGTGGCCCGCACGAAGCCCACCAACTGGCCGCCGGCGTTGCGCAGGCACAGCTGCCAGGAACTGG
>Ga0310331_10007_pt1 | contig 36544 bp, 36 predicted proteins | sample LakMicMDCLOrngC5_FD_195545 | JGI IMG/M metagenome (GOLD analysis project Ga0310331, IMG submission 195545) | Enriched freshwater cyanobacterial communities from Lake Michigan, Michigan, United States - MI23.DCL.Orng.C5 (v2) (version 2) | ecosystem: Environmental > Aquatic > Freshwater > Lake...
GTTTTTGGCGTCCATGGGGGGTTGGGGGACCGGGGCCGGGGCCCGGGGGGCCTTGCTTAGGCGCTGAGCAGGGCCCGCTTCGGACCATGGATCGGATCTTCCACCACGATCGTCTGATCGCGGTTGGCACCCAGCGACACAATCGCGATGGGCACCTCCATCAAGTCGGCCAGGAACCGCAGGTAACTCATGGCGGTGGCAGGAAGTTCCTCGAGGGTGCGGCAATCAGCGGTGGAGCACTGCCAGCCCGGCAGGGTTTCAAAGATCGGCTTGCAGCGGGCGAAGTCCTCGGCGCTGCTGGGGAAATAGTCCACCCTTTGGCCATCGAGGTCGTAGGCCACGCAAACCTGGATCTCATCCAATTCATCCAGCACATCCAGCTTGGTGATGGCCAGGCAATCCAAGCCGTTCACCTGTACGGCATAGCGTCCGATCACGCCGTCAAACCAGCCGCAGCGCCGGCGCCGGCCGGTGGTGGTGCCGTATTCCCCACCCCGATCGCAGAGGTGGTCGTTGAGGCTGCCCTCGAGCTCGGTGGGGAAGGGACCTTCCCCCACCCGGGTGGTGTAGGCCTTGGCCACCCCAATCACCCGGTCGATCAGGGTTGGGCCCACGCCGGCCCCAATGCAGGCACCCCCGCTCACGGGGTTGGAAGAGGTGACGTAGGGATAGGTGCCGTGATCCAGGTCGAGAAGGGTGCCTTGGGCGCCTTCAAACAGGATGTTTTTGCGGCCCCGGGCGGCCTGATGGATGGTCCTGGTGCAGTCGACCACATGGGGCGCAAGCCGCTTGCCATAGGCCACGTACTCGCTGACCACGGCATCGAAGTCGAGCTGCTCGAGGCCGTAGAGCTTCTGGAGGATTTCGTTCTTCTCAGCCAGGGGACCAGCAAGACGATCCCGCAGCCTGGCTTCATCAAGGATGTCGAGGATCCTGATGCCGTTGCGCTCCGACTTGTCGGCATAGGTGGGGCCAATGCCTCGACCGGTGGTGCCGATGCGGCGGTCGCCGCGGCGCTGTTCCATCGCCTGGTCGAGCAGGCGGTGGTAGGGCATGGTCACGTGGGCCGTGCTGGCCAACTTCAGGCCACTGATATCGATGCCGAAGCCCTTGAGCATCTCGAGCTCGCCAAGCATCACCTTGGGATCGACGACCGTGCCTGAACCAATCAGGCAGATGGTGTCGGGATAAAGGATTCCCGAGGGGATCAGGTGCAGCTTCAGCACCTTGTCGTCCACCACGATGGTGTGGCCGGCGTTTACTCCCCCTTGGTAGCGGACCACCACATCGGCTGAACGGCTCAGCAGATCAGTGATCTTGCCTTTACCTTCGTCGCCCCACTGCGCACCGATGACGACAACGTTGGCCAAACACACGGCGGCCCGAAGCCGCTTCTGAGCACAATCAGTGAGCTTCTCAGATGGAATGCCCCTTCGTCAAAAAGGAGGCCTCCATGCGGGGCCTAGGCACCCCGGGTGGCGTTGACCTCAGCTTTCTTCAGCTCCTTGGTGAGGCGCTCCTTGAGGGCATCGGGAAGGGGCCGATTCGGGTAATTGGTGTAGTGCCCCGCAAGGGAGTTGACCGCCGTCTGCATGGTGGTGAAGGAGCCCAGGGTATTGATGGCACTGCGCGGGCGGTAGCGGGCCACGTAGCCACTCATCAAACTGCGGGCTTGGCTTTCCGCTTCGGGGCGGCCGGGATCATCGGCGCCTAGGGCGATGGTGGACAGCAGGACATCGGCCACGGCCACGGTGTCTTCGAGGTAATTGCCGCTCAGGCCGGTGGTTGAGGCATTGCAGCCCGTCAGGAGCAGGCATGCACCGAGGCAAAGGGCCATGAAGCCGCCCAGGAACCGCTTGGTCCAGGCAGTGATGGCAGCGGTCATGGGGGGATGGCGGCGGATAGGGATCGTAGGGGGCCGCATTGATCAAGGGGCTAGATCCCGCCCCGCTGCTGCTGCAAGACCGGCAAAAGCGCGGTGAGCAGGTTTGTGGCGGCTAAATCCCGTTTCTCACCCGTCGCCCGTTCCACCAGCTCCACCAGGCCCTCCCCAGCGCCGCGGCCCACCACCACGCGCCAGGGGATGCCCACCAGGTCTGCGTCTTTGAACTTGACCCCAGCCCGTTCGGTGCGGTCATCCAACAGGGCATCCACGCCGGCCTCCTGGAGTTGCCCGTAAAGCTCTTCGGCAAGTTCGGCTTGGCTGGGCTCGGCAATGTTGGCGGGCACCACAATCACCTCAAACGGGGCAATTGAAACGGGCCAGCAGATCCCATGGGCGTCGTGGTGTTGCTCCACGGCGGCTTGGGCCAGCCTGGACACCCCAATGCCGTAGCAGCCCATCCAAAGGGCCTCTTCCGTGCCGCTTTCCGTGGTGAATCGGGCCCCAAGGGCTTCGGAGTACTTCCGGCCCAGTTGGAAGATGTGCCCCACCTCAATGCCCCTGGAGGCTTCGAGGGTTTGGGAGGGGTCGTGGCAGCAGCCATCGCCCGGTTGGGCCGATCGCAAATCCACCGCCTCTGGGCAGGTCACCAATTCGTCCCAAGCCGCTCCCACCAGGTGGGTGTCAACCTGATTCGCCCCGCAGACAAAGCGCTTGAGGGCCGTGGCCGTGGGATCGGCGAGCCTCAGGAACTGGCTGCGCCATTGGCTTGCACCCTGCAGAGCTGCATCGCTTAGATGGGGGCCCAAGGAGCCAAAGGGCAGGGGATCGAGGCCCTGGCTTGCCCATTGATCAACGCTGATCGGGGCAATCTCCAGCAGGGCACCCCATGCCGGTTGGGCCCGGGCGGTGACCGCATTGGCCAGTTTCACGTCGTTGAGTTGTTGATCGCCCCGCAGGCTGATGAGCAGCGGTTGGGCGGGGCCTTGGGCGAAGCGGGCTAGCAGCACCAACACCTTCACCGTTTGGGTGGGGTCAAACCCATGGGAGGAGCAGAGGTCGTCAATGCTGGTTTGCCCCGGGGTGGCAAGGGGCTCGCAGCCCTGGGCTTCCAAGGCAATCGCCGAAGGGGGGATCGACACTGCCCTCTCCTGGTTGGCCGCGTAGGTGCCATCGCCACTGGCCAGGACGAGATCTTCACCGGCATCGGCGGTGACCATGAATTCCTGGCTGGCCGAACCGCCAATCGCCCCGCTATCAGCTTCAACCGCGACGGCCCGCAAGCCACAACGGGCGAAGATCCGGCGGTAGGCCTGATCCATGGCGCCGTAGGTCTCCTTCAGGGAGGCCTCATCGGCGTGGAAGGAATAGGCGTCTTTCATGATGAATTCCCGACCGCGCATCAGCCCGAAGCGGGGGCGAATCTCATCTCTGAACTTGGTTTGAATTTGATAGAGGCTCACCGGCAGCTGGCGGTAGGAACGGAGTAAATCCGCAGCCAAAGCCGTAATCACTTCCTCATGGGTGGGCCCTAGGCCGAGCTCCCTGCCCTGGCGGTCCTGAAGGTGGAACATGATCCCCTCGCCGGCGGTGTAGCCCGCCCAGCGGCCACTGCGTTCCCAAAGTTCGGAGGGTTGCAGCTGGGGCAGGAGGGTTTCCAGGGCTCCGGTGCGATCCATCTCCTGGCGCACGATCAGGGAAACCTTCTGCAGTACCCGCCACAGCAGGGGCAGGTAGGCGTAAATCCCGGAGGCGACCCGGCGCATGTAGCCCGCCCGCAGCAGCAGTTTGTGGGAGGGAATTTCGGCTTCGGCCGGGTCGTCGCGCAACGTCACCAGCATCAGGCGGGAGACGCGCATGGCCTTAAAACTCAGAATTGGCCGGAACCTATCACTGCATGACTAAAAAGCTCTGCTAAGGTCCGACCTCATTCCCGCCTGTCCAAGGGCCGTCTCATGCTTCCCCACCTTGGCGAGATCGACCCGGAGGTCAGTGGGGCCATCGCAGACGGATCCAGCATTGGAGTCCCGCCCGAGGGGGCTAGCCAGGCCAGCGAGGGCCTGATTTGTATCGATGACGTTCAAAAGGCCCTGAACCGTTCTCGCGCCTCGGTGTATCGCTACACAAACACCGATCCCCGCAATCTCAATCCCCCCTTTAACGCCCGCAAACTCAACCCCGAATACCGCACCGACCAAAAAGATGCGCTGCTGTTTCATCCCAACGAAGTAGCCCGCTTCGCCCGAGATGTGCTGCGGATCAAGGAAGTCACGGTGGAGGTGCTCAATTCGCCATCCACGGCAACCCAGCAACTGCTCGGGGCGATTCTTGACGAACTCAGGCTGATCCGTGCCCGGCTTGACCAGGGGGAGGCAAGCCCCACGGCTGATCTGAAGGCCCGCAGGCAGCAGCACGATCAGGAAGCCAGACCAGCGGCTTAGCGCTGGTGTCAAAGGCGTTTTCAGCTAAGGTAAATAACTTCTCTAGGCAGAATTGATATCGGAAATTGTGTGGCAGCAACCACCTGCTACACAACCTGATCGTCCTCTGCTCCTCTGCCAGCCCCCCAGGGCCGGCCTTGTCCCCCACCTTTGACCTGTGGTCGGCCTCCAGGGCCTCGCCACAACCCTATGGATTCCGTTCCCCGAGCCCCCCACCCCGACCAGCCCACCTTGATGCTGGCCTCGCCTTTGGCGGCAGAAGCCAAGGAGCCATCCGGTGAGCCAGCAGATGATCCCTACAGTCCGGGCCCCCAACCGCTTCCTTACCTACTGGGTGTGTTGATCGCCTTGGCCACGGCCACGGTGCCCATCGCCACCGTCCTTGGGGGACGTTCCTTGCAGATCAGCCCCCAGGAGCTGAATGGATCGACTCCCACTAGCGCCGCCTCTGCAGGAGAAATCCCTCGTAGCCGAGGGCCTGGAACACCCTGGCTGGATCCCCAAAGCCAGCCGCGTTGACCAGGGCCGTCAGACGGGCTTCGCCAATCGGGTGAAGACCCTGGGTCAGGGGCTCTAAATCGGCCCCGTCCGTGTCGAGTCCCCTGAGGCCACTGGCCCTTTGGAAGCCCAGCCACGCTGCCTGCACCTGGCTCTGGAGGGGAGAGCGTTCCGGCGCCATTAGATCGACGAGAACCAATTGGCCCCCCGGCTCCAGGCTGCGGGCCAAGGCGGTAAGGAAAGCCAGTTTGCTGCCGTCGTCGGGCAAGGACTGCAACACCAGCACCGAAAGGGCCCCGCAAAAACGGCTGTCCGCGTCGAGGGCTTCCACCGTGGTCTGCTGCCAGTGAATCGAGCTGCTGCGCTCGCCCAACCGGGCTTTGGCGGCCTGGAGCATCTCGTTGGAGGGATCAATCGCCCAGAGTTGCCAATCGGACCGTTGGGCTTGGGCCTCCACGAGTTCGGCGCCGGTGCCGCAGCCGGCCACAAGCACGGGGGCTCCCGAGGAAGAACCCAACGGAGAGGCCGCCAGGAGGGCCACGGAAAGCCGCGCCAAGCTGGCGTAGCCAGGAATTAACTGCTGGACCGTGAGGTCATAGCCCAAGGGAGCAGCCACGGGGTGACGGCAACAGCCCCGATGTTAGGCAGGGTGCCGGGCGTGGCTTAAGTTAGGCGGCGCCATTGACCCCGTTCGACCGTGCCCACCATCCGTTTTGAACAGGAAGGCCAGCAGGTCGGTTGCATTGAGGGTGCCAATCTGCGCAAGGCGGCCCTGGATGCCGGTATCAACCCCTACAAAGGCTTCAATAACGTCAACAACTGTGGTGGCCTTGGCCAGTGCGGCACCTGCGTGATGGAGGTGCTCGAAGGTGCCCAGAACCTGTCTCCCCGCAGTGACGTTGAACAGGTTTACCTGGCTGATCGGCCCGCCAACTTCCGCCTGAGCTGCCGTACCAGCGTGAATGGTGACGTCACCGTGCGGACCAGGCCCTCCAACGCGGTGGGCAAGGGATCCAACAGCCTGCTGGGTGCCCTCAAGTCTTTGATTGGCAAATAGCTAGATCGCTTCCCTTCTTGCCCCAGGGCAGCTGCTTTTCGATCTCAGGCCCCGCCAGGGGCCTTTTTGATGCCCAAACCCCGCTTGGTTCCATGAAGCTCTACAGCTACGCCCAGTGCTCCACCTGCAGCAAGGCGATCCAATGGCTCAAAGCCCATGGCCATCAGCCCGTGCCGATCGATATCACCAGTTCCCCGCCTAGCCGCTCTGAATTGGAACTGGCCTTGCAGCAACTCGGGCGCAAGCGGCTGTTCAACACCAATGGCAAGAGTTACCGGGCCCTTGGATCCGCCGTGGTTCAGGCCATGGATGACCAGCAAGCCCTCGATGCTCTCGCCGCCGATGGCAAGTTGATCAAACGCCCCTTTTTGATCACTGCCGCGGGCACGGTGATCACCGGCTTCAATCCCCAGGAGTGGCAGGCCCAGTTGTGAGGGCATCCAGTTCCCGAATCAAGGCATCGATCCCCGAGCGGTTGATCTGACTCAAATAGGTGCCCTTGAGATCGTCAATCAGGGCACAGAGGAGCTCCTGGGATCGGACCAAGCCTTCGCCGCGCTCGAGGGCCGTTGCCAGCTCCTCCCAGAACCGATCAACCACCTGCTGCAGCAGATCCACTTGCACGGCGTCGCGACGGGCGAGCTGGTTGCCGGTGCTGCGGGCTAGGTCCAAGAGGCTATCCACCATGCCACCGGCCAGTTGCTTGCTGAGGCCCGTTTCCACTTGCAGCAGGGGCTTGAGTTGGCGCAAGGGCAGGGGCACCACGGTGCGATCGAGGCTTTGGCGCAGGGTGTAGCCCAGCACCCCTTGCAGCTCAGGGCCCAGTCGAGGAAGGACCTGGCCCAACACCAGGGGGGCCCAAATCCGCACGAGTTCGACCAGTTCCCGCTCCCCGCTGGTGTTGCTCACGCTCTGGTGGCTACGAAGCCGGCGGATCTGCTGGGGCCACTGGCGCGATCGGATGATTCCCTGGGCCCCATCGAGCAATTGCAAGGCCAACACTTCAAAGAGCTCAACGGCCAACAGGGCGACGACGGCCCGGCTCACCACCGCCCGCAGGGGCTCGATGTTGATCAGACCCGAGCTCTGCAGGCGCTCGACCACGGGTAAAAGCCGTAACCAGCGCCAAAACGGCAACAGCAACGGCAGATCCACCCAGCGGCGCAGCAAGGCGTCGCGCCAACGCAAACCAGGCAAGCGGCGGCGCAAGCGAATCACCCGCAGCGCAATATCGAGGGCAAAGACGCTCTGGAACAGGAGCAGGTCGATCCGCCAAAAATGGTCGGTGGGGCGACCATTGCCATCGATGGAGCGCCAATAGTTGGTGGCCACCAGGGGCAGCACCTGGCCCTGCCAAAACCTCCTTTCCTGGGCCCAGCCCTGCTCTTGCAGCCAAGGGGCGCTTAAAAGCTGGGAGGCTGCTTGACGGGCCGAGTTCTGGTTGGCCCGTTGACGCAGCCGATATTTGATTTTTTCGAGGGTGGCCGACCCTTCTGAAGCCAAGAACGGATTGGCATCAATCAACTCGGCGGTGAGCTGGGCCTGGTGCTTGAGCAGCGACCGCTGCAGCGGGCTCAAGGGTTGGCCCTGCTTTAGGGGGAGCAGGGCCCGGTCGAGGACCCGAAAGTGCCCCAGGTAGGCCTGGGTCTCCCGGTGGGGTTCGATGCCCTTGATGGGATCGATCCAGGGGGTGATGTCGGGGATTGCCCCCAGGGGCACCACCAGGGGTACCGAGGGAATGGGATAGAGGTTGCGCTGCAGCCAGAAGGTGCGCAGCGGGACGTAGCTGATGTCGAAGGCCACCCACACCAGGTTGACGCTGGCCCATACCGCCACAAAACGGTCCCAGCCCTTGCTCCAGGGGCCCGAGGCTTGGGAGACCTGGTCTTGCCAGCGGGGACGGGCCATCAGGGGAATTCTCGATGGGCGCGGGGGTGCCTAATCTGACGTGTCCGGGTAGGGATTCAGGGTTGGGCGACAACAGCAAAGCATCAGTTGATGCCCCTGAAGACGGGCAAGACGCTCCAGAGGGGCAAGACGGGCAGAACACACGGACCTCGCAGCCGAAGGAAAGCCCCTGGGCCTTTTGGCGCAGCGTGGTGATCACCCTGGCGGTGGCCCTTGGCATTCGCCAGTTTTTGGTGGAAGCCCGCTACATCCCCTCGGGATCGATGTTGCCCGGGCTGCAGATTCAGGACCGGCTCCTGGTCGAGAAACTCAGTTACCACAACAGGGCTCCCCAACGGGGGGACATCGTGGTCTTTCACTCCCCCTATCGCTTCGATTCGGTCCTCTCCAGTGCCAGTGACCGCAATCCCCTGCGCTGCCTGCTGGTAAACCTGCCGTTGGTGGGCAATTTGCCGGGCATTGCCAACCCCGCCTGCGACGCCTTCATCAAGCGGGTGATTGCCTTGCCCGGCGAACAGGTGAGCGTGGATCCCACGGGCCACGTGGCGATCAATGGCCGCCGGTTGATCGAGCCCTACGTGACGAACTACTGCCAGGTGGATGGGCAGGGATTGGGTCCTTGCCGGACCCTCAATGGGGTGGTGCCCAAGGGCCATGTGCTCACCCTGGGCGATAACCGGGCCAACAGCTGGGATGGTCGGTTCTGGCCAGGGGGGGCCTTCCTGCCCCAAAAGGAAATCATTGGTCGGGCCGTCTGGCGCTTTTACCCTTTCAACCACACCGGGGCGTTGACCCCTAAAGCAGCCAGTCTTCAGCCTCGGTGAGGCCCGTGGCGCGAATCTGCCCCTTCAGGGCTGCGCCTAGGAGGGGCTGGTTTGCCGCCAGGGATAGGGAGGTGTGGGGCTGCCAGGTCCAGGGGGCTTCGGGATCAAACAGCAACCAGCGGCGGCTGCCGATCTCCAAACGCTCGGGGGTCTCGCCAAGCAGCTGGGAGCCGCCCCAGCACAGCACCTGCCAAAGCTGGGCGGGAGTCCAGCCTCGCCGGGCTACGAGCTCTTGCCACAGCTGGGGCAACACCAGGCCCCGGGGGGCCCCATGGCCGGCGACCCCTGGGCGCCGTTGATCCAAGGGCAACAGTTGCTCCTCCGCATCCAAGGGGCTGTGATGCACGGCCACCGCGGTGATGACTCCGGAAGCCAAGCCAGCAATCAGGGCTTCGCGATCCCGGGGGCTGCCCAGGGAGGGCACCAGGCGCCAACCCTCGGCCGCGGGATCGAGCAGGCCGCTATCGGCCACCAGGTGCCACCAGCCCACGCTGGCCATGGGTAAGTGATGCCCATCTCTGGGCCCGGATCGCTGCTGCTCGAGCAGGTCGACCCCCGCGGCGGTGGAGAGGTTCATCAGCACCAGGTTGTTGGAGCCTGATAGGGATCCCATGGCCAAAAGGCTGGCCAGGGGCAAGGTCTCGCTGACCATTGGATCGGGCGGCCAGCCAGCGCGCAGGGCCTCGACCCCTTCCCGCACAAACCCATTGGCGCACAGCGAAGCTTGCCGGGGCGCCACCAAGACAGGGGCATCACCCATCTCCCCAAGGGCCAGGCCCCGCTCCAGCAGGGACAGGGGTGGGTGTTCATCGCCGCCAGCGAGGCCCACGGCACCGGCGGCCAGTTGGTCGGCGTGGCCAGCCAGGTCTTGATCGGAGCCTTCCAAGCTGAAACTGCCCCAGAGCCGCAGCCGCATCGGTGCAGGCCAGTCGAGGCCGAGCCGTTCCGGTCGATCGCGCCACCAGGACGCCCATGGCAGCAGGCCAACCGTGCCGTAGCCCCCAGCCGCCGCCGCCCTTGCCAGGCTGGCCAGGGTTTCACAGCGGCCCCCCAGGGGGTCGTCCAGAACACTGTGGGGATCCACCAGCGTGGGAGCCAGGAGCCACCCGCGGGCCTCGATCGGCGTGAGGCCCTGCTCCTGGGCGCTGGAGGCCACCTGGCCGCCCCAGTTCAGGAGCGCACCGGCTGGATCGATCAGGGCGTCCGTGGTCTCGATGGGCTGCCCGGGGCCTGGCAGTACCGAAACCTGACGTAGCCAGAGGGGTTGCATCAAGACCTAGAGCGCACCCGCGGCGGTGCGATCCAAGACCCCACCCAGGTGGGAGGTGAGGTTCATGGCAGCCACCACCGGCCGCTCCCCGGCACCGTTGGGGTAATCAATCACCGTGACGCCCCCGTTGCCCTGTTTGATCGCCCAGATGTCGGCAGGGGTGAGCCCTAACAGGGCACAAAGAATGGCCTTGTTGACCGCATCATGGGCAACCACCAGGGCGGTTTCATCGTTGCCCAGGCTCGCTGCAATCCGATTCCAGGTGTCCAGGGAGCGATTCCAGACATCGTGAATGGTTTCCCCTTCGGGCATTTGCACGGTTTCTGGGGCCCGCTTCCAAGCGCCGAGCAGCTCGGGCCAGCCCTTGGCAATCTCCTGTTCCAGGCGGCCTTCCCACAGACCATGGCCAATTTCGACGAGCCCTGTGGTGCTGGTGAGGGGAACCCCGGGATGGGCCGCCAGGATGGCTTCAGCGGTTTGCCTGGGCCGAGCCATACAACTGGTGTAAGCCCGCTGAATGCAGACCGGCGCCAGGACGGTGCTGGCCGCCTCGGCCTGGGCACGCCCATTGGCGTTGAGGGGAATATCGATTTGGCCTTGGAAGCGGCCCTCCCGATTCCAATCGGTCTCCCCGTGCCGCACCAATACCAGGCGAGGACCTGGGCCCTTGGCGGGGATGGGTTCACCCAGGTGCCCGACCCCATTGAGAGATTCAACCTGTACGGCGGTCCCACCGTCGGCTCCAGGGGCCAGGTTCAACACCGAGATGGAGCAGTTGTCCACCCGCAACCGTCGGAACCCCGATAGCGGCAACCCCAGCAGGGCCAGGATCAGGCAGCGCAGGATGGCGTTGTGGCCCACCACCAGAACGGTCTTTTCAGTCTTGGCATCGAGGCCTTCAGCCTGGTCGGCCAGGAGCCGTTGCTTGAACTGCTCGGCCTGCTGGAACAGTTCTTGCAGGGGGATATAGGTGCTGCCGTCGGCGCGGCTGAGCTCCATCGTTTCCGGGCTCTGGCGCCATTGCGCTTCCTGGGCAGGGAAACGGTCCTTGACTTCGCTGCGCAGAAGCCCACTCCAGGGGTCCAGATCGATTTCCAGCAGGTCGTCGCAGAGCTGGGCTTCAAGGGCTTGCCCCTGGTCGGCCAGCAGTGCCGTTGCGGTGTCCTTTGCCCTCCTTAGGGGTGAGGTGTAGGCCTGGTCAAAGCCAAGATCCACCAGGGCCCTGCCCGTGGCCCGGGCCTGCTCCAGGCCCTCAGGGGTGAGGGCGGCCAGGTCATCGCGCCCCTGGATGCGGTGCTCAATGTTGAAGCTGCTTAGCCCGTGGCGGACCAACACAATCCGGAGGGGCACGGGTCTGGGGCTGCTCTCGAACCATCGTATGAGAGAGGAGAATCGGGGTCCACTTGTGTGGCCTGCGCTTGAGCCCTAGCGCCCCTCGATCCCCTCGGAGTACCCCGGCTTGGAAAAGCCTGCTGGCGCTCTTGAGCCTGGTGCTCAGTGCGCTGCTTTGGCTGAACGGCCTGGTGGACAGTCTGCAGCGCCCATCGGTGGGCAATGCCCTCGCCCTGCGCCAGCTCGAACTGTCCGTGCTGGCGGCGCCGGCCTTGCCCGCACCCCTGAAGGGTTTGCTCGGTGGCGTTGCCCCTGCCACAAGCCTGCGCGAAGAACTGGAGCACCAGATCGACCAGTCCGAAGGGCCAGCTCCCCCCGGCCAGGTTCTGGAATTGGCGTTGCTCGTGCAGCAGGCCGGGGATTCGGCCAAAGCCAGCCAACTCTTCGACGACCTGATGGGCCAGGTCAGGCCAGAGCAACGTCCCTTGATTGCCTCCCTGGCGGCCCCATCCAGCCAAGGGGCACCCCTGCAAGCCGGCTGGATCCTGTCGCCCCTGCAGCAGCAGTTGGTTTGTGATCGGCTGAACCAGCTGGGTGTACCGGCATCCGCAACGGGCCCTTGCGCCGCCGCCGCCAACGGCCAACGCCAAGCTGCCCTGCACCAAAACGCCTTGTTGCGCCTGTTGGGCCTGAGTGCGGCTCCGGTGCTGCTCCTGCTTCTGGGCAGCGGGTTGTTACTGAGGGAGCTGTGGCTGCGCTGGCGCCAGAAGGCCCCTCCTTTGGCAGAGCTGGTGGGACCACCGCTGGATTTGGTGGATGTGACCTTGCTGGTTGCCGGTGGATTTGTGGTGTGCGGTGAACTGCTCACCCCCCTGTTGCTGGCCCCAGTGCTTCAAAACAGCCTGGGATTTCTCAAAGCCGATCCGGCCCTGCAACAGGCGGTGGCCGTCCTGGGCATGTATCTGGGTTTGATGAGCCTGCCCCTGTTGATTCTTTGGGCCCAGTTGAGGGGGAAGGCACCAAAACCGGAAGGGGGCTGGTTGCAATGGCGCTGGCGGCCTTTGGCCTCCGCCCTGCGTCAGGCCCTCACCCAGGTGCTGAAGGTGTTGCCCTTGGTCACCCTGGTGGGCTGGCTGTTTGATCAGCTGGTCAGCAAGGCAAGCGGCAGCAATCCCCTGTTGGAGCTGGTGCTCACCACCACCAATCCCTGGGCGCTGCTGTTGTTTTCGATCACCGCCATGGTGCTGGCCCCCCTGTTTGAGGAGACCCTATTTCGGGGTGTCCTGCTGCCGGTGCTTGGTCAGCGCTATGGGGGCTTCTGGGGTGTGGTGATCAGCGCCCTGGTTTTTGGGATTGCCCACCTCAGCTTGGGGGAGCTGCCAGCCCTGTTTGTGCTGGGTCTGGGCCTGGGTTGGCTCCGCCTGCAGAGCGGTCGTTTGGGCCCCAGTGTGCTGATGCACGGCCTCTGGAACGGCCTCACCTTCGCCAATTTGTTGTTGTTGGCTGGTTAAGTCGAGTCAAGGCCTTGCTGTAGGCCCTTGGGGATGGTTCACTTGCGCAGCGCAAGTTCCCAGTTTTGGTTGCCTCGTTTACCTCCCAACAGGCAGCCTCCCAGGCCCCTCGCCCCCGCCGCTTCAGTCCCAGGCTGGGCCAGGTCGCTACCCCACTAGGCCAGGGCAAGCGAGCCCTCCAGCTCCTCCAGGGTTCCCTCTCAGGTCGCAAGGTTGAACGACGCTCGCCCTTGCTGGCCGGCTTCCATCGGGCCGCCGATGGCACCTTGGCTGGTCTTGGCCTTTGCATGTTGACCTTGAGTGGGCTCACTTTGCATTGGCAAACCCAATGGGGACGCAGCTACGAGCAACTGGAAGCCTCCCAGTCGCTCGGCCAGCGGATGCAGGAATCGGCTGCGGTTTTGGAGCAGCATCACCTCGGCGCCGTCAAGCGCCCTGGCCAGCTGGTGCCCACCAACAGCGAGAACCTTATTTACCTTCAATCGGTTCAGAAGAGCCCCCAGTCCCAGGCGGCGGCCCTCCTGGGCAGCATCCAAATGGCTCCGATCCGCTCCGGCTACTGATCGGCCACTGAATGGCGCCCCGACCTCCCGTACCCCCCGTTCGAGCCCGCCGCCGCACTAGCGCGTCCAAGGGGCCTCGCCAGGACCATCGGGTTTTAGCGCTGCAGCCAGTGCCCGCCAGACGGCTCATCGCGGTTTATTTGTTGCTCTGCGCCGCATTGGGCGGGCTTGGCATCAGGCTCGCTTGGCTCCAATTGGTGGAGGGGGGCAACCTCGAAGCCCGGGCCCGCTCGATCCAAACCAAGTCGATTAATCCCATCGGCGAACGGCGCACGATCGTTGACCGCACCGGCAGCCTCGTGGCCCTTGATGAGGAGCGCTTCACCCTCTGGGCCCATCCCCGCTATTTCAACTTTCCAGGCGATGCCCCCCTGAAGGTTCGTCCTGCCCAAGACGTCGCCACCAAGCTGGCTGGGGTCTTGGCCGTGCCCAAGGCCACCCTGCTTTCGGCCATGGCGAGCAAGCGCAGCGGCGTCAAATTGGCCACCGATCTTGACCCCGAAACCGCTGGCCGGGTGAGGGCCCTGGGGATCAGCGGCCTGGATTTGGAGGCCTATCCCCATCGCATCTATCCCCAGGGGAGTCTCTTCGCCAATGTGGTCGGCTTTTTGAACCTCGAGCGGGTTCCCCAGGCCGGGCTCGAGCAAAGTCGCAACAGGGATCTCAAGCGCCATGAGACGCCGCTGCGCATGTTGCGGGGCGCTGATGGCACCCCCCTGCCCGCAGGCCTTTCAGCGGGCTCCCTCTATGGGGATGACCTGCGCCTGCAGCTCACCCTGGATGCCCGCCTGCAACAGGTGGCCCAACAGGCCCTCATCCAACAGGTGAAGCAATGGCATGCCAAACGCGGGGCTGCCCTGGTGATGGATGTGCGCAACGGCGAAATCCTCGCCCTCGCCTCCACCCCCACCTACAACCCCAACACCTTCTGGAAGTTCAAGCCGGGGCTGTTTCGCGAGTGGTCGGTGCAAGATCTCTATGAACCAGGCTCCACCTTCAAGCCGATCAATTTGGCGATTGCCCTGCAGGAGCGGGCCATTGATCCCAAGGGCAAGGTGATCGATAACGGCCGCCTATCGATTGGCGGTTGGCCGATCTTCAACCACGACCGTAAGGGCAATGGGCTGATTGATTTCCCCACCTTGCTTCAGGTTTCGAGCAACATCGGCATGGTTCAAGCCATGAAGCACGTCAAGCGGGATCGCTTTTGGCAATGGATGCACACCTTTGGCATCGATGCCACGCCCGACACCGACCTGCCAGGTGCCGTGGCCGGAGAGCTGAAGACCAAGGCCGATTTTGTGGGCCAACCGATTGAATCGGCGGTGGCTTCCTTCGGCCAGGGCTTCTCCCTCACGCCGTTGAAATTGCTGCAACTGCACGCCATGCTCGCCAATGGCGGTCGCTTGGTGAGCCCCCACATCACCCGGGGCCTGCGCTCCGGGGATGCCCTGGCCAGCCCAGCCCCCAACAGTGGGTTACCCCTGCTCGATCCAGGGGTAACCCAAACGGTGATGCGCTGGATGGAGAGTGTGGTTGAAAAAGGCAGCGGCAAGGGGGCCCGCATTCCGGGGTATCGCATCGGGGGTAAGACCGGTACGGCCCAAAAGGCTGAACGGGGCGTTTATATCCAGGGGGCCCGGATCTGCAGTTTCGTGGCCCATCTCCCCATTGATGATCCCCGCTACGTGGTTCTGGTTGTCGTGGATGAACCCCAGGGCGGCAATGCCTATGGATCCACAGTGGCCGTTCCCGTGGCCAAGCAGATCATCGAGGCGTTACTGGTGCTCCAGCGCATCGCCCCATCAGTGCCCACAAAACTGCCCATCTCCGCCAAGCCTTCTGCGGCTTCGCGCGGTTAGGGGGCCAGGGCTAGCCATTCTGTTGACGTTCCCTGGGTGGACCTCTCCTTTGTTGGCGTTCCCTCAAGCTTGGCCTGGGCAGGAGGGCTTTGCCCAGGGCACTGGCTAGCGTGACCCCAACAACGGGTCTGCCCCAACCGCACGCCGATGGCCAACCTGCTCGATCAACTCGCCGCCATGACCGTGGTGGTGGCCGACACCGGCGACATCGACGCGATCAAGCAGTTCACCCCCCGCGATGCCACCACCAATCCATCCCTGATCTTGGCCGCGGCCCAGATTCCGACCTATCAAGATCTGATCGACCGCTCCTTGAAGGAAAGTCGCGATGTGATGGGAGCCGATGCCTCTGCCGAGCAGGTGGTACGGGAGGCCTTGGATGAAATCTGCGTCACCTTTGGTAAGGAGATTCTCAAGATCGTGCCGGGTCGGGTTTCAACCGAGGTGGATGCCCGCCTCAGTTACGACACAGAAGCCACCATTGCCAAGGCCCGCAAGCTGATTGGTTTGTATCGGATGGCCGGGATTGGCACCGACCGGGTGCTGATCAAAATTGCGTCCACCTGGGAAGGCATCAAGGCAGCTGAAAAACTGGAGCGGGAGGGCATCCATTGCAACCTCACCCTGCTCTTTGGCTTTGCCCAGGCGGTGGCCTGTGCGGAAGCAGGGGTGACCCTGATTTCCCCATTTGTGGGCCGAATTCTGGACTGGTTCAAAAAAAGTACCGGTCGATCGAGTTATCCAGGTCCAGAAGATCCCGGCGTGCTTTCCGTGAGCCAGATCTTCAACTACTTCAAGACCTACGGCTACAAAACCGAGGTGATGGGGGCGAGTTTCCGCAACACCGACGAAATTATCGAGCTGGCGGGATGCGATCTGCTCACCATCTCCCCAGGCCTGCTCGACCAACTGCGGCAAACCGAGGGGGAATTGCAGCGCAAGCTCAATGCCTTTGATCCCAAGCCCACCCAGGAGCAGATTCACCTCGATGAGGTGGCTTTCCGGTCGATGCTGCAGGCCGACACCATGGCAACGGAAAAGCTGGACGAGGGCATCCGAGGGTTCACCAAGGCCATCGAAACCTTGGAGGCCCAGCTCGCCCACCGCCTGGCCCAACTGGAAGGGGGCGCCGCCTTCGGCCACGCGGTGCATGAAATACTCCTGCTCAATGACCTCGATGGCGATGGCTGCATCAGCCGCGAGGAATGGTTGGGTAGCGACGCCGTCTTTGATGCCCTCGATACCGATCGGGACGGCAGGCTGCTGCCCGTCGATGTGCAAGCAGGCCTGGGCGCCGCCTTGGGCTTCCCGGCCCCTTGACTTTGGTTGGGCCCTGTGGATAAAGATTTCCTTATGTCGCCTCGTTGCTGATGAATGCCCTTGACACCATGCGCGCCCTGGCCAGCACCGGTGAGGTGATCACCGTTGAACAAGGGGAGCTGATCTTTGCCTCTGGGGAGTCGGGCAACTGCATGTTCGGCCTGCTCGAGGGGTCCGTGGAACTCAGCTGGAATGGCGACCAGGGCCAGGAGCAGATCAATGCCGGCGATGTGTTTGGCGCTGGTGCTTTGGTGACTAGCGAACACCGCCGCTATGGCAATGCCAAGGCCCTTAGCCGGTGCAGACTCTTGCGGATGAACCGCGAGAAATTCCTGTTTGCCGTGCAGGAATCGCCGATGTTTGCCATCGAGCTGCTGGGCTCGATTGATCAACGGCTGCGCCAGCTCAAGGACTGCACAAAGGGCTAGGGCCTTTTGGCTAACTCTTGCGCTGAAACAGGAGCCGCTTGATCACCCGTTGGGCGATGTCGCCGTAGCCCATGTCGCCCGAGAGGATTTGGCCAATGCGCTGGGGTGCCGTAGGGCGCTTGACCCCCAGTTGATAGCCCACCTTCGGCAGGCGATAGAAGACCTGGGCGATGCGCTTGCCCCAGGCCATCGAATCGCCCCATTCGCGTTTCATTTGGGTGCTGTAGTCCTCCAGGGCCTTGGCATCCCCGCCCAGCCACCGCTCGAGGGCTGCGGCGGCGCGGCAGCCGCTGAGCAGGGCGGGCCTCAACCCTTCCGCTAGGAATGGATCGCATAGGGAGGCCGCATCGCCAACGGCCACGGCCCCTGCCGTTGGGCCGCTGCCATGGAGGGCATGGTGCCCATCCCAAATCCGCAGTTGGCCGGAGCGCCGCTGCCCAGCATCGGCGGCAAAGCCAAGGCTGGGGAGCAGTTGGGAGAGCACCGCATCGCTATCGGCGGCGTCTCGGCCAATAAAGGTGCCCACGCCAATGCTGTAGCCCCCTTCCCTCGGAAAGGCCCAGCAAAAGCCATGGCGGACCAAGCCAAATTCAAAGTAGGCCGTGTGTTTTTCGGCCACCGGGCCCTCCAGATCCACCGACACGGTGGAGGCAAATCGGGGTTTCGCGGGCCCCAGCCCCAGCTGCGCTGCCAACTGGGAGCCCGATCCATCGGCGATCACCACAGCCCGGCAGCGGTAGTCGCCGGCTTCACTTCGAACGCGCCAATGGCCGCCCTCCCCAGGGCCGCCCTCGCGAGTGGCCGAAAGTACCGTGGTGCCTTCGACAACGGTGGCCCCCGCAGCCTTGGCTTGCTCGATCAGGTAGGCATCGAGTACGGAGCGGCGAACGATCCAAAAGGGGGCATCCCCCGCCAGGACCGCCGTGACGGGATCCTCCAAGCACCAGCTGAAGCGCACCTGTTCGATCACCGCGTCAACGGCAGGGCTTAGATCGAAGGGAAAGAGCCGCTGCACGGATGCGGCCATGCCGCCGCCACAGGGTTTGCTGCGGGGCAAGCGCTGCTGTTCGAGCACCAGCACCGAGCGTCCGCCCTTGGCGAGGTGGAAGGCGGCGGCGGCGCCGGCAGCCCCGCCGCCGACAACGACCACATCCCAGGACGGGGCGTGCGGTTCTAAGGGCTGGCTCAAACCTTGAGGATGTCTTTTTCTTTTTCGGCCAACAGTTTTTCGAGCTGGGTAATGAACTTGTCGGTCACCTTTTGAACCTTCTCCTGTTCATCACGGCTTTGATCCTCTGAGAGATCGCCATCCTTTTCTTGTTTCTTGATGCGATCGATCGCGTCGCGCCGCACATTGCGCAGGGCTACCTTGCCTTCCTCGGCATATTTCGCGGCCAGTTTGCAGAACTCCTTGCGCCGTTCCTCGGTGAGGGGCGGGATATTGATCCGAATCACCTTGCCGTCGTTGTTCGGGGTGAGCCCTAAATCACTCAAGGAGATGGCCTTTTCGATCAAGCCCATGGCGCTGCCATCAAAGGGCTGGATCTGGATCGTTTGGGCGTCGGGGGTGGAGATGGTGGCAAGCGACTTCAAGGGCGTGTCTGCGCCGTAGTACTCCACGCTGACCTTGTCCAGCAGGGAAGGGTTCGCCCGGCCGGTGCGGATCGTGTTGAAAGTGCGCTGGGTTGATTCCAGCGACTTGCTCATACTGGCGTCCAAATCCATGGCGATTCTCAGCTCTCGTTCAGGCAGGTTGGATGCGGGTGCCGATGGGCTCACCCGAAACGGCCCGGCCGATATTGCCAGGACCAAACAGATCAAACACCACGATGGGAATGGAGTTGTCTTTGCAGAGGGCAATGGCGGTGCCGTCCATGACCTCCAGCTCGCTGCTCAGCACCTCAAGGAAGGAGAGGCTTTCGAAGCGAACGGCATCGGGGTACTTGTTGGGGTCCTTGTCGTAGACGCCATCCACTTTGGTGGCCTTGAAGACCACATCGGCTCCGATTTCGGCTGCCCGTAGGGCAGCGGTGGTGTCGGTGGTGAAAAAGGGGTTGCCCGTGCCAGCGCCAAAGATCACAACCCGGCCCTTCTCCATGTGGCGAATGGCTTTGCGGCGGATGTAGGGCTCGGCCACTTCCTGCATGGAGATGGCGCTCTGAACCCGGGTCGGAACACCGGCTTGCTCGAGGCCGTCCTGGAGGGTGATGGCATTCATCACCGTGGCGAGCATGCCCACGTAGTCGGCGGTGGCGCGGTCCATGCCGGCGGCCGATCCCTTGAGGCCGCGGAAGATATTGCCGCCGCCCACCACGATGGCCAATTGGGTGCCTTTGGCCACCACGCCGGCCACGTCCTTGGCAATGGATTGAACGATCGCTGGATCAATCCCGTAGCCCTGCTCGCCCATCAGCGCCTCGCCGCTGAGTTTGAGGAGCACGCGCTTGTAACCCATTGAACCTGGTTATTTGCCTGACCGTAGCAACGGCCCTGCGGTCTGCCTGCCAAACCGTTACCGCAGTCACACCCGCCCCTTAAAACTCAATGCCCCGTTGGGCCTTGACTCCCTGCTCCCGGAAAGGATGGCGCACCAATTTCATCTCCGTCACCAGGTCAGCCCGCTCCACCAAGGCCGGTGGTGCCCCCCGGCCCGTGAGGGCCACGTGGGTCAGCTCGGGCCTGAGGGAAAGGCCTTCGAGCACCTGCTCCACGGCGAGATAGCCCAGCTTGAGGGCCACGTTGACCTCATCGAGCACCACCAACTTGCGGGCTGGATCGGCCAAGTAGGTGAGTGATGTCTGCCAGGCCTGCTGCACCAATTCCCGATCCCGATCCCGGTCCTGGGTTTCCCAGGTGAAGCCTTCGCCGAGGGCGTGCCAGTGCAGGGCTTCGCCGAAGAGGGCCAGGGCCTTGGCTTCCCCGGGCTGCCAGCCCCCCTTGATGAACTGCACCACGGCCACCTGGTCGCCATGGCCCAGGGTGCGCAGAACCAGGCCCAGGGCGGCGGTGGTTTTGCCCTTGCCATCGCCGGTGAAGACCATCACCAGGCCCTTTTCCAGGTTCCGCTCGCCGACGCGCTGTTGTTGGACCTCCTTGCGCCGGGCCATGCGTCGCTTATATCCGTCTTGATCGGTTTCCGGGGCCAAATCCCCACCAGGGCCAAGGACCTGGGCGGCCTGGTCGGCGGCCAACAGATCGCCCGGCGTGATCCCGGGGGAAGTGATGTCAGGCAAGGGGGGCACGGGGAAGGATTTTGGGAGCCACTCTGGCGGTTCACCCTGGGGCAGGGGCTCAGGCGACTTTTGCCTGGGCCAAACGGGCCAGGGCCGTATCGACAGCCTGCTGTTGATCGCGCCGGGTAATCCAGTGGTGGTAGGTGCGGGTGTGAATTGCCACCGAATGGCCCATCATCCGAGCTGAAACCGTGTCGGGCAGGCCGATGTGAATGGTGCGGACCGCCCAGGCATGGCGCAGGTCGTAGGGGGTGTGGCTGAGGCCGTAGCGGTGGAATTGCTCGGCCACCCGCCGGCCTACCTGCTGCAGGGTGGTGCGCCGTAGATCCGTACTCACCTGGGGCAACAACTGGGGAGCCTCGCCCAAGACCTCGAGGCCAAAGCGGTCTACCCAATCCGGTTGGAACGGCCACACCTGGTGCTCGCCGGTTTTGCTGGTGGGAAGCACCCGAATCACCCGATCGCCGCCCGGGGCGAGGGCCGACAGGTCGCAGAAGAAGACCTCGTGATTGCGCAGGCCATAGGTGGCCATCAGCCCATAGGCCAGGCGCCAAGCGGGGTTGGGCACCCGTTCGATCCCGTCCACAATTTGGCTATCGCTGGGCAGGCGACGGAACTGGGCGGCATGCAAGCCGTAACCAGCCGCCCGTTCCGACCAATCCTCTGGAAGTGAAATGGCGCGATGGCGGGCCAGGGCAGCGAGGGCGGTACCGCATTGCTGTCGGCTGCGGCTGGTGGGCTCGTAGCTCTCCAGCACCAGCTCAAAGAGTCTGCGATCGAGGGGTAGCTCCGATTCCCCTGCCAGGGCCGCCATGCGGCGCAGGTAGGGGCGATAGGCGCTGGTCCAGGTGGTTTTTGCCCCTGAGGGATTGCGGCGCCGGCGGGGATCCCTGAAAAAGGCCGCCTCGAAATCCTGAATCACCGGGGCAAACCCAGCCTGTGCCTGGGGGCTGGGGCCGTTGTCCTCGTGCAGCTGCTTGCCGCCTGGCTTGCCCTGGCGGGCCCAGAACGACCAATCAAACCGTTGGTGTTGGAGCTGGCGGAGAACCTCCTTGAGTTGGGCTTTGGCCTGCTCCAGGCCATCGGTTGTGGCTGGTAATCCCAAGCTGATCCGCTGAACCGGGTGGGCGGCCCGGCCCTGGCGGCAAGGCAGGGGCCCCCGCAGGCCCAGCCGTTCGCCCCGTTTCTCGAACCGCAGGCCAATGCCAGCCGCACTTAACAGGGCATTTTGTTCGGCAAGGGCAGCCTCGATCTGCGTGCCCTCGAGCGGGGTGCTTGCTATCAGCTGGCTCACCTACCGGCCCGCTCCAATCCCGCTCAGACCTTATCGATGGCCCCCCTGTTGCGCTAGGGCTGGGCCGGCAGCGTTACGCTCTCAACCATTGCGCCGTTTGGAACCTGGCATGGCCAAAGTTGGCGTGCTGCTGCTGAACCTGGGGGGACCCGAGCGGATCCAGGACGTGGGTCCTTTCCTCTACAACCTGTTTTCCGACCCGGAAATCATTCGGCTACCCAACCCGGCCCTGCAGAAACCCTTGGCCTGGTTGATCAGCACCCTGCGGAGCGGGAAATCCAAGGAGGCCTATCGCTCGATCGGCGGGGGCTCCCCCCTGCGGCGGATTACGGAACAACAGGCCCGCGAACTGCAAAGCGAGCTGCGCAGTCGGGGCGTGGATGCCACCAGCTATGTGGCCATGCGCTACTGGCATCCCTTCACGGAATCCGCCGTCGCCGACATCAAGGCCGACGATGTTGAAGAGGTGGTGGTCTTACCCCTCTATCCCCACTTCTCGATCAGCACCAGTGGTTCCAGCTTCCGAGAACTGAAACGCCTGCGCCAGGGGGATCTCAAGTTTTCCGAGCTCCCCATCCGCTGCATCCGCAGCTACTACGACGATCCTGGTTACATCAATGCCATGGCGGGGTTGATCGCCGAGCAAATTCGCGGTTGTGAAGAGCCCGGATCGGCCCACATCTTCTTCAGTGCCCATGGCGTACCGAAGAGCTATGTGGAGGAGGCTGGCGATCCCTACCAGCGCGAAATCCAGGCCTGCAGTGAGTTGATCATGCAGCGCCTAGGCGAACTGGTGGGCCACTCCAATCCCTCAACCCTGGCCTACCAAAGCCGCGTGGGGCCGGTTGAGTGGCTCAAGCCCTATACCGAAGAGGCCCTGGCGGAACTGGGCGGTGAGGGAGTGAAGGAATTGGTGGTGGTACCGATCAGCTTTGTGAGCGAGCACATCGAAACCCTCGAGGAAATCGATATCGAATACCGCGAGCTGGCCCACGAAGCGGGCATCACCCATTTCCGGCGGGTGCCCGCCCTGGATATCAATCCAATCTTCATCTCCGGCCTGGCCGATCTGGTGCAACGGGCGATGGCTGGCCCTGAGGTCAACCTCGACCAGGCGGCCGAACTGCCCACCAAGGTGAAGCTCTATCCCCAGGACAAATGGGCTTGGGGTTGGAACAACAGTTCCGAAGTGTGGAACGGCCGCTTGGCCATGGTGGGTTTTTCGGCTTTCCTGCTGGAGCTGATCAGCGGGCGAGGTCCGCTCCATGCCCTCGGGCTGCTTTAGGCCTGTCGTCCAGCGAATCGTCGCCGTTGGGGCGGCCTTGTTTGCCTCAGGGATTGCTGCCGATGGGATCGCTGTATTTGGTATCCCTGCATCGGGGTTCGCCCAGCCCATGAGCCAGGCCAGGCCAGGCCAAAACCCCTGGCGCCTAGGGGTTTTCCCCGTGACGGTCTTCTCTGGTTACACGAGCTCCTTTGGAGGTCGCACGGGCCCCTGGGGGGCCATTGAGCCCCATTACGGCCTCGATATTGCGGCTCCCCTCGGTTCACCCATCCGCAATTGGTGGGGCGGCACCGTCAAAGAGGTGATCCACGACGGGCGCTGTGGGGTGGGGCTGGTCATCCAATCGGGCCCCTATGAGCACATCTATTGCCATCTCTTGGGCAGCGGTGCCGATGGTGTCTATCGCTGCGGTGGGCTTCAGCTCCAGCCAGGCCAGCGGGTGCGGACGGGCCAGCTGATTGCCCGGGTGGGGATGAGTGGTCGCACCACGGGTCCCCACCTGCACTGGGGGATGCGCTACGGCGGCCAATGGCTGGATCCGGCCGTGATTCTCCGGGCCATGGCCCGCAGCCGCGGGGCGGCCGCCAGGCCCTAGCTCCAAAAGCCTCTCCAGCACCTAGGGTTGATGTCGTTAGAGAATGGCCAGATTGCTTGGCCCGCAGCAGCCGTGACGCTTACGCCCATCACTCCTGCGGCCCAGTCCGCGCCAGCCAGCTTCTGTAGCGCCGCCCCCATGCGGGTCAAGGGGGGCTACGCCCTGATGGATGCCCTGCGTTTGCATGGGGTGAAGCACATCTTTGGCTATCCCGGTGGCGCGATCCTGCCCATCTACGACGAGCTCCACAAGGCGGAATCCCGGGGCTGGTTGAAGCACATCCTGGTTCGGCACGAGCAGGGCGGGACCCATGCGGCCGACGCCTATGCGCGGGCCACGGGGCAGGTGGGGGTGTGTTTTGGAACCTCCGGCCCTGGAGCCACCAATTTGGTGACGGGTATCGCCACGGCCCAGATGGATTCGGTGCCGATGGTGGTGATCACCGGTCAGGTGCCCCGGGCCGCGATTGGTACGGATGCCTTCCAGGAAACCGATATTTTTGGCATCACCCTGCCGATCGTGAAGCACTCCTGGGTGGTGCGTGATCCTGCCGATATCGGGCGGATCGTGGCCGAAGCCTTCCTGATTGCCGCCAGCGGCCGGCCCGGTCCGGTGTTGATCGATGTGCCCAAGGACGTTGGGGCCGAAGAATTCACCTATGTGCCCGTTGCTCCTGGCACAGCAATTCCCGCCGGCTTCAAGCTGCCGCCAGCTCCCCAGCCCAACGCGATTGCGGCGGCCCTTGGGCTGATTGGCCAGGCCCGCCGTCCCTTGCTTTATGTGGGTGGCGGTGCCATCAGCAGTGGCGCCCACCCGGAAGTGGCCCAGTTGGCGGAACGCTTCCGCTTGCCGGTCACCACCACCTTGATGGGCAAGGGAGCCTTCGATGAGAAGCATCCCCTCGCCTTGGGGATGCTTGGCATGCACGGCACGGCCTATGCCAACTTCGCCGTAACCGAATGCGATCTGTTGCTTGCGGTGGGTGCCCGCTTTGACGACCGCGTCACCGGTCGGCTGGATGGCTTTGCCCCCCGGGCCCAGGTGATTCACATCGATATTGATGCGGCGGAAATGGGCAAGACCCGTCTGCCGGATGTGCCGGTGGTGGCCGATGTCAAGGCCGCCCTTTCGGCCCTTCTGGCCGCCTCCACCGGGCAAGGCTCCGAGGGGCGCACCGAAGCGTGGCTTGAGCGGATCGACACCTGGAAGCGCCACTACCCCCTGGTGGTGCCGGCCCCTGAAGGGGACATCGCCCCCCAGGAGGTGGTTGTGGCCCTGCAGGAGCTTGCACCCAACGCCTTCTACACAACCGATGTGGGCCAGCATCAAATGTGGGCTGCCCAGTTCTTGCACAATGGCCCGCGGCGCTGGATCAGCAGTGCAGGCCTGGGCACCATGGGCTTTGGCATGCCAGCGGCCATGGGGGCCCACACTGCCTTCCCCGACGAGCAGGTGATCTGCGTGGCGGGCGACGCCAGCATCCTGATGAACATCCAGGAGCTCGGCACCCTCAGCCAGTACAACCTGCCAGTGAAGGTGGTGGTGATCAACAACGGCTGGCAGGGCATGGTGCGCCAGTGGCAGGAAAGCTTCTACGAAGAGCGCTATTCCGCCTCTGAGATGACCGGCGGCATGCCCAATTTTCCTGCCTTGGCCGAATCCTTCGGGGTCAAAGGAGTGGCCATTACCGATCGCGCCACCCTGCACGACCAGCTCAGGGAGGCCCTCAACCATCCAGGGCCGGTCTTCATCGATGTGAAGGTGCGTCGCAACGAAAATTGCTACCCCATGGTGCCTCCGGGCGCCAGCAATGCCCAGATGGTGGGCTTGCCCAGCCACCCCGAGCTTGCCATCGACACCAGCCGCCACTGCAACGCCTGTGGCAGTAGCACCGCCAGCGCCCATCTCTTCTGCCCGAGCTGCGGCGCCAAACTTTGAGTCGGCTGGCTGGGGCCCTATTGACCATGGTTGGCCTGCTTCTAGCTCCCCTGGTGAGCGCGTTGTTATGGAGTCCGGCGCCGGCCGCTGCGGCTGAAGTGCTCCAGGTGCGCAGTGCAACCGTGCTCCAGGTGGGCGATGGCAATCGCAACTACACCGTGGAACTGGCTTGCATCCGCGTCGATCAGGACCAGGAGCAAGCCTCGATCGATTGGTTGAGGCACGCATTACCGCGCCGCAGTCGGGTCAATCTCCGCCCCATGGGCCAGGACAATGGTGTTCTGATGGCCAAGGTTCAAAAACTTGGGGAGTCCCAGGATTTGGCCAGCGGCTTGGTGGCGGCGGGGCTGGCTGCGTCAAGCTGTCCCCAGGCCGTCCTAGTCCCAGCTCCAGCAGTCCCAAGGCCCAAGTTGTCATGAGCTTGAACCGCACCGCCAAGGGCATCGTGCTGGTGCCTTCTGTGCTTCTAGGTGGTGCTTTTTTGGCGGCTGCCGCCTGGGGTGATGCTGCTGCCGCCAGTAACAAAGGCCTGGCCCTCGTTCTCGGAGGGGTCTTGGTTGGAGGGGGGCTCTTGGCCCAACTGCTGCCTGAACAGGCCGATTCCCCAGACCAACGCGATGGCGACCCGTTGAATGTTGAAAAACTGAAGGACGACCCCCTCAGCGCTGAGAAGCAAAGGGAGTCTGGCGAAGGAGCTTGAACCAGCGCTGGCTTCAAGCTCCCGGTTGCAGCGAGGCAGACGGCCTATTTTTTGCCCTCTTGGGCCTTCATCTGCTTGGTGAAATCAGCGATCACTGAATCCACAAATTTTTGGTCTGCAGCAGTGATCTTGGGATAACAGCCCTCCTTGACCCGGGCCACGATCTGCACGATCGAACCGTTGACAATTTGGCTCACCTCCAGCTTTCCGCTGGCACCAATCTGACTTCCGTATTTGGCGGTCACCACATAGGCAATGCTCTGGGCGCCGGCGATGGTGGCGGCCTGGACGGGCACTTTTTGCTCGACCGCCAGGTTGCAGACATTCACGGCTCCAGCGAGGGTGAGGTCGTTCATGGTGTCCACGCTTGCCGGGCTGGCCGCTGCAGCACCGGGAGCTGGCTGGGCCAGGGCAGGGGCGACCTGGAGGGTGAGTGCGCTGAGAACAGCAGCCGATAGGGCCAGAAAGGAGCGAGACACGAAGTGTGCGCAAACGCGGTAGTCCCCACTGTGCCACCCAAAAAGCAGAAGCAACAGTGAGTCGGACACAGAGGCCGCCAAGGCGGTCTTTGCCCATCACAGTGATGGAGATGCTTGGAGGGACATGGCCACTCAGGTGAGGTCCGAGCAGAGCCAGATGGACCTAGCCCTGGTGGTGCCCTTGGCCCAGGTGGGGATTGGGGCCGTGGCCCAGGTCGGCGGCAAAAACGCCTCCCTGGGGGAAATGATCCGTGAACTCAGCCAGGAGGGGGTGCAGGTTCCGGATGGCTTTGCCACCACAGCCCTTGCCTACCGCAATCTCTTGGCAGCCAACCAGTTGGTCGCGCCCCTCCATGGGCTGTTGGACCCGCTGGATACCTGCGATCTTCAGGCCCTGCAGGCCGCTGGCCTTGAGGCCCGCCGCCTGGTGCTTCATGCGTCCTTGCCTCCAGAGTTGGAGCAGGCGATCGTGGCGGCCTACGCAGCCTTGGGGGCCCCGGCGGTGGCGGTGCGCTCCAGTGCCACCGCCGAGGATTTGCCGGAGGCCAGTTTTGCTGGGCAGCAGGAAACCTTCCTGAATATTCAGGGTGATCGGGCTCTTTTGGAGGCCTGCCGCCGCTGCTACGCCTCCCTGTTCACCGACCGGGCGATCGTCTACCGGCAGCAGCACGGTTACGACCATCTCGAGGTGGCCCTTTCGATCGGCGTGCAACGGATGGTGCGCTCGGATTTGGCCTGCTCCGGGGTGATGTTCAGCATCGATACCGAAACCGGGTTTCAGGACGCTGTCTTGCTAACGGCCGCCTACGGCCTGGGGGAAAACGTGGTGCAGGGGATTGTGAATCCCGACGAATTCCTGATCCATAAACCCACCTTGGAGCTGGGCTTTGCCCCAATTGTGGGCAAACGGCTTGGCAGTAAAAACCTGCGCTTGGTGCTCACCCCATCAGGCAGCGCGGAGGCCGAGGCGGGCCATCCGGTGCGCAATGAGGCGGTGCCATTCGTCGATCAGCAGCGGTTTTCCCTCAGCGACCAGGAGGCCCTCCAGCTCGCCCAGTGGGCGGTGCTGGTGGAGCGGCACTACAGCGCCAAGCGTGGCGTCCTAACGCCGATGGACCTGGAATGGGCCAAAGATGGCATCAGCGGCAAGCTGTTCATCCTTCAGGCCAGGCCTGAAACGGTGCAATCCCATCGCGGGCAAGCCGTGTTGCGAACGTGGCGGCTGGACCCCCACGAGGTGTCCCCCTTGGTCTGCGGCAGTGCGGTTGGCACCTCGGTAAGCCATGGCCGGGCCCGGGTGATCGGCGATCCTTCCGACATCCAGCGCTTTGAGCAGGGGGATGTGCTGGTGACCCGGCGCACGGATCCCGATTGGGAGCCCATCCTCAAAAAGGCCCTTGGGGTGGTTACCGACCAGGGCGGCAGGACCTGCCATGCGGCGATCATTGCCCGCGAAATGGGCATCACCGCGGTGGTGGGGACGGGCGATGGCACCAGCCGTATTTGGGATGGTCAAACCATCACCCTGAGCTGCTGCGAAGGCGAGGAGGGCCGGGTGTACCCGGGCCATGTGCCTTACCGGATGGAGGAGCAGGCCATCGAGGATCTGCCCGCAACCCGCACCCAGATCCTGATCAATCTGGCCAACCCCGATGAAGCCTTCAAGCTGGCTGCGATCCCCTGCGATGGGGTGGGATTGGCCCGTCTTGAATTCATCATTGCCAACCAGATCCGCATCCACCCCCTGGCCCTGTTGGAGCCTGCTCGGGTCCGTGACCCTGACCAACGCCAGCAGATCGCCGCGCTCACCCGGGGCTACGACCCGCCCAGTGCGTATTACGTCGATCGGTTGAGCCAGGGCATGGCCCGCATCGCGGCGGCTTTTTATCCAAAACCGGTGATCCTGCGCTTTTCCGATTTCAAGAGCAACGAATACGCCCAGTTGCTGGGTGGCGCCAGCTTCGAACCGGTGGAAGCCAATCCCATGCTGGGTTGGCGGGGGGCTTCCCGCTACTGCTCAGAGGCTTTTCGCCCGGCTTTTGGCCTCGAGTGCCAGGCCCTCAAGCGGGTTCGGGAGGTGATGGGCTTGGTGAATGCGACCCCGATGGTGCCCTTTTGCCGAACGCCGCAGGAGGGAGATCGGGTGCTCGCGGCCATGGCGGAGGAGGGATTGGTGCTGGGGGAGAACGGCTTGGAGGTGTACGTCATGGCGGAGCTGCCAAGCAATGTCTTGGCGGCCGAGGCCTTTGCCCAACGCTTCGATGGATTTTCGATTGGCTCCAACGACCTGACCCAGCTGACCTTGGGGGTCGACCGCGATTCAGCTTTGGTGGCCCCGCTGTTTGATGAATCCGATCCCAGCGTGATGGCCCTGGTTCAGATGGCGATCCGCACGGCCAAACGCTGCGGTCGCAAGATCGGGATCTGCGGACAGGCCCCCAGTGATCACCCAGTTTTCGTGCGCTTTCTGGTCGAGGAGGGCATTGATTCGATCAGCCTCAACCCAGATTCACTGCTGGCCACCCGGCTGGCTGTGGCTGCGATCGAAACTGCCAAACCATGACGGCATGGCCCATGAAGCGCAGGGCGCTGAGCACCGCCAAGCCAATGCAGAGGGGGCAATGGGTGATCGACATGCAAAGCCCCGCAACGCTGCTGCCACCCTGACAGGCCATCGTGGGTGTTGCGGCCTGCTGAAATAAAACGCGGCGCCCAATTATCTGGAGAATCGCAGGTGCTGCGGCTAAGTGAGCTGAAATTGTCCCTCGATCACAGCGAGGCCGATTTGGTGCTTGCCGTGTGCCAAAGGCTGCGGCTTTCTCCCGCCCAGCTCAAGGGCCATCGGCTGGTGAAGCGCAGTGTGGATGCCCGCAAACGCCAAGCCATTGCCTTGGTTTACAGCCTGGATCTCGACCTGATCCTGGATGCCAAGGCCGAGGCCAAGTTGCTGGCCCGCTTTGCGGGGGACCCCCACCTCAAGCGCAGCCCCGATACCCAATACCGCTTTGTGGCCTCGGTGCCACAGGGGGGGACAGACCAATCCAGGCCCGACCAATCCAGACCAGTCGTGATTGGGGCGGGGCCCTGCGGCTATTTCGCCGCCCTGGTGTTGGCCCAAATGGGCTTCAGGCCCCTGCTCCTTGAACGGGGCAAAGCCGTGAAGGAGCGCAGTGCCGACACCTTTGGCTTCTGGAAAGGCAAAGCACCCTTGAACCCCGAATCCAATGCCCAATTTGGCGAGGGCGGGGCCGGCACGTTCTCCGATGGAAAGCTCTACAGCCAGGTGAGCGAGTCGCAGGCGTACGTTCGCAAAGTGCTCGAGGAGTTGGTGGCAGCGGGGGCCAACTCCGAGATTCTTACCTTGCATCGCCCCCATATCGGCACGTTCAAGTTGGCCACCGTGGTTCGGGGGCTGCGGCGGCGCATCGAAGAGCTGGGTGGCGAGGTGCGCTTTGAAGCTCGGGTTGACCGGCTGGAGCGTTGCTCCAAGACCCATGCCGTGCAGGCCCTGGTGCTGGCGGGCGGGGAACGGATTGAATCTGAACAGGTGGTGCTCGCCGTGGGCCATAGCGCCCGGGACAGCTTCGCGATGTTGCACGACGTGGGGGTGAGCCTCGAGCCCAAGGCCTTTGCCGTGGGGCTGCGTATTGAGCACCCCCAGCCGTTAATCGATCGCGCCCGATGGGGTCCCGCGGCGGGTCACCCCAAACTTGGAGCCGCCGAATACAAACTTGTGCACCACTGCAGTGGCCAAGGGACCGCTGGTCGCAGCGTCTATAGCTTCTGTATGTGCCCCGGCGGCCTGGTTGTTGGTGCCACCTCTGAGCTGGGCCGGGTGGTCACCAATGGCATGAGCCAGCACTCCCGCAACGAGCGCAATGCCAACAGTGGACTGGTGGTGACCGTGGGAGTGGAAGACCTGCTCCCCTATGGCGATGGGCCTGCGGATCCCCTTTCAGGGGTGGCCTTTCAGCGCCATTGGGAGCAACAGGCCTTCACCGCAGGCGGCGGTACCTATCGGGCGCCAGGCCAATGGGTGGGTGATTTCCTCGCTGGCCGCCCCAGTGAAAGCCGCAGCGCGGGCGAACCTGGCTTGGCCGTGGCCCCTTCCTATCTGCCAGGGGTGCACTACGGAAGCCTTGAAGGCTGTCTGCCGCCCTTCGTGATCGCAGCGATCCGTGAAGCACTGCCGGAGTTCGCCAAGCGACTGCCGGGTTTTGCCATGGATGGGGCCCTGCTCACCGGGGTTGAGACCCGAACCTCCTCACCCGTGCGCATCCCCAGAAACAGCACAACCCTGGAGTGTCTCAACACCCCAGGGTTGTATCCCGCTGGAGAAGGGGCCGGCTATGCCGGAGGCATCCTCTCCGCTGCGATTGATGGAATCAAGGTGGCCGAACAACTGGCGTTGGCCCGCCTCCAGCACTCAATCAAGGGTTAATCACTCTTCGTCGTCTTCCGAGCCAATGGGAACCAGGCGGATTTGCTTGCGACCCAGTTTGATTTCGAACTCATCGCCAGGCTTGAGTTCGAGCATGCCCGTGTAGGCCTTGCCAACCATCAGGTTGCCGTTGAACTGAATTTTGGTGCTGAAGCTGAGTTTGCGACCACCTTTGCCCGTTTGGGACGCTCCACCGAAATCAACCCCCTTGGCTGCCAGAAGGGCTTCGTAGAACGCGGTGAAGTTGAGGCGTTCCGTTCCATCCTTCTTGGTCGAGACGTATCCACAGGAGCGAACAAGGTCGGATTTGCTGATATCGCCCAGCTCTTTGACTTTGGCGAGTAGATCGGCTCCCGTAAGCATGAAAATTAACTATGCAACTTTTGCATGATTACACGTAGAGGTGCGCCCATGCAAGGGCCTGAAGCATAGCCAGGAGATGCTTTGCCCTTTTGCTTCGCTTTGCAGGCCTTGTGCAGCTCATCGGCGGCAAGCTTGGCCTTGATTTCGAGCTAAGGCCATTGAGGCCTATGACTCAAGAGGACTGTCTTCGTGTAGTGGGCTGTTCTTGATTCAATCCCCATGGGTGTTCTCGCCATGGAGAGCTCGGTTTTCCAATCCTTGGTTTCGAAACTGTTCTGCGTATTCTGAACATTTTTGGATTGGGTTTGGCAGGGATTCGGCCCTACACCCACGAGCTCGGGTTGTCTGCATGAGCAACAGTGCAGAAGACTGTAAAAATGCAACGCGATCCTCTCTTCAGGCTTGAGAGACGATGCCGCTCCATTGCACGGCTTTGACCTGATCACGCCGCCAGGAATGGAAAAGCAGGGGCTCCGATGCTGTGCAGAGGGGACACACCGCAATCTGGGCCCTGGCAAGTCCCAGATTTTCCAGTTGGCGTTGGGTTGCCAAGCGGATGTCCAGGCGATCGTGGCCAGGTTTGGCATCGCCAGCCAAGCCACCACAGGCTTGAAGTTCCTGGATTGCCCCTGCTGAAGAACCAGGTTTAGGGCTGGCTTCGTTGGCACCGGTTTGGTGAGGGCTGAGGGCTCCAGCCACCTGCTCACTGACGGAGCGTGCCACTTGATAGGCCTGGCCACCAATGGCGGGCCCAAGGGCGACGAGCAAATCGGTGCGCCTGGATCCGGCCTTCTCGAGCAACCCAATGGCCCGCTCCAAAATCTGCCCTGCAACCCCCCGCCATCCGGTATGGCAGGCGGCAACTCTGCCGGAATGGGGATCGGCAATCAGCACTGGCGTGCAATCGGCACCGCAGACCCAAAGACTTTGCCCCCCTTCATTGCTGATCAGGCCGTCGGCCTCAGGCCAGGGTTCGCCAAGGGCCTGAGCGGCCCCTAAAACGAGATTGCCATGGACCTGCTTGGGGCGGTGCACACTCACACCGGCACTCAGATAGCCGGCCAGCACCTCAGGCCCGCGGCCATTCCATTGCCGCGTAAAAAAACCATGCTCAAAGTCCGCCAGGAGATCGGCCTGAAGGTAATAGCCCCCGTAACAGCCAATCCAGGTCCATCCCGGCAGGCTGTTGAAGCCCACATCGGGTCGGTCAAAGGGAGGGCCTAGGGCTTCAGCCACCTGTCTGCTCCAGCCACGATCTAGGCATCGGGGAGGTCGCGCAGCAACCAAAACCCCTCAAAGCGGGGTTCCTCCTCGCTGGCCTGGACCGCCAGGAACTGCAGGCCGCCGGCCCGCTCCCGGGCCGTGCGAAAGGTTTCGGCTGCGGCGTCTGCTTCCGTTTCCGGCAGGTTGGTGAGCAACCAGCGATCGTCCAAGCCAGCCTCGAGCACGAGTTGCTGATCGGTGATATCGAGGCGCACAGGCTCAAGACCGGCAATCCACCCCGCCATCGCCAGGGAGCGGCTCGAGCTAAACAGGCGAATGCCAGGTACGGTCGCTTCCGGATCGAGCCCTTCCGGCAGGGGCACCAATCCGCAAAAGCCCATCTCCCAGTCGTTGGCCTCGCCCAGGGCAGCCAGGGGAAGGGTGGCCCAGGCCCAGCTCTCACCCCTGGCCGCTTCCGGTAAGGGAACAGCCACGGGACGAATGGCAACCGGAGGAGGTGCCAGCGGCCCTTGCATGTAGCCCTCTTCCAGGGGGTAGACATCCCGTTCCCGCTCTTGAAGCCAGCTCACTAGCGCGTAGCAGCGGCGGCTGGCCACGAGCTCGAGCCCCAAGCCTTCGGCGGCCCGTTGCACCATGGTGCGCATGGAACCCCGCCAGCAGCGCAGGCGGCGGGGCGGGCCAAAGCCCTCGTCTGCCGCAGCACCGAGGGCCTGCTGAAGGGCCTCCTTGAGCCAGATCGAATTCACGCTCGTTGCGGGGCACGGCAACACCCAGCGGAAGCTTTTGGCCGTGCCGTTTTTGGCCGTGCCGTTTGTTTGGGGGCCGGACTGGCCCGTGACTGGCGTGGAACAAATCAGCAGTTCCCAGCGCTTTTTGCCATCACTCTCCAGGATTGGCCTGGAGTAGTAATCCAGCTCCCAATCGGGAGAAAAGGCCTCATTCATCCGGCAGCCTGTTCCTGCTGACGCAGTACCGAGCGAGCCCGGTTGGCCCGATCGGTGGCCTCGGCCATCACCTTGTCTTTGTCGATCAATAACTCACCGGCCTGGCCCTCCAGAAGGGCCGTGTTGAGGGCGATCCGCCCCCGCCCCGGGTCCATGTCGGTGATCAGGGCCTTGACCCGATCTCCCTGGGTAAACACCTCCCGGATGTCGCGGAGTTGCCCGCCCGTAATGGAGGATTGGTGTAGCAGGCCGCTGATGCCCCCGAGGTCGACAAAAAAGCCATAGGGCTTCACGGCCACGATCAGGCCTTCCACCAGCTGGCCCACTTCCAATTCGGCAAATTTGGCGGCCGTGGCTGCTTTCTTCTCCGAGAGCACCAATTTGAGGGTTTCGGCGTTCACCTCTAAGAAGGTGACGCCAAGGGTTTTGCCCACCAGGGCTTCGTGGTTTTCGCCTTCCTGCAACTGGGAACGGGGAATAAAGCCCCGCAGCCCTTCCAGATCACAGGTCACACCACCGCGGTTGAAGCCCGTCACTTTCACCTGAACAACCTTGCCGTCCTTCTCCATGGCCCGAACCCGCTCCCAGCTCTGGCGGAGTGCCAAAGCCCGGGCGCTGATGGTGACCATGCCATCGGCGTTTTGTTCGCGGGTGACCAGCACTTCCACCTGAAGGCCTTTGGGGAAGCGCTCTTTGAGGTTGGTAATTGCCCCGAGTCCGCATTCCTTTTTGGGCATGAATCCGGGGGCTTTGCCGCCGATATCCACGTAAACGCCGTCGCTCTCGAGGGCGATCACGACCCCGGTGACCACCTCACCGGTGGTGCCGACGAAATCCTGTTCGTCGAGGGCGGCCAAAAAGGCATCGGCGTCGAAGTCGAAGTCGTCAACGCTGCGGGGCACCACCGGGGTGGCAGCAACAGGCGCGGCAGCCGCTGCTTTGGATGCGGCTTGGCCTCGGCCCTGGCGACCGGAATCGGGACCGAGCAAATCGGCCATGGTGAGACCCTCAAGTCCCCCCATGTCGAAGAGCTCTTCGTCGCTCCGCTTGGGGCTGCTGACAGGGACCGGACGACCGGGGGCGGCAATGGGAATGGGACCGGGGGCAGGAGCTGCCGCAGCACCAGGGGCCTGCAGGGCTGCGGTGGGCTCAGGTGCGGCCGGTAGGGGCTCATCTTTTTTGAGCATCAGCACCTGGGGCGGCTTCCGCGGCGCCGTAGCCGGACGCGGTCGTGGCGCGCCGGGGGGAACGGGCCGAGCTGCGGGGGCAGGCTGCTGGTTGCCGGTTCCGGCCATTTCCACATCGCTCTGGGAGCCCCACACTGTAGGGATCAGTTCTGAAGGTCATGGCGCGTCAGCATCGCCTCGCCGAGATGCCTTGGCCCAAGGTGGAACAGGCTGCGATCCAAGGGGGGAGCACCGTGGTGTGGCCCTTTGGTGCGGTGGAGCAGCACGGTCCCCATTTGCCCCTGGGCACCGATGGATTGTTTGCCGACCGGCTGGTGGATGCGGTGCTCGAGCGCCTGCCCCAGGAGCTGCCGATCTGGCGGTTGCCTTTGCAAAATCTCGGTTTTTCCCCCGAGCACCTTGGTTTTGCCGGCACCCTCTCCCTGGCGCCGGACCAACTCATCTCCCAGGTCGTGGCCGTGGGTCAGCAGTTGGCTGGCGCCGGTTTCCAGCGACTCGTGTTGTTCAACGGCCATGGCGGCCAAATCGCCTTGCTCCAGACCGCTGCCCGCCAGCTGCGCAGCACCGTTCCCAGTCTGGCCGTGTTGCCCTGTTTTCTCTGGAGCGGCCCGGAGGGGCTCAGCGCCCTGATTCCTGAGCCGGAGCGCAGCCAAGGGCTCCATGCATCCCTGGCGGAAACGAGCTTGATGATGCACCTGGCCCCCGAACTCGTGGGCCAGGAACGCCCCTGCGATGGCCACCAGGGCGGATCCCCCCCCCTGGGCTGGAGCCTGGAAGGGGCGGCCCCCACCGCCTGGTTAACCGGCGATCTGAGCAGCACCGGGGTCATTGGTGACAGTGCTGCGGCGAGTGCAGCTCTGGGGGCCGAGCTCTGGACCTGTTTGCTGGAGGGCTGGTGCCAGCGCTTTCAATCCCTATTGGCTAGTGACTGGCCTCGGACGGACCGATCAGGGCCAGGCTGAGGGTGGTTACAGTCGAATGACTTGTTCACCGTGTGCGGACGTCATGGCGACCCTTGCCTCTCCCGCTGCTCTTCCTACCGATTCAATCGGTGTGGATGTGCTGCCCGATTTCAGTACCGAGACCTACAAAGACGCCTATAGCCGTATCAACGCCATCGTGATTGAAGGCGAGCAGGAAGCCCATGACAATTACATCGCGATTGGCACCCTGCTTCCCGACCAAGCAGACGAGCTCACCCGCCTCGCTCGGATGGAGCTCAAGCACATGAAAGGCTTTACGGCCTGCGCCAACAACCTTGGCGTTACTGCAGATATGGTCTTTGCCAAGGAGTTTTTCTCCCCCCTGCACGGCAACTTCCAAACGGCCCTATCCGAAGGCAAGGTGGTGACCTGCCTGCTGATCCAAGCGCTTTTGATCGAGGCGTTTGCCATCGCCGCATATCACATCTATATCCCGGTGGCCGATCCCTTCGCCCGCAAGATCACCGAGGGAGTGGTGAAGGACGAGTACACCCACCTCAACTACGGCCAGGAGTGGCTGAAGGCCAACCTGGAGGCCAGCCGTGGGGAGCTGGAGCAGGCCAACCGCGACAACCTGCCCCTGGTGCGCAAGATGCTTGACCAGGTGGCTGGCGATGCCGCCGTGCTGCACATGGACAAGGAAGACCTGATTGAAGATTTCTTGATCGCGTACCAGGAGGCGCTCACCGAGATCGGCTTTACCACCCGGGAAATTGCCAAAATGGCTGCGGCCGCTTTGGTTTGAGCCCCTTTCGGCTCCGTATCACCACGGGACGATGTAGCGTCCGCGACATTGTTGGGGTGATCCCATGTTTGGCCTAATCGGTCACTCCACCAGTTTTGAGGAGGCCCGCAGCAAGGCCCTCACCCTGGGCTTCCCTGAGTACGCCGAAGGCGACCTCGACATGTGGTGCAGTGCGCCCCCCGTTCTTGTCGAGCGCATCGCGCTCACAAGCCCCACGGGGCAAACGATTGAGGGGGC
>Ga0310331_10009_pt1 | contig 34721 bp, 28 predicted proteins | sample LakMicMDCLOrngC5_FD_195545 | JGI IMG/M metagenome (GOLD analysis project Ga0310331, IMG submission 195545) | Enriched freshwater cyanobacterial communities from Lake Michigan, Michigan, United States - MI23.DCL.Orng.C5 (v2) (version 2) | ecosystem: Environmental > Aquatic > Freshwater > Lake...
GGAGAGCTCGGAGCTCCACAGGTTGGTGCGCAGGATGCGTTGATCCGGCACCCATTGGCCATAGACGCCAGCCAAAGCCTCAATCGCCGCGGGATCGTCACCGCCGATCAGCACCCGATCCGGATGCTCCAGATCGGGGATGGCCGTGCCCTCCGCCAGGAATTCCGGGTTGGACAACACCGCAAACGTTTTCGGGCTGGTGCTGCCCGCCCCATCCCCCTGGGCGGCGGTGAGGATGGCTTGCACCGTTTCGGCGGTGCGCACCGGCAGGGTGCTTTTCTCCACCACAATCGTGTGACCCTGGGCGCAGGCAGCCACTTGGCGAGCAGAAGCCTCGATCCAGCGCAGATCACTGGCCTGGCCGGCACCCACCCCTTTGGTCTTGGTGGGGGTGTTCACCGAAAGAAACACCATGTCGGCCGCCGCGATCGCCGGCTCCACCGCCGTGGAGAAGTGAAGATTGCGACCGCGGCAGCGGCCCACCACAGCATCCAGCCCCGGCTCATACACCGGCAACTTGGACAGATCGGGATCGTTCCAGGCATCGATGCGCGCCTGGTTGAGGTCCACCACCGTCACCTGGATCCCAGGGCAACGATCGGCGATCACCGCCATGGTGGGCCCCCCCACATAGCCGGCTCCGATGCAGCAGATCGTGCGGATGCTCATGCGATCGCCTCCCGGAAGTAGGCGATCGTGGCATCAAGGCCCTGATCGAGCGCCACCGTGGGCTGCCAGCCCAGCTCCCGCTGCGCCAGCTCAATCACCGGCTGCCGCTGGAGGGGATCATCCTGCGGCAACGGTTTGCAGATCAACTCAAGATCGGGATTGATCTTGGCGCGCACCAACTCCGCCAATTGGCGGATCGTGAATTCACCAGGGTTACCGATGTTGATCGGCCCGCTGTGGCCACCGTTCATCAACCGGATCAACCCCTCCACCAGATCATCCACGTAGCAGAAGCTGCGGGTTTGGCTGCCGTCGCCGTACAGGGTGAGCGGTTCGCCGCGCAGGGCCTGCACGATGAAGTTGCTCACCACCCGGCCGTCATCGGGAAGCATGCGCGGGCCATAGGTGTTGAAGATCCGCACCACCCGGATCTCCACCCCATGCATGCGCTGGTAGTCGAAACACAGGGTTTCTGCGATCCGCTTGCCCTCGTCGTAGCAGCTGCGAATGCCAATGGTGTTCACACAGCCGCGGTAGCTCTCCGGCTGGGGGTGCACTTCGGGATCGCCGTACACCTCACTGGTGCTGGCGAGCAGCAGCCGTGCCCCCACGCGCCGGGCCAGGCCCAACATGTTGTAGGTGCCCAGAAAGCTGGTTTTGGCCGTTTTGATCGGGTTGTGCTGGTAGTGCACCGGCGATGCGGGGCAAGCCAGGTGCCAGATCCGGTCCACCTCCAAGCGGATCGGATCGGTCACATCGTGGCGGATCAGCTCAAAGCGTGGGTGGCCTAGCCACGGAGCGATGTTGCTCTTGCGGCCGGTGAAGTAGTTGTCCAGGCAAATCACCTCCTCTCCGGCCTGCATCAACCGGTCCACCAGGTGCGAACCCACGAAGCCGGCACCACCGGTAACCAGATTTCGGGCGACGGAAGCGGGCATCAGAGGCGCACCAACTGCTGATCGAGTTGCTCGCGGAACAAGCGCACCGTGTCGTGCAGCCCCTCCCGCAGGGGGATTCTCGCCCGCCAGCCCAGGGCCGCCAGCCGGCTCACGTCCAGCTGTTTTTTCGGCGTGCCATCCGGCTTGCTGGCATCCCAGGCGATCGTGCCGCGGAAGCCGGTGGCCTCCGCCACCGCCTCAGCCAGCTCCCGAATGGTCAGGTCCACACCCGTGCCCACGTTGAGGTGCTGCAGCTGATCAGCATCCGGCTGCCAGTGCTCCAGGGCAAACACACAGGCCTCCCCCAGATCATCCACGTGCAGGAACTCCCGCAGCGGCGTGCCCGTGCCCCAGCAGGTCACGCTGGCGTCGCCCCGCTCGGCCGCCTCATGGAACCGGCGGATCAACGCGGGCAGCACGTGACTGTTGGTGGGGTGGTAGTTATCGCCTGGCCCATACAAGTTGGTGGGCATCAGGCTGATGGCATCAAAACTGTGCTGCTGCCGCAGGGCCGCACACAGCTTGATGCCGGTGATCTTGGCGATCGCGTACCACTCGTTCGTGGGCTCGAGCGCCCCGGTGAGCAACGCCTCCTCGCGGATCGGCTGCTCCGCAAACTTGGGATAGATACAGCTGCTGCCCAGAAACAACAGCCGCCGCACGCCGCTGCGCCAGGCCGTTTCGATCACATGGGTCTGGATCTTGAGGTTCTGGAGCAGAAAGTCGGCCGGGTAGGTGGCATTGGCGTGGATGCCCCCCACCTTCGCCGCCGCCAGCACCACCACGCTGGGCCGCTGCTCCGCAAACCAGCGCTCCACGGCCTGCGGGTTCAGCAGGTCAAGCTCGGTACGGCTGGCGGTGAGAATCTGGCTGTAGCCACCGTGTTGCAAAGCCCGGCAGATGGCACTGCCGGCCATGCCGCGATGGCCGGCCACAAAAATGCGGTCTGCAGGGGTGATCAGGGCCCTCATCGCTGGGCAGCCTTCACCGCCTCGGGGTTGGTGGGCGGGTTTTCCATCGAACCCACCACTGCAAAGCCTTTGCGACGCAGGAGAGCTTCTTTGGCCGCCTCTTCCTTGTCTGCGGCCACCATCTCGGCCACCAACTCCTCGAGGGTGGTGGTGGGGGTCCAGCCCAGCGTCTCGCGCGCCTTGGTGGGATCCCCCAGCAGCGTCTCCACCTCCGCCGGACGGAAGTAGCGGGGATCAATGCGCACCACCACGGCTCCAGTGTCGCCGCGAATCCCCGTTTCCTCCAAGCCACTGCCCTGCCACTGCATCGGCCCCCAGCCCAACTGCTGGGCCGTGAGCTCAATAAAACGCCGCACACTCTCCTGACGGCCCGTGGCGATCACAAAATCCTCCGGCTGCTGCTGCTGAAGCATCCGCCATTGCATCTCCACATAGTCGCGGGCATGGCCCCAATCGCGCAGCGAATCCAGGTTGCCCATGAACAGGCACTGATCCAAATCGGCATCAATGCGGGCAAGGCCACGGGTGATCTTGCGGGTCACGAAGGTTTCACCGCGACGCGGTGATTCATGGTTGAACAACACCCCATTGCAGGCATACATGCCGTAGGCCTCGCGGTAGTTCACCGTGATCCAGTAGCCATAGAGCTTGGCCACCGCATAGGGGCTACGGGGATAGAAGGGGGTGGTTTCCTTCTGCGGGATTTCCTGCACAAGGCCATACAACTCACTGGTGCTGGCCTGATAGATGCGCGTTTTCTGGCTGAGCCCCAGCATCCGCACCGCCTCGAGGATCCGCAGGGTGCCGAGGGCATCGCTGTTGGCGGTGTATTCCGGCGCCTCAAAGCTCACCGCCACGTGGCTCTGGGCCCCCAGGTTGTAGATCTCATCGGGCTGCACCTGCTCGATGATGCGGATCAGGTTGGTGCTGTCGGTGAGATCGCCGTAGTGCAGCACCAGCCTCGGATCCGCCTCATGGGGATCCTGATACAGATGATCGATGCGGCTGGTGTTGAAGCTGCTGGCCCGGCGCTTGATGCCATGCACCACATAGCCCTTCTCCAGCAGCAATTCGGCCAGATAGCTGCCGTCCTGTCCCGTGATGCCGGTGATCAGAGCAACGCGCCCGCGGCAATCCACGCTGCTGGGGTTGAAGCTCATCGGGACCATGCTGCTGACGTCCATTACAACCCAGCCCCAGCCCGCAGCTGGCGATAGAGGTGCAGGTGCTGCGCTGCCACCAGCTCGGGAGCAAAGCGACGCAGCGCTGAGGCGGCGGCCATGGGTCTGGAAGCGGTCAGCCGCTGGGGCTCTGCCAAGAAGTACTCCAGCCCCTCGCGCAACGCCTCAACCGTGGGCGCCCGCATCAGGAAGCCTCCGCTCAAGTGGTCCACCACAGAGCCCACGCCGCTGTCCGCCAGAGCCACCACGGGCAGGCCGCAGGCCTGGGCCTCCGCCGCCACCTGACCAAAGGTTTCCTGATGAGAAGGCATCACCAACAGATCCGCCGAGCGATACAGGACCGCCAGCTCATGGGGATCGCGGATCAGGCCATGGTGCTGCCACGGCTGGGGGACGTGGAGCTCAACGGGCGGCAACTCCCCAAAGCTGGCGCATCGCCAGTGGGGAAAGGCCTGCGCCAGCCAGGGCAGCAGCGGCTTCAGCAACCCCCAGCCCTTGCGCGAGTCGGAGAACGCATTGGAGCCGCCATACAACAGCAACGGGCGCTCCGGATCACGCGCAAACTCACCTGGAGCGAGCGCGGCAAAGAACAAGGCATCCACAGCATTGGGAATCACCGCAATCGGCCGAGGCTGCGGCAACGCCGCATACACCGCGGACTGCTCCGCCACCCGCGCCGCCCAGGGGCTCGGGGCAACGAACTGCACCCCAGGCGGAAGACAACGTCGCTTCAAAGCGATGGCCAGGGGGTCCAGATCCAAGCCCCATCCGGTTGGCGGCGTGTTGTGGAGGGGCGGATAGGGCAGCAGCCCCTGCAAGGGCCACAGATCGTGCAGGGTCCACACCAGTGGTTTACCGAGCCGCCTGAGGCTGAGCAACGACAGAAACCCCGTGCCCAGCCAATGCAGATGCAGCACATCCACCGGCCAGCGCCGTAGCGGCCCGCTGCGCAGGCCCGGCGTGAGCGAGAGGTGGATGCCGATCCGGCGGCGATCGAGGCGGTCCACCGCCCGCCCCAGGAAACGGGACACCCCTGGAGAGCGCGTCCAAAACAGCGGCGCTGCCGCTTGATCCGGCCCATCCCCTTGGCTGCATTGGCCTGGGCTCAACCAATCGGCACGGGCGCCTGCGGATCTCAGGGCTTGACGCAACCGCCGGGCGGCGATGTCGGAGCCACTTCCCGGGGGAGCCGCCGAGAGGTGGAGGCTGCTGGGCAAGGCGCTCATGGGCCCTGGCGCCAACGGCGCCATTTGCGCTGCAGGCGCTCCAAAGGCGACGGCCGGCGGTACTGAAAGTGCTGGGTCAAGCGGTCATGCAGGGGGCTGGGCCTCACGAACTGGGGGTGCCGCAGGGGAAACGTCATCGGCACCGGGCCAGGCAGGGGACAAGCCTCCGCATTGGTATGGGTGGCATCCGGGCCAAAGCCGGCGTTCTCCACCAGACAGCGATCGGGCACGCAGGAGAGCATCCCCGCCTTCCAATGGCTGTAGGTCCAAGCGAAATCCCAGGTATCGATCTCGCCGCGGGCCGTGGCCTCAAGGATGCGCGTCCAATAGCGCTGAAAGCGCCGGTCCCCCAGGCCCGCCAACAGGCCCTGGTCGCGGAAAGCCGGCCAGCTGCTGAGGTTGTAGTCGTACTGCGCCCAGGCCCGCCGCCAGCTTCCCCACCCCCAGCAGTGGTTGTAGATCGAGAAGCGGTAGCTGCAGCCGCCACCCATCGGCTGGCGATGGAAGTGGTGGGAGGAGATCGATCCCACGCGGCTGTCGTGGCGGTAGCGCTCCAGCAGCTCCTGCATAAACGGGAAGAAACTGAGGTCGGGATGCACGTCGTCCTCAAGCACGATCCCTTCCTCTTCCTGTTGGAAAAACCAACTGATGGCGGCCGCCACACCAGCGCGGCACCCGTGATTGGAGTCGGCGTAGCGGCGCTGCACCTGCACCGGCCAGGTGAGCCGTTGCTCCGCGAGGTCCCGGCACCGCTGGACCAGCTGCTGGTTATCAGGATCGTTCGCCCTGGGTCCATCACAGGCCAGATACAGCCTCTGGGGTTGAAGGGTCTGCAGGATCTTGAACAGGCCCTCCAGCAGCGCAGGCCGGTTCCAAAAAATCACCAGGATGGGTACGGAATAGGCCATCAACGCTGACCCGCCGTCCAGTCAATCCGCACCAGCTTGCCGAGGCGGCGCACGGCAATCTGAAGCTGCCAGAACAAACCGCGCAGCAGAGGTGAGAACGGACGGCGCCAAGGCAGTGTGGCCAAGCTGATCCGCAACCCCATGGCACCGCGGTGGAGAGCTGGATGAATCAGGTGACGATCAAACAGTTCCATCACATGCTCCGGGGTGTACTTCCGGTAGCCCTCAGCCTCGGCCCGTGATAGGGAACCAGGCTGAAACCCCAACAACTGCTGCAGGAGCTGAGCCCCATCGCGATAGACCACCGCTGATCGACCCAGCACTTTCAAGTGGTGGCGATCGGGGCTCAAGCCATAGGTGAACACAGGTTTGCCTTGCATGGAAAACTCTGCACAGGCCAGACCGAACGACTCCCCCTGCCGCCTGGCATGCAACATGGCATCACAGGCAGCGATCAAGGAGTGTTTGACCACTGGGTCCGTAGATCTCTCCAGAAAAAAGACCCTAGGATGGTGGATAAAAGGACGAAAATTCATAAACACGAAATAAACATCTTGCCGACAGGCGAGCGCCTCAGGAATCACCCGATCGCGCACGAAATCAAGATCAAACGACTGGCTTCCGCCATAGCCTCCGAGCACAACAGCTCCCTCCGGGATCCCTAGCTCTACGCGCAAATTCGGAAGCAGCCCCAAAGGGGGCGCCTGCACCACATGGGGCACAGCAGGCACCAACCCGGCCGAACACTTGCGGGACAACCACTCCGAAACAAACGCATAGGCCGACCCGTGAATCTCAAAGGGCGATTGCGCAAAGACCGCATGGACCATGCTGGGCACAACCCGACTCACAATGCCATCAATCTCGCCACCCTTGATGGCATAGAAAAGATCCAGTTGCATCGCCTGGATAGACCTATCCACCTCAGCAAAGTGGTCATAGGCCACCAGTTCAAATGACTGGGCAAATCGCGCCACCACGGAGGCATCATTGCTGGTTGCCTGGCGGGGATAGAACACCACCGAACGGTTCCCCAGCAACGCCTCGTTGTAGTAGCAGTAGTCGTACAAAGCCACTTCACCACCACGCTCTGAGAGTTGATTGGCGTGGAAGGCAATGCGCAGCATCAACGGGCTCCCTTCCGGATCGGTAAGTGCTGCACCAAGGCCATCAATTGCTGGGCACGGCTGCACTGCGTATGCGCCTGCAACACCAAAGCCTGGCCGCAGGCGGCGATGCGCGCCGCCTGAACAGGGTGGCGCAACAACTGCAACAGCCTGCCAAACAGCTCCCAGCCATTGGCGTACAGCACGACCGATTCGCCATCCACAAACAACTGCTCGAGCCCCGCCGCCGCCGGCAAACGATTGGTCACCACACAACTGCCGCAGGCCGCCGCCTCAAACACGCGCCGGGTCACCTCCTGCCAGCGGGCGTACTGAAACGTGATCAAACCGCTGTTGTACAGCTGCGTGTTCTGCGCACCCGTGCAACGGCGGTTCACGAACCACGGACCCAAGAGGGCCTGGAGCCGCCGCGTGTAGCGCCGCCGGCCGGCGGTGGTCACGATCCGCCGCTGGCGCGGCACGGAGGCATCGGGATGAAACAGCGCCGTATCGGCCCAATGGGTGAACCACACGCAGTGGGCCCCCAGGGCCTGCCAATGGGCCACGCTGGCGGCATCGGGAGACAAGCTCAGGTCTGAGAGCTGCACCCGCACCGCATTGAGGTGGCGGGTCTGGGGTTCATCCCCCAGTTCATTCACCAGCAACAGATCGGTGCCCTGCCGGATCCGCAACAGTTCGCGCTCCAGGGCTTCACTGCGGCCGGCGTAAAACACCAGCAACACGCTGATCTGGCGGCGGTTCAGCTCGTCACAGCTGGGCAACACCACCTGGCTGGGATCGATGAACGGAACACTCCAGAGCTCCACCCCCTCGGCCCGCAGGGCCGCTGCGAACCCCCGTGGCAGGGTCCAGGCCCCGCTGGCCGGCTCAGGATCGTGGTATGCGAAACACCAGCGCATCACAGCTGCCACGAGCGGGCCAGGCCGCAGAAAGAGCCATGGCGGAACGGCGGCTCCCGCCAATGGCCACTGACGGCAGCCGCGGCCCCGACTGCACTGGCACGGTTGATGCGATGGTCGATCGCCAAACCAGCCAGGCCAGGACGACGCTGCTCCACCCGCTGCCAGGCCTCCAGCAGGGGCCGGCTCACCAGATAGGCACAGGCCGTGTTGGTGTACACCCCCGGCAGCAGCCACTCGATGGGGGCCCTCGCAGGCAAGGCCAAGGGCAAAGGCACCACCTGCTCCAGGGGGTAGCCACCGGCAAGATCGCAGAAGAGCTGGGGATAGCGCTGCAGCAGCGGCGGCAAGGCCTGAATCAACGCCTCAAGCCGCTGCAGCGACGCTGCCGTCACGGCCACGTCGTCTTCAAACACCAGAGCCGCATCCGCCCCCGCCTGCAGCGCCAACCGCCAGGCCTGCCCATGTTTGGCACTCACGATGGCCTCCACCTGAAGCTGCCGCCAGGCGGAGGCCAGCTGCTCCTCGGCGCAGCCCAGCAGCTGCCACAGCTGTTTCCAGCGCACCCAGGCCTCGCGGGCCAACAGCTCCGCTCGGCGCTGCGGCTGGCGCAAGCGCCGGTGGGCAAAATCCGCTGCCAACCTCGCCTGGTTGCCCCGCAACACCCACCAGCGCGCCCACCAGCCCGGGGGCAACGGCTGCAACGGCGGCTGCTCGCTGATGGCCGTGAGGGGGATCCCCAGCTGCTGCAACAGCAGCCCAATCGCCTGCCGCTCGGCGAGGCGAGCCGGGTCGTGGTGATGGATCAGGTAGGCCTGCAGCTGCGGCATCCGATCAGAAGGGGTTGCCACGCAGGTAACGCAGGCCAAACACCAGCTCCGTCTTCAGTTGCCGCAACCGCTGTTTGCAGGGCGGAGCCACCGGCCGCCGTGGCTGCCGCCGGGCCCGGCGATAGGCCAACAGGCTGATCCACCAGAAATGCAGGCGGCTGGTGAGGTTGCGGGCGAAAAAGTGGTGGTAGCTCACCGGTACCCCTTCGCAGCCAAAGGTGGTACCAACCCCGTACACGGGCGAGCTCCCCTCAAGGGGCCAGATCGGCGCGAAACGGGTGTGCAGGGGCCGAAACAGGATCGCCTCCAGGGACAGCGGTAACCGCCAGCAGATCTCCTCCCCCACATCGGAGCGGCCATTGATGCGCCAGGCCTGATCCCCCAGCGGCTCCAGCAGGCCCTGGGAGAAACAGCAATAGGAGGGTCCGGCAAACAGATGCTCCCCATTGCTGATGCAGTTGGTGCGCTGGGCGTTGCCACACAGGCCATGGCGCGCCGCCAGCACGAAACTCAACTGGATCGCCTGGCGGCTGAGGGGGAACGCATCCACATCAATCAGCAGGCAGAGGGCATCGCTGGGCAACAACCGCTGCAGCTGCCGCAGCATCACGCCATGCACCGAGAGCCGCCCATCCGGTTGCTCTGAGTCCGCTGCGAGCTGCGTGGTGAGCTGGAGATCACACGCCAACTGCAGCAGCAGCACCGGCGGCGGTGCCAGGGCCCGGATCAGGCGGTCGCGCCAATGGAACAGCCAGGAATTGGCAAGATCACGGGTTTGCACCGTGGCGATCACCAAGGGCCGCCGGCTATCGACCAGCGCCTGCCAACGCTGATCCAGATCCGTCCAGGGGGAAGCGGAGGCCGACGTCACCAGTAACACCCGTCCTCCACCGCCTGATAGCTGCTGGGCCGATCCTCGGCTAGCGGGCGGATCCAGGCCGGATTGAGCAAGGCGCGCTGGCTATCGAAACGCTCCCAGCGGCGGCCGAACACACCAAACAGCAACTGCAGCGAGCCCCCCAGATGGATGGCGCTGCGGCCCAGCGCTCGGATGCGTGCAGCCAAGGGGAGGCTGTAGGCCCCACAACCCAGCAAAGCCACATCAAAGCTGAGGCCTTGCACCTGGCACCAGAGCTGATCCAGGGCCGCTTGCCAGCTGGCATAGCCATGGGCGGCGCCTCTCACGGTCATCGGTGTGGCCACAAACAAGGGGTCAAAGGCCGGCAGCACGGGACGCCCCGGGAAGAGCTCAAGGCGACGAGCCCACTGCTGCTCCAGGCTGCGGCGGAACGGATGGAGCACCAGCACCCGTTGGCCCTCCAGGGCCGCCGTCCACGGCAGGGGGTAGCCAAACGGCTCGAGATCCGGCATCTCGCAGCGCCAAGGCAGCTGGGGCAGATCCATCAGCAGCCGGGCCTGGTATTCCACGGGCCAACAGCCCAACAGCTCCAGGCTGGACAGGGCTGTCCAGAGTTCCTCCGCAGCCCCGGCCAACGCCTGGTCATCCACCGGGAAAATGCCGGCGTTCTGATGGGCCTGCTTGCGGGTGCGTCCGCTGAAGCGGCTGGGCCAGCCCCGCCCGTAGCGGTGCTCCCCCAGCAGGCGTGATTCCACGGACCCCAACTTGCCCGCCAGCACCGGCACCCCCTGGCGCAAGCGGTTGTACAGCAGCAGGTTGGCCTCCTCAGGGCGGAGCCGGCCGCAGTAATAGGCGGGGTACCGCAGCCGATCCAGCTCTGCATTCCAAAGCTTGAGCCGCGTCTTTGCGGCCCGGGCCCGATCCAGCCAGGGTGCAGCCAGGCTCACGTAAGCCACCCAAAGCCGAGGCCGTAACCGAGGCTCAAGCCGGCGGCGGCCCCCACCCACCCACGCAGCCAGGTACACCGGCTACTGAGCAAGGCCAACAGCGCGAGGCTGCTGAGGTCGATCCACACCCGCGTGTAATCGGGGAAACGGGCCAGGATCTGGGTGCTGGTGCAAAGAGCCGGCAGCAGATACAAGGCAGCCGTGATCTGCAGCCAACGGCCACCCCAGCCCCGCACTGCCGTGGCACCTAACACGCCCAGAGTGGCCAGCCAGAACAGCAGAGAGAGGCCATCAAAGCCACGCTCCAGGCCCAGCAGGGGCGGGCCTGGCAACGCACGCAGACCCAGCAACTGGGCCGCCTTCTGCAGGATCCCGAGGCCCGGTGGACCGAAATGCAACGTAGCCAGCAGCCCATCGGCTGTAGAGGCAAATCGAGCCTTCAGCCAAGCCGTGAACGCCAGCAAGGGCAGGGGCACCAAGGCCAATGGCAACAGCCAGCGCCAACGCCGCTCCCACAGGGCCGTGAACCCGGTGGAGGCCCAAGCCAACAAGGCTGTTTCCCGCGTGAGCAAGGCTGCGCTGAGGGCCCCGGCCAAGGGGCCGAGGCGGCCCTGCCGCCAGGCCACCGCAGCCGCCAGCAGCAGCGTGGTGGCCAGCAGATCGGCGGTGGAGAGGGTGAGGGTGATCCAGTAGCCGGGCAGGGCCAGCACCGCCAACCCCCAACGGGGGTTGCGCTGCTCGAGTTGGGCCCATTGGGCCACCAGGCCAGCGGCGGCGGCCATGCAGGCCACATTGATCAACCCGAGGGTCCAGGTGATCAACCGCGGTTGCCCCAGGCCGGTGAGCCAGGCCAACAGGGGATAGAGCAGGCGCTTGCCCCGATAAATAGGGTTGTCCACCGCCGGGGCAGTGGCGGGATCCAGTTGCAACGGATCCGTGGCCAACACCAGAAACTGCTGGCCGTCGTTGCCGCGCTTTCCGGGCAACACCAGCAGCTGCTCCCGGGGCAGGTGGGGATTGGCCGCAAAGCGTTCACCAATGCGCGCCAGGCCGGTGGGATTACCACCGAACTTGCCGAACACCAGCAGCGCCCACACCAGCAGCGCCGCCAGGCCCGCCAGGGCTCCGATCCCGAGAGGGCCCAGTTCACCGCCCCCCTGCAGCCCCCGTTTGAGCAATGCCTTCAGCACCGGCCAGCTGGGCCAGCCTGGCAGCAGCAACCCCTGGGCCCACAGCTGCCGCAGCCAGCGCTGCTCGTGCCACCAGGGGGTGCTCACGGGCACGGGCTCCGGAGCGTGCCCCTCCACCAGCTCCTGAGCCAGCCGCAGCCAGGCCCGTTGCACCGCCTCCGGCCCAAAGGCCTGGTGCACATGCCGCTGGCCCTCAGCCCCCAAACCCCAGGCCCGCTGGGGGTTGCGCAACAGGGCGATGGCTTCAGCCGCCAGCTGCTGATCCGAGTTCACCAGCACCCCGGTGCGCTGGTCTTGCACCGTGTGGATCAGGGCATGGCGGCGCGGCGCCAACACGGGGATGCCACAGGCGCTGAATTCCGCCGCGGCCAGGCAAAAGGTTTCATCGCGGCCGCTGGGGTTCACCACCCCCACCGCCACCCGCTCCAGGGCCCGATAGCGCTCTAGGCCACAGCTGCCCTCAAACAGCACCCGATCCGCGTAGCCCCCCCGCTCCAGCAGCCGGCGGCAATGGCGCTCGTAGGGGGTGAGCACTGCCGAGGCCGCGCGGGTGCCGTAAAGATCCGCCCCACCGAACACCCGCAGGCGCGCCTCGGGGCAAGCGCGGGCGATGGCGGCCCACTGGGCAGCCAGGCGATCAAACCCCTTGAAGGGGGTCAGGGCCCCCACATAGGCCAGATCCCTTGCGGCGGTGGCCCACTCCAGCGCACGGGGCAAGCACTGCGCAGGGGGCACCGCCACGGGGTTGGGCAGCACCACGGCCCGGCGGGCCAGGCGGCTGTGGCGGAAGGCATCCAACTGGGCGCCACTCACCAACAGCCAGCGCCCCACGGCGGCCAGGGCCTCATAGCGGCCCTGCTGATCGCAGCCCAGGTTGTGCAGCCAGGGGAGGAGCGGCACTGGCGAGTGCTCCAGGGCGTCCCAATCCGCCGCGTCGGCAAAGCCTGGGCGAAACACCAAACCCAAACAACCCCGAGCAGGCTCAATGGCCCCCGCCAGCCCGGGCACCAAGGCCACGCAGGCGGGATCGATCCCCTGAACCAGCTGGGGGGCCGTGAGCAACAACTGCGCCTGCAGCGGCGATCCCTGCAACAGCCGCACCACCGCCAGGAAGGCGTATTCCGTGCCGCCAATGCCGGGGTTGCCGCAGCTGGGGTCCGGCAGGGAACCGTGGCCGGCAATGCCCCGGTTGTCGAGGAAAAAGGCCAGCCGCATCAGCCCAGAATGGCAGGCCTTGCACGGGTGGCCATGGGGCGTTGGCGGTTAGCGGCTGCAGCTATAGCCCTGGCGCTGCTGGTGTGGCTTCCGCTAGGGGTGGCCGGCCTACCGCTCGACACCCCGGATGGCTTCCTGCATCTGGGCTGGAGCGTGGCCTGGGTGCGCCAGTTGCAGGCGGGCTGGCTGTGGCCCACCTGGAGTGATCTGCCCTGGGCGGGGGCCGGCAGCTTCGCCCTGCTGATCTATCCGCCGCTGTTTCGGGTGATCAGTGGCCTACCCATGCTGATCGGGGTACCGCCCGACCAGGCGATCGCCAGCGGCCTGCTGGTGATCCTGCTGGTGAATGCCCTCGGCGCAGCGGCCCTGGCCCAGGCCTGGTTGCGGCCAGGGGGGTGGCGCTGGCTGCTGCTACTCACCGCCGCTCTCAACCCCTATCTGTGGGTGAACCTCTACGTGCGCGGAGCCTGGCCGGAGGCCCTGGCCCAGGCGTTGCTGTGGTGGCTGGCGCTGGGGCTGCTGGGGCTCGAACGGAGGCTCCGCTGGGGTATTCCCCTGAGCACAGCAGCCCTCGCGGGCATCGTGCTCAGCAATTGGAATGGGGCCCTGCTCACCGGGCTGATCTGGGCGTTGGCGGGATTCGGGCTCTGGCGCCAAGGCCGGTGGCGAAGTTGGCTGCTGAGCAGTGGCCTGGCCCTGGGCCTCTCCAGCCCCTTCTGGCTACCGGCCCTGCTGGCCCTGGGGAGCGTGCGCCCGCCCATGCCGGCGGGGTTGTTCACCACGGAATTCTTCTTTGGCGGCGGCGGCGGGCCACGCACCTTCGCGGACCTGCTGTGGGTCCAGGGGCTCTGCCTGGCGCTGCTGCTGGCGCTGCGCGGGTTGGGCTGGGGCTGGCGGGGGTGGCGATACAACCCGCGCTCCAACCTGCTGGCCCCCTGGGGGTTGTGGATCGCGGTGCTGGGCCTGGCGTTGATGCTGCCGCATGCCCAAGGGGTCTACGACCTGCTCACACCCCTGCAGCGGATCCAATTCCCCTGGCGTTGGTTGGCCCCCGCCTGGCTCGGCGCCCTGCTGTGGTTGTGCAGCCCCGGGGCCCTCGAACCCCAACCCGCCCGGCGGCGCTGGGGCATCGCCGTGCTGGGCCTGGCGGCCATTGGGCTCTGGGGTGACAGCCTCGGACGCTTTTCCGCCAACTGGGTGGGGCACGCCCCCAGCCGCCTGGAGCAACGGGCCCTGCGCCGCCTACTGGCCTGTGATCCGCTGCGGCCTTGCCCCGATGGTGTTCAAGCCCTGCCGGCGCAGGGCGAACTGAGCAAACGGTTCGTGGCCCTGCCCGACGGGCGCATCGCCCTCAGTGGCGTACCCGATTACAGCCCTGCGGGAATTCCGGATGCGAGCTGGAACGCGCGGCTAGCAATCTTCTGGCTGCCCCGATGGCCCCAAAACACCTGGGCTCAGTTCCAAGGTGCTGGCCAGGTGGATCTTCTGCACAGGGGTCCGCAGGAACGCACGGTGCTGGTGCAAGCCAACCAACCCGGGCGCCTCAGGCTGATGCAGTGGGCCCACCCCAGTTGGCGCGTGCAGTGGCGTGCCGCGGCCCAGGGGAACAAACCGGCAGGCTCCTGGAGCGCACCGCTGGCGAAGGGCGGCCGCGATGCTCAGGGCTGGATCAGCGTGCCCTTAGAACCCGGACTGTGGCAGGTGGGCCTGACGTACGAGCGCCTGCACTGAGCGCCCGTACGATCCCGCCATGGCCTGCAGCTCTATCCGTCCAGCCAACCCCATGCTGAGTGCGGTGGTGCCGTTCCTCAATGAGGCCGCCACCCTGCCGAGGCTGATCAGCACCCTGGAGCAGGTGCTGGAGGAGATCGGACTCCCCTGGGAGCTCGTGCTGGTGGACGATGGAAGCCGCGACGACTCCCTAGCGGTGGCCAAACGGGAACTGCAGAGGCGCCCGCAGATCCGCGCCTCCCTACTGAGCCTGTCACGCAACTTCGGTAAGGAAGCGGCGCTCACAGCAGGCCTGGAGGCGGCTCAAGGGGATGTTGTGGTTCCCCTCGATGCCGACCTGCAGGATCCACCGGAACTCATTGCCCCAATGCTGGAGCAATGGCGCCAAGGGTTCGACGTGGTGTATGCCGTCCGCCGCCGCCGCGCTGGCGATAGCGCCACCAAACGGCTCACCGCCTTTGGCTTCTACAGGCTCATGGGCCGGCTGAGCAGCACAACAATTCCAGCGGACACGGGCGATTTCCGCCTAATGGATCGCTGTGTGGTGGAGGCCCTGGCCAGGTTGCCGGAGCGCACCCGATTTATGAAAGGGCTGTTCGCGTGGGTGGGCTTCCGACAAACAGCGATTCAGTACGACCGCGACGCCCGCCAAGGGGGCGCCAGCGGGTGGAACTACTGGAAGCTCTGGAACTTCGCTGTCGACGGGATCACCTCCTTCAGCCGGGTCCCCTTGCAGGTGCTGAGTGGCGGGGGGCTGCTGATCGCCGGAGTCGCGCTGCTCTACGGCGCCTGGATGGTGCTCCGCACCTTGCTCTTCGGGATCGATCTGCCGGGCTACGCCTCACTGATGACGGCGGTGCTGTTGCTGGGGGGTCTCCAGTTAATCGGCCTGGGGGTACTGGGGGAGTACCTAGGACGCGTGTTTGAGGAGGTGAAGCGGCGGCCCTTATACCTGGTTCGGGAACGATGGCAACAGGAACAACCATGATGGGTGGGACCATGAACAGAGCGCTGCTACTGAAGGGCCGAGCACCCATGAGGGGCAGGGGCTAGTCATGTGGTGGCGTGCGCCATGGCTGGAACAGCGGCGGGCACTCCTGAGCCTGGCGTTCTTCGATGCAATCGTCATCGTTGGGTCCTACAACATCCTGTTCTGGCTGCGCTTTGATCGATGGGCGGGGATCACAGGGGCAGTTGCAACGTTGGTGGCGCTGTGGCTCACACTCTCCTACTTGCTGGGGCGCTACTCATTAGGGAGCACAGACAAACAATTCTGGTCGATTGGTTGCGTTGTCGGCATCGTCACCGGTGTGACCATGCTCGCAGCTTGGCTGGGCCTAGCCAGGGATCCTCGAGCTCTACCCAACTTCGTACTGCCGTTGCTGGCATTGACAGCGACGTTCTCGGCGCTTGCCGAACGGAGAATCGAGCAACAAACACGCCGACCCAGGGAGTGGGCGCTGCTGCTGACAGGTGGTGAAAGTGACATCATTCAAAAAGAACTTAGGTCGGTCGGAACAATCAACAGATTGCAGATCACGATCAGTTCACCTGGTCAGCGCAGGGAAGAAATCCTAGGCAGCTGCGAGCGCGCGAAAGGCATCGTGCTAGGAGAACAGCTTGAGCTGGAAAGTTCTGAGATTCAGAACTTGCTCAAACGTCGCAGCAAAGGGCAACAAATAATGTGCCTGATGGATTGGTGCGAACGCCATCTTCAACGTGTACCGCCTGAATTGCTTTCAGAGAAATGGCTATTGATGGCAGAAGGATTTCAACTGAGGCCAGGCGAAGGAGGCTGGAGATTGAAACGGTTTGGAGACTTACTAATAGCGGGTTTGCTACTAGCAATCACCAGCCCAATCATAGCGATAGTTGCTCTATTGATCAAGCTTGAAGATGGAGGCCCAGTGCTCTACAACCAGATCAGAACTGGCTTGTATGGCGCAAGATTTCGAATCTGGAAGTTGCGTACCATGCGAGTAGAGGCAGAACATGCAGGACCTCAATGGGCAGGGAGAAATGACCAGAGAATCACACGTATTGGCAGAATCCTTAGAAAACTAAGAATCGATGAACTACCCCAATTAGTGAATGTCATCAATGGCGACATGAGTCTAATTGGTCCGAGGCCTGAGCGTCCAGAACTAGAGGCAGAGCTGGAGAAAGAAATACCACACTATCGAGTCAGACAATGGATTCGCCCAGGCCTCAGTGGCTGGGCACAGGTGTGCTACCCCTACGGCGCCAGTATTGAAGACAGCAGAACAAAGTTAAGCTACGATCTCTATTATCTACGAAACTTTTCGATCGCACTTGACACCCTAATTGTTCTTAAAACAATTCGGCTGATCTCCAACGCGGAAGGTGCGACACCGCGAGCAGAAGAGCCAGTGAACTAATGCTCAATAAACCCATTCAGATCAGCGTGCTGATGCCGATCTTCAATCCAAATATAAAGTGGCTTGGAGCGACACTTGAAAGCCTCAATCAACAGACAGTACACAACTGGCAGCTAGTCCTCAGTCTGGATGGAGATGACAAAGCGACGGTCAGAGCCGTCACAGTGGCAAGAGAAACCCTGAGACCAAGCCAAACACTGGTGGTGGTTCGGGGACCAAGAGGAGGGATCAGTGAAGCCTTAAACCGCGGTCTCGCCGCCTGCAACACACCCTATACAGCCCGTTTAGATGCCGATGATATCTGTCGGCCCGACAGACTCGAAATTCAATGGAAAAGGCTTGAGAGCGAGCCCGACTTAGTCGGCTGCGGGATGCAGATTCAAGCGATTGACACTGACGGCAAGGAGATTCAAGGGCGAATCCACACATATCCAACAAGCAGGGATGCAACACTGCTTGTTGGTGCCCTATTCAACACACCAATTGCTCATCCAGTGTTGATGTTTCGCACCTTCAATGCAGTCGAGATCGGCGGTTACCGGAATAAGAGGTGCATGGAAGATTATGACATCATGGCTCGACTCAGTGAGCACGGGAATCTAATAAACCTCGCCGGCACAGGTTTAAACTATCGTATTCACAACAACCAACACAGCCGTCAAGCAAGACCAAAGAGAGGGGAGCTATTGCAAGCACGGCTCAAGTTCCTAAGAGTGCTCACAAAGAAACAATATGCTGCAGCAGTGCTGATTGTTTTTCCACTTGCACTGTATGTGATCGGCCCTAAGGGCGAATATCAATTACGGAGGTTAGCCAGTCATCTTGGAAGTACAGTCATCGGAATTCAAAGAAGCAGATCTACGGCAAACAGTTCAAAAAAGATTATTCGGGAGTAGTTAAAAGATGCGAATCGCGCTGATCGGTCCTGGCATTCTTCCGATTCCTCCTAAAGGGTGGGGGGCGGTAGAAACAGTGATCTGGAATCTCAATGCCAACTTGCATGATCTCGGGCATCAAACCCTGATTATCAATACACGTTCCAGGGAAGATGCAGACAAAGCAATCACAAGCTTTGGACCAGATCTCATTTGGATCCATTACGACGCATATGCTCCATGGTTAGCCGACTACGACAACAAATCTCGCAAGTGGGTCACGAGCCATTTCGCCTATCTGGAGCAGTACCAACCATGGTTAGTCAGACTTTCTCGGTCGACACCATTACTCGCGAAATTACCTACAAGGACGTGGAAGATCTGTTGTGTCGGATTCAAGTTAATCGGCCATCGACACTATGCAATGGCGAGTTATTTTAAGATTCTTACAGCAATCATTAGGACGGGACATAAGACAAAGCTAAGCCTAGTCTGTCTATCTCCATCCATTTCAGATGCACTTGAAACAACTGGCCTATCAACAATGATTCTGCCAAACGGTGCAGAGCAAGAACGCATACGTTATCGTTACAATGGGGGGAACGGACGGGCACTATGCCTTGGCAAAATTGAGCCTAGAAAGCGTCAAAAAGAACTAACCCATATCATCAATTTAGACTTTGTAGGCCCGATCGTCGACAAACGTTTCCCAGCCAACATCCCAAACTATAAAGGGGTATGGAGCAGAGAGCAGGTCTGGGAAAACCTGACGGAGTACTCAGTACTGGTACTGCTGTCGGATGGAGAAGCTCATGCACTGGTGATTTGTGAAGCGCTCTTGGCGGGCTTGAGCTTGGTTGTGTCTGCAAACGCAGGCGGTAATCTCAGGCCGGAATGGCCAATCGCCAAAATTCTGACATCGCAAGAATGCGATCAACCTATAGTGGTAGCCGAGGCTGTTGAAACCATGCTGTGCAGAGCTGATCGGCAACGGCAACAAGCCAGGGAGATTGGGCTTCAATATTTCAGCATGCAAGCACAAAAACGAAACCTCGCCGAATTACTTGAAACGTGAGAAGAGTATCAATTATCTATATCTGTACGGGGAGTTATAGCTCGCTATGGGCTGATTTTTACAGGAGCGCCGAAAGCTACTTTTTGCCAAGGCACTCAAAGATCTATCATATTTTCACTGATAACCTTGAACTGACAATCAAAGTTAAAAAGACAGTAAACTGCGTGCCTCACACCATCAAGCATGAGCCGTGGCCATGGCCCTCGCTAAACCGGTTTCAGTACATCACAGACATCCACCAAGAGCTCATCAATGAAGGGAGCGAGATATGCGTATTTATCAACGCAAATGCATTCTTCCACCAGACGGTTGAGCTCAGTGAATTAGGCTTAAGTGAGAATAACAAATTTGTAGGCGTCCAACATCCAGGATATTCCAGTCTGCATTCATGGCTGTGTCCCTACGAACGCAGAACTGCCTTAAGTTGTTACGTTCCCTGGTCGTACCGGGGAGCCTATTTACAAGGGTGTCTACAGGGAGGATATACGCAGGATTTCATCAAAATGGCACAAGAACTCAGTACGAAAACAAAGACGGATACGGGTCAGAAGTTGTTAGCCCGCTGGCACGATGAATCCTATTGGAACCACTGGGCGAGCAAGAATCGTGTTCGTGTGCTGCCACCTATCTATGCATCTCCTTGGGAGATATCGAGTCATTATCCAGAGCATGCTCGAATCCTGATGAGAGTCAAACCGGCGGGATTTCGGCCAAGCAATGGCAAACCACAATGGCTCCGGAAGCCTGGAGTTCTTGTAAGAGCCATGGTGAATCGTGTGTTAAAACGCTATCGACCATGATCAACATCTCTGCAATACAACAACGGCTCCGACAGATCCTGAATCTGATAAGCGTGATCAGCAAGAGAGATCGCAATCATTTAATTTTCTCTGCAATGGTGAGCTGTATAGCGGCATTATCAGAGACAGCATCCATTGCTATTGGGCCGTATTTATTGAAAGAAATGACTCAGGGGCCGATTGCGCTTGATCGCTGGCTACTGGGTGGAAGTATCGCCATGCTGGTGACACTCTGTTGTCGGGTTGCTGATATTCGCTTGCGCTATCAAGCAACTCTGAATATCCAGGTTGATATCGCGCAGCGGTTGCTAAAAGCGAATCTGCTCAACAAAGTTGCCGATCGTTCAGCGCTTAACGAGTCGAGCTTTTTATCAAGATCGACTCACGATATTATTAATCTGGGGTCAGTCCTGACCTACATTCAGGGCCTAATCTCAAACGCGGTGTTAGCGACTGTTATTTTAGCTTTTCTTGTTCTGGCAACTGGGATATCGAGCGTACTGATAGGCTTGGTAGCCATTAGTTATTATGGAGTCATATCCTATACAACAGCAAAAAGAGTCAACCGACTGGGCAAACAGGCAATCCATGCACAACAAAGTTTGCTCCAAATTTTGCGCGCACAATTTGGCCTTGCCGAAGCCCTATTTGCCTATCGAGAGTCGGAGACGCTTGCAAAGCCATATGTAACAACAACCAGGTCGTATTTTCGAAGTCAGGCAGACGCAAATGCAATCATATCAATACCCAAGGTGTTAATTGATCAGGGTGTCCTGCTAGCAGCATTAATCTTTCTGCTTTATATCGACAGCCAGAGGCTTGCGACACAGCAGCTTGGTGGCATTGCGGCCACTGCACTGCTGTATCTGTTCTCCTTTAATAAACTTTTGCCAAGCCTGCAGCAAATCTATCTCTCGCTGTCTGTCATCGGCCAAAACATGCCAAGCACGATAGCCATTGTTGAGAGCCTGCAGAGCTACGGTGATATGAACAGGCAGCCATTGGCCAAAATACCGCCTAGCCCAATACAGACAGTCGAGATTCGAGAACTTGAGCTACCTTCAGGCATGCATCCGATTTATACAGTTGAATCCGGACAGGAAGGCCTGAATCTACATCTGTCCCCAGGCTTGATTTATCTCATACAAGGAGATTCAGGAATTGGCAAAACAACACTTCTCAGGATGCTGGCTGGCTTTCAAAGCTTGAGTCGTGGACAAATCATGATGAATACAATTTCGGTCAAGCCACACTTGTCTGATGAATGGGGCAAACTCGTTCAATACGTCGCACAATCGCCTTTTATCATGCCAGGCACAGTAGAGGATAATATCACTCTTTCACGGATGAAGCCATCTGAATTATCTGATCAGAGCCAGTCCTTACAGGAAATTCTCACAATTGTGCAGCTTAATACTTTAGATATCAAGACTCCAATTACTGATTTCAATGAGGGCGTATCAGGTGGTCAGCAACAAAGAATTGCGATCGCGAGGGCACTCTTTCAAAGACCTAACCTTCTACTTCTGGACGAAGCATTGACTGGGATCGATTTGCCAACGCGTCAACTCGTGCTAACAGCACTATCAATATATCTGCAAAAAAAGCGCATGTTCTGCATTGCCGTATCGCATGACCCACTACCTGGGGTTGATGCCTGTGTGGTCACGCTCAAACAACGGATTGCCAGGCCTGTTCGAAGGTGATTGGTTTCCGTGATGAGCTTCGTGTAAAGGAAATCAAACAGATGACAGATCTCGAAATCTTTCTGCAAGGGGGCCTTGGTAATCAGCTCATCCAAGGCGCATATTGCTTCGGACATCTCTGTGGGCACAGCGACCGGAGAGTCATCGTTAATCCGATTCTACTGAGCCGGTCCGTCAGCATACTTCGGCGTGTCACGCATCGACGACTCCATCCCTTTTATACATCAGAGCAATTCAAACAGCTTCAGAATGCTACCTGTGTGCTGAGGTCTTCATTTCGAAGTCTGATCCATGGCCTCATGAGTCCTTGCTTAATCAATGATCAAAAAAGTGACGGCATGGTGGAAAATCAACTCACCGATATCGGCAGAAATCGTTGTGTGGCAGTGATGGGATACTTTCATCGTGCATCAGCATTCAGCTATCAAACGAATGTATTTTGGGAGTCCGTAGCTAACTGGCTGAAAGCACACCATACCCTATCCGTGAAAGAAAACTCAAGGGTTGCTGCCCATATTCGCCTTGGCGACTACACAACACAGAGCAACAGAAAGGTTTATGCGGCCCTGCCAATTGGCACGCAGATTTCTACCGCCATGCGTTGGCGGGATGAACTAGGGGGAAACGCAAAAGTTGATCTGATCACGGATGATGCAAGACGATTGGAGACATTGATCCCCAGCGCAATCAAAAGCCAATGCAGAGTACTAGGCAATCAGGGCGAAAGTCTTGATTTTGCAACCCTATGCTCCTACCAGTCGATCGTGACATCCAACTCGACCTATAGTCTTGCTGCGGCCAAACTTGCCTCTGTTCTTTGGGGAAAAGCATTGACTGCACAATTGCCAGACTCTTGGTATCAGCAGAAACAAAGAAATCAGGCTCAAATGCTGGAGTGGCGCCAGCTATCTTTCGTCAGTGACTTTTGGTCTGGAACTGACTGAACCCAGGCCAAACGACCGACAACCTTTGCAGTATCGCCAAGGGTGCACCATGCAATCTGGTGATGATCAGCAGCATCAAGTCATCGGGTAATCCAGGGCAATCCCCTCGAAGAACCTGCGATGTGCAGAGCGACAGGTTTGCCAGTGGTAGGAATCTGCACGCTCCAAACCGGCTTGGATCAGTGCAGCCCGTAAAGCAGGCTGAACAATCAACGCTTCCATCGCCTCTGACAGTTGCAGATCCTGGACGGGGTCCACTAACAGTGCTGCTGTCCCTGCGAGCTCTTCCGTGCCGGAACCAAGACTGGTGATGACTGGAGTGCCGCAAGCAAACGCCTCCAGGACGGGCAAACCGAAACCCTCCCAAAGACTAGGAAAAACCAAGCCCAGCGCTCCGCGATACAGTTCAGGCAACTCAGCACTGGATACATAAGAGCGGAACTCAACTTGACTGTTCAGTTCCAAGTGATCAACCAAGGCCTGCAGTTGAGGGGTCTCCGTGGGATGTGGCTTGCCCGCTAGCACCAAGCACACCTCTGGGTGACGTGGCGCGATTCGGGCAAATGCCTGAATCAACCGGCGCAAATTTTTATGCGGATAAGCCTGGCCCACATGCAACAAGTAAGGATTTTGGGGGGGAGAACAAGGAAGATCAGCAGGTTTAAACAGTGAACTGTCATAGCCAAGCGGAATGACCGTAAGACGTTGGTCAGACAAACCTGTACAACGCATAATCTCCCGTGCTGTGTAGTGGGAGTTCGTCAATACATGCAAACAAGAGCGCAGCAGAGCCGGCACCCAGGCCCGGAAGTAAACACTCTGGAAGGAGAGCTCAGGATGACTCATCGGGCGCAAATCGTGAACCATGACCACCTGGGGTATGCGTTGAATACCGAGATAGCCCTCAGGAGCAGGAGTAAAAATCAAAGACGCGTTACAGCGACGTGCCAGGCTTGGCAAGCGAAACTGTGTCCAAGCCAATCTTTTTAAGCGCTGACTGGGCGTACCAACTTCACCACCAGGAACCAGTCGATGCGGAAGTTGCTGCAAAGCAGGTAACACAGCATTGGCATACATGCCAATGCCGGTTGGCTGCCGAAGCACCGGTCGATAGTTCAGCAAGATTGTCATCAGGCGAGGCCAATGCAGCGCCGACGGCCATACTTGAGCCAGTTCAAAAGCCAACAACCAGCACTGGGCAACCACCCCAGATGACGACGTTGCGCCCGATAGGTTTCTGCAAACACCTGACCAATACGCGTATGACTCACACCTGCCTGCACGATGTGAAGAATGGGCTCAGTGGTATGAACGCTATGCATGGACGGCGGCAAACGCAAAAACCATTCGTAGTCTCCGCAAATACGGAAACTATCATCAAAATATCCAAAGCGCGTAAACAGTTCTCGCCGCAACAGCATGGCTGGATGAGCAATATTCATGGATTGGCGCATGCGCTGCCACTGCCAGCCGGACCCCCAGCAGCGGAGAAGCCGGCCATCAGCGGAGTAATAAACATTGCGAGCCGTAATCAAGTCGGCTTGAGACACGGTCAACGTTGCAATTCTCCCAAGGCTTTCAGCGTCAACAAACACATCATCAGCACCGATAAAGCACACGTAGTCACCGGAGGCCAGCGGTAGGCCACGATTCCAGGCGTCATAGATGCCTCGGTCTGGCTGGCTGCTCCAAATCAGCTGCTCTGGACATGCCAAATTCCGGCGAAACGCCTCAACGGTCTTGGCGGTGGAGTCCGTTGACGCGTTATCCAACACCAACAGTTGCCAATCTCGCCAACTCTGTGAGGCCAAGCTCTGCAAAAACTCAGCCAATTGAGGGCCACAGTTCCAGCAGGCCACCAAGATCGAGATCCGCGGGGCCACCTGGCTCATGGACACACCACGCTGGTGAAGGTCTGCCAATCAGTCAGGGGGCAGAGGCGTTCCTCCTGAGGTTGGCCGCGTAAGGGTTTCAGCAGCACACTCCCTTGATCGAGTTCGCCCTCCCCCAGGACGGCGGCCCAGGGCGCGCCACTGCGATCGGCACGTTTGAACTGTTTGCCAAAGGCAGCTCCGCTGGTATCCAGCTCAACCCGCAAGCCCCGACGACGGAGCTCGCAGGCAAGCGTCACCGCTGCCAATTCTGCTGCACTTCCGCGATTCACCAGGTAGAGGTGTGGTGGGGATTCCGGCCTGGGCCCAACCTCAACTTGTGAGACCAGAAGAACCAACCGTTCCATTCCGAGCGCCCAACCTATACAGGGGGTCGCGGGCCCGCCCAGTTGCTCCACAAGACCGTTGTAACGCCCACCACCACAGACGGTGGCCTGAGCACCCAATTGGTTGGAGGTGATCTCAAACGCAGTGTGGCCGTAATAGTCCAAGCCGCGGACCAGCCTTGGGTTGAGACGGAACGGAATGTTCAGCGCCTCCAAGCCGGCTTGAACCTGCTCAAAACGTTCTCGACTGGGCGATGCCAGCGCACTCAGCAACGGAGGGGCATCAACCAACAACGCCTGGGTGTCTGGATGCTTGGAATCAAGGATGCGCAATGGGTTGCGGGCCAGCCGCTCCTGCGAATCAGCATCGAGCCTCTGGTGGTGCTGCTCGAGATACGCGACCAGTTTCTGCCGGTAGTGGGCACGATCGTCGGCCGTACCAAGGCTATTGAGTTCCAAAGACAGGCTGGTCAACCCGCAAGCCTGCAGGAAATCCCAGGCAATCGCGATCGCTTCCACATCAGAACGGGCGTCTGCAACCCCCAAGAACTCCAGGCCGATCTGATGAAATTGGCGCTGGCGACCAGCCTGAGGGCGTTCATAGCGGAACATCGGGCCGCCGTACCAGAGGCGCTGGGGCCCCTGCGCGAGAAGGCCATGCTCAAGGGCCGCTCGCACCACGGAGGCTGTGCCCTCTGGCCGCAGGGTGCAACTGCGATCACCTCGGTCTTGGAAGGTGTACATCTCCTTCCCAACAACGTCGGTAGCCTCACCGATGCCGCGGGCGAACAACTCCGTCACCTCTAAGAGCGGGGTGCGAATCTCCTGCACAGCCGCCCGTTGGAAGTGGTCACGGGCCACAGCCTCAACCCGCTGCCACAGCGCGATGTGCTGAGGAAGCACATCCACCATGCCGCGCAGACTCTGGAGCTTCTCCACCCACAGGATTCGATTAGGGCCAGTCTGCCCCCTAACGTCAGTCTCTCTAGGAGGTGCTGACTCCATGGCCCAACTGCTAATCACCGGGGGAGCTGGGTTCATCGGCAGCCACACCTGCCTGGTGCTACTGGAAACCGGCCACGACCTGGTCGTTCTGGACAGCTACAGCAACAGCTCACCGGAAGCCCTGCGACGCGTCGCCACATTGGCGGGCCTACAGCCAGACGACCCTCGGCTGACCGTCATTGAGGGAGACATTCGCTCCACGCACGATCTTCAGCGGGCCTTTGCCAGCGGTGTGGAGGGTCGGCCGATCGAAGCGGTCATTCACTTTGCAGGCCTGAAAGCAGTTGGGGAATCGGTGCAAACTCCGCTCCTCTACTGGGATGTGAATGTCAGCGGCAGCCGCAATTTGCTCGCCAGTATGCAGAGCCATAGCTGCCGGACCCTCGTGTTCAGCAGCAGCGCGACGCTGTACGGATTGCCGGAGCAAATTCCTATTGGAGAAACGGCGCCAATCAGGCCGATCAATCCATACGGCCAGACCAAGGCGGCCGTTGAACAGCTGTTAGCCGACTTGGTTGCCAGCGAGCCTGGATGGAGAGTGGCCAGGCTGCGCTATTTCAACCCGGTTGGCGCCCATCCCAGCGGTTGCCTCGGGGAAGACCCTCAAGGGGTCCCGAACAATCTGTTTCCATTCGTCTGCCAAGTCGCCGTGGGGCGACGGCAGACCTTGCAGATTTATGGGGATAACTGGCCAACCCCTGATGGCAGCGGCGTACGGGACTACATCCACGTGATGGACTTGGCTGAGGGACATCAAGCTGCCCTCGAACATCTGATGGGCCAGGACCAGCAACTGTTGACCCTCAACCTGGGGAGCGGTGAGGGGCACTCAGTCTTTGACGTGGTGCAAGCCTTCGAACAGGCCAGTGGCTGTTCCGTTCCCTACAACGTGGTGGATCGTCGACCGGGCGATGCCGCGATCACCGTGGCCAACGCAGAACGAGCCGCTCAGATCCTGGGCTGGCAAACCCAACGAAGCCTCAAGGAGATATGCCGTGATGGCTGGGCCTGGCAGCAGGCCAATCCGCAGGGCTATGAGAGCTCATGTCTGCCAACACAAGGCCAGCAAAAATGAAGCCAATCGAAAACATCAGCTGGTCAGAATAGAGAAATGGCTGTGCCAACCATTGCACGACAAACACAGACACAAAGCCCCATCTGATTGCCAATTGCCAATCCCATCCAGACAAGAAAAATTTTAACCAGAATCCCCTTAATAAATTAAAAACCAAAGGCACTACGGCCATCAGAATACATAGGGCGGGAATGATTCCAGTGTCATTATAAATATCAAGAATGACGTTGTGGGCGAATGCATTCGAATGGGCCGCGGATCCGAAATGCATAACAATGCCAGGCCTACATTCACGATAATCAAAGGTCATCAAACGGCCGCCCCATGGGGCTTCCGCCAGATGGCTTAAGAACCCATTCACGAGCCACCATCGCTCATCACAGAGCCTGCCAAGACCAATGGCAAGGCCCATCAGTGAACTGCCGCATAAAACCACCAAGCAACGCTGTCGAACCGAGGGCAAAAAACAGAGCCATGGCAAACAGGCCAGAGCCAATGCAGCCCAGCCAATCCGTCCATCCAGTGCCCAGGCAACATGAACAGCCAAGGCTCCTATTGCAACACTGATTAGGCCCAATCTACGGCGACTCACCTCTTTTGACAGGAGTAATGGAATCCCCATAGGGAGCAGTGAGAGTGCAAGGAAAGCACGTTGTTCAACCGACCGTGTGCTCATCCAGTCCTCACCCCAAGGCACTCGGACGACATGGTCAAATTGTTGGGTGATTGCCCACCAAGGTGATCGCGACATCGCCAAAGCCAACAGGGTATAAATCAATGCACCTAAGGCATAGGCCAACATCAGCCTTGAGCCAAAACGACGGCCATACCGATGCAGCAACCAACCCACGAGCAGTCCGGCTGCCGGAAGGAGCACCACAGCGAGGATCTCCGGTAAAAACCGCTGCGGAGGAGACCACACCTGCCAACCAACCTGAAAGGCCGCATAGCTGACCCCAAACAACAACAGCCAAACAAACGACCACAGAATCCACCAAGACGGGCGTGCACCAGGACGGCGTGCAGCAAACCATGCGGCGCAAACCAAGACCACGTACAGCAGCGAAAAGGCCTTGGGAACACCGAGGCCAAACAACAAAGCCAGGGCCAACGGCACAAGATCAGCCAGCTGCATGGCCATGGTTCGCGTTCAGACCCAGCGGAAATCTATGAGTCGACGCGACGATCCAGGAGCTCAGCCCGCTGACGGCGCAGCTCAGCTCCCAGAGTCTTTCCAGGGGACCATCCCTCCGCAATGAGCCTGGCGCCACCCTGAGGAGGGAGGACATGCCTCCAGACAGCCCACCAGCGCACGAGCGGCCGACGGGGCCGAGCTCCCGCAACCAAGGCCAGAGCCACTGCCTGGGAGCGACGACCAGAGTGCTCAATCAAATGCGTCCAGTCCGACGGACGATCGGGGGATGGCAGTTCGCCGCGCTCAATCTTCCGCAACTGCTGGCGCAGGCTCAATGCTTGCAGTAAGAGAGTCTGCTGACGGGAGGGTAACTGCAACCGCCGAGCCAACGCCTCTGGGTCCTGAGCCCCGAGCACAAGAGCCAATAGCAAGGGCAAACCCAAGCGTTCCGCCCAGATCAAACGACCTCGGCAGAAGCGATCTGCCTGGAGAGCTGAATCCAGCAACGCAAGGCCACCCCATGCCTGCAAGCCTGTGAGTGCCTGCCTCCAGGGTTCGCGCTCCACCATCAGCTCCAACTCCATGCGCAACCGCGTCGCCAGGGCTGCTGGGGCTGTCGCCGGGGGATCCCCTGGACGCCAGGGCCAGGGCCAGGCGTGCAGGGTGGTGGTGATTAGATCCAGCGATTCCGGGGCCAACTCAAACCCCAACCGCGCTGCGTATCGGGCAGCCCTCACCACCCGCGTGGGGTCATCCCGAAGGCTGTCCGAATGCAAAAACCGCAACTGCCGTAGGGCGAGATCCCTTTGGCCGCCATGGGGATCCAGCAACTGAACCTCGGCAGATTCCCCACGAACCAGTTCCAGGGCCATGGCATTCACCGTGACATCGCGGCGCGCCAGATCTTGTTCGAGAGTTCCTGGAGACACCACCGGATTGTGGGCAGGCTCGGGGTAAACCTCCCTCCGCGCAGAAGCGAGGTCCACCAACCAGCTGCCACCGAGCTCCTGCGGCAACTGCAGCTCCAGTTCCACCGTGCCGTAGCGGCCATGGGCCTGCTGACGCAGGGGAATCGCCCTGCGGAACTGCTGCTCCAGAGCGGCCGGCAGACGGGTCACCAGATCAGCGGCCTGGCCTTCCACCACCAAATCCAGATCCGGAAGGCCCCGCCACGGATCCTGATGGTGCCGATGCAGCAACAGATCCCTGACCACACCGCCCACCAAAGCGAGCCGCTGGCCCTCCGCTGCTTGCCGCATGGCAGCGAGCAAGGGGGGTGGAACGTCCGGGATCTGCACGGCTCTAGCGATCGAGGCGCTGCCTCAGAGTGGCTCGATTGGCGCCAAACGCGGATCAAGAATTTTGGGCCCCATGCCCTCAAACTTCACCGCAATCGAGATCTTCTCGCCACTGCCGAACAGGTGGGTCACATGGCCCTCGCCAAAGGAACTGTGGCGCAGGCGATCCCCCACCGCCCAGGCTTTGCCGCCCGCCAAACCCGCCGATCGCCGGCGCACCGCATTGGCAGGTGCCCCCTCGCCACCCTCCTGGGGCCGATCGATGCGCGTGAGCCGCTCCAGGCGGTTTTCTCGACGGATGGCGGCACCGCCGCTGCGGGGCACGTCCCCCTGCACCAGGGCTTCGGGCAATTCCGACAAAAACAGCGAGGGCACCGCCGGCTCCCGCATCCCCCCCCACAGCCGCCGTTCGCTGGCATGGGAGAGAAACAGGCGTTCCTTGGCCCGGGTGATGCCCACATAACAGAGGCGCCGCTCCTCCTCCATGGCGGCTGGATCCTCCAGGGAGCGGTAGCTGGGGAAGAGGCCCTGCTCCATCCCCACCAGGAACACCACCGGAAACTCCAAGCCCTTGCTGGCGTGCAGGGTCATCAAGGTGACCCGGTCCTGTTCGGTGTCCTTACTGTCGGCATCGCTGGCCAGGGCCGCGCCGGCCAGGAAATCGTCGAGGGAGCCCTCTTCGTTTTCCTCCTGGTACTGCAGGGCCGCATTCACCAGCTCATTGAGGTTGCGGCGCCGGTCTTCCGCTTCATCGGTGCCGGCGGTGATCAGTTCCGCCAGGTAGCCACTGCGCTCGATCACCAGCTGCACCAGCTCTGAGGGGGCGGCATCGCTGAGGCGGGCCTGCAACCCGTGGATCAGCTCACAGAACTGCAGCAACCCCTTGGCGGAACGCCCCCCCAACGAGCGCACCGCCTCCGGATCGCGCACCACCTCCCACAGGGGGATGCCCAGCTGATTGGCGGCATCGCTGAGCCGCTCGATGGTGGTTTTGCCGATGCCGCGTTTGGGCACATTCAGCACCCGCAGCAGGCTCACCGAATCGGCCGGGTTGAGCAGCAACCGCAGGTAGGCGAGCACATCCTTGATCTCGCGGCGGTCGTAGAAGCGCAGCCCCCCCACCACCACATAGGGAATGCCCCAGCGCACCAGCGATTCCTCCATGGCTCGGCTTTGGGCATTGGTGCGGTAGAGCACCGCCATCTGGCCCCAGCTCAGCTCCGGGTGGGCGGCCTCCAGGGTGCGCATGCGGTGCACCACCGCTTCGGCCTCGGCAATCTCGTCATCGCAGCGGGTGAGGGTGAGCAGCTCCCCCTCACCGCGGGTGGGGCGCAGCACCTTGTCGATGCGCTCTCGGTTGTGGGCGATCAGGGCGTTGGCCGCCTCCAGAATCGTGGCGGTGGAGCGGTAGTTCTCCTCCAACTTCACCATCGTGCGGGTGGCGTCATCGGGGGCGCCATCACCGAAATCGTCTTGAAAGCCCATCAGGATCGTGAAATCGGCGGCCCGGAAGCTGTAGATGCTCTGGTCGGCATCCCCCACCACGAACACCGAGCGCCCCTGCCAGCTGTCGAAGGTTTCGGGATCGCGGCCATCCGTGACCAGGAGCTTCAGCAGCTCGTACTGGGTGCGGTTGGTGTCCTGATACTCATCCACCAACAGGTGGCGGAAGCGCCGGTGCCAATAGCCGCGCACCTGCTCGTTCTGGCGCAGCAGCTGTACCGGCAGCAGCAGCAGATCGTCGAAATCCAGGGCGTTGTTGGCAGCCAGGGCCCGGCGGTAGCGCCGGTAGGTCTCGGCCATCAACTTGCCCCGCTGGCCGCCGGCATCGGCCTCCAGCTGCTCCGGCATCCAGCCCTGGTTCTTGGCGTTGCTGATCGCCCAGCGCACCTTCTTGGGCTCGAAGCGCTTGGGATCGAGGCCCAGCTCCTGGGTCACGATCTCCTTCACCAGGCTCTGGGCGTCGGCCTCGTCGTAGATCGAAAACTGGCGCGTCCAGCTCAGGCCCTCAGGGTCCTTGTACTTGTCGATGTCAAAGCGCAGCAGCCGTGCAAACAGGGCGTGGAAGGTGCCGATCCAAAGGTCCTTGATCACCTCCCGGTAGATGCGCGAGCGCAGCTGGCGCTGATCCACGGCGGCCAGGGTGCTCCAAGGCTGGCCGAACTGGCTCTGGGCCAACTTCTGGGCCAGCAGCAGCTCCAGCCGCTCCTTCATTTCGCGGGCGGCCTTGTTGGTGAAGGTCACCGCCAGCAGCTCAGCGGGATCCACGCCGTGCTGCCCGATCAAATGGGCAATGCGATGGGTGAGGGCGCGGGTTTTGCCGCTGCCGGCGCCAGCCACCACAAGCAACGGCCCCTCGTGGTGGTCAACCGCCTTGCGCTGGGCGTCATTCAGACCCGCCAGAAAACTCATGGCAACCTCAGGCCGAAGCCGAGCGATCCTCCAGACGGGTCAACTCCCGGAAGCTATCGGAGCGCTGCTGCAGCTCGCCATAGCTGCCGTAGGCCTTGACCCTGCCATCGGCGAATTCATAGATCCGATCGCAGCGTTGCACCGTGCTCAGGCGGTGGGCGATCACCACGGTGGTGCAGCGGCGGCCGATCACCTCCAGGGCCTCAATCACCTCTGACTCGGTGCGGTTGTCGAGGGCGCTGGTGGCCTCGTCGAGCACCAGAAAACTCGCCTTGCGGTAGAAGGCGCGGGCCAGGGCCAGCCGCTGACGCTGCCCACCGGAGAGGCGCAGGCCGTTCTCCCCCACTTGGGTGTAAAGGCCGTAGGGGAGCTCGGCCACAAAGTCCTGCAGCTGGGCTGCCTCCAGAGCCTCCCAAACGCGATCTTGATCCGCCTCGTCTTGGCTGAAGCCAAAGGCCACGTTTTCCAGCACGGTGCGATTCAGCAAGCTGATGGTTTGGGGCACCTGGGCACAGTTGGCCTGCCAGGCGGGCATGTCGAGCCCCTCCACGGGAATGCCATCCAGCTCCAGCTGACCCCGCTGCGGTGGCAGCAGCCCCAGCAGGATGTTGGCGGTGGTGCTCTTGCCGCTGCCGGTGGCCCCCACCAGAGCCACCCGCGACCCCACAGGAATCGTGAGGCTCACATCGTTGAGCACCCAGTCGTGATGGCCGGGATAGCGGTAACTGATCTGCTGCAGACGGATGGTGTTGCGGGGGAAAACCCCCGCCGGCGAGGGCACGCCCGGGGTGCGCAGGGTGGGGCGATCCGCCGGCAGATCCAGCAGGTCGAGGGCGCTGCTCACCATCGGCAAGCTTCCGCGCAGCATCGTCATGGCCCGGAACAGGTCCTGCAGGGGGGCGGTCAGCCGTAGGGCCGCCACGGCGATGGTGGCCAGGAACGGCAGGATCTCGGCGATGCTCTGGCTGCTGCCAGAGAGGAGGGCCGGAATCGCCCCCACCACAAAAATCATGGAGATGCCGAGCGGTTCAATCAAGCCGCGGGGAATATCCGGCAGCAACTCGCCAGCTACCACGTAGCCCTTGGCGCGATCGCCCACCCGCTCGAACTGGCCCTGGAAATAGGGCTCACTGCTGGTGAGCTGAATGTCGCGAATCGACGCCAGTGATTCATAGAGGATTTCGTTGCTTTCACGCTCCTGGCGCAACCGCTGGCGCACGGCATGCCGCAGCTGGGGCGTGATCAAGCTGGTGAGCAACCCGTAGGCGATCGCCAGACCACCCACCAAGGCCACGGCCAACCAGCGACCGATGAACAACACCCCCAGCGACAGCAGCAGGATCGAGACCAGAGCGCTGATCATCTGCAGAACCGGCCGCACCGCACAGCTGGCAATGCGCTCGTAGTTCTGCAGGATCTGGGCCGCCAGCTCCGGGGTACTGCGGCTGAGGTGATACTCGTAGCCCTGCCGCACCACCCGGGCATAGGCCTGGTCGGAGAGATCGCGCCAGATCTCGGTGGAAACCGCGTTCTGCAAGTACCGCAGCAAGAGCTTGGTGAGCGACGACACCCAAGCCAGAAACACGAAGACGCCGATCAGCCAGAGGCTCTGATCGGGCCTGTCGCCGCCGAAAAAATGAATGCCCGGGAGCTGGTCGTAGAGAGCAGCTCCGGAGAGGGCGCCGGTAAGCCGGGCCACCACCGCCACCGTGAGCAGATCGACCACGCCAGGCACCACCGACAGCACCACCTGCAGAGCAAGCGACCACAGACGGCGCCGGGGCAAGTAACCCAGCAAACGACGGAGATTGCTGAGCGTCTGGCTGCGCATGGCCGCAACCTATGGGTTGGGCTTGGTGGACGTCAGACCGAGGCGGCCAGCCAGCGAACCGATTGGCCTCAACCGTTGCAGCAGCTGCAATCGCCAGCGGGGGGAACTCGCCAAGGGGGCTGCCCCTGCCTGGATCCGATCCCAGTGATCATTCACCCCGGCTAGCGCGATGCTCCAGCGCTCCAACAGGGCAACCTCACGGCAACTCTCCAGCAGGGCATTGAGTGCGGCGGGGGCGGGTCGCCAGGCCTGGGGTTCGGCCACAGCGGCGGCAATGCGCTCCAGATCAGCCTCCAGGGTGCCAGCCCCCAACTGATGGCCCACCAAGCCCGGATCCAAAAGATCCGCCAGGGCATGGTTGAGGCTGCTGAACACCACACAACCGCAGGCGAGCGCTTCGATCGGCGGCAAGCCGAAGCCCTCACTCACGCCGCGGCCGCGCCAGTAATCGGCGGAGTCGTAGAGCACCACCGTGGCGCTGTTGAACAGGTCCACCAGGTCGTCGACCCAGCCGCTCTGCACCTCCACCCGCAGGCCGCGGGCCCGGAGGGCGGGCACCAACTGCCGCAACACATAGGCACTGCACTTGCGCCGCTGCACCAGCACATCTACCGGGCGGCGCGCATCGCTGCCGCGGCCCCCCCGCTCCAGCCATTGCGGCTCCAGGGCATTGGGCACCAACCACAGCGGATTGCGGGGTGCCTGGTCGCCCCAGTAGCCCAGGGTGTTGCGGCTCACCGCTAGCACCGGTACGCCGGGGGGCAAACCAAAGCCATAGCCGCTGCTGTGGGCGTGGTAAGCCACAGCACGCCCCCGCAAGAGGCGCAACAGCTGCGGCACATCGAAGCCCCAGCTCACCAGCCACAGGGGTTGATCCGCCCCACAACCAACCGGCTCCTGGCGCAGCAAATCAGCCAGGAAGGGATGGCCCGGTTCGCGCTGGCGGTAGGTGACCACCTCCACCGGCAGCAACTGGCTCAACAGCCGTGCCGTCTGCAACTCCACCAGCAGTCCGCCGCAGCGGAACCGGCCGCGGGTGCCCGGAACCAGAACGCTAAGGGAGCGCAAAGGCAGCTCAGGCCGCCACGGTTTCGGTGCTGCCGGTGCGGCTGCGGCGGGTGAGGAAGCCAAACAGCACCTTGCCAATGGCAGCCACCAGGTTGCCCTCCAGCTCCTGGAACATGGTCATGTTCAGGTGGAAGGCGTTATTGGCCTCCTCCACGATGCGATCAGCGGTGGCCTGATCAATCGGCAGGG